>Ga0335075_10008285_pt1 | contig 15951 bp, 14 predicted proteins | sample Lox_Sample_24_FD_206723 | JGI IMG/M metagenome (GOLD analysis project Ga0335075, IMG submission 206723) | Soil microbial communities from Loxahatchee National Wildlife Refuge, Florida, United States - Lox_Sample_2.4 | ecosystem: Environmental > Terrestrial > Soil > Wetlands | place: USA... | reverse complement strand
TGCGGCACCAGCCCGACAGCCGCCGACAGCGCCGCCGGATCCAGTTCGCGGACATCGACGCCGCCGATCAGCAGCGATCCGGCTGTGACGTCGATCAGCCGCGGAATCAGGTTGACCAGCGTCGTCTTGCCGCTTCCGGTGCCGCCGATGATCGCCGTCGTCTGGCCGGGCTGCGCGACCAGGCTGATGTCGTGCAGGACCGGCTCCTCCGCACCTGGATAGCGGAACTCCACGTCGCGCAGCTCGAGCTTGCCGGGCTCGGTCCCCGTCGGCAGCGGCACCGCCGGAGGCGCCAGCGCGGGCTTGGTATCGATGACCTCCATGATCCGCTCGCTGCTGACCTCGGCACGCGGGACCAGCATGAACATGAACGTCGCCATCATCACCGACATCAGGATCTGGGCGAGGTAGGTGATGAACGCGGTCAGCGACCCGATCTGCATGCTGCCGTCCGCGATCAGGTGGCCGCCGAACCAGACGACCGCCGTGGTGGACAGGTTGAGCACGAGCATGACCGACGGGAACATCAGCGCCATCAGCTTGCCAGCCCCGAGCGTGACATCGAACAGCGAGGTGCTTGCTGTCTGGAACCTGCGCTGTTCCTGTTCGTCACGGACAAACGCGCGGATCACCCGGACGCCGGTAATCTGCTCGCGCATCACCCGGTTGATGGTGTCCAGCCGCTCCTGGACGAGCCGGAACAGCGGTCGCATCCGCGAGATGATCAGTGAAACGATCACGCCCAGCACCGGCACAGCGATCACGATCAGCGTGGACAGCCGCACGTCCTGGTTCAAGGCAAGCACGATGCCGCCGATGCACATGATCGGCGCCGACAGCAGCAGCGTAAACGTCATGATCGCCAGCATCTGAACCTGCTGGACGTCATTGGTAGTCCTGGTGATCAGCGACGGCGTGCCGAAGTGGCTGACCTCCCGGTCGGAGAACTGCTGCACCCGGCCGAAGATGCCGTGCCGCACATCCCGGCCAAGCGCCATTGCGGTCTTGGCGCCGAAGTACACCGCACCGACAGCGCAGCCGATCTGGGCGAGAGTGATCGCCAGCATGACACCGCCGGTCGTCAGGATGTAGTGCGTGTCGTGGAGGATCACGCCCTTGTCGATGATGTTGGCGTTGAGCGTGGGCAGGTACAGCGTCGCCAGTGTCTGCGCCAGCTGGAGCAGCAGCACGAGGGACAGCGGCTTGCGGTACGGGCGCAGGTACTCGCGCAGCAATCGGATCAGCACCGGGACTCTCTCCGGGATCGGTATTTGAGAAAGATGAGGGCGGGAACGGGGTCGTTTACAGTCACCGCAGCCGGACAGGCCGCGGATGTCTAGCCGGAATCATCGAGTCCGGACTCGGCGGGAAGCACGCTCCGCATTCCCTCGGCAAGCTCCCGCAGCGCCTGCCGCATCAACGGCACGAGCGGCACAGGAGGGTCGGAACGCAGCCAGTGCTCCATGGCCGCCTGCATCGCCGCCGAGACCGCGCCCGCCATGATCCGCGGGAACATGTCGGTCTCCAGGCTCGTCCCGAGCCGCTCGGCAACCGCTGCGGCAAAGTGATATTGCGCTAGGCCATGGACCTTGAGGTGCTCGCCAACGAGGGCGGGAGAGGTGACGACCAGACGTATCCCGGCGATCCACTCCTTGTCGGGAGTGTGGCTGGCCGGGCCGAATTGCGACAGCACTGCCTGCGTCACAGACTCCCATAGCGGCTCACCTGCCGGGCGGGCTCGCAGCGTTTCGCCGATCCGTATCGCCCGGTCCTGCTGCAACGCGCAGATCGCCTCGTATTTGCTGGCGAAATAGTTGTTGAACGTGCGGGTCGAGACCCCGGCCGCTTCAGCGATGTCCTCGACCAGGACGTTCTCGAGACCGCGCTCGACGGCCAGGCGCATGGCCGCCTGGCCGAGTGCCTGGCGCGTCGCCGCCTTCTTCCGCTCCCGGAGGCCGGAGGGCTCATGCGGGCACCCGACCGGCTGCCGGGCAAGCTGCTCGACAGCGCTGGTTGTCACGCGGGCTGATATCACGGTGTCTAGCATAACTAAACTTTCGCATCGCGCAAATTTGCGGAACGCGAAAATCGATTGACACCACCAGAGACATGTGCAACCGCGTGTCGACAGGTCCAGGGTTGGGCTGTCAGCGCTCCCCCGTGCCCACACCCGCTGACCCCCAGCGAGATACGCCCGTTTTGCGCCTCGGCTAGCTCACTTAGCACTTGGCTAGCGGATTTACGACAACATCTTTGCCACGTGCTGTTTTGCAAAGCCGCTGTCGGAAATTCGCTAGCCAACGACGGCGGACTCGCCGATCCTTGAGTCATGACCGAAGACCGGATCCACGCCGACCGGGAACGCTGCATCCGCGCCGTCCAGTCCAAGGACGGGCGCTTCGACGGCTGGTTCTTCACCGCTGTGCTGACGACTGGCATTTACTGCAGGCCAAGCTGTCCGGTGGTGCCGCCCAAGCCGGAAAACATGCGTTTCTTCCCCAGCGCCGCGGCCGCCCAGCAAGCTGGCTTCCGTGCCTGCAAGCGATGCCGGCCGGATGCCAGCCCCGGCTCGCCTGAGTGGGATGTCCGCGCCGACGTCGTGGCCAGGGCGATGCGGCTGATCGCCGACGGTGTCATGGACAGTGGCGGTGTGCCGGCGCTTGCCAGCCGGCTTGGCTATAGCGTTCGCCAGGTCGAGCGGCAGCTACTGGCCGAGCTCGGTGCCGGGCCGCTTGCCCTGGCCAGGGCTCAGCGCGCGCAGACGGCCCGGTTGCTGATCGAGACGACCGCGCTGCCGATGGGCGACGTCGCTTTCGCGGCCGGCTTCGCGAGCATCCGGACCTTCAACGACACAGTCCGCGAGGTCTTCGCCCTGTCGCCCAGCCAGCTCCGTGAGCGCGCAAGCCGTGGCCATGCGGGGACGGGCTGCCTCTCATTGCGGCTGCCGTTCCGGGCGCCCCTGCAGCCCGACAACTTGTTCGGCCACCTGGCCGCCACGGCCGTGCCTGGGGTGGAGGAATGGCGGGACGGCGCATACCGCCGGACACTGCGACTGCCCCACGGTCACGGCATAGTTGCGCTGCGGCCGGAGCCGGACCACGTCAGCTGCCAGCTGGCGCTAACCGACTTGCGCGACCTCGCTAGCGCCATTAGCAGGTGCCGCCGCCTCCTCGACCTGGACGCCGACCCAGTGGCTGTCGACGACCTGCTGTCAGCCGATGAGGTACTTGCTCCGCTGGTCCGCAAGGCCCCTGGCCGCCGGGTGCCGAGGACCGTCAATCCGCACGAGTTCGCGGTCCGCGCCGTCCTCGGCCAGCAGGTATCCACGGCGGCCGGCCGGACCCACGCCGGCCGGCTGGCCGCGGCGCTCGGTGAGCCAGTCGAGGATCCGGGCGGCGGGCTCAGCCGGCTGTTTCCGTCAGCCGCCGCGCTGGCCGTCGCAGACCCTGCAGCGCTCGCCATGCCACAGTCCAGGCGCGAGTCCTTCGCCGCGCTCGCTAACGCCCTGGCGGACGGGCGGATTGACCTCAGTGTGGGCGGCGACTGGCACGAGGCACGCCTCCGGCTGGCCGGCCTGCCAGGCGTCGGCCCGTGGACCGTCGAGACCATCGCCATGCGAGCGCTAGGCGATCCCGACGCATTCCCCGCGACGGACCTCGGCGTGCGCGCGGCCGCTAAGAACGCGGGCCTGCCCGCCACGTCCGCCGCCCTGACCAGCCGCGCTGCGGCATGGCGCCCGTGGCGCTCATACGCCGTGCAATACCTGTGGGCGACCGGCGACCACCCCATCAACAAGCTTCCAACTTCAGGCCGGCGGCTGCCGCCTGATAACTGAGGAGGACACATGATCAGCTCAGCCGTGCGCGTGCACGTCATCCTGCCCAGCCCGATCGGGCCGCTCACCCTGGTGGCCGAGGCCGGCCAGCTGACGGCCCTGTACCTCGACACTCAGCGGCACAGGCCCGACGAAGACTCGTTCGGCGAGCCCGGTGATCCGGGCGCGGTACCGTTCGTCGCCGCCGCCCGCCAGCTTGCCGATTACTTCGCCGGGCAGCTCACCGAATTCGATCTGCCTCTCGCCCCGGCCGGGACGGACTTTCAGCGCCAGGTCTGGGCGGCGCTGCGGACGATTCCGTACGGCCAGACCTGGTCCTATGCCCAGCTCGCCGAAAAGATCGGCCGTGCGTCAGCAGTCCGCGCGGTCGGCCTGGCGAATGGCAAGAACCCGATCTCAGTGGTCATACCCTGCCACCGAGTAATCGGCTCAGACGGCAGCCTGACGGGTTACGGTGGCGGGCTTGACCGCAAGCGATTCCTGCTGAACCTGGAGTCCGCAAGCAGCTAGCAGCAAGGCGGGTCTGTGATCCGCCGCGCAGACGGGTCCGGCCGCGTCGCGATCTCGCGGCCGGGCACCATATCGCGCTAAGAGGGCCTGGGCCCTGCGCGTAGGCACCCAACTAACTACAGTCAAGTAGTGGTCATTTATCAGGCGTGCGGGTATTTCGGCGTTAACGTAAATCGTGGCCTCGATAAGTCGTGGCTGCAGAGCCCGGTACCACGCTGACCCAGCCAGGGTCCAGATCGAAGATGACCATGCGCGACTTTGCCTACAGGCCGGAGGAATTCAGCAGCTTCGTTGGCCGCACTGCGGAAATCAACGAACTGCGCGAGCTGATGCGCGCGATGCGCGCGGTAACGCTGTGCGGAGCAGGCGGCATCGGCAAAACGAGGCTGGCTTTGCGGCTGCTGGCTGCGATAGCCGCTGATTTCCCCGACGGCGCATGGTTCGTGGAGCTCGGCGAGGTGCGCCAGCCTGAGCACATCGTCGCCAAAATAGCCGCAGTCGTCGGCGTTCACGAAGAACCAGGCAGGGCGCTGCTTGACACGCTGGCCGATTCGCTGCGACACCGCCGGGCTGTTCTCGTGCTGGACAACTGCGAACACCTGGTCAATGAGTGCGCCGTCGTGTGCAAGCACCTGCTGGCCGGCTCGCCAGGCCTGCAGATGGTCTGCACGAGCCGGGAGCCTCTGCGCGTGGCCGCAGAGGCCGTCTGGCAGGTGCCGCCGCTCGCCCGCCCCGCGGCCGTACCGCCGCCGGGTGACTCCGGCGGCCTGGCCGAGCTGCGGGACTTCGACGCGATCAGGCTCTTCGCCACGCGAGCCGCAGCGGCAGCGCCCGGCTTCACGCTCGGCCCCGCCAATGCGGCGGCTGTAGCAAAGATCTGCCACGCGCTCGATGGCCTGCCGCTCGCGATCGAGCTCGCCGCGGCCTGGGTCCGCGTGCTGTCGGTCGACCAGATAGCGGCCCGGCTTGACCGGCGGCTCGCGCTGCTGACCAGCGCCGACCGGAGCGTGCCGGCCCGGCAGCAGACGCTGCGGGCTACCTTCGACTGGAGCTACGACCTGCTGTCCGGCCCGGAGCAGATCTTGCTGCGGCGGTTGTCGGTATTCCCGGTCCTGTCGCTCGGCATGGCCGAGCAGGTCTGCGCCGACGACGGCCTGCCCGCGGCAGACATCGTGGACCTCCTCGCCGCGCTGGCCGACAAATCTCTGATCGAGCTCGAACCGGAAGCGCTCGGCGAGGCACGGTACCGGCTGCTGGAGACGGTGCGTGAGTACGCAGCAGGCTGGCTCGCGCTGGCCGGAGAGACCGCCGTCGTGGAGCGCCGTCGCCGCGACTACACGCTTCGCGAGACAGAGAAGGCCGCGGCGGTCGGCATGGCACTCGAGCCCGGCCCCTGGTCGGCCAGGGTGAAAGCGATCCGGCGTTTCGAGGTCGAGGCGCCGATCATCTACGAGGTACTTGGCAGCTGCCTGGCCGGAGGTGATGCCGAGACGGGACTGCGGATCTGCTCGGGAGCCCGGCTGGTGTGGATCATCCATGGCACATTCGCGGAAGGCGCAGGATGGCTTGATAAGTTCCTCGCGCTCCCGGAAGCCGCGGCGGTCCCCGACTCCGTGCGTGGCAGAGCGCTGGTCAGCCGTGCACAGCTAGCCTTGGCGGCCGGATCCCCGATGGCCGAAGAGCAGGCGAGCGCCGCCCTGGAGCTGTGCCGGGCAGCCGGCGAGCGGTTCTGGGTCGCGGGAGCTCTCAACCTGCTGACCGAGATCGCCCATCACAGCGGGCACCCCGAGGCGGCGGCAGAACGGGCTGACGAGGCGCTGCGGGTCGCGCGCTCCGCCGGTGACCGCTGGAACGAGGGCTATGCCCAGGGCACCATGGCCGCTGTCGAGGGGTACCGGGGCAACTTCCGGGCGGCGCAGCGCCTCGCCGACCAGGCACTTCTGATCATGCGCGAGATCCAGCAGTTCTGGGGCTGCGCGCGCATGCTGCTCGGGCTCGGCGACTTGGCTCGGCAGCGCGGTGAGCCAGGGACTGCGCGACAGCACTACCTGGAAGCGCTCGCGATCTTGCGCGAAGTCGACGCCAAGCCGGAGATCGCCCGGTGCCTGGCGGGCCTCGGCAGGATCGCTCTCGACCAGTGGGATCTTGTGTCGGCTCGCCAGCACCTGACGGAGAGCTTGCGGCTCAGCTATGCGTCAGGCAGCCGGATCGGGATGGCGCGAGGCCTTGAGGCGCTGGCCCGGCTTTCGGTGATGGAGGGCAACCCAGCCGTCAGCGTGCAGCTGGCAGGCGCGATGACGGCCTTGCGGGCGCAAGCGCACTTGCCACCGGTGCCTGGCGCCCGGACCCAGCGTTTCCTGGACGCGGCAGCAGACCTGGGCGAGCACGCCGTCCGCAGGCTGTGGGCGCAGGGAGAAGCTATGACACCGGCTGAGGCGGTGCGCCTGGCCCTCGGCGCGGACGCTGGCGCACCTGGTGCCGGCGCCGCCGCGACGCCCGCCTCTGCAGCGGCGGGCGCTGCCGCGGCCACCTCTTCAGGAGCCAGCTATTCCCCGGCCGGGCCAGGAACCGCGCTCACGCAGCGAGAGCACGAGGTCGTGGCTTTGCTCGCGGCAGGCCTCAGCAACCGCGACATCGCCGCGAAGCTCGTCATCAGTCCGGCGACGGCCGCCCGGCACGTGGCTAACATCCTCGCCAAGCTCGGCTTCAGCTCGCGCAGCCAGGTGGCCGCGTGGGCGGCCGGTCAGGTCGCGCCGAACAGCGCGCTCACTGACTCGCCCTCGTGAATCCGCCGGATCGCCTCGGCCAGCGCTGGCGCGATCGAGATCACGTGCAGGCCCGCGCTGGCGGCGTCGTCCGCAGTGGGCAGCGTGTTGGTGCTGACGATCTCCCGGACCTGGGGCTGCGCCGCGATCCGCTTGAGTGCTCCGTCGCTGAATAGCCCGTGCGTGCACGCGATCCGTACCGACCGCGCGTTGCGCTCCCGCAGCCGCTCAAGGAGCTCGATGATCGTGGTGCCGCGGGCGATCTCATCGTCGAGCACGATCACGTCCCGGCCTTCGACGTCACCGATGATCGAGCTGATCGTGACGTGCTCGTCGCTGTGCCGTTCCTTAGCTCCCGCCGCCACCGGCAGTTGCAGCATCCTGGCGAGCGCCGCGGCGTTCTTGGCGTTGCCGAGGTCGGGCGACACGACAACCGAGTTGGACAGATCCAGCCGGCTGAAGTGATTCGCGAACTCCCGCAGGGCATGGAGGTGATCGACCGGGACGGAAAAGAATCCGTGCACCTGCGGCGCATGGAGCGTCATCGCCAGCACCCGGCTAGCGCCAGCGGTCGCTAGCAGGTCGGCAACCAGCCTGCCGCCGATCGAGATGCGGGGCATGGACTTCTTGTCGGACCGCGCATAGGCGTAGTAGGGCATCACTGCCGTCACCCTGGCGGCAGATGCCCCGCGCGCCGCGTCCAGCATCAGCAGCAGTTCCACCAGGTTTTCCTGCACAGGCGGGCCGAGCGGCTGGATGACGAAGACATCGCGCTCCCGGCAGTTAGCCTGCAGTTGCACTTCCAGGCAGTCGTTGGCGAACCTGGACAGCCGCACCGGGCGCAGCGGTACACCTAGATCTGCGCATATTTCCGCTGATAGCGCTGGATGTGCACTCCCGCTGAACACCACAATCTCCCGCACCAGCCCAGGCTACGAGGTCGGCGTCGCTCACGGGCGCGTAGGCAGCAAACCGGCAACCGGACCAGGGCCCTGAGCAGCACCAATCTGCTGCGGTGCGGCCCTGGGGTTAGGCCCGGCCGGGGGCGCCGGTTCGACCCGTTCCGACCGCCACGGCAACCAGTTCACACCGCCGCGGCAACCAGTTCACACCGCCGCGGCAACCACTTCACACCGCCGCTGCGATCAGGGCACCCGCCTCGGTTAGCCAGCGCGCGGGCTCAGCCTGAGCCGCCTGCGTGCCCTCGGCCAGCGCAGCGAGTTCTACCGCAAGCACGCCGGGCGGCAGATTGACGGATACCCGCCCGGCGACTACCGCCACCGGGACTGGGCCCGCCGGGGCGGCGGCAGCCATCGCCCGGACTGCGCCCACGACCTTCCCGTTTTCCGAACTCTCGTCGTACTGCCCCTCACCAGTGATGACCAGGTCAGCGACCTCAAGAGCACCCGGCAAGCCCGCGATCACGGCCAGTTCCGCCGCACCAGGCAACAGCTGCGCACCCCACGCTGCTGCGAGGCCGTAACCGCAGCCGCCGGCCGCTCCGGCGCCAGCTTCCTCCGGATCACCGCCGAGCAGGCCTGCCAGCCGGGCCAGGCCCGCGTCCAGCGCTGCCACCTCCACCGGGCCTGCGCCCTTTTGCGGCCCGAACACCGCCGCGGCCCCGGCCGGCCCGAGCAGCGGCGCCCGGACGTCGGTCAGGCAGCTGACCCCGCCCTCGGGCGGCGGCCGGAGGCCGGTGAGGTCGATCCCGGCCAGCTTGCGTAGCGCCCCGCCGCCGAGCGGCAGCACCGCTCCGGCCGCGTCGGTGAACCGGGCGCCGAGTGCTGCCAGTGCGCCTGTGCCGCCATCGGTGCACGCCGACCCGCCGAGCGCGATCAGGATCCGGCTCGCGCCCGCGTCCAGGGCGCTCGCGATCAGCTCACCGACACCGTAACTGTGGGCGATCATCGGTCTGAGCTCGCTGAGCTGGGTCAGCCCGGCGGCGCGAGCGAGTTCGACGACGGCCACGTTCCCGGCCATTTCGAGCCACAACGCCTGCACCTGGGCGCCGGCCGGCCCGCTGACCTCGGCCCGGTGCCAGCGGGCATCTGGAGCAGCCGCGGCCAGCACCGCCAGGGTCCCCTCGCCGCCGTCGGCCAGCGGGAGCTCGATTACCTCGTCGCCCGGGCGCACCCGCAGCCAGCCCGAGGCCAGCGCGGCAGCCGCGGCCGCCGCGCTGATGGTGCCCTTGAACGAGTCAGGCGCCGCCACGACCCGCATGCTGGTCAGCCCTGGTACGACGGCAGCTTCAGCGCGGCCCTGATCGACTCCTGAACCTCGATCTTGTCCGGGCGAGCGTCGATCGTGACCACGTATTCCTTCCGCCGGAAGATGTCGAGCACCGGGTTGGTCTTGTCGTGGTACTCGCGGAGGCGGACCGCGAGCGCCTGCTCGGTGTCGTCCTCGCGCTGCACGAGCTTGCCGCCGCAGACGTCGCACCGGCCTTCCTCGTGCGGGCTGTTGTCAATCAGGTTGTAGTCCATGCCACAGCCATCGCACAGCCGCCGCGCCAGCACCCGGCGCCGGACCTCGCCGTCGGGCAGCACGAGGTAGATGACGCCGTCGATGTCGTAGCTCTCCAGGAAGAACTCGGCCTGGCGCTCATTCCGCGGAAAGCCGTCGATGATGAAGCCGTAATTCCAGTCGTGCTGGGTAAGCCGCTCCTTCACGACGCCCTCGGCGAGGTCGTCGCCGACCAGCTCACCTGCCGCCATGATCCGGCGTACCTGGGCGCCCAGCTTCGTGTGATTCTGCACATTCCACCGGAAGATGTCGCCGACGGCGATGTGTACGAGATCAAGGTCGCTAGCCAGCAGCACACTCTGGGTGCCCTTGCCACTGCCCTGGACGCCCATGATGACGTACTTGCGCACACGGCAACTCTAGTCCGCACGCCGGTGCTCCACCGTCCAGGCGACCGCCGCCGGCGATAGCGCTGGCCTGCGGGAACGATCGCGTGCGCCGGGCAGCTAGCGTCAGCGCACTGACGGAGACGCCGCCGCGATCAGTGCATGGCAGTCGGCTGCGCTCCGCCCGCCTGGTTAGCAAAGTCCCTGGTGCGGATGGACGCGAGCGAGATGACACCGGATGCCAGCGCGATGATGCCGGCAACCAGCATGATCTCGTTCAGGCCCGAGGTGAAAGCCCCCCTTGCGATTCCGCCCACAGCGGCCCGTGCAGACGCTGGCAGGTGACTGGTCAGCTGGCCGAGCTGCCCGGCCTGAATCGCGGTCGTGACCTGCGTCGCCTTGCCCGACAGGCCGGGCACCGCCGCCACCTTGGCCAGGACGTCGTCGCGCACCTTGTTGGAGAACAGAGTGCCGAGCAGGGCGATGCCAGTGGCAATGCCGACCTGGCGGAAGGTGGAGTTGATCCCGGACGCCATGCCAGCCCGCTGCGGCCGCACCACCCCTACTGCGGTGGATGCCAGCGGCGGGTTGACTAGTCCGACTGCCAGGCCGGCAACGATCATGCCGGGAATGAGGTGGGTCCACTGCGAGCCGGCGTTCAGCCCGCGCATCAGCAGCAACCCGACTCCGACCAGCAGGAGGCCGGGGCCGATGAGCAGCCGGACAGGTACGCGGGACGTCAGTCGCCCGGCCACGGCCGCGGTGACCATGATGCCGCCGGAGATCACCATCAGCCGCAGTCCGGTGCCAAGCGCCGAGTAGCCGAGAATGTCCTGGAGGTAGAGCACCAGGTAGAGCAGCATCGAGAAGATCGACGCGCTCACCCCGAATGCCGCCACCGAACCGCCGCTGAACGTCGGCAACCGGAACAGCGCAAGATCGAACATCGGATGCCCGGTCCGCAACTCGACCAGTATGAACGCTGCGAGCAACACCGCGGCCGCCGCGAAGCAGCCCAGCACGATGCCGTCGGTGAAACCCCGCTCGTTGGACTCGATCAGGGCATAGACCAGGCTCAGCAGAGCCACCGTGAACAGCCCGAAACCCGCCCAGTCGGGCCTGCTGGCCTGCGGGGCTCGCGACTCGGCCACCTTCATGATCGTGATGACAAGCGCCGCGACGCCGATGGGCGCGTTGACGAAGAAGATCCATCGCCACGAAATGCCCGTGGTCAGCAAGCCGCCGAGCAGCGGTCCGATAGCCACGGCGAGGCCGGTGACGGCACCCCAGACGCCGAAGGCCACGCCGCGGTCCTTTCCGCGGAACGCATCGGCCAGCAGCGCCAGCGAAACCGAGAACATGATCGCGCCGCCAACCCCCTGCGCGGCCCGCGACACCTGAAGCATCAGGGTGCTGACCGCGAATCCGCACAGCGCCGAGGCGCAGGTGAACACCACCAACCCGGCTAGGTAGAGCACGCGCCGGCCGTACATGTCCGCCAGGCTGCCCGCAGTCAGCAGGAACGCGGCAAGCGTGAGCGCGTACGCGTCAACGATCCACTGCAAGTCGGAGAACGTCGAGTTCAGCGCGTGCTGGATGTCAGGCAGGGCGACATTGACGATGGTGATGTCCAGGAGCAGCATGAACGTGCCCAGGCTGACCGCGACAAGCGTCCACCACTTGTTGCCTCTGCGGGCGGGCTCGGCAGGAACTGCCTGGCTAGCTGGCTGTTCGTGAGCCTCGGTCGCGGCGTTGACGTCGGACACTGGGCCTCCAGATTCGGGCTTTCGGCTGCCGGCCGGAGTTCCGTTCTGCGCGCGGCCCTGGCCATCCATGGACTGGGTTACCGATCGGGCTGGACTGTCCGGCTCAGCTCTGCCGGGCCGGACAAGGTCGCCTTAGCCTGCCGTCCCGTCGATCGGCACTATGATGCCGGGTCCTCGCTGCGCCTGCTACCCAGGGACCTCAGCGACGTCCGATCTGCACCTTTAGCGTGGCCCGGCTGGCCCAGGCCCGGTCATGAATGTGAAGTTAGTGGTGCTATAGCCCCACCGGAGACGCATTCACCGACGGCGAACTCCGGCAGACGGTAACAAAACGACGCGCAGATCGACGCAGTGTCCCGGCATTAAGCATGACGGCCGACAGCCGCCGAGTGCCGCCTATTCGCGAGGCCGTCAGGCCTCCGCCGCCGCGCGCGCACCGAGCTTGAAGCGGCGCTCGCACGTGCCCCGCAGCTTCGGGTCGAGCGTCTCGCTGATCAGCGGCCAGTCGGTCCGCAGCAGGTGCGGGTTCAGGAATCTTGCCACGTCATTGCGCTGGCCCTGAGTGAGCACAATGCCGTACATGTTGCGCCGGGTTACGTCGTCGGTGACGTCGCATTCCCGCATTCCGGGAAAAGCCAGGTGCCTGGGCAGGACGATGACGCCCCGGGTCGGACCGCGCAGCTCGTCGATCCCCTCCGGCAGACGGCCGGCATGCGATTTGCGGCCGGACAGCCAATCAGCGAGTGACATGGCTCCGATTATGACCGGCGCCACTCGGCGCCAACCCAGTGACGCGCCGGATAGCGGGGGCCGACACAGCGTCGCCTGACCCTAGGCCGCCTGCGCAGACGCGGCTGAAATCCGATTTGCACTTACTGTCTGGCGACCGTCATCATCGGGCCAATGGACACTCCGCCCGAGCAACTCGTTCACGCCTCGGTCGTGCTCCGCCGCTGGCGCGAAGCCGATGCCGATCTCTGCCTGCGGCTGGTCACCGAGTCACTCGAGCACCTGAGGCCGTGGATGCCCTGGGCGACGAGCGACTACGGGCTAGCCGAGGCGACCAGCTACCTCCAGCAGTGCGAGAAGGACTGGGCTGCCGGAACAGCCTTCCAGTACCTGATCCTGGCTAGCGGCCAGCCGGCCGGCAGCGCTGGCCTCATGGCGCGGATCGACGACGGCGGCATGGAGATCGGCTACTGGGTACATCCAGACTTCACCGGCCGCGGCGTCGCGACATCGGCTGCCGCAGCGCTGACCGAGGCGGCCTTCGCCCTGCCTGGCATTGACCACGTCGAGATCCACCACGACGTGCTCAACCTGGCCAGCGGGCGGGTGCCGGAGAAGCTCGGATTCTCCCCCGTCGGCACCGTGACGGGCAGGTTCACGCCAGCGCCCGGAGACTCTGGCACCACCCAGATCTGGCGAATCTTGCACTGACCAGGCAGCCGCCTCACCACTACGGTCTGTAGGAGCGCTACCCTCGTAGCATGTCCAGCGCGAAGCCCCGGCCCCGGTGGTTCTTCCTGATTACCCCGCGATGGCTCGCGTGGCACGCGTTCGCGGTCTTCGCCGCCTGGGGCATGCTCTGGCTCGGCGACTGGCAGTATCACCGCGCCCTCGGCGGGAACGCGCTGAGCTGGGCGTATACCTTTGAGTGGCCGATCTTCACGATCTTCGGCGTGGTCTTCTGGGCCAAGACGATCATCGACGAGTACCGGGTGCCCGGCGGTTCCGCAACCAGCAGAGCCGTAACCAGCGCTGCCGCCATCAGCAGTGCGGCCATCAGCGACCCGGCAACCAGCGGTGCGGCAACCAGCGGCATCCTGGCGGGCGGGCTAGCGGGGGTCGACGATTCGCTTCCGGCCCGAGCGCACACCGCCGCGTTGCTGGACGAGGAGGCAGACGACGATCCCGAGCTCGCTGCCTACAACGCCTACCTGGCGAAGCTGAACGCCCGGTCCGGGGATCCGCTGACCAGAGTGGGCTCCCCTTGAGGGCAAGACTGACAAGAGTGAGGAGTTCCGGGTGGGTCCACTGATGGATTTCCGGATGAGTCCCCAGATTGTCCGCCTGGCTGTACGTGCCTACCGCACGATGGCGTACGTGACCGGAACGATGCTGTGCATCCTGGTCTTCATCTGCATACCGCTGCAGGTCTGGGCCCACAATCAGGTGCCCGTAGAGATCGTCGGCACTCTTCACGGGATCCTCTACATCATCTACATCGTGATCGCCTTCACGATGACCAGGGCCGTACGGATGAAAGTCGCCAGTCCAAGCACGATCATCGTGCTGGCGGCCGGCACCATCCCGATCCTCACGTTCATCGTCGAGCGCTGGATAAGCCGGAAGTACATCGCCCCGGCACTGGCCGACGCGACGCCAAGTGAGCAGCAGCCAGTACTTCGCTGAGGAGCCCGGAGCCGCACACCGGCCGGGCACTGTGCACCTGGTGCTGCCCGACATGCACCTCACGCTGGCCACCGACGCCGGCGTCTTCTCGCCCGGCCGCCTGGACCCCGGCACGCGGCTGCTGCTGGAGGCCGCGCCGCCGCCGCCGCCCGAGGGCGACCTGCTGGACCTGGGCACCGGCTACGGGCCGCTCGCGCTTGCGCTCGCCAAGCGATCGCCAGGCGCGCGCATCTGGGCAGTGGACGTGAATCGGCGGGCACTCGAACTTTGTGCCGGGAACGCCGCCGCAGCGGGGCTGGTCAACGTCTGCTGCGTCCCGGCTGCCAGCGCCGATCCAGACAGTGCCAGTCCAGACAGTGCCAGTCCAGACAGTGCCAGTCCAGACAGTGCCAGTCCAGACAGTGCCAGTCCAGACAGTGCCAGTCCAGACAGTGCCAGCCTCCCGGCCAGCTACCAGCTGATCTGGTCCAACCCGCCCATCAGGATCGGCAAGCAAGCCCTGCACTCGATGCTGACGACCTGGCTTCGACGGCTCGCGCCGGGTGCGGCCGCCTATCTCGTGGTGCAGCGCAACCTGGGCTCGGACTCGCTGCAGCGCTGGCTGGCGGGCAGCGGCTGGGACGCCACCCGGTATGCCGCGCGGGCCGGCTACCGCGTCCTGGAGGTGCGAAGGTGAGCCCGCGGCAGCTCGGCATGACAGAGGTCAAGCGACTCAACAGGGACTGGCGCAGGCGTACCGAGGGCCGGCTCAGCCTGCTGCTCGACAACGTCGGCCAGCCGTTCAACGTGGGCTCGATCATCAGGTCGGCGGCGGCGTTCGGGGTGGAACGCGTCTGGCTGTGCGGCAGCACCGCTGAGCCCAGCCACCCGTCCGCGCGCAAGACGGCGCTTGGCACCGACCGGCTGCTCGCCTTCGAGTCGGTTCCGGCCGCTGCCGACGCAGCGACTGCCGCCCGCAGCGACGGCTACCGGGTAGTTGCGATCGAGCTGGCTGGCGAGGCCGTACCGCTGCACGCTGCGCCGCTGGCCGGCGACATCTGCCTGGCCGTCGGGAACGAGGACCACGGCTGCTCGGCCGCCCTTCTCGCGGCGGCCGACGTGATCGCCTACATTCCTCAGCCGGGCAAAGTCGGCTCCCTGAACGTGGCAGCCGCGACCGCGATCGCCCTGGCTGAAGTTCGCCGCCAAGAGTGGACGGGCCGAACCGGCTAGCCCCGGGCGCGGGCGTTCCCGGCATAGGGGACGACTCGCCGGGACCTGGCGGTACCGGGGACGTCCCAGGCTGCGGGCATACTGGGGGCCGTGCCTTCCGGCTTTCTTGATCACCCGCCGCCGCTGGCCTTCGCGCACCGCGGCGGCGCCGGGCACTACCCGGAGAACTCGTGGAAGGCCTTCGAGCACGCGGTCAAGCTCGGCTACGTCTACCTTGAGACCGATGCGCACGCCACAGCCGACGGGACCGTGGTGGCCTTCCACGACAAGACGCTCGACCGCGTCACAGACTCCACCGGCAAGGTCGCGGCGCTGACCGCCGCCCAGGTGGCTGCCGCCAGGATCGATGGCACCGAGCCGATCCCGGTACTGGCTGACTTGATCATGGCCTGGCCCGACGTGCGGTTCAACATCGACATCAAGGATGACCCCGCCATCGGCCCGCTGGCGGAGGTCCTGCGGGCCACGAACGCCTGGGACCGGATTTGCCTGACGTCCTTCTCCGGCAGGCGGCTCAGTGCCGCCCGCAGGCTGCTGCCACGGCCGGTCTGTACCGCGACCACTCCGGCAGGCATTGGCGCGATCAGGGCAGGGCTCCC
>Ga0335075_10008284_pt1 | contig 15954 bp, 18 predicted proteins | sample Lox_Sample_24_FD_206723 | JGI IMG/M metagenome (GOLD analysis project Ga0335075, IMG submission 206723) | Soil microbial communities from Loxahatchee National Wildlife Refuge, Florida, United States - Lox_Sample_2.4 | ecosystem: Environmental > Terrestrial > Soil > Wetlands | place: USA... | reverse complement strand
CGCACCAGTGCGCCGGTGGCAGCATCCAGCTCGGTGACCGAATCACCGGCCTCGTTGGCCACCCACACGTGCGCGCCGTCAGAGGAGACCGCCGCGGGATCGTTGAACTTGTCGCTGGAACCCGCGGTCGCCCGGAAGAGGGCGCCAGTGGCAGCATCCAGCCCAGTGACCGAGCCGGTCTCTCCACCGTTCAGAACCCACACGTGTGTGCCGTCGGAGGAGATGGCTATGGGGCCTTTGAACTTGACCGCAGGACTTGTGATCACCTGGACGAGGGCGCCGGTCGCGGCGTCCAGCTCGGTGACCGACTTGCCGGCCTTGTCGGCCACCCACACGTGGGTGCCGTCGGAGGAGATCGCATCGGCATTGTCGAACGCGTAGCTGGAGCCGGAGATCACCTGGACGAGGGCGCCGGTCGCGGCGTCCAGCTCGGTGACCGAATCGCTGTTGAAGCTGGTTACCCACACGTGGGTGCCGTCGGAGGAGACCTGGGCAGGAGCGTCGAACGCGTAGCTGGAGCCGGAGATCACCTGGACGAGGGCGCCGGTCGCGGCGTCCAGCTCGGTGACCGAGTCGCCCCCTTGGTTGGTCACCCATACATGCGTGCCGTCGGAGGAGACGCCGTCCGGAGTGTTGAACGCGTAGCTGGAGCCGGAGATCACCTGCACCGGGGCGCCGGTCGCGGCGTCGATCTCGGTGACCGAGTCACCAACCGCATTGGTCACCCATACGTGGGTGCCGTCGGCGGAGATGGCGGAAGGGTCGTTGAACCCATAGCCGGAGCCGGCGATTACCCTCTTGAAGGCGCCGGTGGCGGCGCTCACCTCGCTAACCGCGCTGCCGGGCTGGTCGACCACCCACACCTGCGAGCCGTCAGAAGAGATGGCCGTGGGGTACAGGAACCCGCCGCCGAATACCTGCGGCCGGCACAGCCCGGCGGCGGCTGCGCTAGCCGGGGCGCTCCCGGCCGGCACGACCATCGCCACAAGTAAGCATGCGGTAGCCGCGGCCAGGACGCGCCGATACCCGTGCCGCCCCAAGCTGGCCTTTCCCGCCCTCATCCCCGCCTCCTTGCCCCGCCGCGGCCAGCAGCCAGATCGTCAGCGGCCCAGGCTTCCGAACGGCTATCCGTCGGCAACCCCTCCATAGTGGGACGAATTGATAAAAAATTCAAGGATTATCCAGTAAGCCCAGCAATGGCGCAGTCCCGTACGTCGCGGTCTCCACGCCGTCACCCTCGTGCAGGCCGAGCGCCCCTAGGCCGCTGCCCCACCAGAACCCCGGCTCCTCGCCATGTCGCGCGGCCGACAGGTAGTAGCCGCCGGGCCCGGCCTCGCCACCGCTGCGGGCACCGCGCAGCGGGTAGAACGGGTCGTACCCGCTCTTGCACGTGACCCGCGTCACCTCGGGTGCCTCCTGCCATTCCGCGCGGCTGAACCGGCCAAGATCACTATTAGTGCAATGGTCTGCTGTTGGTTTTCGGGCTCAGCGTAAACACATCGGGATAGCGAATGCAAATGCCAGAAGAAAGGCACTAGGTCACTTAGGAACAGGGTCACTAGGTTACTCAGGACGTGGAGTCACAGAGGAACTCAGGAACGGAAGAAGAATTTCGCGGAACCGCTCAGTGTTCCGCATGTTGGGCACGAGAATGGCCGCACTGCCGTAGCGCGACCTGCCGGCGCTGTGGGGTAGCGCCGGTTCGCGTTGTGTGGTTGTGTCGCTACGGCTGATAATGGCGGAATGGTGGCGGCGAGGAGGGTTGCGGTGCTGGGGGGTGTGCTGCTGGGCGGGGTGGCCCTGGTGGCGCTGGGGGTGGTCTTCGTGGCCGTCGGCCTGGATAAGGCCAGCGAGATCTCCGGGGTGATCGGCGCGGTGGCAGGAGTGGCTGGTCTTGGCTTGTCGGGCTATGGGATTGTGCTGGCGCGGCGCCAGCCGCCGGGTGTGGTCACCGCAGGGGCGGGCAGCCAGGTGGTGTCCGGATCCGTTATCGCCGGGGACAACATCCAGATCGGGCAGGCCCGTGATGTGCACCTGCGCGATGAATAGGCGGCACTGGCTGGCATGAGCGAGGCGGGGGCCCAGCGGGTCGAGGGCGCGTTCATTGGCGGCCACAACATTCAGATCGGGCCCGCCTCCGGGGACATCACCCTGATCTTGGACCGGCCGGGTTACCGGCTGGAGCTGCTCGGCCCCTCAGCGCCGCCGCGGATCCCCCGGGCGCAACGGCTGCCCAGTCATCTGCTGGACGCCCAGCGTGAGGTCGTGCCCTAGCGTCCCCGCCCCGGTGACCAACAGGAGCTTGCGCGCTGGTGTGATGACGACGAGCCGGTGTCGGTGACGTTGGTGCATGGGGCGGGCGGGCAGATTGTGGCATGCCATGGCTGTGACCTGGCCGTACCCGCTGAGCAAGATCGGAGAATAATCGTGAGAGTTACTGTTCAGCCGATGGGGCTGGCTGAACAGGCCACACCTCTCAGGTGTCTGGACCGATCTCATTGCCTCGGCTGCCTGCGTGACGACAGGTAATCGAACAAAAATTTGAAATCTAGCCTCGATCAAGCTAGCATCTCTCCAGAACGATCGCAGAAGCGAGGCAAACGTGATGGCGAGCAACGCGGCCGATGACGGGATGGAGCCACCGGAGTGGTCCGATCCAGATCCCGACCATGTGCTGTCGTGGCGACAGCAAAAGATCCTGCAGGTCATCAGGGACTTCGCGAAGCGCCGCGGGTACGCGCCCACCTTGGATGAGATCGGCAAAGCAGCCGGGCTGGTGAAATCCAGCGTCTCCTACCAACTGAGGACCTTGCAGCGGAAGGGCTATCTGCGGCGAATTGCAGGGCGCCCGCGCACCATAGAGCTGCGACTGCCCGGAGAGCCCACCCTCCGCCTGGAGGTCGAGGGCGCCGAGGACCTCCCGTCCGAAGACCCTGCGTACGTTCCTGTTGCGCTCCACGGCCAGATCGCAGCCAGTCCTCAAAACCTGACCGAGCGGATCATCGGAGAAGGTTGGGAGACGCCGATTGGAGATACCTGGGAACTTCCCAAGGAACTCATCGGCGACGGGACAATGTTCCGTCTCAGGGTCCGCGGCGACTCTATGATCAACGCCGCCATAGCGGACGGCGACATAGTGGTGGTCCGCCAGCAGCATGAGGCCCAGAACGGCGACATCGTAGCCGCTGTGATTGATGGGGAGACGACGGTCAAGACCTTTCAGCGGGTGAACGGCAAGGTCTGGCTGATGCCGCATAATCCCACATATGAGCCCATTGCCTGGCCGACTCCTTCCGAGGGCGCCACCACTGAAGGCGCCGCCATCCTCGGCAAGGTCGTGGCTATATTGCGCAGTCTGTGATGATATCGGATAAGTACTGCGAAATTGCCAGGGCTGCGCTGAGCCTGACCCTGCGAGCCATTGTCCGTCAACGTCCGCAAGCATCCGGTGATGATCGTGCCGATTGTTACTCAGTTGGTTACTCGGCTCTCAACGGTGAAGAGGGTAACCGATGCCATACCCGCGCTCCTTGCGCTGCGTGATCAGGAAAGACCACTCGTCCTCCGTCGGTGCCCTGGCAAGCCTGCCGTCTGCCTCGGCAACCTGGCACATGGAGTGGGCCATCGCCGGATCAGGCTCTCCGTCCCGGTCAACGACTTCGAGGATCACTCTGGCGCTGCTCACCGGGCGCGCGACACGCGACGGCAAGCGATCATCGACTGACTTGGGCGTTCTCGTCGGACCTCGTGAACGTTCCACACAAGGCAACCAAGCCGTCCCATTGGGGAGAGACGGATCGAGCGAAGTTCTGCTCGCTTCGAGGGCCACCCACCCGCGGAAGGCGGCGCAGCATTTCAGCCGCCTCGAGACGCACTACCACAGTACGGACGACGCTGTCTCCGAGGCCGCACGCCGAGGCTATCTTGCGTGTGGTGACGAACTCCTCGGGCGTGGGAGCTAGGGCAGCGATCTGGAGCACAACGTCGGCGAAGTAGATGTTGTTGAACAACGAAGACGAGGTCTGCCGTCGCGCCTCTATGCTGCTCTGACCCATGGCCACTATCGTGTCATGTATAGCGATCCACGTCACGTGAGACGGTGTACATGACTCTGCTCGACCAACTCCCACTGGCTGCAGACGACGTTTTCGGATCGTTGGTCCCGGCCGCAGCCCGAATCAGTTCGGAGTCGAACCTGACCGTTACCATCGGCGGGCGAACGCTTCGAACCACAGTGGTCTTTGACAGCTATTGGCGGTTCGCGGCACGGCGGCAGGCCATCTACGAAGCTCGGGTGGCTGGTCACCCGGGGCCTTGGACGTCGGATCGGATCCTGTTGCACCACCGGTTCACCAACTGTTTCCGGGCCGCCGACCGCGTAAGTCAGTTCCTGATTCGCAACGTTGCTTATGCGGGCAAGCAGTCACACGACGAGATCGTCTTCCGAGTGCTCCTGTTCAAGCTGTTCAACAAGATCTCGACCTGGCAACTACTCGAAGACAAGCTGGGCGAACTCACCTGGGCGGACTTCACTGAGGACGCGTACGACGCGATTCTCTCGGCTGCTTTCGCGCGGGGTGCACGTTTGTATTCGGCCGCATATGTAATACCGCCACCCCGGCTAGGAGCCGATCGCAAGCACACGAATCACCTGCGGCTGCTCCGTCTAATGATGGAGGCCGGCGTGGCCGATCAGCTCCGAGGCTCAGCCACCATGAACGGTGCCTTCGAAAGGCTGCTCAGCTATCCCGCGCTCGGAGACTTCCTCGCCTATCAATTCTTGATCGACCTCAACTACAGTACTGCCCTGGACTTCGACGAGATGGAGTTTGTCGTAGCCGGGCCTGGAGCACGGGACGGTATCCGGAAATGCTTCGGCCCCCAGGCCAGCGGGATTGAGCCGGAGATCATCGCGTACATGGCCACTCACCAGCGCGAACACTTCGATCGACTGGGATTAACGTTCAACGGGTTGTGGGGGCGACCATTGCAGCTGATCGACTGCCAGAATTTGTTCTGCGAGGTCGACAAATACGCTCGCGTCGCCCATCCCGACATCCCGGGGATCTCGGGGCGCAGCCGGATCAAGCAGCGGTTCGCCGCCGCGCTGGAACCGGTATCGGCATGGTTCCCCCCGAAATGGGGCTTGGCAGTGCCCCTAGCGCTGAACCGCCGAGTGCAACAGAGGTCTGATGCGAGCTCGATAGTGTCGGCGAAAACCTAGCGTGGATCGGAGATCGGGGTGACGACATCTGGGCCGGAGGCCCATCAGGAGGAACGCGTGGCGCTGGCGATGGCCGAAGCCCTTGAACGACTCGTGGCGATCATTGACCGTGAGTTGAACTCAGAAGCTTCAGAAGGCGCTCAGATTGTAGATCCAGCGTGGGTGGACGCGATCGCGACTGTCGTCCGGGCCGCGGAGTCCTCCAGCGCAGTCCTTGACGACCCAGATGTACTGAGGGTCCTTACCCGGGCCAGCTCGACTCTGCGTTAGTCGGCCAACTCAGATGCCGTCGCTTTGACGAGAGCGCACACGCGATACTTGGCAATATCCGCGTGGGCGAGGCCAGCAACGACAAGGAGCTGCCCTGGCTGGATACCCACGACGTCAGCCACGTAGGCCTGTAGCCGCGCGAGTCCGAGATAGTTGCCGTACCCGCGCTGGAGGAGATACTGGCTGCGGTAGTGAGCGGTCAAGTGAAGTCGGTCATGGTCAAGTTGAAACGAGCACAGTGACAGGCACGGAAAGTCCATCGGTGAGGTATCCCGACCCGTAACGTGGATCGGCAGCGCGGCCGTAAGATCGTCGTCCGGCATCGCATGATTCGACTCATCGAGATCCTGGAGCCCGCTCGCGATCGGCACTTCGTATCGCGCACTTTTAGGTCCATGGACCGCCAGCTCTTGGTTCAGCTTGTGAATCAGTGCCGAAATCTGGTCGAGCGGGCCATTTTCGGCCGGGTACTCAACGAGTCGGCCGAAATAGGTCCCTCGGCGGTTGCTCTTGTGAACTCTCCTGATCGTTGGGTACATCACCCGGTAACGCTCTCCCAGCTGGGCGATGTTCTGGCTGGAGTTGGCGAGATGCACAGGGAACAGCGTGTTCGCGACGGTCTCGATTGGTTGATAGTCGAGGGCAGCCAAAAGGTCGTCGGCGGCGGCACGGACTGGGGGGTTCTCAGTGGTCGGCTCCATGATGCGGGTGACGGTATGGAAAAGCTTGCGATCTGGAGTTCCGGCTACCTGAACGAGAGTCTCAAGCCAGGCATCAGACAGGGTGGTCGCGCTGACGATGCCGGTGGCGGTTCTCATCGTGGAGGCTCCATTGGTTGCAGTCCGATCCTGCTCAGACCGAGGGGTGGTGCTTGAACAACGACGGAGACCCTCCATAACGGTGACGCCAAGCTGGTGCTGACACGTTTGTGAAACGCGGTAATCGTGACGATTCCGTCTACCTGTTGGAGTGCATCAGTTGCGAGCCAGGATCGCCAGGTGATGCCGTCAGCTCCAGATACTGGTGTGAGTTCGGCGAGGCATGCATCGCCGGTCACGGCCAGATCCTCGTTGCGATTCGCGACAGCGACCAGCTGGTCACCATGTTGAAGTCTGACTCGACTGCCGTTGAAACGCTGATCGATGGTCCATAGGTCGGCGGTTCCGCGTCCTTGCCACGTACGTGTCGGATCGAGCTGCGCCTTGATGCGGCCGGGTGCCTCGGCTAGCCAGCTCCGAGAACGTTCCTGAGAAGCAATCCTGAGGTTTGGCAGGTGGCGTACCGTCGACCGATACGAAGTCCCCAAGATCAGCGAAAGTCGGTAGATCTGTGTCGCCGTTTGCAGCCGCGTTAAGCCGAGCGTGCCCATGGCGCTGAGAACAGCCCGGCGAGGCATCAGGAACCACGCTGCGAATGCCTCGGCTGACTTCTCCTGGTCTGTCCACCGGAGCCGACCGGCCGCCGACGACGCTATAGCCGTCTCCAGCGGATCAAGGTGGAGGCATGCGCCATCTTCGATGGTGGCGCTATGCCGGAGGCGGTGGTGCCCAAGCTCGTGCGCAGCGGTGTGGCGCCGGGCGCCGACGGGTATTGCCGAGTTCACCAGGACACCTGGGCGGGAGTCGGCGCTGTTGAGGTATGCACCGAAGAGCCGAGGCATGGGCCGCCACATCAAGGGGACGTCGGCGGCGGCCAAGGCCATTTCGACGTCTATCGGCGGCGCCCCCGGATCCACGTCCAGATCGCGGTGAGCCTGCGCAGCAGCGATGTTGGCGATGCGGTGGGCGTCGGTCCAGGTCAGCATCGCGTCCCCAACCAACGTCCTCTGCGCTGGGTGATGGTCACTTCGGTCGCTTAGAGGTCGAGCCGGCGCTGAATCTGAGGAACTGCGCGAACCTGATGACCTCGTCTTTGTCGTCGTCGGTCAGGCCGGCGACTGCTCGAGTCAATGCGAGCACCGACGCATCGGCTGGCCCGTCGTCGCCAAGGAAGTACCCAACCGGGTATGAGTAGAGCCGAGCAAACTTCCGCAGCTCGAGACTGTCGACCTTGCGCTGTCCGCGTTCGATATCAGAGATTGCCGAGCGCGGTACCCCAGTCGTTTGGGAGACCACCTGCTGAGATAGGTTGAGGTACTCGCGGACCTGCTTGAGGCGACGGCCTATGTCGACCCACTCTGGATCAGCCGGTTCCGAGGCGGTCACGCAGTGGCTCCGGCCTGCAACTCTTGCTCAAGGACGAGCGCATGAATCGCTTGGGCGAAGCGCACCACCGATCGTAGGTTTCGAGATGTCTCGACCGTGGGGGAAAGCTTCACGTAGAACGCTTGCTCGACTCGCACAAGGACCTCTACCGCCAGTATCGAGTCGATCGGCAGTTCCTCGCCGAGGGCTTCGAGATCCGCCTTCAGCTCCTTGGGATCTCGGCTGGCGTCCCGGGCGAGCAGATCGATGATTAGCTCAATGATGTCGTTGACGCTAGGCACGGGCACCCGAACCTCCTGTCTTGTTTGCCGACAAGGCCTGTCTGATGATACAACATCTCCACGGGATTTTCCGACAGCCGGCGGCGGGACACATGAACGGCGGAACAGCTGGAGGACGAGCGGCATGGAATTCGCGGAGTACCAGAAGGCGACCCGCGCGACGGATCAACGCGCTGGAGTCGAACTGGAAGACGTCGCGGTCCACCTGCTCGGCCTGGTCGGCGAGGCCGGATCGGTGGCCGCCGAGTACAAGAAGAAGCTCCGTGATCAAGACGCTCACCCCATGTGGAAGGCGCGCATCCGCGAGGAGATGGGGGATGTGCTGTGGTACCTGTCCACGCTCGCCAACAAGCTCGACCTCACGCTCGAGGACATCGCCCGCTCGAACCTCGAAAAGACCCGCAACCGTTGGCTGCCGACTGACAGAGACCAGCTCGACCTCGACTATCCCGAACAGGAACAACTGCCAAGGACCGGTACGTACGAGTTCAGGACCTTCGTCAATACCGATGACCGAGCGGCGGTTCAGGTATACCTCGATGGGGCGAAGGCGGGTAACGTGCTCACTGATTCAGCGTTCGTCGACGACGGCTACCGATTCCACGACGTGTTCCACCTCGCATACGCGACGGTTCTTGGCTGGTCGCCAGTCACCCGTGCCCTTCTCAAGCGCAAACGTCGCAGCAACCCAGCGGTGGATCAGAACGAAGATGGGGGCCGGGCAATTGTCTTCGAAGAAGGCGTCGCGGCCATCGCCTTTGCCTACGCAGCAAGCCACAACAACCTCGAGGGCGTCGAACGCGTCGACCATGACCTGCTCGAGCAGATCCGCCGCGTCGTAGCGCTCACAGAAGTCGGCGTGCGCTCCGCCGCCGACTGGGAGATGGCAATCCTCCGCGGGTTCGCCATGTTCCGCCAGCTCATCGCGAACAACGGCGGCTCCGTAACGTTCGACGCATCCACCAGATCGCTGACCTACGCGCCTCCGGTCTCGCGCTGAACGCACTCCCGATCATCGATCAGCCGACACTCGCGAGACACCAGGAATCCCTATGGCGCACCTGCTCCACCTCTCCGACCTGCACCTACGCAGCGATGCAGCGCGCGACACCATCGGCGACTCCAAGGACGCCGCGATCCCTGCGCCGCTGCAACAGACCAGTGCGCGCCGCATCGTCTCGACGCTAGAGGCGCTGGGCCGCGACATCGCTGCCGGCGAACTCACCCTCGACTGCATCGTTATCTCTGGCGACATTGCCGACAGAAACGATCCAACGGCGTACACGCTGCTGCCTCGTGTCCTCGCACCACTCGTGCCGAAGCTCGTGCCCGCTGAACGCGTTGTCGTCGTCCCCGGAAATCACGACGTGAAGAAGGGCTCGGACCCCGGCAGCAGCCAGCGCTGGGAACACTTTCTGACCCTGCGTTCCTACGAATACCTCACGCCGCTGCTCGAAGGTATCGACATCGATGATCACGGGAACCCGATTGGTACTTCGAAGTCGCCGGTGCTCGTCGCCCAAGACGGCAGCTTTGTGATAGTTGCGCTGAACTCCGCGAACCACTGTCAGACGCAGCTACCAGTCGAATCGGTCCTTGAGCCCTACCAGGGTGAGCTCGAGTCGTTGCTCGCGACCAACCTCGCCGTCGAACACCTCTGGAAGTGCTGGCAACAGCGAGGATCTGTCGACGTTGCATGGATCGGTGATGGGCAACAGAAGGCCGCCGCAGCAGCACTAGCCGCCACTTCGGCCGCGCCCGAGACGCTACGTATCGCGGTCATGCACCACCAGCTGTTCCCGACTGGCCCGATCGCGGAGATCAAGTCATTCGAAACGATGGTCAACCTGGGCGAAATTCTCGACTGGATCGCAGACAATGACATCGATGTTGCCCTCCACGGGCACAAGCACTCCGGCCGTGTGTTCACATACGAGCACACTGCTTTCCACCACGCCGACACCGCAGTTGGCCGCCGCACCCTGGTGATCAGCTCCCCCACCGCACAGGCCGGCTATGACGCGACTACCGCGATCGCACGCCTGATCACTGTGGCGTGCCCACAACCCCGCGCGGGAGGAGTCCTCGTCCGCGACATCCCGCCGCTCGAGTCCGGTGGCCGACTCGACCTTGTTCGGCGCTCGGCCAAACGATTCCGGCTCGACGATGCGATCGCTTATGGGCAGATCCTGGGCGATCATGCCGACGATGTCCACCGGAAGTTGCTCGCCCTGAGCGGCGACTACACCGGCCTCAAGCTGCCCTTAGTGTGCCGCGTCCAGAACGGTAACTCCGCCTCGACGATCCCTACCATGTATCCCGACGTGCCCGACGGTGTACCCGACCCGCAAGCATGGTTCGCCAAGACCGTGGCGTGGTGGCAAAACCAACGAGCAGGGCGCGCAGCACAGTTCAATCACGGCCAGCGTCTCCAGGCCTTCGGCGCTGGCAGGCTCCCACCGAGCCATGACGGCCTCAACCAGGTTCAACGGGCAGCGCACGCCCTCGAGCGAAAGGAGACTTCATCTCGAGCCATCGCCGTACTCGTTGACCCGGACACGGACCTTGCCAGCGACGACAGCGAATTCCCGGCGTTCGTGCTCGTACAGTTCGCAATAGAGTCCGACCGCCTCAACGTTACCGGCTACTTTCGAAAGCAGGAGATGCCTCACTGGTGGCCAATCAATGTCGCTGAACTCGCGCAGCTCCAAAACGAAGTGATCCAGCGTCTCTACGGACGCCGGGTGCTCCAGCCCGGCTCTATCACAACGATCACCAGCCAACCGGTCTCAGGCGGGGGTGTCCCACGCGTTTCGATCCCAGCACTGGACAGTCGTGTTGACTCGCCGACCGGGATGCTCGAACTCGTGCTACCCCTGTTCCACCCCACCGCAGCTACCCCCGAGGGAACAATAGCTGCATGGCGACAAGCCTTCGACGACTGGGCACCCAGCACCCTGGCCGCAGCCGACGGCGATCCTATGCCGATCGTTGGACTGGGCGAGCTGACCGCCACCCTTGACTACACGGCAGCTCTATACAGCTCGAACGCAGCTAACGAAATATCCGACCAAGTGAAGCTAATCACCGCGGCCTGCAATGCCTACGCCTCTGCAACAGACAGCTCGCACACGACCGCGCGTGCCACCTGGGTCACCGACGTCACGCGGCTGCGTAAGCGGATCGTCGAGCTCGTTTCCCGCCGACTCAACGAACGGTAAGCATGTCCAATCAGTCGAGAAGGACGCCACGGTCACCGAATCAGTGCGTGCCCGACGCGCGTCGAGTCGGCGAGTGGACGAAAGCATTACTAGACCTTGAAGCCCTGTTAGGCGCCGACCGATGGCGACGCAGAATGCAGCAACTCATAAGTGGCGCGATGAGCTCTCCGTACCAGGCAAAGATCGCCGAGGACTACCATTGGGTCGAGATCGAGCTCGCGCTTCAGCTCGACAGCTTTCGACAGCGCGGATACATCTCCATGGGGGACGTATCACTTCGCACGGCAGCTGCACTGGACTTCGCCTATGGAGCAGTTAATCTGCAGCAGAAACTCAATGAACGAGGTAGACGAATCCTGCTCGGACGTCTACGAGACGGCCTGAACAATGGGTTCGCAGGCCTATTTCTAGAGATCGACATGGCCATGCAACTCGCTGAAGGCGACTATCAGCTTCGCTACCCCGATTTCGACGGCGCGGGCGACCATGATCTTGACGCTATCAGGGACAACGTGTCGATCGCAATCGAGTGCAAGAGCATCTCGGCAGACGCAGGGCGCAAAATCCACCGCCGCGACTTCTACCGCTTCATGGACCTACTTCAGCCCGGAGGCACTCCGCCGACTTCAGTCACAAGCTCGGTCGCCGTCGTCGTGACGATGGCCGATCGCTTCCCGGCGGATCGCCCAAGCCAAGACCAGATCGCCTCGCACGTCCGTGAACTGTTCCAAGCCGGGCCAGGCACACGCCGCACGGGTAACGGGTACAACGTTAACACCGAGCGGTTCGAATCCGTCGATTTCAGCACCGCGACCTCGAACCTCACAGCGGCCACTCTTCGAAGCCGATGGGGTGAGAACTCACACGTCGCCGGCGTCAACATTGAAGGTATGTGGAATATCATCGTGGTTCGGAGCGCACGCGAGGACGATTCATCCCGCGAGGCGCTCGCCGCGCGAAAGAAAGCCGTGAAACAGCTGCCAGTAGATCGACCTGGGATAATCGCACTCCAGTATGAAGAGATAGCGGTCCAGGACCTTCAAAAACCAGCATTCCGCCGCCGACTTGCGATTCTCGATGCCGCGATCTACCAAGACAAGCGAGCAGCACACGTGGCCGGTATATATCACTGCGCATTCGACGGGCGATGGCTGCACGCTGGCCAGCTGGGCAAGCCCGCAGTGGCAACGTGGCGATCTCGACAACATGGTGCACTGATGGGCGAAGCGCTCGGCGCATCTCTTAACGACCTCCAGTTCACCCGGCTGCTCAGTCCTTTCGAGCGAACCGACGGCGGATTCTAGGCCAACTGCCCAGGGTTTCGGGTCTCTACACTCTAAAGCCAAGCTCACCAGCCAGTCCCGACCGTGCGAGGTCAGCGAAGGCTTCGGGCCGAACACTCACTGCGTTCACTATCCGTGTACTCCAGACCTATGGCGGACATCAGCGCACAAGTAGTGATACAAGCGCGCCAGCTAAGCCACCGGCCAGAGCTGAGAAAAACAAAGCTATCGTCCCAATCTGACGCCCACGCGCCTGATCCAAGAGGCTTGCGATCTCTCGTGCAGCAGATACATTGTCAGTGAAATTCTTCGACATTTCAGTCATGAGATAATCTTTGAAATGAGGTTCGATCCCAGTTGCGTAGATTCCTTCTATTTCTTCACGAGACCGGGTAGCCTCGGCCTGATTATCGTACTGTTCTTTTATCGCCACTAGGGCTAGGTGCCGCATCCTTGACGAGAAGGTGAAGGTTCGCACGAGCCAAGCCTTAACGCTGGAGGTTTCGTAAATAGCCAGCAGCCTCTCCGTAAGGCGATTAATCTCCATAACGGCACGCAAGCGTTTTTCGTAGGCTGCCGCCAACTTATAATACAAGGACAGCTCACTTGACAGCTGATATAGGAAATCTGGAACCGCATCTTCAGTATCTCCATATAGCTCAGACGATGCAGTAAATTCGAATTTGTCGAATGTCCCAGTAGGAGTTCGCCTACCGCTAAGCTGTTTCTTTTCATGTCCAATAGTCAGGCTGAGATCGGCGTGAAATGGGCTTGGCGCCAATATGTTGAAATAGATGCTATCGGCGTCTCTGGCCAACTGATCCTTAAGATACTCGCGTACCACCACCACGTGGTCGGAAGCGTCGACTAGAGGATCCGATGTAGCTTCGGATACTACATAGGTCACAGGGCCATACCTTTCGTAAAGTGTATGAACCCAAAACTTCTCTACCTCGAGATCTATAGCCAAGCCACCCATGTAGGTTGCTTGGATCTCCATGGGGATCTCTACTTTGAAGGAGACTCTTCCGTGGATAGGTACTACTCCATTGTTCATAAATACATGGCCGCTGGAGCCGTCGCCCGCTACCTCTATCTCGCTTAGCGATGAGATTGACGCCAGTCGACTTCTGACATTGCCAGCCCAAGTGCTCAGCTTGTTCGGGCTAGTTGAGAAGTAGAAGCAAGCGATGCCTACATACAGCCAATGCACACGAGCCATACTCAAATTTAATCTCCCTCGAAAGCTAACGGCGGCGAGCCGTCCCAACGAACTCGACTGTAGCCGCGGGATCCCTGGAGCGGCATGGCCAGCTTCTACCGCCAGCTCAGCAAACTGGCCTGCCGGCTGAAGACCTGCTCGTACCGCACTTATATGACGAGCGGCTTAAGGCCCGCGTATGGCACGAACTGAATGCTTAAGCTAGGCGACCGACGAACTGCCCTCTGGCCCAGTTCGGTCGCCGTAAGCAGCGATGGCTAGGCGCACGGCGCTTTGATGTTCGCTGCTCAGGGTTGCACGGCCGGACCGCCAGGTGGTCCACATCCGGTCGCGCAGCTGCTTGGGTACGCGATGCCAGTGCCCCGGCACATCAGCCGGGAGGGATCGATCTGCTCGTCGCAGTGAGGACCTGACAATGACCGATCAGCTGAGCCGAGGACGGCAGCTGGCCTCCGGGGCCTCGGCCGCGCCCTGCGGTTAACTCGATTACCGTTCGATCTTGGACTCCGTGGCTGGTCAAGAAGTGTCCGTTTCGTTAGTCTTTCGACACAAGAACACTGCGGCCAGCTAGCGACGTTCCTGACGATCCTGGCTTGGAAGCACGCAGCCGGGGTTCGCGGAACCTCCTGGTATGCGCGGGTCGGCGGTGGGAGCAGATTGGGAGCAGCGATCCTCTGCCAGCTGCGGTTAAACGCGGTCAGATGCGGCGATCGTGCCTGCCCAAAGAAGCCCTGACCTGCGGCAACGTCCTCGGGCAGCGGTTTTATTCGCCCGCGCGCTTAGTTCGGGACGAAGAGGACGCTGGTTAATCCCGTGAACCCTGCCCGTCCCTGTGCCTGTATCGGGCGGCAGCCAAGCCTGGTTGTGGGTCGGCCGGTGATGTCGACCAAGCATGCCGCTAGTTGCGGCTGCGGTCGTGGAGGTCGGGGGATGTTCAGGCCGCGTTCGGCATGTGTCCCCCGAGCAGCACCGCTCCGGCGGCCACCGCCAGGGAGCCGTCGCCCCGCCAGCACAGTGGCTCGAGGCCTTGTGAGGTCAGTTCCGAGCGCACCACCAGGGCGCCCCGCAGGTTGCCCAGGTCACAGGCATCCAGGACGTCCTGGAATTTGCCGGTCCAGGGGCCGAGGGGCTGCTGGCCGGCCCAGCCGAGCCGGGATACGTCCAGTACGACGATGCTGGGGATCGTGTAGGCCTTTTTTCCTTTGTTCTCGATGGGGTCTTTGATCTGCAGGGCAGCCATCTTCCAGTGGTGGTCCCATTCGGGATCGGTCAGCAGTGACTGATATGTCACGCGCATGCCGGGCCCGGAGATGGGCCCGGCGGGGTGCAGAGTGGCGGTGAGCCCGAGCTCGGGAATCGGCACGTTGCCGGTCACGGGCTGGCCGCCCGCGACATCCGTGTGCTGCTTGATGGCGGTGATGACGGTGTCGGCGATCCCGGCCGTTTTGCCCGGGTCCTCGGAGAACAGCAGTTTGCCGGACCGTGTCAGCGTGACGCCGACGTCCGGCCCGTCCCACAGACCCCGCTCGAGCAGGTCATGCATGGCCGAGGCGACCTCGGGCCGCGCCCGCGTAGTCACTTCTACCCCGAACTCGGTCCCTTGGCACCGGCACTCGAAGTCCGGTGTTTCCTTCCCCATCTTGGTGAGCACGTCGGCGTGCACCAGCTTGACGCCCACGAGCAGTTCCGGGCGCTGTTCCAGCAGCTGAGCCACCGCGAGTTCCTGGCGCTGCATCGGCGACAGCGCCCGGGCCTTGCCAGGGCTTTTCGCGATCTGGCCCTGCTGTTTGAACGCGGTGCGCCGGTCGGCAAGCCCGGGCGGCTCGGCCACTTCCAGCTCGGTGATTAGCGCTGACAGGGCATCACGGACCTGGCCGGGCACCCACGGCTCGTGCAGCACGTGTCCGCTTGGCCCGGTCCACGAAACCGGCACGTCCAAGGCAGAACCTCCCGTCACGACAGCGGCCGCGGCCAGGCCCTGGGCCGGGCTGCCTCAACAGTAGTCATTCGGCACTGCCGCCCCAGGCGCGCCGCATGGTCGCCGCTGTTAACCGTTACCTCACTGTCCGGGCCGCCAGCTACCGTTATCACATGATCGAGACCGGGGGCTCGCGGCGATGACAGACATCCGGGTGCTGACCGAGGAAGAGCTGGCCGCGCTGGTCGCCGACGCGGCAGACTCGAGCTGGTCCGGCCTAAGCCACAGGCCGCTGCCCGCGGTGCTGGACACCGACTTCGTGCGGACCGGG
>Ga0335075_10008283_pt1 | contig 15956 bp, 11 predicted proteins | sample Lox_Sample_24_FD_206723 | JGI IMG/M metagenome (GOLD analysis project Ga0335075, IMG submission 206723) | Soil microbial communities from Loxahatchee National Wildlife Refuge, Florida, United States - Lox_Sample_2.4 | ecosystem: Environmental > Terrestrial > Soil > Wetlands | place: USA... | reverse complement strand
TGGCCGAGCCAGGAGTTCGCATTCAACGTAATCGCTCTGCGCGCCATGGCGGCTGCATCTTCATACCGGCTGGCCTGGTACAGCATTTGTCCATGAATGGCGTGGTAGTGAACCGAGTAGGGATCGAGCTCGTGCACAATCTTCATCTCGGCTTCCGCCTCGTCGTGCCGGCACATGTTCGAAAGCGTATGAGCCAGGTAGAAGTGGGACAAGGCATAGCTGGGATTCAGTTCGATCGCCTTGCGGGCGGCGTCGATGGCTGCATTCCAATCCCAGGTGAGCCAGAAGTGGCACGCCGCAAGAGCAGTATGAGCCTCGGCACAGTTGCTGTCCTGCGCAACCGCTCGCAGTGCGGCAGGCAGGCCGATCGCCCTGCACTCCCCCGTGGGATAGTCACTATGCACGGGCAGCGTCGCATACGCATCCGCAAGGCCCGCGTTGGCCAGGGCGTAGTTCGAATCCAGGGCCAGCGCATGGTTGTAGAACTCGATTGCGCGTAAGACGCCCGACCGGTCTCGCTGTGCGAAATAGTACCGGCCTTTCAGGTAGAAATCGAAGGCGTCGGGATTCGTCGTCTGCTTACGGACCGCGATTCCCCCTGGAACCTTCGCCGCCACTTTTTCGGCAATTGCGCGGCCCAATTCGGTCTGCAGGGCAAGAACACCGGAGCTCTCCCGGTCGTAGTTCGCTGCCCACACATGCGTCTGATCATCGACGCGAATCAGCTGCGTCGTGACGCGAATGCGATCGGCCTCGCGGCGCACGCTGCTTTCCAGCACATAATCGACAGCCAGTTCTCTTCCGATCTCGGAAATGGACTTGGTGGTGTTGCGATAAGCCATAGCCGAGGTTCGCGCGATCACGCCCAGATGCTGGGGGTCTGCGGCGCCCAGCGCCGCAATTGTTTCTTCCGTCATGCCGTCGCAAAAATATTCTTCTGCGGGGTTGCCCGCATAATTCACGAAGGGCAACACCGCCAGCCGGTTGCGCGTTCGCGCCGAGGTCCTTTGCTCCTCTTCCTCTGCGACTGCTGCGATAAATCGATAGCCTTTGCCGGGTACGCGTTGAATGAAGCGCGGCCGCTCAGGATTATCGGCCAGCGCTTTGCGGATCTTGCGGACCGCGGTATTGACGCCATTTTCGATATCGACGTAGACGTCTTTGCCCCATAGCCTCTCGGCGATTTCTTCTCGCGAAACCACCACGTCGCGCCGTGAAACAAGAAGCAGCAGCAGTTCCATCGCGAGCCTTTCCACCTTGATCTGGCGCGAACCGCGGCGCAGTTCATACGTCGAAGGCGTCAGTGCAAATCCTCCGAATTTGAGGACGCGCGACAAGGCAAGGCTCCTAAGCGCAAAGCAAGAGTACCCCGCAACAGGAGCCTGAACAAGAACTTCGGCCGTCTTTGCATCTTCATGAAAGCTTCAGCCCCGCTCCATGGCCTTCGCCAACAACCTGGATCATCATCGTCTTCGATTCGAGTACCCACGAGGGGTCTATGAAAGCACTTTCAATCGCTCTGTTGTTCCTGGCCGGACTGGCCGCCGCCGCGCAATCGAAGCCTGACGAGGAGGCCATACGCGGCATCCTCGATGAGGAAATCACCACCTGGAACCAGGGCGACGCTGATGGATATGCCCGGCATTTCGCTGCCGACGGAACCTTTACGAATGTCAGGGGAATGTTTTTTACCGGGCGGCAGGCATACCGTGACCGGCACGAGTTCATCTTCAAGGGACCGATGCGCGGGACGAAGCTGCAGCTCCAGGTCGAATCGTTACGCTTCCTGGCGCCCGACATTGCCGTCTGCGAGACGCTGACATGGGTCTCGGATTTCAAGAGCGGCGCGCCGCCCAATCTTTACCTCGATCCGAAAGGCCGGCTCCGCACGCGTCTTTTGCAGGTGATGACAAAACATGGCGGCGAGTGGCAGATCGTGGTCTACCACAACATCGACATCAAGCCTGACGTCGATGTGCCCGAACCGAAATGAGCCGGCGTTTGCTGACGGTCTTGAAACCTCAGGGTAACAAGCAATCTCCAGATTGCTGCCCCCGACAACTCCGATCCTGTGGATTCAAACTGACCCACTACCAATCTGGCTGTAGATCGCCGCAGTGTCATGTCGTCCGCCTATACTGATCTCCGCTCAACATGAGGACGACGTAATGGCATACACAGTGTGGCTGGTTGAATCACCGGGTGGAGAGTTTCGGAAAACCAGGTTGCCGAGTCCCACCCTCGGCCCGGGACAGGTCCTTGTCCGCATCGCCGCCAGCGGCGTCAATCCCCTCGACACCAAGATCCGCGCCGGTGCCGCCGCCCATGCCCGGCAGCCCTTGCCTGCCGTTCTCGGCGTCGACATGGCGGGAACCGTAGAAGAAGTCGGCCCCGGCGTCAACGCCTTCAACTCCGGCGACGAGGTCTACGGCATGGTCGGCGGAGTCGGTGGCCACCAAGGCACCCTCGCCGAAAAGATCATCGCCGATGCGAACCTCCTTAGCCACAAGCCGAAGAACCTCACCATGCGCCAGGCCGCAGCACTGCCCTTGAGCGTAATCACGGCGTGGGAGGGACTCGTCGACCGCGCCGGCGTACACGCCGGTCAGAAAGTGCTCATCCACGCTGGAGCCGGAGGCGTGGGTCACGTCGCGGTCCAGATTGCGCGTGCCTCCGGACCCGAGGTCTTCGCGACCGTCTCGCCGGACAAGGCAAGGATCGTCGAAGGCTTCGGCGCCACGCCCATCGACTACCGCTCTCTTTCCGTTGAGCAATACGTCGCCGCCCATACCGCCGGCAATGGCTTCGACATCGTCTACGACACCGTGGGAGGATCGACCCTCGACGCATCCTTCGCCGCCGTAAAGCGCTACACCGGCCACGCCCTCAGCTGCCTGGGATGGGGCTCCCACGCGCTGGCTCCGCTCTCCTTCCGCGGAGCTACCTACTCCGGCGTCTTCACCCTGCTCCCGCTTCTTACTGGCGAAGGCCGCGCCCATCACGGCCACATCCTCACCCAGGCCGCCGCCCTCGCCGAGGCCGGCAAACTCATCCCGCTTCTCAACGAGCAAAGCTTCTCGACTTCAGAGATCGACGCCGCGCACGCTCTCGTCGCCTCTGGATCCCTCGGCAAGGTCGTCGTCGAAATCTGAAGCTCAGCTCATCGCGAACGACCGAAAGGCCTCGATGATCAGCCCCACCACCGCATCGCGATTCTTCTTCGTCATCAGCTCGTGTCCCGCGCCTGCGACCGAAACCAGCTCCGTCCGCGCCGGGATCAGCCGCAACGCCGCTTCCATCTCCTCTCGGGTGGCGAATCCGTCCCGCACCCCGCTCACGAACAGCGCCGGCGTCCTGAGCTCTGGAAAGTGTGCCGTCCGCATCTGGTCGGGCCTCTCGGGAGGATGCAGTGGATAGGACAGCAGCAGCAGCAGCGCTGGAACCAGCCCCGGCTCCGCGGCCGCCAGCATCGACGCCTGCCGCCCGCCGTAGGAGTGTCCGCCCAGAAACACCCGCCCCGGAAGCTGCCGCCTCACCGCCTCAACCGCCGCGCGCAGCCCCTGCTGGTCGCGCTCCGCGCTGCCCCGCGGCGGAGGCCCGCCAGGCCGCACCTGGCGAAAAGGCAGGTCGCACCGCAGTACCGTAAGCCCCGAAGCGCAGAGGCCCTCGGCCAGCGCCACCAGCAGCGGAGCATTGCAGTTCGCCCCAGCTCCATGCGTCAGCACCAGCCCATCGGAGGGCCCTCCCTCCGGACTATGCAAATAGCCCCGGACGGATACCCCGTCAGCCAAATCCTCTCGATACTCCCGCACGCCCCTCATCACCCGGAGAGTATTGCATTGGCGAGCGGCGATTCAAGAGTCCCGATCCCAGCCTTACACCGGCAGCGGATTCCTCTCCACAAATTGCCGCTGGTGCCAATAGGGATAAATCGGGGTGACTGCGCTCGCAGCATCGAGCTTCGCCACCTGCTCCGGAGTCAGGTCCCAGCTTTCCGAAGCCAGGTTCTGCCTGAGCTGCTCCTCGTTGCGCGCGCCCATGATGATGCTCGTCACCGTCGGCCGCTGCAGCAGCCAGTTCAGCGCGATCTGCGGAACCGTCTTGCCTGTCTCCTTTGCGACCTCGTCGATCGCATCGACGATCTTGTAGAGGAACTCGTCTTCGACCGGAGGCCCATACTGGGCCGTCTGCGGCAGGCGGCTCGTTTCCGGCAGAGGATGCCCGCGGCGAATCTTTCCCGTAAGCCTTCCCCACCCCAGCGGACTCCAGACCAGCGTGCCAACCCGCTGATCGATGCCCAGCGGCATCAGCTCCCACTCGAACTCGCGACCGATCAGCGAATAGTAGGCCTGGTGCGCCACGTAGCGCGCCCATCCATAGCGCTCGGAGATGGCCAGCGACTTCATCAGATGCCACCCGGAGAAGTTCGAGCAGGCGATGTAGCGGATTTTTCCTGTCCGCACCAGCGTGTCCAGCGTCTCCAGGGTCTCGTCGATCGGCGTCGTCGCGTCGAAGCCGTGCATGTGGTAGAGATCAATATGGTCGACGCCCAGCCGCTTCAGGCTCCCGTGCACCGACTCGATCAAGTGATACCGCGATGACCCGACATCATTCGGCCCCTTGCCCAGCCGGAACGTTGCCTTGGTCGAGATGAGCAGGCGGTTGCGTTTGCCCGCGATGGCTTTGCCCAAAACCTCCTCCGCCAGCCCGTCCGAATAGACATCGGCTACATCGAAGAGATTCACACCCGCATCGAGACAAAGGTCGACAAGGCGCTCCGCCTCGCTTCCCGCTGAACTTCCCCAGGCTTTAAAGAATTCGTTGCCGCCTCCAAAGGTTCCCGCGCCGAAGCTGAGCACCGAAACCTTCAGACCTGAATGGCCAAGCTGTCTATATTCCATGGCTAAAGAGATGCTCCTTGCCGCGCATCGGTGCACGCGGCGAAAATCTTTCACGGAATGTAATAGAACGGATTGGGCAGTTTCACCGAGTAATCCGCAAGCGGCTTCCCCTTCAGGTCGCTGAACTGGTCGCCCACGCTGAGGATGATGTGATAGCCATGCTGCACGACCTGGGCCCGCGCCGCCGATTTGTAAGGAATCGTCTTCTCCGTCAGCTGATCCTTCGTCCGCATCGTCAGGCCGTCCCACTTGTCGTAGCCGGCGTTGTGCAGATTCCTCTCCGTGGCTTCGCGCAGCGTATCCGCCCGGCCGGTGATGAAGAAAACGGCGACCCCAAGCTCCTCGGCCCGCTTGAAGAGGCGCAGCGTGCCGGCGATCGCTGGCGCATCCGCCTGCTCAGCCCAGGCATTCCACACCGCGCTCACGAATCCGAAGTCGTTCGCGGAAAGCTCCGGCCACGTCGACAGTGAGGTGTCGTCGATATCGAGCACCAGCGCCGGCTTTTCTCCCGGCTTCTTCCCGGCCGCGCCGCGCTCCAGAAACTTGAGCGCTCGCTCTTCCTCGAGGTCGAGTGATTTCGTATAGCAGCCGCAGGTACAGGTGCAGTCGTGATACGCCTTGAGCTGCGTCTTGAGCTGGCCAAGATTCGCCGGCTCGGCCACCTGCGAAAACACTTGCGCCGGCGCCGATTGCGCATTCAGATTGACGGCCAGAACCGCGGCAAACGCAAGCCGGATCAGACCAGAGACTCGCTTCAATCTCTTTCTCCTTGTTGAGGCGGGCGAATCCCCATAGTATCGGCAAAGTCCCGGAATTTGCGAAGAAATCATGAACTGCGGGCAGGTAGGTCGGCCCAGAGTTGCGGCGCGCGGCAATCCTTGCGTATAGTGCGATCAAAGCCCAGATAAATCTCGACAGGAGCGGTAAATGCCCCCAGTAGAATCCATCGGCGCACCAGCAAGCATCGGCAAGTCAGTTCAGATCCGCGGCGAAGTCAAAGGAAGTGAAGACCTTCTGGTCGATGGCGTGGTGGAGGGCACGATCACGTTGAGCGAGAGTCGCCTGACCATCGGCCCCAACGCGAAGGTTCAGGCAAATGTTTCTGCCCGCGATGTGGTGGTGATCGGAAGCCTGAACGGCGACATTAACGCCAGCGGCCGCGTCGAACTGAGGGCGGGTGCGAACCTCACCGGCGACATTCATGCGGCGCGCCTCTCCATCGAGGAGAACGCGCTCTTTTCCGGAAAGGTCGACCTGGTTCAACCGGCGCAAGGTGCGTCGGACCGCACCGTGGCGGCGCCGGCAAGCACACCGGGCAAGACCGGGACAATGTTCAGCGCCGCCAATTAGTGAGCGCCTGCTAACCGTGTCGCCGGGAGAACGGCACGGAAACTGCTTTGGGTTCGAAAGAACTCTACGGAACGACTCCCTGAAAGAGGCAACCTCAGACTGTGCTTCGCAGCCTGTTCAATCGAGAGCCATCGCGGCCTGAGCGAACCAGCCGCACGGTGCTTTCCGGGCCGCGGATTCCCCGCCACTCCAGCGGCTGGGCCGCCATGCTCAAGCACCTCAAAGAGGAAGAGAGCCTGCGCGTGCTCGACATCGGGCCGACTTCGCCGAGCAATATCAATTTCCTTACCGGCCTTGGCCACAGCTGCTACATGGCCGACGTCGTCCACGAAGCCCTCGCCGGGCAGTGGGCAACGCCGCCCGCCGAAGAGGGCGCCGATCCCGGATTCGACACCGATCGCTTCTTCGAGCAGACCCTCGACTTCGGCGGCCGCAGGTTTGACGTGGTCCTCCTCTGGACGACGCTCGATTACATCCCTCAGCCGCTCGTTCAACCCTTCATCCAGCATCTTCACTCCGCCATGCACGATGGCGGGCGCATCCTCGCTATCTTCCACACCAAGGCGACCGGCCCCAACACCGCCTACGCCCGCTACCATCTGACCGACGGCGATACGATCGAGATGCAGGAGTCCGAACCGCATCCCGTCCTGCGCGTCTACACCAACCGCGCCATCGAGAAGCTCTTCTCCCAGTTCAGCAACTACCGCTTCTTTCTGGCCAAAGACAACATCTACGAGGTCATCATCACCCGCTGAGGGGCTCGTTGCGCCGATACCGGCCTCCGTAACGGCGTCTCCGCTGGCATTTCCGGCGGCCACAGGCTCTGCTGCACACCGCTGGGCTCTGCTTCTTCCGCCGCCGCCTCCCGCGGCTCGGCGAATCTTGCCCCCAGCCGATACTTCTTTTTGATTGCATTGACAAGTTCGCCCGTCCGCTTCTGATACGCGCGAGAGACGAAGGCCTCCTCGTAGCGCTTCGCATAGGCGCCATCGAGCTGCGGAAAGTGCTCATGGACGAAGGCCAGAAAGGTCGCCTTCGAGCACGGTTTCAGGAACAGAGGGTTGGCAAAAAGGAAGTCTGCACCCGCCTCCTGCGCCTTGCGGGCCATCGTGTCGAGCGAGCGGGCGTTGTCGGTGATCCCGGGCATCAGCGGCGAACACATCACACCCGTGCGCAGGCCTGCTTCACGCAGACGCCGCACCGTACGAAAGCGCAGATCGGGCCGCGGAGCCCGCGGCTCGAGGATGCGTGCCAGGCGGGCATCATGGGTCGTGATGGTGATGTGCAGCGTCAGATCATTTTTCGCCGCAATCCGCTGCAGCAGGTCGATATCCCGCTCGATCAGCGTGGATTTGGTCACGATGCCGATGCCGTATCCCTGCTCTCCGGCAAGTACCTCGAGAATGCCGCGCGTGACTTCGGCACGCCGCTCAATCGGCTGGTAAGGATCGGTCGCCGTGCCGATCGCGATCTCCTCCCCCCGCTTGAGCGACCGCAGCTCCTGGCGGAGCAGCCAGGCGGCGCTCTGCTTGACGTAGATCTTGCGCTCGAAATCGGCCGGATCGCGCAATTCCATGAATTCGTGGGTGTAGCGCGCATAACAGTAGCGGCAGCCGAACTCGCAGCCCCGATATGGATTGATGCTCCAACGGTAGGGAAATCCGCGCCGGGAGACGCACCTGTTCAGCAATGAGCGTACGGGGAGCGTGCGGAACTCAACCAGGTGGCCCTCCCCGGCGAGCTTGCTGCCGGCGGCGAGCCGGGCGATTCCCTGCAGGGGAGCGGAATCCTGTTCCTGACCGTCATCTGTCAGGATATGAAAGAGGGAGGATATTTTCGCCTTTTCTTCGCCCATGTCCACCAACCTACGCGCGCCGCTGGGCGATGTCAAGGCACATTTCCACGGGACAAAAGCCTGTGCTTGGGACCTCAGGGCAGCCTGGCGGCATCCCACCCGGAAAAGCTCTATCCTCATGGCTGGAAGCTCGCCGCGTAGCATCGATTTCATTGCAATAGGAGTATGACCGCATGATTGACTTGAAGGGTTCGGCCATTACCTGGCTCGGGCACGCCGTCGTCCAGATCACCACCGCCCAGGGAACCGAGATTCTCATCGACCCATTCATCCAGCACAATCCGAAGTACCCGAAAGGTTACAAGCTGCCGAAGAAGATCGACCTCCTCCTGCTGACGCATGGGCACGGCGATCACATCTCCGATGCCGTAAGCATCGCCAAGGAACATGGTTCGCAGGCGGTAGGCATGGTAGAGCTGATCGGCTGGCTTCAGTCCAAAGGAGTGGACAACGCCGCCGGCATGAACATAGGCGGGAGTTATCAATACAAGGATGTAACCCTAAGTATGGTCGAGGCGCGGCATAGCTCGGGCATCGACGACGGCGGTCACACCGTCTACGGAGGAGTGCCGGCAGGCTTTGTGCTTGCCATCGACGGAGGCCCCGTGCTTTACCACGCGGGAGATACCGGAGTCTTCCTCGATATGCAGTTAATCCGCGAGCTATACGCGCCCGAGCTCGGTTTTCTACCCATCGGCGATTACTACACCATGGGACCGAAAGGCGCCGCCCTCGCCGCCCGTCACCTGGGACTCAAAACTGTCGTGCCGATTCATTACGGAACTTTTCCCGCACTAACAGGAACCCCGGAGCAACTGGAACACTATCTCGCCGGATCGGGGATAGAAGTGCGGAAAGCCGAGCCTGGCAAGACTTTCCGTTAGTCCCGCAACCCCCGCAAACAGTAAAGGCAGGTGATCTGTAAAAGACACCTGCCTTTACTACCTCTGAACGACAACTAGGCTTTAGCCGACTTTGCCGCCTTCGCCGCCTGTTCTTTCCGGCGTTCGGCCCAGCGGCGCTTCATAGCCTCGGCTATCTTCCGCCGGCCTTCAGGCGAGAGACGCCGCTTGCCGGGACCCTTCGCCGCTTTCGCTGCGCTGCCATAACTCCCACGCCTGGAGCCTCGTGAATTGCTCCCGGCAAGAAGGTCTCGAGCTTGCTGCAGCCTCGATATCTCGTTGTCGATCTCAATCAGGATTTGACTAACTTGCACTTTTCCTCCGTTTTTTTCCCAGGGGCGACCGAAAAAGCACGCAATTAATCTGCGGCCGCTTGATTAAGTAGTAATTACCGCACCCTCAGACTAACTCCATTAGAAATAAATTGCCAATCTAAGTGCGGCATTTCTCACCTCTAAAATCGTCCTTGCCCGTTTGGACATCCCTTCCTGTGCCGTTCCCTTACGGGAAAACCCTAACCGCGATTTACTCGCTCGGAAGAACTCCGGCCTAGCCGAATCTGGCAGTAGCAAACCGTCATGCAACCGGAGTACAGTAGCCGCGCAGGCGACCGGGCCCTGATGCAACACCTGCATTCAGGAAGAGGACCGTCGCGGGATAAAAACCCCCAACGTATTTTGTGCGACGAAACTGAAAATCAAAAAGACAGGCGTGCACGAAATCAAAGTTGTGGTAGATTTGCGGTTCTCTGGACTTGCGCATCTCTGCGCCCCCTGAATACGCACTGGAATTTGCGCACGAGAATTGCGACAGGTCTCAAGGGCCCCGGGGAGGTATTCGGTGAAGTCCCCTCTTTCTCGATTCGTCATAGCGGCTGTAGGTCTAGTGTCCCTCTGCGCCTCTTCGGCGGCCTTTGCCGGAAGCCCGTCCTCCGCCTCAACCGGCACCGTGACCATCCCCGGCCCGCTGCGTTCCTTCCTGCGCATGGCCGGCATCAGCCAGAAGGCCCCTCCGGAAGCTGTGGTGGCGCTGCTGGCCCGCAATGCTTATCTGCGTGGCTATCAGAGCGGTCAGGAAACCGAGTTCCTCCTCCTGCTGGATCGCTATGTCCATCAGGCAAGAGAGCTTCAGGAGATGGTCGGTCCGAACGGCAACATCAATATCGCCAACTGCGCTGACGCCACCAACCTGATCCACGTCCTCGGCTACCAGTTGCGCTCCTCCTGCGGACAGAAAGACGCCGCCCTGGTGACAGCCAACGCCGAGAGAGCCTTCGTCACCATTGATTCCGGCTTCCCTCTCACCCAGCTCGAAGAAGCTCTTCAGAAGGACGCGCCCTTCACCTATCCCTATCCCGCGACTACCGTTCCCGTCATCTTCAACGAAAGCGACTGGGTGCATGCGAGTTTGTGGAAAGAGAAAGGCAAAGGAAATCTGATCGATGTTCTCCTCCATGACCGCTCCGTCGACCGCCTCTACTGGGCGTTTTCCAGAAGCGATATGGAGACTAACCGCGCCCTTCTGCATTCACCCGGCCTGCGCAAGCTGCTGCCCTACGCCTCCGTTCTCGACTTCTACGGAAGCCAGATCGCCATTCAGTCCGGACGCGTCATTGTGCCCGGCGGCCCGGCCGCCGAGGCCAACTGGAAGGATCTCGTGGGAGCAAGCCCCGAATCCCCCGGAGACTTCGTCCTCCGCCTTGTCTCGCGTGACGATGGCTGGCTGGCGGTCTATTTCGATTCCCTCTCGCGCGTCAACCTGGAGCAGCAGACACACTTCACCGGCCAGCGCTTGAAGCCCCTCTACGAGGCCTTCACCGCGTACGCCGACAAGGAGGACGCCACCCGAAGCGTCTTCCCCAAAGGCTCCGACCTCATGATCCTCTTCAACCGTGTCGACTGGGACGCGAACGGCGCGCCTCTGGTCCCCGGGAGCCTTCAGGTCTGGAAGGAGATCTTCAATCAGAAGACGGCCTACAAAGTCATTCACGAATGGGGCAAGCGCGCCGCGGATTGGAACAGCCCTGAGCAGTTGCTCGAAGGCCTGGTCGGCTGCTCGCGCATCGAGACCGACAGCGGTCCGGTCCAGGTCTATCTCGCGCTCAGCGATCTTGACAGCAAGCGCCCCCAGGGCAAGCGCCTCGCCGAAGGCACCGTGCGCCTGATGGCCAACAGGTTCCCCCAGTTCTACAGCTGGTACATGGTCTTCTCCGAATTTCCTGAGCTGAGCGATACCTCCATCATCCGCTTCCTGAACGTCGCCGACTCCATCGACAAGATCTCCGGCCCCGCGCTCCGTGGAAACGTCCTCGGCTCCTTCCAGGCCAACATTGGTATCTGGCAGATTCTCGCCCGCCAGGGAGAGATCCCCCGCGGCAAGATGAACACCTCGTGGCAGGGCATGATCGACCCCTTTGCCAAAATTTCTTCCTCGGCCGAGCTGCTCGATGCCGCCCGCGGCTCGCTGGGCGAGATCCTCGTAGCCGCCACCGGCTCGCCGAATCGTTCCGAGGATGAGATCGTCGACCTCCTCGCCGGGCCGCCGCAGCAAAGCCCCGAAGGCCAGAAGATGCATCGCGAGATCGCCGCAAAAATCCGCGCCGTCATGGAAGATCAGCGTCTGGTCTCCCTCGATACGCTCTTCGCGCTGAGCGATGGATTCAACGCCATGGCGCACGGAGCCAGGCCCGGCCAGGATATGCTGCCCCTGGCCGCCGAGCTGCGCGAGTTCGAGCTGCCCCGCCCCATCTTCACCGAGCGGGAAAAGATCGAGTGGGCGCCTCCGGTCTACAGCAGCCGCCACGCCGAGCTGCAGGTCAAGACCGACATGACCAAGCTGATCAAGTCCTCGGGCTCGCCCGCGCAGATGCAGACCGCCCGCGGCCAGCTCGCGCCCTTCCTGCGCGACACCCTCGTCGGCCTCAACTACGCCTACTATGAGCCGCCCGGGGCTCAGGTCATGCACAACAACCCGCTCTTCGTCCGCTCGCACGACTTCTCCGGAATCACCGTCCTCTCCTCGGAGCCTTTCTTCTGGCATTCCCCCGAATTATTCGGCGTCGGAGCCCCCGCCGGCGGCGGCGCTTACCTCATCGGTTCGCTCGCCGACCTGCCCTATGCTCTCGCCGAGATGGAAGAGGACTTCATCGTGCCCGAGAACGTTCAGGCTCTGATCTGGAAGGAAACCGTCCCCGACATCATGGTGAGCGCCATTGTGCCGCGCTGGTGGGGCGTCAGCACCCATGAGCTCCACGCCGTCGCCCTTTATCAGCGCTCCGGAGAAGAGCTCCTGGCCGCTGCGATGGCAGACCCGCAGTTACGGGACAAAGAGCTCAGCATTCTCTCCAACCGCATGGCGCCGCAACGGCTGGAAGAGCTCCGCGCGGCCCTGTCGCAATCCGAACCGGAATCGGCGGTCATCCATCAGACCATGCCCGCGGACACTTTTTATCTCGCTGCTGAATTCCGCCAAAAATTCCCTGAAGAGGCAGCCGCAGCCGGGCCCGCCAGCCGCCAGCTCGCCGACCTCTGCCGCAAGTATCCGTCGGAGACAAGCCTGGATCGCCTTGAACGCGACTTCGGCACGCCTCACCCGACCCTGGCAAACACCTACTCCAGCGAATTCCTCAACCTCAAGCAGATGCCCGCATTTGGAGGCTATTCCAGCCGGCTCTTCGCAGAATCCTGGGAGTCGAGCAACCTCTATTGGGCGCGGCTGGCCGATGAGATGGGCTATCCGCCGCAGATGCTGAATGTCCTCATCCCCGATCTCACCCGCCGCATGACCGGAAAGATCTTCGCGACGGACCTTGAGGACTGGCCGGCGCTTCTCCGCGCCATGCGCGAAACCGGCGAGGAATTCAGGCAGGGCAAAGCGGCATCGGCTCCGGTGGCAAAGGTGGATACGGTCCAATAAGAGCAATTTTTCGAGCAACAGGCGCGACCGAAGTCAGCAAGTTCTGGAACAAGCACGAATATCGGACAAATGCTGCGAGACGGGTGAGGTAACAATGGGTGACGGCAGGGTGATGGCAAGAAGGATCCTTCTCTTGGGTGGTCTCTTTGTAGTTCTCCTCTACTGTGGCGGGCACCAGGCCGCCTCTCAGCAGGACAGCTCCAGCATTCGCGTCAACGTCGTGCTGGTACAGCTCAACGTCGCTGTCACTGACCACAAGGGAAATTACATCAGCGGTCTTCGTCCCGAGGACTTCGAAATCATGGAGGATAAAATCCCGGAAACGATTGCCACATTTGAGGAAGGCAACGAGCGGACCATCCGCACCGAACCCCCATCGGCGGATAAATCTTCGGCGCCGGCTTCAGTCCAGGACTCTCAAGCCACAACCGGCGTCTCCGCGATGCCCGCTCTGCAGAATCTCGGAGCCAATGTCTATGTGCTCTTCGATACCAGCAACTATATGTATCGGGGATTTGTCTTCGCGCAGGACGCGATCGCCGATTTCGTGCGCTCCCTCGAGCCTGATTACAAGATCGCCTTCTATTCCTACAGTCGCGACCTCTCCCGGGCGACAACCCTCACCGGCGATCACATGCAGGTATTGCGAGGCGTCCGCGGCAGCGTCGCCGGAGACGATGCCGCCCTCTACAACTGCCTGCTGCTCACAGTCAAAGACGCGGCTCCCCTCAAGGGCCGCAAGGCCATCGTGGTCTTTTCCAATGGCCCCGACAACGCCAGCTCCGTGCCTCCGGAAAATGTGGCCGAATTGGCGCAATCGACCGGAACGATCATTTATATGATCAGCACCCAGCAGGCGGAGAACGACCCCGTGTCGAATGCCGTCTTCGAGCGCATGAGCAAGGCCACCGGCGGCAAAGCCTATTTCGCCAAGAACTGGAAGGACGAGAAGCAGGCCTTCGCATCCGTGCGCGACGACCTTGCCCACCTCTACTCGCTCAGCTACTATCCCCAGTCGAATCCCAATCGCGGCTGGCGCGCGATCACCGTCAAGCTCAAGGGGAAGGAGCTGGAGAAGTACCATGTCCGCACAAGAGACGGTTATCGCCTCTCGCAGCAGGCGCAGACCCTGTCGGAGAACCAGCCCGATTCCGCGGTAACAGAAACCGCCCCCAATCCGGCTTCCACTTCGAATTAGAACTCGAATTAGAAGCGATTCGTCCCGATCGTCTCTGCCTCGAGGCGGAAGGGTGTCTTTCTACGTGCCCGCCAGGCCGTACACGTCCACCCGTCCGTCATAGGTCGGGACAAAGACCTTTCCGCCGCTCACCACCGGAACGTTGAACTTGGGATGCGTGAAGGTAAGATTCCACTGCTGGCTGTCCCACAGCACCTTCAATAGCGGCTTGCCCGACGGGTCGGTGCCGAAGTTCTCCGGGTCGTAGCAAAGGAAGCGTCCGCCCGTAATCTCCGCATTGGCGTCTCCATACGGAATCAGTGCCCATAGCAGCGCCGTTCCCGGCTTGTCGGCGTCCGCCGAAAGACTCATGAAACCGCCCGGCATCCCGCCGCCCGGCTTGGTCGAGTTGGCCGAGGCCACTTCGGCGCTTTCCGCCAGCAGTTTCAGCTCGCCTTTGGGACTCATCGACCACGCGCGCAGATGCGAATTCTCGCCCCAGCAGAAGAGCATCAGCCCATGTAACGGACTCATGTACTGCACCGAAGTCGAGTGCATGTGGCGTGTTTTGTTGGCATAGATGAAGTCGAGCGTGCTCGCATCCTGCGGCGCATTGTCGACATTGGGATCGGGTGTATAGGTGTACCACATCGGAGGTTGCACCAGCTTCGCGTAATTCGCCGCCGCATGCCCGAAGTCCGCCGGCTTGGTCTTGCCCATCTCGTGAATGTTCACCTCGTACGCGATGCCGTCCTTGCCGCACGCCAGCGCAATGCCGTATTCCGGAATCAAAGACAAACCTGCCGACCCCAGATCCTCATCCGCGAAGCCCTCATTCACTTCCTGCTGGTTGGGCTTGGTGATCGTCCTGTTTCCCACCACCGGCGCGCCCTCGAGATTGCGGTCGCCCATGGCGTTGACCGGCATGGCGGCATGCGCGACAGAAGGAGCGCTGACACCTGACAGCTTGGGTGCGAGACGACCGGAGCGAAACGAGCTCGGAGCCGACTGCGTCGGGTCTTCACCGATGCGCCCGGCGTCGCTGTACGGCGTCCACCAGTCGACGACTTCGAGCGAGGCACGTCTTCCCTCCGCCGCCGGCGTGTACTTCACCTTGAAGACCGTCTCGCCCCAGTCCGAGACCGCATCGAAGCTGCCGTTGCCGGTCATGCCGTAGATATAGCCGTCTTTGTCCGCGCACAGCCCCGAGCCGGCCATCCAGATGCCCGCGCCATATCCTCCGCTCATCGCCAGCGCCGCGGCAATGCGATGCGTCGCGACATCGTAGGCAAAAATCCAGCCTGCCGCGCCGTTCGTCGTCTCCAGCACCGATCCCGAAGCGAAGAAGATCGTCTTCACGCCGTTGATGTGCGTCATCAGCAGCGACGACCGCTGCTTGCGCATCTCCTTGCCGAATTCCTGAACCGGAAGCCCGTGCCCCGGCGCATATTCCTCCGTCGCCAGGCTCAACGGTTCGTACACCCGGCTGCCGTCTTTCAGATTCAGCACATGAACATAGTGCAGCCCCTTCTTCGGATCGCCATCCGGCGAGGTCCACGCCACGCCATACCACCGTTTCGTATCCGCATCGATCACACCCGTCGAGAGCACCCCCCAGTGATCGTTGATAATGTGCATGTCGATCGAGCTGCCGCCGTTGACCGGCACTGCCAGCTTCTGCGCCCACAGGATGTCCGAGTCGTTGGCGTCATAGCACCACACCAGGTTGTTCATCGTCGATACGACGGCGACGTCGCGCACCGTTCCATCCGCCACCGGCACCTTGGGCAGGATCAGCGTTTGCGACTCCGCGCCCCGCGCATCGCCTTCCATGTACAGCGAAAAGTACTTCC
>Ga0335075_10008282_pt1 | contig 15958 bp, 12 predicted proteins | sample Lox_Sample_24_FD_206723 | JGI IMG/M metagenome (GOLD analysis project Ga0335075, IMG submission 206723) | Soil microbial communities from Loxahatchee National Wildlife Refuge, Florida, United States - Lox_Sample_2.4 | ecosystem: Environmental > Terrestrial > Soil > Wetlands | place: USA... | reverse complement strand
ATCCCGGTCGAGCGCCACGAGTTTGCGGAAGGGCAGCCCCGGCAGTCGCTGCCGGATGGTACCCAACAGGGGCATAACGATCTGGGGCAGCAGGGATATTCGGGACCCTGCCCGGGCGCGGGATCAACCCACCACTACGCGATCACCGTGTATGCGCTCGACACGAAGCTGACCCTGCCGGGTACGGCCAACGGGCGCCAGCTGCTGAGCGCGATCGACGGTCATATCCTGGCGATGGGCCAGCTCGTCGGCACGTATACCCACTAGGCCGGACGGCCGGCCGGAGCGTCCATGCTGTCGAGGCGCGCGAAGAGTTCTTCGCTCAGGGCCTCCTCGAGGATGCGCCGCGGCTCATGCTGGCTGAACGTGTGATCGCCGCTGGGCAACTGGTGTATCCGGCACTTGTTGCCCAGCTTCTTCAGGACCGAGCCCGCCTGCAGCCGCAGCAGCGTCAAGCCGACTTCCTCGGGTGAGAACGCGAACACCACCCGTACTCCCCGGGCGGCTATGGTCTTGAGGTCCCGGCCCAGATCCTCGGCGAACGGGATGCCCAGGGCCCGACGGCCTTCGCGGGTCATGCTCTGCAGCGACATGTATGGACGCCGCACCAGCGTCTGGAATATCCGCCAGAGGTTCACTTCACCACAGCACAGGCGCTGCCAGGCGTCGAACGATGCCAGATGGCGCAGGTAAAGCCTGGGGTTGCGCACCACCTCGGCGGAGGTCAGCCCCCGGATCCGCGAGCCTTCCTTCCAGAAGAACGTTTGCGGATTCACCATCAGCAGCCGTTCGATGTTCACGCCGGCAGCCGCGGCCCGCAGCCCGTGATAGGCGCCGGCGCACACGCCCGCGAGGGTCAGGTCCTGGATCCGGTAGCGGCAGCGCATGAACTCGACGGCCGCCGCCACATGGTCGACCGCGGCCGGCGCATAGACGACGTTGTCCTCGCATCCGGGAAGGGCGGGGCTGTCACCGATGCCGGCGAGGTCCATCCGCAGCACGTGATAGCCGTGTCTGGCCCAGCGACGCGCCAGGGACACGTACATCCGGCTGGGCCCGATATGGTAGTCGGCGCCCACGTTCAACAGGATGACGCCCCGGCGCCGCATTTCGCGCGGCCGGGGTTCCGTGAGAATTCCGAACAGAGGCGTTTTGGTGCCCACGTTCACGGCCCGCTCGCTGGGGGTGAGCACGCCCGGTGCCGGGTCGACCCGCAGCGTGGCGCGGCCGTATGCCGTGATCAGGGGCACGATGGACGGTTGCGGAACCGCATGTTCCGGGGGGCCGCCCGCGAGGCGCGACAGCCACTGGCGTGCGGCCGCCAGCATCTGCTGCGGCGGCATTGCCTCGTGGGGCGCGACCAGGGACATTTCCACGAAGCCCGAAAGTTGCGCGTATTCGACCGCCGTGCCGGCGGCGGCCAGCTGCTGGCGCAGTTTTTCCGCCACTGGAAAGTCGCTGCGGTCCACGATCAGCGCCTGCCCGAGGCCCGGCAGCAGGGCGCCGACGAGCTCGAGGCGGGAAAGCGCCGCCATGGTCGCGGCGGACATGTCGTAGCCGCTGAACTCGTTGGCGCCGGGTGCCTCCTCCTCGGACAATCGCACGGTGGGAGGAGTCGGTGCCGACTCGGGCACCGATTCAACACCGGCCGCGGCCACCAGCCGGGTGGTGCGCAGCTCCCGCAGATAGCGCCGGCCGGACACCACGGGAGCCACAAGCAGCAGCTCGGAAGCCGCCGCTCCTTGCGCGATCGCCAGGCCGGCCAGCATCGCCCCGAGGCGGATGCCCATCAGGCACACGCGGCTCACCCCGGTCAGGGCGCGCAGCTGCACGATCGCCGCCTGCACATCGCCCACCCAGGTTTCGATCTGGTTGGCCATGGGATCGATGTCCTGCGAGTCCCCGGTGCCCAGGTAATCGAAACGCAGCACCGGCATGCCCAGTTCAGCCGCCATATGGGCAAATGCCCTGATGCTGCGATGTCCGCACAGGGATTCGTACCCGAAGGGCTTGCAGATGACGAGCCCGATGCCCGGCTTGGATCTGCCGGCCGGGCGATGCAGCCAGCCGGCGAGCTGATGATTGCCGGATGTGAAATAGATCGACTCGTCGGTACGCAGCGGATGGAGCCTGGAAGTCCCCACGGGCAGCGGATCGAAGGCCGCAGGGTTAGTTGCCATGCTCGGAGTCACTCCATTCGCGCACTCGGCTTGTGCCGTGCTCCCAGTGTTCTGCGAGCGGACCGAGCAGGTCCCTGATCGCCAGTGGCCGGCGCGCGTTCACGGCCCGCACTCCCTTGAGAATGAATGTCTTGCAGGACTCGCTGATGGACTCGAAGTGCTCGATCGCATCCGGCGGCACGCCGCTGTCCGATGCCCGCATCCATCGCAGGTTCCCTGCCGCAAGCTCGAAAGCGGCGCCCAGCTGACGCACCGTCGCGAAGGCCCAGGCGTGGTAGTGGTTCAGTCCGCGCTGCTGCAGGTCCGGAAAATCCGCATCGAGGCGCTCCATGAAGCGCACGACCGGATTGCTTCGTGGCACATGCTCCAGGTGACGGCGCCACGACCGTTTCGCCCGCTGCAGCAGCTCCGATTCACTGCGACGCACGAGTGCATCGGTGCGCACCACTTCAGCGAACAGGGGCATGAAGGTCGGGTCCGCCGCGAAACCGAGGCGAAAGATGTTGACGAAGTCCTCGTCCTGAAGGTCGAAGTAGCCGGCGTTGTGGAAGTATCCGAGGCGGCGCTGATCCGGATCGATGTCGGCGAGGATGATCGAGGATTTGGTGTGCTGGCGGCGGTAATCGGTGCCGGCGGTATCCGGAAGCCAGAAGGCATCCGCTTCGGTGCAGATCAGCTTCCCCGCCGCGAGGTATTCGACGGCATGGTCGAGCAGCGGCCGCCAGAGGTTCAGTTCATGGACCTCGATGCCGTACAGCGTCCACAGTTCCTCGTGCGGGGGCTTGAAGAAGGTCCACTGATCGCCCTCGAAATCCACGGCCACGGTGAATGCGAGCATCGCTACAGGATTCAGCTTCAGCGCATGCAGCAGCTCGATCCAGACATCCACATAGCAGTTCTTCTCGACCCAGACCTGGTCCTCGGCATGCAGTGCGTGCCGCCGGTAGCCGTTTGCTTCGAGACCGGCGATCGCAGACACTCGGCGCCGGTCTGCGCCGTGGCCTTCGGCCGCGGCGCGACTCAGGGCCACAGACGCGACTGAACCTGCGCTGGCCATTGGGCCACCTCGAAGCCATGAGTCTTGAAAAGGGCCATGACGATGCGTTCCAGGCCGAAGCCCAGACAGGCGGAATTCGCTATCTTGCCGTCCGCGGTGTGGATATCGAAGGTCTGGCCGAAATGCTCCTGGTGGAAATTGAAGGAGCACACCGCCGTAGGATTCTCGGCAGAAATCACCGGCACCAGCACTTCAAACTTCAACCGCAGCTCCTTCTGGCTTGCAGCGAGCATCCTGCCGCTGCGACCGAAGAACGGGTCCGAGGCCACTTCCTCCGCGGCAGGCAGTCCCAGGGACTTGAGCAACGTCAATCCGCGCTGCAGCCACATGTCGCGCCATTCGACGACCTGGTCCGGTGTGCCGATGCGCACGAATTCGCGCACCCGAAACGACTGCATGCGGGTGGGCTCGGGCGAGGGTTCGTGCCGGTACACCCAGTTCAGCATGGTGATCAGGCGACCGCCGGCAGGCAGCGTGCCGGTCATGGTGGGATACACGGGATAACAGGCCGCGGGATTCAGCACCACGTCGGTCAGTCCGAGCATGTCGCCCCAGGGCCTGCCTTCCTGGACCTTTTCCGAAAGCTCCCGTGCCTGGGTCTCCTTGCCAAAGAAGCTGTAGACGGCGCCGCACAGATGCGGGAAGGATTCCAGGTAGTTCACCTTCTCCAGCACCTGCCGGTTGATGACCGGGGGAAAGGTAAAGGCCTCGGCGCCGTCGTTCCCGGCAATCCCGGTCACCAGGGCATTGAATCGTTCCAGGACATCATCGAAGGCAGCACTGCGTCCGAATATGCCCTGGACGCCCACCGGCACGATCAGTCCGTGCTTGACCAGGCCCTCATAGAATTTGTCGCAATCATATTCGGCAGACATCGGAAAAACCCAAAACTTCTCCCTCGACTCCTGTCATCTGCAGCGCCGGTCAGGCGATCCTCCTTTGGTGCCGTGAACTTGAGCGTATTCGCCTTTGGACCACAACCCATTGCCTCAAGTTCGTTCATCACTGTAGGACGCGCGCTGACATCCACCAATGCCGTGCGAAGTGGGAGAAATCCTGCGCGCCGGAAAAAAGGGCACCTGGCAGTTGTATCTGGAAAGCGGATTACATAAGTGCATCGTGACGCAGCCGCCGTGGCCGTGGCGCGGTCATTTAAATGCTGTGGCTGCGGCGTATCCGCGCAGCTTTTCTCAACAATCGAAAGTTATTTCGCGCGGTGTGAGGGAATTCAAGGCCAGCACCTCACCGGCCGGCGCGCCAGCGACGCCGAGGCTGTGCAGCAGGAGGCGCCGGGGAACATCGGGAGCCAGATGGAAGTACTGGTCCTCCGGCAGGAATCCGGGCACCCGCACAGTCACGAACCGCGCGCACTGCGCGGAGTGCAGTTCCAGGCTCAGGTTTCCGTCGGCAAGGACCTGCCCGCGGGCCATGAGTCCCAATTCCGCGGGCGACAGTCGCCGATGCCCGAGCAGGAAATGGAAGTCATGGGCCAGTTCGGTGCCGTCTTCTGCACGCAGGGCGACGCGCACCGCCTCGTAGGGCGCCGGTCCGAAACGATACGCATACGAGAGATCACTGAAGCCTTCGAGCAGCTCCGGCAGCGGCAGCTCGAGGGACTGACGGGCGGCCACGCTTATCGACCGGTGGCGGTGGACGCTGCGACCCTGGACGGGCACCAGCGAGAGTTCGAGCGTGCCCTTAAGCTCGTGGCCGGTTTCATTGACCACATGGGCGTACAGTCCGTTGCCGCCCTCGTCCGTCATGAACACCGTGCGGGGCTGCAGCAGGCGCGCAAGCAGGTAGTAGGGGCACTTCGGGTGGCCGCTGGAGTCGAGGATCCCCCATCCGGCGCCGGGCCACAGATCACGCAGGAACCAGATCAGGGCGCCGTTGCACGTGGATCGGGCGCGACGCCATTCGCGAAAGGCGGCTGCCATGACCTCGCCGCTCACGACGCGGCTGAATTCCAGGTACCGGTCATGCTCGGCGTAACGCGAACTGGCCGCCTCGCGGTCGAAGAGCTCCCGCAGGTAGTGGTCCCGCACATCGTCGAAGTCCCAGCCGGCGCCCAGATCCCGGGGCACCCGCGATTTCCACAGCGGCGAATGCACCTTGCTGCCGTCCGTTTCCTCCGGAACATTGGCGAAGGCAAGACATTCGGTGGCAAAACGTACTTCGGCCCGGCGCGCGTCTTCGAGGGGCCGCAGGTAGGCGCCCACACCGTAATAGGAGCTGGTTCCCACGTTGGCCTGATGGGGGAAGGCGCCTCCGTGCGCGCTCGAGGGCCAGTACGGGATGCCCGGCGCATGGCTCGCGCACAATCGGGGCAGGAGGTCGTGGAATAGGGGGGGCGACCAGTTCTCGCGTGCAGTGCCCCACATCGCCGCTTGTTGCTCGGCCTCGCTGTTGCCGCACAGTACCGCGAGACTGGGCCGTCCGGCGAACCGCGCCAGCTGCTGCCGGGCCTCGGCGCTCACGCTTGCGCGAAAGTTCTCGTCCTGATCCGGGTAATCCATGTTCGCGAACATGAAGTCCTGCCACAGCAGCAGGCCGCGGGCATCGCAGGTGTCCAGGAAAGCGTCATTTTCGTAGACCATCGTGCCGCTCACGCGGACCATGTTCATGCCCGCGGCGACCATCTGCCCGATGACCTGCGCCGCGGCCACCGCCGTCGTATCCAGACCGACGACGTCCGGCGGCGTCCAGCAGGCGCCGCGGCAGAAAATACGTTCTCCGTTGACCCGCAGGGCGAAATTGCCCCCGGCAAGGTCGACACTGAGGGTCCGGAAACCGATCCGACCCATCGCCAGCGTCAGCGGTCCGGCGCGGTCCGCCAACCGGACTTCGAGTCGCGCGGCATAGAGCGCCGGCTCGCCATGCGTATGGGGCCACCACAGGTGCACGTGCGGTATCCGCAGTTCCCCGGCGAGCAACAGGGCATCAGTCTGCGGTGTGACATTCAGTTCCAGCCGATGGCTGACGCCGTCGCGTGCAACGACGAGCGCAACCGTTTGAACCTCGATGCCGGAGCGCAGCAGGAGGCGTGCGCGGGCCGCGACGAGGCCGGTGCCTGCCGCCACCGAGGTCTGCAGCTGCGGGTCCTCCAGGGTGAGGGCTGCACCGGATTCAATCCGGATGGGCCGCCATGGACCGACCGCGGCCGCAGGCGGAGACCAGCCCGGCGTCCGGCCCAGCAGCGTCGTACGGAACCAGCGCAGCTGCTGATGCCCGACCATGGGGGCCCGCCATCGGGGTCGCGGGCGCCGCGTCTGCAGCAGCGCGTCCAATGATCTGAACCGCAGCAGCAATTCGTTGTCATCGGATCGCAACTCTTCGCGCAGGGCATGCGCGATGAACATGTTGTCACTGGCCAGTACGTGCCGGCCATTGAGCCACGCGTCTGCCACCGTCGCCAGCCCATCGAACCGCAGGGTTGGGTTCCGGCCTTCGGCGCTACCCGCGGAGAATCTCAGCCGGTACCACCAGTCCGACGCATCGAAGCGCTCATTGCACTCGAAGTTCCAGCGGCCCGCCGCACGCAGGACGGCCGCAACGGTGCCGAGGGTTGGCGCGGCTATCCAGCTCAGGCCTTCCAGGGCGGCTGGATCGGGGTCGACGAGGCCGCCGGGGGCGGCACTGGCGATTTCCCAGCCGGACCGCAGGAGGGTGCATTCGCCGGTGGCGACGCCGTGGGCCGGGCTGTTCATGGCAGCCAGGGCCCCCGCGGTTCACACGCCGGGCAACAGACGGGTCAGAGCGCTGCGAATGGAGCCGATGCTGTCGAAAGTGCCACGCTTCAGCATTTGATCGGGAAACTCCACCTCGAATTCGTTTTCCAGGGCCAGCATGACGTTCACATTGGCATGCGAGGTCATGCCCGCCAAGAACAGACTGTCCGATATGGACAGGGTCTCGACGTCGGTTCCCAGCCGACCATGTTCCTTCAGAACCCGGCGGATTTTTGCCTCGATATCCTCACTTGCAATGGCGGATTCGGATGCGAACGGGAATGCGGAGTCGGACGCGGATGCTGAGCTGAACATGATCATCTCCCCCACAATGGCGGCCCCGAAACGGACGAGGTACCGCTCGACGATCAGCATAACGTCGGGGTATCCGTGGCCACACCGGGACGAGCATCCCGAGCCGACGTAAGAATTGTCCTTGAGCCTACTTCCGAAACATGCCGATGGTCGCCAGCCACTCGTCCGCCAGCTGCGGCCAATTCGTGATCGGAAGCCGGGTGCGCCGCAGACCAAAGGCATGTCCTCCCTGCGCGTACAGATGCATCTCGACGGGAACGCCGGCATCCTTGAGTGCAATGTAATAGGCAATCGACTGGTGCACGCCGTCCACGGAGTCGTCCTCGGCCTGCACGAGGAACGTGGGGGGCGTCTGGTTCGTGACGGGAACGATCGGATTCAATGGATAGCCCTTGCCACCGGCCCACAGATGACCGGGATATATGGCCATCGCGAAATCCGGCCGACAGCTCACGGCATCGGCGGCATCGACGGCGCCATAAAGGCGGTGCTGGTAGCGGGTGCTGATTTCCGCCAGTACGAACCCTCCGGCTGAAAACCCGAGCACTCCGATCCTGTGCGGGTCGATATGCCACTTTGCGGCGTGGTAGCGGACCAGTCCCAGGGTTCTCTGCGCGTCCTCGAGCGCCTGCGTCGGAGTGACGAGATTGTCGGGGCGGCACTTGCAGTGCCAGTCATAGGGCAGACTCGGTACGCGGTACCTCAGCAGCACGCAGGTGATTCCCCGTGATGTCAGCCAGTCACAGGCGTCGGTGCCTTCGATCCCGATGGCCAATCCTTCGAACCCGCCACCGGGAAACACGACCACTGCAACGCCGGTATTTTTGCGGGTGGGGAAATACAGTGTCATCGTGGGCCGCACGATGTTGGTCGAATCCGTCGCGGGGCCGGGAACCGGCTGCACGTCCGGCGCCGTCGCCTGCCAGATGAGGATCTGCTGCGGCCCCGCGGAGGCAGGGGAGTCTGCCACGACACGACCGCTGCTCATCGCCGCGGCCATGCACAGCAAGACGAGCATGCCTCGGGCCCGACGGGACTCATTCACCATGTATCTCTCCTGGTGGGTGTGGGCGGTCGTCCGCAACTGTGCCGTATGAAGCTGGCGCTGATCAGCCGGAAAAATGGCAGATTGTGGCGTCAGGCCGCGCGGAGCTGTTCTCTGTCTAACGTGAAGAGTACAGTGTAACATATTGATATTGAAGGCATGATGAGGGGTGGAAAACATCGATGCTGGGTCTCGAGCACGGAGTCACTCTCCTGGCGCCCTGCGATCCGGCGTGGCCCGTCGCGTTCGACATGCTGGTGGGTGTCGTCCGGCCGGGTGATTGGGCCCAATGCAAATCTCTTTTGGAAGCACTCGGGTACGACCATGCCGCGCACGCTGGCGTCGCCGATCACTTCATCTTCGGGCGCGGTCGCGATCGCACGCAGCGAACCCATCTGGTCCACATCGTCGAATATGATCGCGTGGCATGGCGCTCCTGCCTCGCGTTTCGCGATGCGCTTCAGGGTGGACGCCATCGCAGGACAGTTCGGCTACACTGCGGAATTCCGCAAGGCCGGCGAGGACCACAATGAACCTGAGCCTGATCCGCCATACGCTACTGGCCCTGCTGCTGGTCAGCGCGCCTGTCGTGTCGAACGCGGAATCGCTCGACCAGCAGATTGACGCACTCAGCCTGCGGGTCGAGAAGCTGGAGGCGGTGCGCGCGATCAAGAAGCTGCAGCGCGCGTTCGGCTACTACGTCGACCGCGGTCTGTGGGGGGAGGCGAGCGATCTCTTCGCCGACGACGGCACCATCGAGATCGGGCTCGATGGCATTTATGCCGGTAAACCCCACATCCATGACTATCTGGAAAAGCTCGGGGGCGGCCAGCCCGGGCTGATCTACGGCGAACTCAACGAATTCGTGACACTGCAGCCGGAAATCGACGTGGCGCAGAACGGAAGGACTGCGCAGGCGCGCTGGCGCGATCTGGGCATGCTCGGCCAGTACCACAAGTGGGCCGCCTGGCGTGACGGCACCTACGAGAACACGTACGTGCAGCAGGACGGGATCTGGAAGATCCAGACGCTGCACCTGTTCGTCAACTTCCAGGCCCCGTACGAGCAAGGCTGGGCGCGACTGAAGCCCGGCGAGGGCCTCAAGCGCAGCCAGGCCTCGATCGAGCTGCCACCCGACCGGCCCTCCAGCGTGGTCTACAAACCGTTCCCCGATGTATTCGTGCCACCGTTCCACGCTCCCAATCCCGTGACGGGCAAGCCCGTGGAGACACCGAAATGAGTGCCGGGATCCGTATCAGAGGCGCGCTGGTTCTGGGACTCGCCGGCGCCTTCGTCGCGCCGGCCATGGCGCAAACCCCGACCCGGGCCGATCTCGAGGCGCGCATTGCCGGCTACAAGCACCGCGTGGCGCTGCTCGAGGACCAGGACGCGGTCTCCAACCTGCAGACCACCTTTGGTTACTACTTCGACAAGGGCCTCTGGGATCAGGCCGCGGCGCTGTTCACGCGCGACGGCAGCTTCGAGTACGGCATGCGGGGCGTGTACATCGGCCAGGATCACATCCGGCGCGCCATGCTGCTCCTCGGACCGCAGGGACTCGCGCCGGGACATCTGAACAACCACATGCAACTGCAGGCCGTGATCACCGTCGCGCCCGATGGAAAGAGCGCCAAGGCGCGCTGGCAGGGCATGATCCAGCTTGCCGAGCCGGGCGCCAATGGCATCTGGGGGGTGGGCATCTACGAGAACGAGTACGTGCAGCAACAGGGAGTCTGGAAGATTTCCAGACTGCACTTCTACGTCACGGCCGAAACGGACTACGACCAGGGGTTTGCGAAGTCGCAGCTGCCCATGGAAGGGCAGAGCGCCGTCTTCCCGCCGGACAGGCCGCCGACCGAAGTCTACCGGTCGCTGCCCGGGGTCTATATTCCGCCGTTCAGTTTCAGGAACCCGGTGACGGGCAAATCGCTGGCCGACATTCCCGAGCCGGCTGACGATGTGGTGGGACGCAAATGAGCCGGAAACTGTCTCGTATCGCGGCGCTGCTCGCCGCACCCGTTCTGCTGGCCGGCGCTGCGGCATCGGCACGGCAGCCCGAAGGGCTGAGCGCGGCTGCTGCCAGGCTCGATGCGCTCGATAAGCGCATCACGCGGCTGGAGGACATGAACCAGATCGAGAAGCTGCAGCGCGCCTACGGCTATTTCGTCGACAAGGGCCAGTGGACCCAGCTGAGCGAGATGTTTGCCGACGATGCGACGCTGGAGATCGGCGGCAAGGGACTCTTCCTGGGCAAGGCCCATGTGCTCAAGTACATGCACGAGGCCTTTGGAACGGACGGCCCGAAGTTCGGCATGCTCGCCAATCACATGCAGTTCCAGCCCATCGTCGACATCTCACCCGATGGCCTGCACGGCTGGATACGCTCGCGGGCCTGGGTAATGAGCCTCGGCGGCTGGGGTCTGCCCATCTACGAGGATGAATTCATCAAGGAAAACGGGGTCTGGAAGTTCAAGCGCGAGTCCGGCCCGTTCACGATGTATTCGAGCTGGAAGGGCTGGGGACATGACGCCCTCAACAATACCTGGCCCGACAAGTTCCCGCCGGATCCGGACCTGCCCCCTTCGGTGGTCTACCTGACGTACCCGGCCTACTACATCATCCCGTTCCACTATCCCAATCCCGTCACGGGCAAGCCCTTCCCGGTTCAGCAGGTCGGCGCCTACGCCGGACCGCCCGGAACGGCTCCGCAGAAGGAATGGGAGAAGACCGGTCGCCTCGCCGACGGCTCACAGCCGATCTGGGAAGAAGGCAACCGGTAGTTTCTTTGCCGACGGTGGCGCCTCACTTCGCCGGCGGGGCGCCGCTGTCCTTGGTCTTCTGCATGCGCCGGACCGCTTCCATGAAATCGGGCTGGTAGTCGTCCTGCGCGCGTTTGATGAGATAGTCGTGGATGGCTTCGGCGTCCGCATGCGTGAGCCGATTGCCGAAACTCGGCATTCCCTTCTTCTGCCGCTCGCCCTTGAGCACGATGTTGAAGAAGTCCTCGTGGGTCTGCGGGGTCATCTGCCGCAGGTCCTTGACGCCGCCGACCGCCGAGGGGCCATGGCAGATGGCACAGTTCTGGGTATAGAGCATGTCACCCTTGGCGGCCAGGGCCGGGGGAACCTGGGTGGTGGGCGGTTCGGGAATGGCGTTTGAAGGCGGCGTCGGCGGCAGCGTCACGCCCTTGGCGTCCAGCGTGAACACCATGAGTCGCGCGGCCGCGTAGTTGAAGGGGGTGCCATCCGGATTGGTCAGGTTCGACACGATCGCGCTGTTCCAGCCGACATTGACGGCAATGTACTGCTTGCCGTTCACCATGTAGGTGATCGGGCCGGACACCGGGACGCTGTCGACGGGCATTTCCCACAGCTTCTTGCCGTTATCGGCACGGTATATCGCCAGCGTCTTGTTGATGGTGCCTTCCACCAGCAGGTTGGACGCCGTCACCATGGTCCCGCCATTGCCGGCATGCGGGTACGGGATACGGAAGGCTTCGGACTGCGTCACGGGATTCCAGGCAAGCATGTAGCCGGACTCGCGGTCGGCCGCCTCCTTGCGCAGCTTGGCGCGCAGCTCCGGATCGTTGGCATAACCCGCATTGAGGGTCGTCTTGCCCAACGTGAACTTGAACTGGTTGTCCGGCACGACCGATTCGACGAAATAGCCTTCCATCATAGGAATATAGACCAGGCCGGTCAGCGGGCTGTACGCCATCGGATTCCAGTTGTGGCCGCCCCCGGTGCCGGGGGTGAGCAGGTGCGGCGTTTCCGTGACATAGGCATCCGGATAGATCATCGGGCGACCGGTCTTCATGTCGACACCGGCGGCCCAGTTGCTCGGCATGTAGTTGCGTGCCGAGAGCAGCTTGCCGGTTTTGCGGTCGAGCACGTAGAAAATGCCGTCCTTGGGCGCATGCATGATCACGTTGCGCGGCTGGCCGTCGACCGGGATGGAGGCCAGTATCAGCTGCGCGGTGCAGTCATAGTCCCATTCCTCGGCCGGGATCTCCTGGTAGTGCCACCGGTACTCGCCCGTGCGGGCATCCACCGCGACGATGGAGCACAGGAACAGATTGTCGCCCTTGCCCGCGGAGCGGAACTTATGCGGATGGGGTGAGCCGTTGCCGGTGCCGAAATAGACCAGGTCCAGATCCGGGTCGTAGGCAATCGAATCCCAGGCGTTGCCGCCGCCGCCATACTTCCACCACTCTCCGGCCCAGGTCTTGGCGGCCATCGGCATGATCGGGTCCGATGCCGCATGATCGGGCTTCCCCGGCTCGCCGGGGGTGATCCAGAAGCGCCAGACGAACTTGCCGGAATCGGCGTTGTAGGCCGACATGTAGCCGCGCGCGCCAAGGTCGCCGCCGCTGTTACCGATGATGACATTGCCGTCGGCAATCCGCGGCGCGCCTGAAATGGTGATGGGCTGGGTCCGGTCGACGACCGTGTCGGCGGTCCAGACCGGTTTGCCGGTCCTCGCGTTGAGCCCAATGACCCGGCCATCGAGGGTGGCGATGATGATCTTGCCGTTCCAGGCCGCGAGGCCACGGCTCACCGGTCCGCAGCAGATCCACTGGGCGACCTGCGGGTCAATCTTGGGATCGTAGGTCCACAGCTTCTTGCCGGTCACGGCGTCATAGGCGGTGGTGAGATCCCAGGCGGAGATATTGTAGAGCACCCCGTCGATTTCCAGGGGCGTGGCCTCCACGCCGCGGTAGGTGTGCAGGTCATCGAACCACAGCAGGCCCAGACGACCGACGTTCTGCTCATCGATCTGGGTGAGGGGGCTGAACCGCTGCTCGGTCCAGTCATGGCCGGTCGTGATCCAGTCCGCGCCGTCGTGGGGAGAGCTGACAAGCCGGCTCTGGTCCACCGCAGCAGGCTTTGCTGCCGCCGGCTCACCGGCTGACGCACAGCACGCCATCCATGCCGTTCCCAGCAGCAGGGCTGCCGGTAAGAGATCTACCAGTCGTCGCATCAGTTGGCTCTCCTGCGGGGCATGCATGGGCGGGACGTCTCGCTTGTGTGTAGCCCGGAATGATAGCCCAATGCTGGTGCAGGCTGCATGATCCTGGCCGATCGCGGTGCGCTTGCGGGCCACGCCGGCCCGCGCAAGACGGGGTCTATTCGAGCAAAGCGGCTGCCAATCGATTTCCACTGCCCCGGAGTGGAGTCGGCATGGGGCTGTTAGGTGAAGGCTCATCTGCGCTGAGCAGGCTCTGGGGTTTGCCTGCCCGCCGCGGCATGCACCAACTGCGACTAAGTCATTTTGAGTATAGGAATGCAGGCGCCCTTGGTGTCATATCGCCTGGGACGTTTGCATGCTGCTAAATGAGCGCGAAGACCGTGGCCGTAGACGCACGACCCTATCCATTCGAATTCACACCGGCAAGATGCGCGATGCTTATCATCGATATGCAGCGCGACTTCCTGGAGCCGGGCGGCTTTGGCGCCACTTTGGGCAACGATGTCAGCCAGCTGCGCCGGGCCATCGGGCCGACCGTAGCGTTGCTGCAGGCCGCGAGGGTCGCTGGCATGCTGGTGGTGCACACCCGTGAGGGCCATCGCCCGGATCTTACGGATCTGCCACGCGCCAAGAAGGCCCGCGGACACTTCAAGGTCGGCATCGGTGATTCCGGTCCCATGGGACGCATCCTGATCCGGGGTGAACCCGGACACGACATTATCCCGGAGCTTTATCCGCTACCCGGGGAGCCCGTGATCGACAAGCCCGGCAAGGGCGCCTTCCACGCAACTGATCTGCAGGCCATCCTCGCAAATGCCGGTATGTCGCAATTGCTCGTCTGTGGGGTCACCACCGAGGTGTGCGTGAGCACCACGGTACGCGAAGCCAACGATCGCGGATACGACTGCCTCGTACTCGAGGATTGCACCGCTTCCTACTTCCCCGTTTTCCATCAGACCGCCCTGGAAATGATCGTTTCCCAAGGCGGCATTTTCGGCTGGGTCGGCTCGAGCGCCTGCCTGGTCCGGGAACTCAGAAACCCGATGACGAGCGCAGGGAGGATGCCATGAGCGCGACCACGGCAGGCTTCAGGCCGAAACTATGGGTGGCTGGCGATCTGAATGCCTTCTTCGGCTTCGGCACGAACATTCTCGTGAATCTGCTCGTTCTGACCGGGTTGCTGCGCGGCGCACTGCAGCTGCCGCCCGCCATGGTCTTCGGCCGCATTCTCCCCGCCACGGGCGCGATGCTCTTCATCAGCACGATGTACTATGCCTGGCTGGCATACCGTCTGGCCAAGAAGACCGGGCGCAGTGACGTTTGCGCACTGCCCTCGGGCATCAGCGTACCGCACATGTTTGTGGTGACGTTTGTCATCATGGCGCCGATCCTCGGCAGAACCCATGACCCGGTACAGGCCTGGGAGGCCGGACTCACCTGGGTGTGCGTGCAGAGCTTCGTGCTCATGGCCGGCGGCTTTCTGGCTCCGATCGTGCGCCGAATCACTCCGCGGGCCGCGCTGCTGGGGTCCTTGGCGGGCATCTCCATAACCTATATATCGCTGTCCCCGGCCATGCAGATCTTCCAGACGCCGGTGATCGGCCTGACGTGCTTCGCGATCATTCTGGCCAGCTGGCTCGGCGGCGTCCGCTATCCTAGAGGTGTGCCCGCAGGCCTGGTCGCGCTCATCGTCGGCACGATCATCGCCTGGACGTCAAATGTCTTCGGCTTGAACTACGGCAGCCTGACGCAAGCCGCCGTGGTTCAGTCGTTCACGAACTTTGGATTCTCATTTCCGATACCCGAGGTGGGGCATGTGTTTGCCGGCTTCAGGTTTCTCGGCGTGATCCTCGTGACCGCCATACCGTTCGGCATCTATGACCTGGTGGAGGCGATGGACAACGTTGAGAGCGCCAGTGCGGCCGGAGACTCCTTTCCCACCACACGCGTGCTCACGGCCGACGGTGTCATCAGCCTGTTCGGTTGCCTGATGGGCAATCCCTTCATCAATGCCATCTACATCGGCCAGCCCGGCTGGAAGGCAATGGGTGGCCGACTGGGGTACTCGGCAGCCACGGGCATTACCATGCTGGTGTTGTGCTCGCTGGGCATTCTGGCCACGATAACAGCACTGGTACCTGTTATCTCCATTCTTCCGATCCTGCTGTACATCGGCATGCTGATCGGTTCGCAGGCCTTCCAGGAGACACCGGCCGCGCACGCGCCGGCAATCATTCTGGCATTGGTTCCCCAGATCGCTTCCTGGGCGAAATCGCAGATCGACAACGCGCTGGGGGCAGCCGGCACCTCGGCGTCCAAATTGGGCCTCGAAACCCTCGCGCAGAACAGCGTGTTGTATGACGGCATGAGTACCTTGGGCGGGGGAGCCACGCTGGTGGGAATCATTCTAGGATCCATCACCGTGTTCATCATCGATCAGAAGCTTGCCAAGGCAGCCGCCTCCGCCGCCGCGGGCGCCGTCCTCACGTTTTTCGGTCTCATGCACAGCGACGCAATCGGTTTCGCCATGACGCCCAAAGTGGCGGCGGGCTACCTCTTCATCGCCATCGTACTGCTGGTCCTGGCAAAGTACGCCTCACTGGAGCGCAAACCCGCACAGGTCCACCATCCACATGCCATGTCGGGCGAGGAAGATATGGCTACC
>Ga0335075_10008280_pt1 | contig 15959 bp, 12 predicted proteins | sample Lox_Sample_24_FD_206723 | JGI IMG/M metagenome (GOLD analysis project Ga0335075, IMG submission 206723) | Soil microbial communities from Loxahatchee National Wildlife Refuge, Florida, United States - Lox_Sample_2.4 | ecosystem: Environmental > Terrestrial > Soil > Wetlands | place: USA... | reverse complement strand
GGCCCGGGGGGAAGCAGTGCGATCCCGGAGGTGCATCCCCGCGTCACGAAAAGCCCCCGTACCTTCATGACTTGATACGGTGCCCCGATGTCAGGACCCGCAGCGGCGCTGCTCCTGTTCGCAGCCAGCCTGCTCGCCTGCGACGCCCGAAAAGAGATACCCCCCGTCGGCACCGCACCCAAAGCGCTCGAAACGCGCGACGAGCCCGACCCCTTCGTGCGCGTTCGGGGCACCCGCTTCGTGCGCGGCGGGCAGCCCCTCGGCGCCATCATGGGCTGCAACTATTGGTCTGCCGCGACCGACAGCCGCACCGGAGCGGGGCGCGCCCGCGTCACCCGCGAGCTCGATCGCCTGAAGGCGTTGGGCGTCGGCGTGCTGCGCGTCCTCGCCCTCAGCGAAGGCCCCGACAGCGAGCCTTGGCGCATCACCCCCAGCTTGCAGCCGAGCCCGGGCGCTTTCGACAGCGACGGCCTCGCCGCCCTCGACTGGCTCATGGTCGAGCTCGCGCGGCGCGATCTCTCCGCCGTCTTCACGCTCAACAACTACTGGTTCTGGTCCGGCGGCACGGCGCAGTACGTGAGCTGGGCGCGCGGCGTTCCGATCCCGTATCCGGGCCTCGAGGGGGGCGGCGCCGAGTGGGATCGCTTCGGCGACTTCAGCGCCGAGTTCTTCATCGAACCGCGCGCTCGCGCCCTCTTCGACGCCGCCCTCGACACCATCATCCCGCGCTACGCCAGCAGCCCGGCCGTGTTCGCCTGGGAGCTCGTCAACGAGCCGCAGCCCCGCCGTCACGCCGTCGCGTTTCGAAGCTGGGCCGATGCCACCGCCCGCCGCATCCATCGCCTCGACCCGAACCACCTCGTCACCACCGGCAGCGAAGGCAACACCCCCGCGCCCGCGCTCAACGGCCTCGACATCGACCTCGACCACGCGAGCCCCGCCATCGACTTCGTCAGCGTGCACGCCTGGCCCGAAAATTGGGGCTGGACGCGCGCCGAGGGCGTCCAGAAGCCGGTCGCCGAAGTGGCCGCCCGAGTGCGCGCCTACCTCGACGAGCAGCTGCGCGACGCCGCCCCGCTCGGCAAACCCGTGCTCCTGCTCGAGACGGGTTATCCGCGCGACAGCGACGGCTTCGCGCCCGGCACTCCCGTCACGGCGCGCGATCGCTACCTCGAGCTCATCTTCGAGGCGACGCTCGAGAGCCGGGCCGCGGGCAGCGCTCTCACGGGAGCGTTTCCCTGGGCCTGGAGCGGCGAAGCCACACCGGAGCAGCCGGGTGTCGTCGCCGCATCCAACCCGCTCACCGGCGACCCACCCCACGAACGCCAAGGCTGGTACGGCATCTACGCGAGCGACAGCTCGACGACGGATGTCATCGCCCGCTCTGCGACGCGGTTTCGTGAAGCATCGCGCTGAGCGGTTCGGCTCCACTCATGGCGCTTCGTTCAGCCGCACCGGCAGCTGCAGAAAGCGGCCATACCGCTCGATCTCGTCTTCGAGTGCGCTCCGAGCAGCCGCATCCAGCGGCCGCGCGAGGTGAACATCGACGAGCGCCTCGTCGGGATGGATGACGCTCCGCCAGAACCCGATCACCTGCCCGTCGCGGGTCAACGGGTTCGAGTTCCTCGGCGCGCCGCTCCGGGCGTCGAGCCCTCGGACAACGGCGAGCACGTCGCGGCTCTCGGTGTAGCCGATGACGTATTCGTCGAAGGCCTGGAGCAGGTGCACTGGCGTCCCGCGTGTCGCTCGGCGCGCCGGCGCCTCGCTCATCCAGTAGGTGCGGCCTCCGGCCTCCAGCCGGCGCAGCCCATTTTCCTGCGACAGCTCCAGGCCACGTCGAGCTCGAGCCGCCGTCAGGCTCGACCACCAGATGAAATCGTTCAACGTCGCCGGCCCGTGACTGGAGAAGTAGCGGCGGGCCAGCTCCGCCAGCGCTTCGTCCTCCGGAATGGGGGGCGCCGCCGGGACCCGGTCATCGACCAGCGCGAACGTCTGCTGCCTGCCCCGCAGCGCTCCGCTGCACACGACCAGGTCGAGCTCCGCCTGCAGCAAGAGAAACCTCAGCTTCAGACCGTCGGTCGCCACGCGACCCCGAGCCAAAGCGGCAGCGACCTCCGTGCGCAGCAGCTGCCGACCGCCGGCGAGCGCCTCGCGCAGCACCGCTTGGCTCCTCGCAAACACGGCGTCGGTCAGCCCGCTCTTCCGGTAGTAGTTGACCATTCGCGCGCGCACGCGCGGCCCGATCAGCATCGAGAGCCAGCGCAGATCGTCCGGCAGCACGAAGTGCCAGGTCGCTCGCAACGCATGCGTGCGCAGGATGCGTCCCTCGGCCAGAGCGCGGTCCAGGTCAGCGCTGGTGACCCGCCCGCTACAGCGCCGGGCGAGCGACCACTTCGCCACCACGAATTCCTGAGCCTGCGCCGCCCCCAGCCAGCCCACCACCGCCTCCGGCGTTGCCAGGGGCACACCGGTCAGGTGTTGCCGTCGCAGCCGGAGCCGAGCGATCTCCTCGTCTTTCATCGGATTCGGACGCAGTTTCGCGCCGCGTGAGGGGCCCGAGCAAGGTCACAGGCTCACCCCATGGCCGCCGGCGGCTCGAACCCCTCGATCCGATACTGCACGTCCACGCGCACGCCCACCTTGCGCCGATGGCTCAGCTCGAAGCCGAGATCGACGGGAGCGGCGCGGGCCGCGCGCGCGACGCCTTCCAGCGCGAAGGTGCGGCGACGGGGCGACTCGGGGTCGTCGAGCGAGCGCTCGCTCGCGTGGTGGATACCCGTGATGCGTGCGCCGAGCGCGGCGGCTGCCACGCGGGCCTTGAAGTTGGCCTCGTCCAGCGCTCGCTCCAGCCACTCCGCATACTGCTCGCGCGATTCGGGGTAGCGCCAGTCGAGGGCATCGAGGCGCGCGTTCTTCGCGGCGGTGACGGCGCCGAGCGCGTCGGGCAGGTGCTCGAGCTCGTTGCAGCGGACGCGCAAGCGGTATCTGGCCGCCGACGAGCGGCCGAGCAGGCCACTCGATGACTCGAGCTGGACGCTCTCGAGCTGGATGTCGCTCTCGGTGATGCCGGCCTGCACGAGCGCCGTCACCAGCGCGGCCACCTCTTTGGCCTTCTTCAAGGCCGCGCCGCCGGTGACGAGCGAAAGGCCCTGCACCGTGACGTGCAGGTCGGCGGCGTCGGCGTTCACCTCGCGCTCGTGTACGGCGCTGATGGCGAGGGTTCCGGCGGCTGGTTCTGTGTCGGTGCTCGGTCTCATGTCAGAGGCTCCCGGGGTCGAGGCTCGCGGCAATGCGCGGCGGGTCGAGGGGCAAGAGCACCTCGGCGACGCAGCCGCCACCGTCGCGGTTGTAGAGGCGGGCGCTACCGCGGTGTTGCTCCGCGAGCATGCGCACGATGGTGAGGCCGAGGCCGGAGCCGCGCGCCTTGGAGGTGAAGCCGAGGTCGAAGGCGCGCGCCTGCTGCTCGGTGTTCAGGCCGTGGCCGCGGTCGAGCACCTGGATGGCGGCGTGGTCGTCGCGTCGAGCGACGGAGACGCGCACCTCGCCGCCGGCAAGGCTCGCGTCGAGCGCGTTCTGCACCAGGTTGACGACGATCTGCTTGAGCTTGCGCGGGTCGCACACGAGGTCGACGCGTTCGTTCGGCGCGGTGAGCGTCAGGCGCCGCGCCGCGGCGAGCCCCTCGTGCAGCCCGACCACGTCGCGACAGAGCTCGGACACATCGACCTCGGTCTGCGCGAGCGGCAGGAGCGGTCGCGAGAAATTCAGGAACTCTTCGAGGATGCCTTGCATGCGCTCGACCTCGCTCTCCAGCACCTCGAGCCGGCGCGGGTTCTTGGCAGACTCGACGCGCATCAGCTGCGCCAGGCCCTTGATGCTGGCGAGCGGGTTCTTGAGCTCGTGCGCGATCTCGCCGGTGAGCACGGTGAGCTCGCGCAGGCGCTCCTGGTAGAGCTCGAGCGCCTCGGCGCGTGCCGCGAGCGAGCGCTGCAGCATGGTGTCGTTCATGTCGCGGAGCGCGACGCCGTAGGCGCTGGCGGCGAGCGCAAACAGACTGAAGACCGCCGCGAAGAAGGCATCGAACCAGCCGTTGGTGTGGCCCGCGGCGTCGACGAACGGCGCCGGCATCATCCACGGCGCATGCTGGTGCGCGAACGCCAGCACCACGGCCAGCAGCACCGCCGCCCCGCTGGCGATGCGCGCCACGCGCGCGCCGCAGAACGTCGGCAAGAACAGCAGCATCGGCGTGATGACGACCAGCACCGGGCTCTCGATGCCACCCGTGCAGACGGCCGCCACGGGCACCACCAGGCTCAGGACCAGGAAATCGCGCGCGGGATGGTAACGGTCGACGCCCTCGCGCCGCAGGCGGCGGCCCTCGAGCAGCGTGAACGAGAGCGCGAGCAGCGGCGCGGAGAGCAGCACCAGCGCGCGCCACGCTTTGCCTTCGCTGAAGACGACGCACAGCATCAGCATCAGCATCAGCGGCTGCAGCACCCGGCGCGTCGCGAACAAGCGCTCGAAGACGCGCGCCAGCTCCTCTCGCCGGATCTGTTCGAAGCCGGAGGCATCGGTCGTCGCCTGCATGCGCGCGACTCTACATCGATCGCCGAGCGCCCGCCGACGCCTGCCGCCCGCCTTGCCGCCGCCGGCCCGGCGACGCTGCCGGAATTCCGGCATGCGGTGGCGCCCGGCATCGACACATTCCGCAGCAGATCCGAGGGTTCTCCAACACCGGCGTGGCTCGGTTGCGCCCGCATCGAGCTCGGCACGCCGCTCGCTAAGGGGCGGCCCAGGAGGACATCCCATGATCACCGTCAGCCGCCACCGCACGAGCTCGGCACTGCTGCTCGCCGCCTTGATCCCGATCGCCATCGCCGCGCTTCCGGCCTGCAACCAGCCGGCGGCCGCCGCCACCAACCCGAGGCCCACGCCCGTCAAGCTGCAAGCCGTCGGCGCTGGCCCGAGCCTGGCCCTGAGCCGCTACTCAGGCGCGCTCGAACCGGCGAGCCAGGTCACCATGTCGTTCCGCGTATCGGGCTATGTCGATGCGCTCGGGCAGGTCGAGGCGGGCGGCAAGTGGCGTCCGCTCGACAAGGGCGATTTCGTGAAGAGGGGCAGCGTGCTCGCGCGCCTGCGCGCCGCCGACTACGAGCACAAGGTCGCGACGGGCAGCGCGCTCGTGAGCGACGCCTCCGCGAAGGTGAAGCTGAGCGAGCTCGAGCACGAGCGGGCGCGCAAGCTGTTCGCGGCGAACGTGATCTCGCAGGCCGAGCTCGACGTGTCGGAGGCGCAGGCCTCGTCGGCGCGGGCCTCCCTGAAAGACGCGATCGCGCGCTCGGGCGAGGCGGGCCTCGCGCTCGGCGACACCGTGCTGCGCGCGCCGATGGATGGCGTGGTGATCGAGCGCCACGTCGAGGTCGGCACGCTCGCCGCCGCGGGCCAGCCCGCGGTGACGATCGCCGACACCCACAGCGTCAAGGCCGTGTTCGGTGCGCCGCAGGTGCTGGTCGAGAAGCTCGCCATCGGCGAGGCGGTGCAGGTGTTCGTCGGCGCCGAGGGCGAGGACAAGGCGCCCGAGAAGCTGCTCGACGCGCACGTGACGCGCATCGCGCCTGCCGCCGACTCGAACGGGCGCGTGTTCTCGGTCGAAGCGCTGCTCTCGAACCCGAGCGGCACGCTGCGCCCCGGCGCCGTGGTGAGCGTGCGCGTGCCGACGCAGGCGCTCGCCCGCGAGACATTGGTCGTCCCGCTCAGCGCTGTCGTGCGCTCGCGCCGCGACCCGAAGGGCTTCTCGGTGTTCGTGTTCGAGGGCGACGCCGATCGCGGCCCGGTGCGCGCAGCCGACGTGCAGCTCGGCGAGGTCATTGGCAACACCGTCAGCGTCGAGAGCGGGCTCGCCAGCGGCGAGCGCGTCGTCACCGTCGGCTCCACCTTGCTGCGGGACGGCGGCTCCGCCGTCGTCATCCGCTAACCCGTTTTTCAGGCTCAGGTCTCCGAGAGAAGGACCAGCATGGCCCACCAATCCGAACGACACATGATTGAAAACACCAGGAACACGGCGCGCTTCTTCAGCGAGAACCGCCACATCTCCTGGGTCCTCCTGATCGGCACCATCCTGTGGGGGATCTTCGGCTACTGGACGATGCCGAAGCGCAAGGACCCCGACATCCCGGTGCGCGCCGCCGTGGCGATCGCCAACTGGCCGGGTGCCACCGCCGAGACGATGGAAGATCGGGTGACCCGCGTCGTCGAGCAGACGCTGGCGGAGAACTCGAAGATCGAGAAGATGGAGTCGACCACGCGCGCGGGCGTCGCGGTGGTGACGATCTCGCTCGATCCGATCGTCAAGGACACGGCCAAGGAGTTCGACGACATCTGGCTCAAGCTGTCGAGCCTCGAGGCGCTGCCCGAAGGCGCGAGCCTCTCGTTCAAGAAAGACTTCGGCGACACCTCGGCGCTGATGTTGACCTTGGCGAGCCCGCGTGCGGGCGACGTCGAGCTCGAGCTGCGCGCGCGCGACCTTGCCGCAAAGATCGGTGTCCTGCGCGCCGAAGCGGGCGACTCGGGGCAGCCGCACGCGACGTTGCTGGCGGCCTTCCCGCAGTCGGTCGCTCTCGGCGACCTCGCCGTGGTCGGGCAGGAGTTCGCGCAGCGCCGGCAGTCGCTCGGCGACTCGCACGTGCGGGTGCTCTCCGGCGCCGGCTACTTTGCGATCGACACGCAGACGGCGGCGAGCGACGGCGAGTTGCTCGGCGACGCGCGCGAGTTCCTCGCCGACCGCGTGCGCAACGCCGAGGTGCATCCCGACCTCTGGCCGCTGACGGTCGTGCGCGACCCCGCCGACACGCTCGCCCGGCTGCAGGCCGTCGCGGGCCCGAAGTACAGCTACCGCGATCTCGATCGCTTCACCGACCAGCTGCAGAAAGCGCTGCAGTCGGTGCCCGAGGTGGCTCGTGTCTCTCGCTCGGGGCTGATCGGCGACGTGGTGTATCTCGACTACTCGCAGGAGAAGCTCGCGTCCTACGGCGTGCTGCCCGCGCAGATCGGCAACCTGCTCGCGGCGCGCAACATCGTCGCGCGCGGCGGCGCCTTCGAGCTTTCGGGCAAGAGCGTGCTGATCGCCCCGGCTGGCGAGTTCGTGGACGAGACGGAGGTCGGCGACGTCGTCGTCACCCGCACCAAGGACGGGACCCCCGTCTACCTGCGCGACCTCGCAACCATCAGCCGCGGCTACGAAGTGCCGCAATACCTGGCATACGCTTCCTGGAAAGACGCCGCGGGCAACTGGGAGCGCTCGCGCTCGATCGCGCTCTCGCTGACCATGAAGAGCGGGTTGCAGGTGTCCGCATTCGGTGACGCCGTGCACTCCCGCATCCGCGAGACGATGGCGCTGATGCCGGAAGACCTGGTGCTGACCAGCGTCAGCGACCAGCCGCTGCAGGTCGAGGAGAACGTCGACCTGTTCATGTCGAGCTTGTACGAGGCCATCGTGCTGGTGGTGCTGGTGGCCCTGATCGGCTTCTGGGAGTGGCGCTCGGCGCTGCTGATGGCGCTCAGCATACCGATCACGTTGGCGATGACGTTCGGCATGATGCGCGTGCTCGGCATCGACGTGCAGCAGGTCTCGATCGCGTCGCTGATCATCGCCCTCGGCCTGCTCGTCGACGACCCGGTCGTCGCCGGCGACGCCATCAAGCGCGACTTGAACAAAGGCCTGCCCAGCATCGTCGCCGCCTGGCTGGGCCCGACAAAGCTCGCCGGCGCCATCATGTTCGCGACCTTGACGAACATCGTCGCCTACCTGCCGTTCCTCACGCTCTCCGGCGACTCGGGCCGCTTCATCTTCTCGCTGCCCATCGTGCTCACCGCGTCGCTCGTCGCCTCGCGTCTTGTGTCGATGACGTTCATCCCGCTGCTCGGCTTCGTGCTGCTGCGGCCGTCGAAGAAGCAGGAGCCCTCGATGGAGGAGCGCCGCTCGCGCGGCTTCGCCAAGTACTACTACGCCGTCGTCGGCGCGGCGATCCGCCGGCGCTGGCTGGTGCTCGCCTCGGCCGTGGCGTTGCTCGGTGTCGGCGTCCACGGCGTGCGCGGCATCAAGGAGGCGTTCTTCCCGAAGGATCTCTCCTACCTCTCGTACGTGGACGTGTGGCTGCCCGAGGACGCCAACGTCGCCACCACGCGCGAGACGGTCGCCGCGGCCGAAGACATCGTGCGCGAGGTCGGCTCGAAGTATGGCCTCGAGTCCGTCACCACCTTCATCGGCGGCGGCGGGCCGCGCTTCTGGTTCTCGGTGAGCCCGGAGCAGCGCCAGAGCAACTACGCGCAGCTGGTGCTCCGCGTCGCGGACAAGCACGCGACGGCGCACCTGATCCAGCCGCTGCAAGACGCGCTCTCGGCGCGCGTGCCGGGCGCTCGCATCGACGTGCGCCAGCTGGAGAGCGGCCCCGCCGTGGCGCTGCCGGTGGCGTTCCGCATCAGCGGCCCCGAGATCGACGGCCTGCGCCAGATCGCCGCACAGCTCGAGGACGCACTCTACCGCGAGCCGAGAGCGGAGCGCATCCGTGACAACTGGGGCGCCGACAACTTCAGCGTCAGCCTGAAGGTCGATCCGGATCGTGCCAGCGCCGCGGGCGTCACCAACCAGGACGTGTCGCGTTCCTCGGCGAGCGCGCTGAACGGCTCGCGCATCGGCACGTTGCACGAGGCGGATCACGAAGTGCCCATCGTCGCCCGGCTGCGCGCCAGCGAACGCGAGCAGCTGTCCGATCTCGGTAACCTCTACGTGTACTCGAGCCAGAACGCGAACGCCAAGGTGCCGCTGCGCCAGGTCGCCGACTTCGGCTTCCAGGGCGAGACGGCCAAGATCCAGCGTCGCAACCACGCCCGCACCATCACGGTCGGCGCCTTCCCGGTCGAAGGTGTGCTACCGAGCGAGCTGCTCGCCGACGTGCGGCCCGAGCTCGACGAGATCCAGAGGAACCTCTTGCCGGGCTACTCCATCACGATCGGCGGCGAGTTCGAGGAGCAACAGAAGTCGTTCAAGGACATGGTGGTCGTGCTCATCATCTCGATCCTCTCCATCTTCGTCGCGCTGGTGCTCCAGTTCCGGAACGCGGTAAAACCCCTGATCGTGTTCGCCGCCATCCCGTTCGGCGCGGTCGCCTCGCTGATCGGCCTGCTTGCGATGGGCGCGCCCTTCGGGTTCATGGCCTTCCTCGGCGTCATCAGCCTGATCGGCGTCATCGTCAGCCACGTGATCGTGCTGTTCGACTTCATCGAGGAGAAGCACGAGCACGGCGCGCCGCTGCTCGAGGCCCTGCTCGACGCCGGCATCCTGCGGCTCCGCCCCGTGCTCGTCACGGTCGGCGCCACGGTGCTCGGCCTGATCCCGCTCGCCCTCCACGGCGGGCCGCTCTGGGAGCCGCTCTGCTACGTGCAGATCGCGGGGCTCAGCGCCGCCACCGTGGTGACCTTGGTGCTCGTGCCGGTGCTGTACGCCATCTGCGTGCTCGACCTGAAGGTCGTGCGCTGGGACGCGCCGCACCACGGCCCGAGCCAGCACCGGCAGCCCGACGCGCCGCCGGCGACGCTGCCCGAGCCCGTCTTGCCCGTCGCCTGAAGCGGGCACCTGATCATCGCATCGAACAACGAGAAGGTTTCATCATGAAAAACACACTGCAGCCCGGTCTCGTCTTCACGCATCGCACGCTCGTCACGAGCAGCCACACGGTGCCCGCGCTCCTGCCCGAGTCGGCCGAGTTCCGCGCCATGCCGTCCGTGCTCGCGACGGGCTACATGGTGGGCCTGTTCGAGTGGGCTTGCATCGAGCTGCTGCGCCCGCACCTGGACCCGGGCGAGGGCAGCCTCGGCACCCACGTCGACTTTAGCCACACCGCGGCCACCCCGCCGGGCTTCACGCTCGAGGTCACCGCGACGTTGACGCAGGTCGATGGCAGAAGCCTCTACTTCGACGTGCGCGGGCACGACGGGGTGGACGAGATCGGCAAGGGCATCCATCGCCGCGCGATCGTCAGCTGGGAGCGCTTCGCGCCGCGCGTGGCAGCGAAGGCGGGCCGCCTCGGCGCCAGCGGGTGAGCCGAGCGGCTTGGGTGCGAGGGGGGGGGGCGGCTCGGGCGATGTGCGATGGCGGCGGCGGCGCGGAAAATTGCTCCAGCTCGGAGCGCTGCTGCCGCTCAGGGTGCATGCGCTTCGTTCTGGGCTGTCTTGCCGCGTGCCTGGCTCTTTCGGCCTGTTCTACCGAGAGCAAGAAGCCGGATCCGCTGACCCTCCACGCTGGCAAGATCGACCTGCCCCAGGTGTATCCGCCCGTGCGCGACGTCACGCCCGCACAGCTCATCGCCGACGAACAGTCCGCGGGCGGGGTGACGAACGAGCGGTTGGCGGGCGCGACAGCGCTCGGCCGCGCACGCCAGAAGCAAGTGGCCATCAACCTCGCCACCGCCGTGCAAGAGCGCTTCTACTCGATGGGCCCGACCGACCTCCTGCGCATCATCAAGGCTTTGGACGATCGCGTGCTCGGGCTCGACACCAACCCGGCGACGCACCCCTGCTTGACGGCGACGCCCGTGCCATGGACGTACACGCTGCCCGCTGGGCAGACCTTCTCGGTGAAGCTCCAGTGCCTGCAAGAGTTCGGCGCGCCGGGTTCGGCCGGGGCGGGCTGGGTCGCCTTCGGCTTCGATAGCGCGGCCTCTCCCGACGGGGGGCCCGTCGCCGCCGCGGACGGCAACGACTTCTACATCGTCGAGGGCCAGGAGACGGGCAACGGCGGCGCCTATCACCTCTCCGGAGCAACGGGCAGCGTGCACGGCTGGCTCGCCGTCGCCGAGCGCGACGTGCCGCTCAACAGCCAAGTCGTCCTCGAGCTGCTCACGGATGAACCCGCCGCGACGCTCGAGCTCGCGCTCGCCGGCTCCGCCGTGGGCTTCTGCGGAGCGCACCTGAAGGCCAGCGCCGATCACCTGTTCGTGCAGGGGCGCACCAACGCGCCGCCGCCGCCCGGGTCGCCCATGGCCGGGCAGTACTGCGACACGCGACGCGCCGCTTGTTACGCCACGGCGGCTCTCGGCACCGACCTCGGCGAGGGCTCGCCCGAGTGCGCCGCCGTCGGCCCCGCCGCGTTTGCGATCGGTACGGAGCTCGACGCTTCCACCGATACCGGCGCCAACGTCACGCCCGCCCAGATCTGGCGCTACTTCAGCCAGAGGCCGACCGGCGTGGCTGCCTTCTGACGCGCCGCGAATCACGCCGCGCTCTGTTGATTCGCGACAGAGCAGCAAAGCGCACGCCGCGTCAGCGTCGCCAAGCGGTCCCATCGGCTCCGCTGCAGCGTGCCATCTGGAATCGTTTCCCTTGCGCCGTGAAACGAGCCGCCGCATAGTCGCCGCGTCGAGCGCATACTCGACGGAAGGGCTCGGGGTCCTTGAAGCTTCACGCGGTTCTCGTCTGGACGATGGTTGCGGTTGGTGCGGTCGGTGCTTGTTCCGACGATGATGGGGCGGGTGTCGTTCCGATCGGAGGTAGCGGTGGCGATGCGGGCGCGGCAGGAGCTGCCGGCGCGGCAGGCGCCGGTGGCGCGGCAGGCGCCGCCGGCACGGGCGGAGGCAACGGCGGTTCGACGAGCGGCAGCGGTGGATCGATGAACACACCGCCCGCTCCCGCGCTTCCTCCCGACGCTCCCACCGTCACGTGCCCGACCGTCATCGAGGGGTCGCTCGACAGCACCGACGCCACGCAAACCGGGCGTCACTCGCGCGTCGTCCCCGTCTCGGCATGCGGCGCCACGAAGACGTTCCCGGGCAACGCGGCAGACCCGACGAACCCCCACCTGTTCGATGTCTATCGCTTCGCCAATCCCTCGTCCGCGGCCGTCTGCTTCAGCTTGACGCTGACGGATGGGGCGAGCGGCTTGGCGGATGGCGGCGTTGCGGATGCTGGAGCGGACGGCGGAGCCGACGAGAGCCCCGACGCCTCGGTCCCCGAAGGGCCGGGCGACGACCGTCTCGACGCCGGCCTCGACGCAGCAGCCGTCGGTACCGGTACCGACTCGCCGATCGGCGCCGCAGCGCCGGCGAAGTACATGACGGCGTACGCGCCCTTCTACCCGACAGACCTCACGCGCGAATATCGGGGCGACGTGGGCGACGTGCTGGTCGCGCCGCAGACGATGGCGATCACCGTTCCTGCCGGAGGGACGATCGACGTGGTCGTCTACGCGGTCGACGTGGCGCCCGGCGGAGTCGGTGCATACACGCTGACGTGTTCGACGCAGTGACGGTTGCGCGGCACTGATTCGCACGGCTCGCTCGCGCGAGCCGTGAGCCCGCGCGTGCTGGTGTTCGATCGCTGAGCGGCGAGTCGCGCGCCGTCGTGCGTGCACCGTTTGGGGTGCCGGGTTTCCGGCGGCGGGTGCCGAAAACGCGGCAGGCGAGCGCGCGGCATCGCGTTGATGTGTGCGTTCTCACTCGGCAATTGCTTCGCTGGCCCGAGCTCGTGCCGGTGGATCGGCATGTGCAAGGCCTGGCGATGTCGCCCCGGCGCCTCTCGCCGCGGGCGAGGATCGACGGTTAGACTCGCGCCCCGCAATCGGGACTTTGGCATGAACATCTTGGAACGCATCGACCGAGCTCTCGCCTCCTATCGCGACCGTACGGCGCTGCGCGAGGAGCTGTGCCGTATCCGCGAGAGCGTTCTGGTCGAGGAGCAGAAGTCGCGGGCGCAGCGCGAGCTGCTGGAGGCGGTCGTCAACACGCTGCCGTTCGCGATCTTGCTGATCGACGACCTCGGCAAAATCGTGTTCACGAACAGCGAGGCCCAGGCGCTGTTTTTCGAGGGCAGGAGCCCCGAGGGGCAGAACTTCTTGCAGCTGCTCGGCGCGGTGCACGAGGGGCTGCGCCAGGCGTTGCTGTCGGAGACAGACCACATCTTCAGCTTCGGCGGCCAGGGCGACGGAGAGCGCTATCACCTCGCGCGCCGTCACTTCGAGCTCGGCGGCGAGCCGCACTCGATGCTGATCGTGCGCAATCTCACGACCGAGCTGTCGCGCCAAGAGAACGCGGTATTGCGCAAGGCCATCCGCGTGATCCATCACGAGTTTGCCAACTCGCTGACGCCGGTGCGCGCGCGAAGGTGGGACGGCCCGAGTGGGGCGCCAAGCTCGAGCAAATGCTGGGCGTGATCGAGGATCGCGTGCTGCACCTGAGCGCCTTCCTGACGGGCTTCGCCGCGCTCGGGCGCTTGCCGGCGGCGCGCCCCGAAGAGGTGGGCTGGGAGACGTTCCTCGGGCGGCTCGGGCCGCTGCTCGCCGACATCGACATCGCGCCCGCGCCCCCGGGGCGCGCCTGGTTCGATCCGGCGCAGATCGAGCAGGTGCTCATCAACCTGGTGAAAAACGCGCGCGAGGCCGGCAGCCCGCCGAACGAGATCCGGCTGCAGGTGCTGCCAGCGCCCGACGGCGGGTTTCGCGCCAGCGTGCTCGATCGCGGGCAGGGCATGAGCGACGATGTGATCGAGAACGCGATGGTGCCGTCGTTCACGACCAAGGCGACCGGCAGCGGCATGGGGCTCACGCTGTGCCGCGAGATCATCGACGCGCATCGCGGGCGCTTGCGCATCGCGCGTCGCGAGGGTGGCGGCATCGCCGTCTCGTGCTGGCTGCCGCCGCGCGACGCTCCGCTCCATCAAACCAACCTGAGCCACTCGCGGCTCAGCCTCACGCGCAGCTGAGAAGGCAAGACGAAGATGCCAAAAGTATTGGTGGTCGACGACGAAGACGCGATGCGCTTCGCGCTGTCCGAGATCATGGAAGAGAACGGGCTGGAGGTGGTGTGTGCCGCGGGCCCCGACGAGGCGCTGCGCCACGTCGACGGCGTGGACGTGGTGGTCACCGACTTTGCCATGCCTGGCAAGAGCGGCCTCGAACTGCTCGACGAAGTGCGTGCCATCGATCCAGGGCTGCCCGTGATCATGGTGACGGCGCACGGCTCGGAGCGCATCGCGGTGCAGGCGCTCAAGCGCGGCGCCTACGACTACATCGCCAAGCCCTTCGACAACGACGAGGTGTCGTACAGCGTGCGCCGCGCCTGCGAGACGCGCGCGCTGCGCCGCTCGGCCGATCGCCTGGAGCTCGAGTCCGCCGGCATTCGCATCGTGGGCGAGAGCCCGGCGCTGCAGCGCACGTTGCAGGCGGCGACTCGCCTCGCCGACAAGGACGTGACGGTGCTGGTGCGCGGCGAGACGGGCACCGGCAAGGAGCTGTTCGCGAGCCTGTTGCACGCCAAGAGCCGGCGGGCGAACAAGCCGCTCGTCAAGTTCAACTGCGCCGCGATCCCGCACGATCTGGCCGAGGCGCAGCTGTTCGGCTACGCGCGCGGCGCCTTCACCGGCGCCAGCAACGCCCACTCCGGCTACTTCGTGCAGGCGCACGGCGGCACGCTGGTGCTCGACGAGATCGGCGAGCTGGCGTTGCCGCTCCAGTCGAAGCTCTTGCGCGTCTTGCAGGAGCACGAGGTGCAGCCGCTCGGGTCGACGCGCGTGGAGAAGGTCGACTTTCGGCTCATCACCAGCACGCACCGCGATCTGGCGGCCGAGGTGCGCGCCGGGCGCTTCCGCGAAGATCTGTATTATCGCATCGCCGTGGTCGAGCTGCTCGTGCCGTCGCTCCGCGAGCGGCCAGACGACATCCCGCTGCTCGCGCGCGAGTTTGCTCGCAAGTATTCGGAGCGCTTCGGGCTGGATGGCGTCATCCAGCTGGCACCGGAGCTGCTCGGGCTGCTCTCGCGTGCGCAGTGGCCCGGCAACGTGCGCCAGCTCGAGAACGCGATCGCGCGCTGTGTCGCGCTCGCGACCGGGAGCGTGATCGGTCCGCAGGCGTTCGAGCTGATTCAGAACCCGTCGGTCGGAAGCAGCTCGGCGCCAGACAGCAGCCCCGTGCCGAAGGCGGGAGGCCCGAGCTTTCGCGAGCAGATGGAGGCTTTCGAGCGCAACCTGCTGGTCGGCGCGCTCGCGGCCACGCAGAATAACCAGTCGGAGGCGGCGCGCCGGCTCGGGCTCAACCGCGCCACCTTGTACGATCGACTGAAGAAGTACTCGCTCCTGCCCGACTCGTCGAAAGAGGCCTGAGCGCTGCCGGAGCCGGCGCCGGAACGGCGGCAGCGACGCCGACGCGGCGGCGGGGGCGGACGGAAAAAACCTCGTGATTGCGCAGCCGGCGCGGCGGAGAACGACGGCGGGCGCTTGGCGCGAGGGATGCAGTAGGGCAAGCGCGCCGCGCACGCTGCTCGGCTGTGTTTCACGAGGAGACTCATGATGTTCGCTCGCTCCATCCGCCGCCCTGCGTCGCTCGCGCCTCTGGCGCTCGCCTTACTGGCGAGCGCGTTTGCTCCCTCGCTTGCGCACGCGCAAGCCGCCGAGCTGAAGCCCGCTCGCCTCGAGTACGAGTTCTATCCGACGGCGGGCGTCCGTGGCTTGGGCGGCCCCGATTCGGAGGCGCGCTTCCAGGCGGCGCGCGCGAGCCTGTCGCTGCCGGCGCCGGTCGGCGACAGCAACACCTTGCTGATCCCGGGCCTGCGTTACACACTGCTCGATGTCGGGCAGACGACGCCGGAGGGTGTCGAGGCCCAGCCCGTGGAGGCGTTGCATTCGCTGGTGCTGTCGCTCGGCGTGCTGCAGCCGCTCGACGATCGCTGGACGCTGTTCGGGCAGGTTGGCGGTGGCCTGGCGGGCAATCTGTCGAGCGAGGTCGCCTCCGACGACTGGGTGGTCAGCGCGCAGGCGCTCGCCATGTGGCGGGTCGCCGATGCCTTCACGATCGGCGCTGGGCTCGGCTACGACCGGCGCACCGGCGACGTGCGGCCGCTGCCGCTCGTCGCGCTCGATTGGCAGCCGCGCCCGGACCTGTTGCTGCGCGGGATCATCCCCCAGTTCCTCGCGCTGCGTTA
>Ga0335075_10008279_pt1 | contig 15959 bp, 29 predicted proteins | sample Lox_Sample_24_FD_206723 | JGI IMG/M metagenome (GOLD analysis project Ga0335075, IMG submission 206723) | Soil microbial communities from Loxahatchee National Wildlife Refuge, Florida, United States - Lox_Sample_2.4 | ecosystem: Environmental > Terrestrial > Soil > Wetlands | place: USA... | reverse complement strand
CCCAATATCGGCCGCGTGCGCCACAGTAGAAGACGAAGTTTGGGTCGAAGCGGTCCAAGCCTCGCCTCAAACGTGTTCCGAGTCCGTGCGCCACAGCCTTGCATTAAGATATGCACCTCGTACTCCGTGGACCTCTAGTTTTATGCATGTCTAAATTTGTGTAAGCAATGATTTGCTCGATTTTGTTCCCTGACGCTACACAAATGTATTAACGGTACCAAAGTTTTACATATCCTGGCATCGGGTAATAGCAAGCTCAAATAAGGACTTCCAATGTCCAAGTGCTGCGGGCAATAATGGCCTTAACAACTGCTCGTTACGACATGCCTGCGTTCCAGCAGTGCTCGAATTTCAATATTAGGATGATGTTATTAATGTTGTTATTACACAGTGTGCCCCTTGGTCACTATACAGACCTGAACCAGCGCATTAACTCCAACTTCAATTCTCAGCTTATTGCGACAAAGCCCTTTAATGATCGACCTGGCGGAAATGCCTTTGAGCCTTCCTGTCGCACGTTTTTACAAGTATGCGCGTTCGATGCAAAGTCTTTCTGCCATTTTCGTTGGCATATTATTCTAGTATGTTACAAGTCATTTCATGCGTTGCTCGCTCTACAAAGGACAATCACGCAGAATGCACCACACACTGTACACAGTGACTTCAAGGACCATTAGTAGCTGTTGACGTAGGACCCTGGGTAATCTTCAGATAAATACCCTTGACCGACATCATCACGCTTGTCACGGAACTTTCCTATTGTCCCGCTCGTTCATGCTTGCGGGGCTCCAGAACACCCTTGTAATGAGGGATCTTTGTTATTCCCGCAAGCTGACCAAATTCTCTGATCAGTTTCAAGGACAAGCTGCATTCATGGCACTTACGAACGGCTACAAAAGAGATCATGCAGCCCCTGCGGAGAATGAAACTTCACACCCAAGTCACTACTTGGCGATAAATCCGAGATCAACCGGAAGCTCCGCCGAAATGAACAATATTTAGTAGCTCTGGAGAGATCTCAACTACTCTCGCCAACGGAGTCCGAAAGACGAGAAGTCCACGAGTCGTATTAATCATTCTAACTATTCGGAGAATTTCCGAGCAAGGAGTTCCCAGGAGACTATCTCCATTATCCATGTCGTGCTGTTCACTAGTTGGGCTGATATAGCCCAAGGTTCTCACTCCAATCTCACTGCGATCTACAAATTAGTCATATATTAGTGATATACTACTAAAAGAGAACGCTTGCATCTCCAACAGGGCAACATGTCTCTTCTGGCAAGGAGAATTCTCTACTCCAATTTTAGTCAACCATGTTGCGCAAACGCAGTAAAGCACAGCACCTTCGATAGCGGGACTGTGTCATCCTCTTCCCGCATCATGTGGTGAGTACTTGATCTCACTTCACCATTCATTAGATGTGCAGCTATTGATGCTGTGCCTCTCAATTCTACTCATCTACCTTTCCTGGTCCCACAGTTAGCTTAGTGACCCCACACACAACAGATCCTGCCCCTTCCGGGACACATTTTCCCACCTTCTCTATGTTCCTTTCTGTGTCCTTCAGTCCTTTCTTACCTGGTCTTTGCTTTCTGTTCCTTGCAAGGAAGAGTCCCGTCTTTATACTAAGACGCATCCTCCCTAACGTATACCATCCTGGCTCTCTTGGGTAGTGATTTGGTCTGAATTGGGAAGGGGAATATGTCGATGGCTCTCTACCTGCCTTCACCGCATGTCGATCTTAAGAACAAGGAAAAAAATTTCGGCCTAAGGCGTCTTTAGCTTCATATGATTCAGCTTTACACTATCACAGTTTCATGTAATTTAGCAAAGCTCTAACAATGAAAGCGTGTACATCTTGCGGCTCTCCATATTCACCATACTTGGTGTAGGTTTGATTCAGTTTCCGTTAGGGCTTCATTATGAGCTGAAACTCTGCCTCTCCTACGGGGCCATCTTCCAAACTCTGATGTAATAGACCTCGATACCCTACAGGAAGCTGGCTTATACTAGGAGCCTATATAATTGACTTACCCAAGAAAAGTACTATAACCATCTCTCTAGGTAGCATGCTTCTAAAACTGTCGTCGAGAGGATGTCTATTATCGAAAGATTCGCTGTTATCAGGTACGATAGCTGTCATCGAGAGCTTCGTATTATTTCTATGCGGTTTTCAAGTCTCTCCTGAAAGGTCTCCAGAATAAGCTGCGGCCCGATCGTCCAGGCGCTTTGTAACATGTCTTCGACCCCTTTTTGAGGACTAGCAAAGAAATTCTGGACAAGTCGACAGTGAACTTGTCCTTCTTGCATCTCTACCATGCGCGCCAATGCCATCTCTCTTTCAGGAGTCAAGGATACTACCAATTATGGAAATAAACCTTGGAGCTGCTCTTGAATAGGCCTAGTGGAACACCGAGGTAAGAGATGCATTCGTCTAACCCAGTTCTTGTGATCTTTTGCAAAACGCTACACACCACTGGAAAGCTATTGGAGAAGCCGCGCCAGTATGTAATGTCGAAATCGTATCGGTGAAGGCTACGTTTATTTTCATATACCATCAGAGGGCCCATGAGGCGGAGGGGCGTTCGCAAGCAATTTTTGAACTCTCAGCCAGATATTACAGCACGCCTGGGCGAAGGTTTTCGATGAGCATGGTTCTAACCGAAACGATCAATCATCGAACACGTCGCCGTGCTCAGTTAAGCTTCAAACAGGGCATGCTCTAACAGAATCGGCTGATCTGTTGTCGGAGGAGGATTCTCTTGTCGGAAAGATAGTTACTGTCAATACTTCTATTTTTGTCACCAGATCCGTCCACAGTACAGGCCCTCAAAAAGTTCACACTCTCTATTGGCGCCCAATTGAGGTCGTGGCCAGGAGGAACGAAAATGGCAGGAGTACAAGCGACCGTCAGTAGGATCATTCTGGCCGGCCTGGAGGTCTCGGTGGCTATGAGTTATATTTCATAATGGAATATAGCAGCACAAAAGATCCATTTGAGACCAGCTCGGGCTCTAGCTGTGGCTGATATTTAACTGCCAGAAATGACAGGATGCCATCCGAAGATGCAAAGTTTGTAAACGAAAGGATAGAAATAGTGTATAGACAAGATAACAACTTCCTTCATGATCATCCACCCACTAATTTCCACGCCATCGTGAACCTTTCGAGTCATCCTATAGCCCATCCCTTAAAAGGCAGTCATCCCTTGTGCGTTCGCGCTCACGCCCGTAGGGTTGAAATTCTGGATCTCCTTCGCAGCTGTCACGGACTATTAGTACGAAAGACGCAGCGCCATGAATGGAAGGAAGAACTCACAGCCTTGACCGCCGCTGACATCAAAGACCGTCACGGCTGCCTTTGTCGCATTGTTTCCGGGACTAAGAGCGTAGATGAAGTTACCCTTCGCCACTAGGTCAATCATCCCCGGATTGCCATTTGTCAAGTTCAGCTCCTTGATTATCACGCCAGTGGTAGTATCCACCTCGACAAGATGGTTAACCGCTACGTCTGTAACGAAAGCGCTATTAGTAACGTCCGAGATGGCGGCCCAGCAAGTGGCTTTTTGGTCGGCAATTTTGGTGGATGCCGATACCGTCGCGATGTTTGCGGCGGAGAGGGAGAGCGCAGCGCTGCCGAATGATGCGTCGGTTACGAAGAGGTTGGTCGAGTTGGGGATCAGGGCGGTTCCGAACAGGACGGCGGTACCGGCAGGCGAGGACTGGATGTCTTGGGTGGAGACTTGGCCGTTGACGACGGGGAATACGGAGAGGAAGCCGGTGTTGTTGACCGGGGGGTTGCCTTTCACTGTTGTCATAAGTGCGGTGGAGTCAGCATTGAAGAAGGTCTGGGAGACAGTGTTCAGTGGTCCTATTGGAGGAGTTGTTTGTCCAAGATTGAAGGCCCGGAGGGCCGTATCGAGAGGCTTCAGACCCTCTGCTGTCATAGAGAAGCATGCAATCCCGGCCTTAGCACCGCTGTTGGCAACGCAAGCTTGTTGAAGGCTGGAAGAGAGTGTAACGCTCATAGGAAACTCCCCTAATGTATTAACAGGTGCGCCAACCATTGTAAGATTTGTTGGATCAGTGGCGCTGATACTGAACATAGAAATGGTATTTGAGCCGGGGTTGACAGCGACTAAACTCTATCAGACAGAGTGGTTAGCGATTAATTTAATATACTAAATGGTTTCACTCACATTGCCAGCAACTTTAACGGCCCCTTGGCTAAAAAGAGCATCGGGCGCTGCAGGGCCTCCTGTTGCGCTGTCGATAGCGTTCATACCAGCTCCGCCCGTGCCGGTGATGGATCCATCAGATAGCGTGCCATCAGCAGCAACTTTTAGAGCTACCACGGAGTTACATGCATTGTTTGTGATGAAGTAAATTGCCTTCGCATTTGCTGCCGCCACATCTGCGCCGGTGGCAAGTCCAGGGCACGCAGCATTCTGGACGGCCCCTTTATGATGATACCTGACGGAAGTACCAGTAGGGATAGCAAAAGTATAAGAGAAAAAGGCAATGCTTGGGAGGAGCTTTGAGAGTTGAACCATGATGAAGAATGATATTAAGATTTGTTCACGATTGGGAGAGATTGAATGATGAAGACCTGCTGAATCTTGGTATACTGAAGGAATGGGAGTGAGCACAGCTGAGGAGAGAAATCAATGAGAGAAAAGGCTTGAATTATATATATCATTAGAGATTAACAAACGACTCCGTTTTCAATTATCCCTCTAACATCTTCAGATTCGAGTGCCTCGAGATCTCAAATTCATCTTGAGGCAGCTCGCACCGCAAGCATAATGATATGGAATCTCTGTCTTAGCCAGCTACACCAAAGGAAACAGCAACTAATGGAAAGTGGATCATCGGCGCCAGCACTTGCTGGAGAGGGAGAACAGAAGGTATCATTGGCCGACTGGCAATGTTCCTTGGCCAATCTGAACAAAAGTGGCCTTCCCGAAACTGCTATAGCGCCTTCGATGGAGACAGGAGCTCGTCGCAAGAATTGTCATAATCCTCAATAAGAGAGGTTAGTGGTTCCTTCTCGTCAGAATCAACGTTGGGACAACCTGTAACGTGACTTGTCTCAAAAATAGTTAACCGAAGAACATGACAATTAATAGACGATGAAACTTCAGATGGTTACATAGAAGGTCCAGCGCGTCGCAGGCGGCTGGCAATGGAACTTCTCCGCCCTCAGCGTAAACAAACGTTGTCGAATTGCTGGACTCAGGCTGCTCCAGCTTGAAGTTCCGCATGAGGTCCAGTAACAAAGGACACAACTCAGCGCGATTCACGACCCGATTTACGCCACAGTTTACGCCGCGGTTTATGCCGCGGCTCATGGACCTTAACAACCGAGTGATAATTGATTTTGTAAGCTTCGAGGACGCTGATAATCAAAAATCACATTATTATGAGAATTTGCGTCCATGAGTGGACTGAATTGGAGGCTGGTGTTGTGTCAAACGTAAGTGGCTTGTGGCTGGAAGGCTCGGCTGAGGCTGAGCAAAAGTGGCTTCGGTCTGGAACTCCAGCTGAACCAGCATTCCCACCCACATCCAGAAAAAACACAGCCCCAATCCAACGGAAGGTGAACTGACAGTGATCCGATGGCCGCACCATAGGAAAGGGAGAGAAGAAGTCTGCCTTGCTTATTCGCGACAGAGTGACCCAAACTTGTTTCGTCGGCAACCCTTTCACTCACGCCGAGCGCTACTAAGCCTTACGGCGTCTAGGTTTTAGCAATGTCCGCGTCTCCCATGACAGAGCAACCCTTGACGCTCCCACGTATGAGATCATGGCCGGTGCATCCCGTGTCACCAGGCTTTCTTTAAGGTCTTGTTTCATTGGCAGCAACCTCTATTCCAATGTTTTTCATCCAATTGCGTTCCATGGTCGGCCCCCAACTTATTGTCAGGTCATAGCCGTGGACGTGGCTTAGGCAGACGGAGCATGAAAGAGATTTTCTGGAGCTCTATCTGCACCTCTTACTCTCTTTGTATAAATTGACTCGGTTCTCCCTCTTTGATTGCTGTGTCGAAGTTTCCCATTAAGCATTCCTTCAATCAGTGTCTGGTACACGTACAACGGCCTCTGTACACATAAGCTACATCAGCTCAAGATCTCTTAAGAACTTGGGCCATTCAACTTATCATTCTTCCTATTACTCGTCATACATGCCCCCGAATATCATCATGTCGCCAATCACATTCAAGCAGCTAGTCGAACAGCTTGTCTCCGAGCTGTCTAGATGCATTCAGTTATGTCAGGACATCAAGGCGTATCGAAATATCGGTAGCCGTCATGAGAATCTTGACAGACTCCAGTCCACTCTTGAGTCTGCTGAAGGATCAATCCCTATGGCTTACAACACTACGAGGAGAATCGTTGGCAGTCAACTAGAGGTCGGAGATGGTGAATCACCCACTCTCATATTCCCGCAGAATTCCTAGTCTAACAAGAAAACAGAAAAAGCAAGAACTGAGATGGACCAATATATCGTTGACCTGCAGACGAGGATCAAGCCCAAGCTCCGACAGATTGCCCAGCCATCCAAACGCCGGCATAAGCACGAACAAGAGCACCCCGGCTTCAAAGAACTTCTTAACCAATGGAAGTCCATCTACCAAGGAGTTAACGTAACAATGCTTTCCCTTTCACGCCGGATCGAAGCAGCTGAAGCCCAACCTGCCGCACCAACACCAACTCCGCGAAAGACAGACGAAATCACCATCTCGCTCAGGGACTATGACCGCTTCTTAGAGCATATGAAGAACAGCTGGGAAGAGGTCATTGTCGGTGGGAGGCATCTTTACATCAACGCCCACGATCCGAATATCAGGCAGTGGGATATGCCAGCGAACGCATACGTCAAGTCTTGTCCTCGTCCTGCACGAAGGCCGGCGCGGTCGCCGTCTTATGAGCGACGGTCTCCGTCTTATGAGCGACGATCTCCATCTTATGAACGGCGCTCTTCGAGATCGAGAATGTCGGACTATGATTGAAAGGTTTTGTGACGCGAATCGAGAGTAGTAATGGGGAAGGGTCCATTTTTCAAAGAGCGCTGTATTATTTATGGGTTGTGCTCTGTATTCTTCTAAAAGCAACTTTTATGATGGTTTTGTAGGATATGTGGCGCTTGATGTCACTCAGCTTCTTCTGGTCTTTTGAGAATCGAGAAGATTAATAGTCATGTATGAGTAAATAGACCACTTGACCCTTAATTCTACGATTATTTATGGTCTGAAAATTTGACAATTCAAGCATGCACATATCCACGGCGGGAGCGGACTTGTAATTCTATTGGCAATTTACACGATTAAGTTATTTCCGTTAGTGAAATTTCAGTGTGGATCTGTTAAGACGACACGATTATGGCAAAATCGCTTTTACACTAGTGCAGGGAGATATGATCGCTAACGAACAGGTGGAATTTGAATTGGCACATTCATGTCATTTCTTAAATTAACATGTCTCTATTTTCTATGTCCGATATTTTACGATGATCGAAGTAGTGCTCGTCCAAGAGATCTCTGTTCTGTTCAGTCTTCCAGTATCTAATTCCGTCATCAGCTGCTATATTAAACTCCATCTCACACGCTTCAGCTCCGGCATAGATCGTTTGATCGGGCGTGTCTGGCGGTTCGTCCTCCAGTAGATCCTCGAAGTCATCATCAATACGTTGCTCATATGTGCTGTCGCTGAACAAAGCCATGAACTTCTCACGCTCTCCTTCGTCCAGCATATCCTCGAACAGGTCCTCGAAATCATCGTCAAAAAGGTCCAGGCCATGACCCATAAATGATAGAGATTCGCCCATCACACTTTCTGCTCCTCCCAGTCCACTTATGGACGCTTCGACCACTTCTACCGTCAACGCTCCATGCCCACCAGGATCCACGTCCTCGGTAGGCAATATACATGAAACAGATGGTGGACGGTACAAAGAGCGTTGCATCATGGCCCAAAGCCGCCCTTCTACAACCCTGCTAAGGTGTCGTGATCTTGAGTTACTGGCAAAGTCAGATCGATCGTGTATGTCATCAACGGGCTCCAGTATGACATTGCTATCAGGCGGCTTGGCCGGATTCGAGACTAAAAAGAGAAGTTTTCGCTGCAGGCCAGGTGACTGAGCATTGCGCAGTAGTGAGACAGAGAGGGCATGGGATATTATCGGAATAAATTGTGAGCGCTGTGACACGGCCTGGCGGTGGTCACTTAGCAATCTGTTATAATTTAGAAGCATGAGTGAAACGTCAGACTCACCTCCGCAAATCCAGGGCTGAATAGGCTTGGGGCAAGTCTTGAAAGGGTCAGTGTTGGTTGGCGCAACGTAGCCTTGATGCCAGGCTGGCTTTTGCTCTGACGACCACTAACTAGTTTGCGGAAGGCAAGATGTGCCATTTCCGAAGCACAGCTGAGCTCTGATGATACTGAAGTCATACCACATTGTGTTGGAGCGTCTTCCACAGCTTCCTCTTGACTATTTTGTGAGAAGCGTAAGGTTGGCAGGCTTTTGGTGGATGAGTGAATTGTTAGCAGCGGTGTAGCAACGTTGTTGTCATAAAGCAAGGTACTACCGTCCAGCATCTCATGGTCCTGGCATAACAAGGTGTTAAGATAGAGACTTGAGGTAGATCGGGCGATCTGGGAACTGTTAAGCCCAGCTTGGGGAAGCAGAAGGTAGTTGGTTAAATTTATTGATTCACCAACAGTGTCACATTTCTTTTCAATACTGTCCTCTGCGCTGTTAGCCGCCATATCTGGAAGTAAAGATGAAGAATTTCGGTAAGCTTTCCCAAAATCGAAGGTCATGACGATCTTAATTCTCCGCAGCTGGAAACACGGAACATCGGTTGGAATTTGAACATCTGGTGGTGCAGATGACATTCGGGTACTAGAATGAGCTGGTGTACCGTGGAATGGCGGATGTCTAAGAATGATAGAGAAGCTAGATCGTAAATCGTCACTTGTATCACTATCTGGGAGCTCAATTTTGGCCTCTAGTGACACCTGAGACCATAGCTGTAAACTTCAGTTAAGCTGAGCCCTGTTTACGTATGCTGATGATGCCAGAACTTACCGGCGCACCTCGTACAGAGGCAGCAAAGTTCTCGATCATCTTCTCTGTAGCCGGCTTCCCATCTTGTTGTTTGCCAAGAACAAATAGAAAATCTATGCGATAGCCAGGCCCGCGGGTCACCCAAGGCTTGCCGGAACAAAGAAGGTCTAGCAGCTGCCTGGTTTTCATAGTCTGCGCATTCCCGCTGCAGTATTGTAATGAAACAGAGGAGTCAACAGAGAGTGAAAGCTTCTTGGCCGGTATTTCAACCCGAAGCTTGTTGAAAATAAAAGAGAATGCAGGCATGGCGATACTCCCTCATATTTTTTCGCGAACAGGTTAGACCGATGAGCATTCGGATGGTCATCGAGATTTGGGACCTAGCCCGTCACAGGCGGACTGAAGGCTACTTTGCATATGCATGTGGCAATAAATAATACATAAATCTCTCCAGGCTATCTCAGGAGACACCGTCTCGTTCCGTATTAGTAAGGAAGAAGATGCCCCGATTGATGAATGAAACCTTGAAGTTGTGAAAGATTTGCACTGATCAAGGTGTACTGCCTCACGTTACCGCTCACATTTAAAGGCCGATTAGGACTAGCTTACCACGCTTGCCAATGGCTATGTCTTAGACAATGCGCAATGACGGAAGAACGGCAAACGATGACTTTTCGCCCAACAGTACAATTGCCGGCGCAAGACTCGTCTCAGATGAGCACCTTCCTATCCAAATGGCCCTTAATAACCTGGGCTCGCTCATCCTGAATTTGCTTATCTTTGTTACCACTCTAGTCAACATTAACAATGCTCTCACAAGTCTCGAGCCTCTGCTATTAATCGTCCTCTACGCTTTGACCAGGATCTTCGTCACGCCGCCTGAGGAGGGCATGGTGTCGAGATGTCAGATAGGCCATCTTTACCAAGACGCATGAGACCAATTATACCAGAGAATGGTTATGAATCACCAAATGAGTTCCCTGAACGGCGGAGACATGGCTATTTCTCTGGAGGCAGTGAGGAATCCCATATCGGCTCCACAGACACATCCAATGCCAATGACGTTCTCGGCGGGATGAGGAGTCCATTGGAAGGCAAACATGCCCATGCTACTCGGAAGGTTGCAATCAGAGATAGAATTGGATGTTACACCTGGACGTGGTTCACGATGGTATCATTTCTTCCCAAAGCCTCGCTCAATTGGAACTGAACTGACGTCAGTTTTAGACAATGGTAGGTTGCAAAATCATTTTTGACAGCATTCTTTACTTATGCCTTGAAGGCTACTGGTGGCATAGCAAACGTGCTAAATACGAGTATGTGGACCTCTAGGTTCGTCTAAGATGTCGTCCTACTGACATTTCTAGTGAAGTTCCTTACCGGTCAAATTGGCTGTATGGCATCGGCATATTCTTCATGCTCTTTAATATCACACTGTTTGTTTTAAACTGCATAATGATCACTCTCCGTTTCCACTTCAACCCGGGTTCGTTACGAGCTTCCTTTACAAGTCAATCTGAATCCTTATTTATACCGGCTTGTGTGAGTCAATACTGTTGAATAAAGTCACTATTTGTGAATTACTGCCTTCTAACAATATCGACAGATCGTATCGTAAGGAGAACACGACTATCATATCGCGTTGAGATTTTAGCTAACGTTTAGTTAGCGTCGGAACTATCCTGATCAACATATCGCAGTATGGTGTCGGGATGGAGGGTGTATGGCTTCAGACCGCCATGCAAGTACTTTTCTGGATGTATGCAGCAGTCAGTATGCTTGCGAGTTGTAGCATTTATCTCATCCTCTGGTCCACCCAGTAAGTACTTAAAATCTAAAGCTACTCAACCGTCTACTACCTATCTGCAGATCGTTTCCTATCCATAATATGACACCTATATGGATCTTTCCAGCATACCCACTCCTTCTTAGTGCGCCTTTTGCCTCGAATCTCATAAATGCGCTTCCAAATACTGCTGAAGCTAGTCGAGTCAATGCCATTGCAATTTCTCTTGGTGCTATTACGCTGCAAGGCACAGGCTTCCTTGTCAGTCTGAATATATATGGAGCTTTTATATACCGTCTTTTCACACAGAAATTGCCCCAAGATACTCTCAAGCCTGGCATGGTTAGTCCAAACCTTAATCTTCCATTATCACAAGTCTGACAACTTACAGTTCGTGTCAGTTGGACCAAGCGGATTCACGGCTGCAGGCCTTGTCCAACTTGGAAATGTTCTCTTTCCAAAGGTACTGCCTGCTGGGTTTATAGGCACTCAAGACGGCGCAGCGCTCCTTAAGCTAGTATTGGATCTTGCAGGTTTGTGGCTGTGGGGATTGTGTATATGGTTCTTTATTGTGTCAGTGGGGGCTCACTGGAAAATTCTATGGCTGCGTAATTCTGAGCATAAGATTCACTTTAACATGACATGGTAAGTGGCCGGCTTCGTTTTTGGCTGACCTACAATACCGGGCCATCTCTAACGTACTAACTCACTGTTAGGTACTCCTATGTGTTCCCTAACACAGCCTTTGTAAGTAGCCACATAGGCATTGATCGTAAATGAGTATAAACTAAACCTACCAAGGTTACAGCAACGTATGCGATTGGTAAAACATTAAACTCGAATGCAATCGGGATCGTTGGAACTATTATGGCTTGTGTCCTGGTTATATTATGGCTTTTTGTCTTCTGCATGATGATCAGAGCACTGGTCTTGAAACGACTGCTCTGGCCTGAAGAAGAAAACACCATGATAGAGTTAGGGCTCTCTCCAGCCAACAGAGTGAAAGGAAAAGATCATAGACGTCAGTCCAGTTGATACGAAGGCTTACATTCATTATAAAGCTGTCTCGTGGGTGAATACTCCTTGTCATTAACAAGGCTATTAGACCATAGCTCGCCACCAGGGTTGCTTCAATGGTCGTGAACCGTGGCATACTTGCTTGAGACCTTGGAAAGCCAGGAGTCCGGCTCTAAAATAAAATCGTACGAAATTGCCGCAAATGAAATGAAGCACCTTGCAAGGCGCCAGAATTTGCTGTCACATTGCGCAAACAACACCAGCACGGACAGCCTAAGGTGTGGCGTACCGAGCGCGAAGAGCATTGAGAACAGGAGGTCAGGGGTCAGTTGTCAAAAGAAGTGCAGACGCAGACATTAAGGGATAGATCTTTTACGTTCAATGCATGCATGTCATGATCGTTCAGGCATGTTTTTCAACGTCCCAACGGACATCTCCGAGATAAATGCGAAGTCCTGTACTTTGTCCCTACCTTCAGTAGGAAATCAACATTCTACACTAATCTCATGGAATTACCCGGTTTCGCTTTCAACACCGTGCTAATCTTGGATCAATCGAAATCTCATCTTTTTCAGAAGGTAGACATGCGAAGAGCACGAAAGAGCCGGTTGATTTGTAACACAAAGCCTGCAGCGTGTACCTCGGAGATTGAAACTATCCCGTGTATGTGTTACATGCATTAGCGTGGTTCCATCCGGCCCATACGCGCGCTTCGGTAATTTCATCCGACCTATCATCTTACCTCAACTCCGCTGCCTACCTAATCTTTGACACGTAGGGTCTCTCTTATGTATCGATCATGTATCAGCAACTTTGTTGAAGACTGCGATTCCCTCATTCTCAAACATTTGCTCTGTCTTCAAGTCCGCGCGGCCTTCTCTCTGAGACGTGTGATAGGACTAGTCTGCATTCTCGACATATCTTTCCTCATTCACATGTTCGAGAAGACTTCTATCTTTTACTGTGACAAATTTCTCACAAGTGATACGGGTTATAGTGGGGACTTTGTTGGCTAAGACGCTTTCTCATAAGCCGCCTAAAAGCAACAAGCCGTGTTTTTGAACTTGCCACTTGGCCCCGCCAGACCCACCCTTTACGGTCGCACACTTATCAGAGTCCCCGCTTAGTGACTTCCGTTGGACCTGATATGGCCTAGTGACACAAACTAGAGCATAAGCCGGACTATCTGTCATTATGGATATAAGAGAGAAGCGTCCACTGTGGGTTTCCGGTTTTCATTAATCAAAAGTCATCTATTGTCCTAAATAATTAACTAATTTTAAGAGGCATGTCTACTGATAGCGACGAAAGCCATCCCGGCTCCACAGCGGATTCGGTCCACGACGGGGCATCAAGTCAATCAGACTCGGACTCTGAGTCACAAACCACCATAAGTGCTCGCTCAACACAAAGCAAAGAGCCAGCCAGAAAGCTCAGCACTCTACTCGCTGATGACCCTTTTGTCACCGGTGAAAGCAAGCTGCTCTTCGAGGCGATCGACGAGCTACGCCGTTGTGGCGCCGGCCAAGATCTTCATCTCCCTCAGGTATGAAAACAAACATGACCGCTTAATATTTAAATTTTCGTTGAATGCATCGCTTACTCAGACCCAGCTTGTGATCGTCGGCAAGCAATCGGTTGGAAAATCTTCTCTGCTTCAGAGCCTTACTGATATACCCTTCCCGGTGTCTGAAGAGCTTTGCACACGATTTGCCACACGAATCATTTCTCGACGAACCGCCCCTGGTACACCTGATCAAATTAAGGTTTTCATAGAGAAGGGAGAGGTAGATCCTTTCGGCGATTCTAAGGATGATGACCAGACGAGTCAATTGGATTTCCCAGAGGATCAGAAATCGATGAGCGCTCAATATTTCCGAGACCTAGTAGATAAGGCATGTAGGAAGACAGTCCTTGAGTCATTCATTATTGCGCTAATCTATGACAGGCAAGCGCAGCTATGGGCATATCGGATGGGAAAGGCGGAGGCCGTAACTTTTCTAGCAAAGTCTTGAAGATAGAACTTTCAGGGCCTGGACGGTCGCACTTTGGGATACTTGACCTACCAGGAATATTTGGAGCCGCCACTGGACCTATTACGAACAGGGACCGGGAGGGTGTCGACAAGGTGGTTACGGCCTATATGCGACAACCTGAAAACATCATTGTGTAAGTGTGGTCTCGTGCTTCTTATAAGCATACACATTAACAAGGTCGTCTCAGGTGCGTTGCAGATGCCGTCGACAACCTAGCAAATCAACGCATATTGTCGCTAGCAGCGGACCATGCGGATATGGAGCGCATTGTAGGGGTTTTCACGAAATGCGATATGACCGATAATCCAGAAAGAATAGTATCAATAGTCGAAAATAGCGAGGCTACCACTGGCCAGCCCCTGCGCCACGGTTGGTTTGTGGTTCAGAACCGAGGACTCAGAGATGACCCTTCATTGTTCGATCGCGAGAAAGCCGAGAGATTGACATTCGGTAAGGAACCATGGCTCAAGATAGAGGAGAAGCGACGGGGTACTACAAATCTCAAGACATTCTTGTCCAACCTTCTCTGCCAACGTATCCGTGAATGTTTTCCGAAAATGCTGGAAAATATGGAAAGATTATTGGACGACGAAGTTGCACACCTTAATGCCATGGGAAGACCCAGGCAAACTCCAGGCGTTCAAAGGGCATATCTTGTCGAAATCGCTCAGAGATTCCAAACTTTGGCGACACAAGCCCTAAAGTCGCCAGAAAACTTGCCTTCCGAGGAGATGAAGCTGCGTGGAAAAGTGGAGCGAGCAAAGGATGAGTTTGCAGAAGACCTAAGGCTTCGCGGTCACTTGTATGAATTCTTCTCTGGGAGCGAACTAGAAGCAACGACAGGAGTGAATAATAATCATGCCAAGGGAATCATTGGAAATGCAGTAGGTCGATCTGGCCAGAACCCAAGGAAAGATCGCACGCTTTACGACGAGATCAAGAGTCAAATTCATGAAAATCAAGGCACGGAATTGCATGGGATGATAAATCCTGCAGTATTGAAACCTCTTCTGCAAAAGCAAGCAAGCAAGTGGCCGGAGCTTGCAAAACAGCATTTGGAACATCTAGCACGTTTGACAAACAATGCTGTTCACATTATTCTAAAACAGGCATGTAAAGATGTGGGAGCTGCGGACTACACCTGGGAGGAGCTCGACCAGATCGTTACTAGCTTTGCTACTGCCGCTCGTAGCTGTGCTATTGAGAAACTGAATACACGCTGGCGCGAAGAGGTTACTCTGCATTTACAGACTAGTAATCCTGCCTTCATTATCAATGTCAAATTGGCACAACGGATGCGCTTTATGATTGCACTGGATCGATACGCAAAACGGCACCCACCTCATACCTTCATAACAACGCTTGTCTCGAAACCTGAAGAAATAGGATCCTTGTCTGGTTCCTGGGAAAGCTGGGCAATCATTGACAACAATACTAGTAATGCCCTCCTGGAAGAGATGCATTCACATACCGAGAAGAATACACAGGACGAGATTCATGATTTGCTTAAAGCTTACTACGAGGTAAGAGCTAAAACTTCACCTATCTGAAGAGTACCATTACAAAATGCCCCTCTCTCAAAGTCATGACGAGTCCTCGTTCAAAAAGATGGATTGCTTAAATGCCATACTTGCAAGCATTTCCATCTCTTAGCCGAGGTTGCCATGCTACGAATAATACGCTAAAAGCTATCTTAGGTCGCTCTGGAAGACTTCATATCATACGTCAATCGTCACATCGTGGAGCCCTTTCTCCATGATAATGCGGGTCCAGTTCTCGGCTTATCCACCGAATACATTATGGACCTAAAAGACGAAGAAGTTGAAGAGCTTGGGGGAGAGCACGAAAAGACGATTCAGAAGCGCCAGAAAGCCGAAGCTACAATAAAACGACTGAGAGCGGCGCAGGACATCGCGAAGCAGACTTTAAGGAAGACAAAAGCTTTGGCAGAGCTTAAGTTGTGAGACTTGTCAATACGGACCTCTGACTCAAGAAAGGATACCTCGGCAACGGGACTTGTGAAACTTGCACCATCTTTCGCGCCTTTTGTG
>Ga0335075_10008278_pt1 | contig 15959 bp, 13 predicted proteins | sample Lox_Sample_24_FD_206723 | JGI IMG/M metagenome (GOLD analysis project Ga0335075, IMG submission 206723) | Soil microbial communities from Loxahatchee National Wildlife Refuge, Florida, United States - Lox_Sample_2.4 | ecosystem: Environmental > Terrestrial > Soil > Wetlands | place: USA... | reverse complement strand
CCCTTCTGGCAGGGCTTGGTGACTCCGGTCAGCTGCACATCAGTCAGGCGACCCGGGCCAGCGTGCAGACGGGCCGCAGCACGGCGATCCGCCAGCTGGCGAATGCCCTGGCCAGCAGGGCGCCGGCCAGGGCCAGGGCCAGGGCCACGGCCACGGCCAGCACGATCATCCCGGCGCTGACCGACGGCCAAGGACGGCGCGCGTCGGCGTCCGGACGACCAGGAGTGGGAACGCAACCCGGACCTGGACGAACTCGAGGGGCCGTCCTATGTGTCCGAGCCGGTGACGGTGCCCACCGGACAGCTGCTGCTGATCGACTTCGCATCGACCCCGGCCCGGCTGTGCCGTCTGGCGCCGCAGATTCTCAGCCGTCACCTGGCGGAAGCCGGCGTCGGGGACGCGGAGATCAGCCTCGCGCCGAAAGCCAGCGAGGCCCGGTTGCGGGCTTTCCGGCTGTACACACCGGTGGCACGCGCGCTGTTCCTCGGGCCGCCCGGCGATCCTCCCGGATCCGGCACGCCGTCACCGGGGCTCATCGGGGTTGCCGAGGAGTGGCTGCACGGGGAGGGAGGATCCGGGGCCGAGCTACTGGCGTTGGTCTTCTCCGCGGAGGTGCCGCTGACTTGGGATTCGCTGCGTCCCGTTGTCGATGCCGCCCTGCCAGGTGCTACCTACCTGCCCGTCATAGCGGCTACCCCAGGCGCACAGATGGCCTCGGTAGTGCTCGGTACGTTCTTCGGCAGCGGTGTCTCGCTCAACATCGCCGGAAAGAAGTGGCCGTTCCGCCAGGTGGCTGCCCGGATGCGCAACCTGTCCTTGGCCCTCAGGACGCGTGCGGCGGAGCTGCCGGAGCTGACTTGGGCGGGCGTGACCGCGTCGGCGGAGAGCTGGAGCCTGTACATGCCGGACTCGACCGCGTGGACCGAGGACGACGTCGGGCCGGTGTGGTATCAGCTGCTGCCGGCGGCTCAGCTGGACCGGCTGGGTGGGCCTCCGGTCGGCGCGGTGCGGTTGGCCGGAGGCAGGTACGAGCTGACGATCGGCGAACCGGAACAGTGGGTGCCCGGCCACCCGGCTGGCGACGCGGTCCGCGCCCACGCGCGCAGGCTCCTGGGCGCCAGGTGAGCACCGGATTCACCCCGTGCGCTCGTCCCGTTAGTCCCAGCAGAGGCAGAACGGCTTGCCGACCGGGTCGGCGTAGACCCGCCAGTTCTCCCCGCCGAAGGACAGCGAGGTGGCGCCGAGTTTCAGCACCGCCGCCTCGGCCGCGTCGACATCGTCGACCGTGACGTCGAGATGGAACTGCTGCGGATACGCGGGGTCGGGCCACCGCGGCGCGTGGTACTCGGTGATCTGCTGGAACATCACCGGCTGCGCCCCGTCCTCGCCGATCATCGCCATGCCCTCGCCCTCGTACGTGACGGGCTTGCCGAGGAGTTCCGCGTAGAACGTGCTCAGCTCCTTGGCGTCCGGGCAGTCGAGCATCGCGCCCATCAGCGTGGTCTCCTGCTTCGCCGGGAACAGGCACAGGTCGAACGGGTGCCCGGCCGGGTCGGCCAGCGTGTACCAGTTCTCGTTCTTGCGCAGCAGCTCGGCGCCCAGCCCGACCGCCTTCGCCGAGCCGACGTCGAGGTCAGGCACGCGCAGGTCGAGGTGCGCCTGCTGCGGGTACGCCGGATCGGGCCACCGCGGCGGTACGTGGTCAGGGCTTTGCTGGGCGGCGATGCGCCACCCGTCCCCAGTCTCCAGCGTGATCCAGTCGTCGTCGGCGTCCTGCTCGGTCCACCCGCCGAGGGCGGCGTAGAACGCGGCGAGCCGCCGGACGTCGGGTGTGTCGAGCACCACCGCGCGCAACGTGCCGATCATCGGACACTCCCTCCTGAGTCACCGCTCATCATGCCGAGTCAGGACAGCACGCGGCGTCGGAACTTGCGCAGGCCGATGGTCAGGAACACCGCGGCGAACCCGATCACCACCGGGTAGGCGACGTACAGCTGCATGTGCGGCACGCCGGTGAACGCGGCCCGCATGCCCTCGTTCACGTAGATCAGCGGGTTGATCAGCACGACCGTCTGCAGCCAGTGCCAGCCGCCCACCGTGACCGGGGCGAGCTTGGTCCACGAATAGTAGGTGCCGCCAAGGAACGTGATCGGCAAGATGATGAAGCCGAACATCAGCCCGATGTTCCTCGGCTCGAAGCTGGTGCCGAGGACGAGACCGAGACCGGCCATCGCGATACAGGCCAGCGGCACGAACGTCACGATCAGCCACCAGTGCAGGTCCAGGCGGGCCTGCACCCCGGGCGCGTGCACGACCGAGGCGATCGGCAGCACGATGATCGCGGACAGTATGCCCTGGGCCGCGCCGGAGAGCACCTTGGCGATGGCTACCAGCCAGATCGGGCAGGGCGCCTGCACCCGGTCCTCGATCTCCCTGGTGAAGCCGAACTCCTGGGACATGGCCAGGGCGATCGACTGCACGCCCTGGAACATGACCGAGATCCCGACCACCCCGGGAACCAGGATGCTGGCGAACGCCGATTCCTCGACCGGGCCGTGGCCGCCGATGCCCTGGCCGATCTTCGGGAACACGTAGAGGAAGACAAAGCAGAGCAGGAACGGCTGAACGAGGGTGCGCAGCACGAACTCCCACAGATGCTTGCGCAGCACGACCAGGTCGCGTAGGAGCAGGGCACCAAGCGCGGTCCAGCTGGCCGCGGCCACCGAGCGGGTGGGGCCGCCGCCTATCCGCCGGACCGGGGCCTGCGAGGTAACTGAGGTGGTCATTCCTCCCGTAGCTCCCTTCCGGTCAGGTTGATGAACACGGTCTCCAGGCTGGGCTCGGCGACCGACACGTCAACGAGCGCGAAGCCATCGTGCTCGGCCGCAAGCACGATGCGCGGGACCAGCCCGTCGCCGCCCTGCACGTGCAGTTCGAGCCTGTCGTCCGTCACCCGGGTACGCGTGACACCCGCCACGCCGGCGGCCAGCGCCTCGGCGAGCGCGTTCACGTCGCCCTTCGTGCGGACCGTGACGATGGTGTCGGCACCGATGGTCTGCTTGAGCGCGGCCGGCGTGTCCAGCGCGAGAATCCGGCCGTGGTCCATGATGGCGACCCGCTCGCAGAGCCGGTCCGCCTCCTCCATGTAGTGGGTGGTGAGCATGATCGTCTGGCCCTCGCGGTTCAGCTCGCCGAGCAAGTCCCACAGCGCCAGCCTGCTCTGCGGATCAAGACCCGCCGTGGGCTCGTCTAGGAACAGCACCGAGGGCCGGTGGAAGATGGCCCTGGCCACCATGAGGCGCTGGGCCATGCCGCCGGACAGCGCGTATACCGATGCCTTCGCCCACCTGGACAGCTGGAACTGCTCGAGCAGGTCATCGGCGGTCTTCCTGGACTGGTTCGCCTTGATGCCGAACAGCCTGCCGTGGAAGTACAGGTTCTCCCAGACGGTGAGCTGACGGTCCAGGGTGTTCTGCTGCGAGACGATCCCGCTCAGCTGCTTGGCCAGCGCCGGGTGCGCCTTGACGTCCACGCCGGCCACGAAGGCCCGGCCAGACGTCGGGACCACGCGGGTGGTCAGCATGCCCGCGGTCGTGGTCTTGCCCGCGCCGTTCGGCCCGAGCAGGCCGAAAATCTCCCCGGCCCGGACGTCCAGGTTGAGCTTGTCCACGGCCGTGAAGTCGGTGCCCGGGTAGATCTTGGTCAGGTCTTCGGTATGGATGACCACATCGGGCTCGCCGCCGGACACCCCGGCCGAGCTCTGCGCGGCGGCTACGCTGCTCATAGAGTGCCTTCCTCTTCAGCGATCATTATCTACCGTGTCCGCTGCCCTGAGGCAGCTACGGACTCAGTCGCTATCTGGCCGATATCGACGTTGAGGGGTGGCGTCCAAGCCTCGGTGTAAATGATGACGGGCGTAGGTTCCCTTCAAATGGATCCGGCGAGGATGCTTACTGGCGATCCTGGAGACGCGCGCGGTGGCCCGGCCTCGCCTGCTCCCTGTCACAATCTGATCGGCCCGCATGATCGTCGCTGGCGCGGCACCGATTGCGGCTCACGGGCAGCGTCGGGTCGGCAGGCATCTCGAAGTCTTCAGGCGCTGGAGGCATACCAGGCTGTACGGGGGTAGTTTGCGCATATGCGCTACTTGGTCCGGGAACGGCTTTTCGACATCAAGGACGACTTCTGGGTCACTGACGAGCACGGCCGCGGGGTCTTCTACGTCAACGCCAGGTTCCTGTCGCTGCACCACACCCTCGTGCTCGAAGACGCCTCGGGTCGCAAGCTCGCCTCGATCATGCACAAGCTGCTGACCTTCACCGACGCCATGAACATCGAGCACGACGGGGCGGTGGTCGCTACCGTGCACCGGGCGATCCTCTCCCCGCTGCACCACCGGGCGAACATCGACCTGCACGACGGCGGGGGCAGGCTCGAGGCGGTCGGCAACATCATCGACAAGGACTTCGAGATCCGCGACGGCCACCACGTGGTGGCGCGGATCTCCCGGAAATGGTTCCGGATCCGCGACACCTACGGCGTGGACGTGGCACCCGGCCAGAACGACGCGCTCATTATCGCCATCGCGATCTGCCTCGACCGCATCCATCACGACGAGGAAGAACGACACGGGTAACCGGGTGATCCGCTCCACGGCCACCGGATCGGCGGGTTGGTGTTACATGTCGTGCGCCTCCCGCCGGGTCAAGGGTAGCTGGCGCGCCGGGACCGGGGATGAGTGCACGATGGACGTAGTGGTCCGGCCGTGCGGGGTGAACTGGTCGAGGATCGGCTCCAGCTCGTCTACAGAGCGCAGCCACACCTTCATGAAGTAGCAGTCCTCGCCGGTGATCCGGTAACACTCGGTCACGTTCGGCACCTCGCGCGCGATTCCGGGGATCAGCCGCAGTCCACCGCCCACCGGACTGATCCGCACGATGGCGCACATCGTGTACCCGAGGGCGCGCGGGTCGACCTCGGCGCGGTAGGTCAGGGTCCCGGTATGTTCCAGGCGGCGCAGCCGCTCTGCCACGGCGGGACCGGACAGACCGACGCGCCGCGCCAGTTCGGCCACCCGCATCCGTGGCTGGCCCTGAAGCTCGGCGGCAATCCGCCGGTCGATGTCATCTAGCAGGCCTTCCGAATTTCCGAAGGCGTAGTCGGTGAAATTTCTCTGTTTCGACGGGACATTCACGTCTACACCCGCACTTTCGCATTCACAAACCCGACCTTGCCTTCATATGCTGCCCGAATGCCGGAGGCAACGCCAACGCTGAATCCCGCTGAAGCAGCCGTCACCCGCGCCCGCAGTCCGCTTGACAAACTGCCGCCACAGTCGTTTTTCCTAATCAGCGCCGTCTTTCACTACCTGGGGCCGTCGCTAGCGGTGCTGCTGTTCGCCCGGGTGGACGTGCTCGGCGTCGCCTGGCTCCGGATCGCCAGCGCGGCCACGGTGTTCGCGGTATGGCGCCGCCCATGGCGACTGCTTATGCCTCACCGGGAGGAGGATCGGCTGGACCGAGGTCGCCGCCGTACGCTGATCGCCCTCGGTGTGGTGCTCGCCGTTATGAACACCGTTTTCTACCTGGCTGTGGACCGGCTGCCGCTGTCGACGGTCAGCGCGATCGAATTCCTCGGCACCGTGATCCTGGCCGCCGCGGGGGCGCGGACCAGGCGTAACGCCGCCGCGCTCGTGCTCACCGTCGCTGGCGTGGCCGCGATCACCTCGATCCGGCTGGCAGATCAGCCCCTCGGGTTTGCCTTCGCCTTCGGCAACTGCGTCCTGTTCATGCTTTACGTGGTGCTCGGCCACCGGATCGCGAGCCGCCGGCCGGACGACGGTGCGAATCGGCCAGACAAGGGGCACCAGCCCGGCGGAATTGACCTGCTTGCCGCGTCGATGCTTCTCGCGGCGCTGGCTGTCACCCCAATCGGCTTGGCCGGCGCGCTGCCGACGTTCACGCACCCGGCCTTGCTGCTGGCTGGCGTGGGCGTCGGCGTGTGCTCCTCCGTCATCCCGTACGTGACCGATCAGCTCGCGATGGCACGGCTGCCCCGGGCCACGTTCGCGCTGATGCTGGCGCTGCTGCCGGTGTTCGCGACGATCATCGGCGCGATCATCCTCCGCCAGTTCCCCACCCCGCAGGACATTACCGGCATCGCGCTGGTGACGATCGGCGTGGCGATCCATACCGAAGGGAAGTGACAGCAGTGGACTATGTTCGGCTCGGGGCCACGGGGCTGAAGGTCTCCAGGATCTGCCTCGGCATGATGAGCTACGGCAGCCAGGCCGAACGCGCCTGGCATCTGTCCGAGACCGAGGCCGGGCCGCTGGTGAAGGCGACGGCCGACGGCGGCGTGATGTTCTTCGACACCGCCGACGCGTACTCCAGCGGTCTCACCGAGGAGATCACCGGACGCTTGCTCGGCAGCGCGGTAACCAGACCGTAGTAATACGCCGAACGCACGTTATCTCATGGGACTTATGTGAAGAATGTTCGCTTTATCGCCAACGTTTTCGTGAAGAGTTTTTTTATGGCGAAAATTTTGTACGAGTATACGATGAATTTTTTTCACTGGGAAAAATGTATTCACGATCAGGGAGATCGACTAGAGGGTTTTATGGCTTTAGTCCGATATGCCGCCTGCCTGGCACCGGCCGCTTCGCAAACACGGCCCTGGCGGTCGGGTTATGGTTCGGACATGACGGTCATGGACGGAGCCGGTGTAGTCGTGACCGGCGGTGGCGGAGGGATCGGCCGTGCGCTGGCGCGCAGGCTGGCGGAAGGCGGCGCCCGAGTGGTGGTGAACGATCTCGACCCGGATGCCGCGGCGGCGGTCGCCGCCGAAGTCGGCGGCTTCGCCGTGCCGGGCGACGCCGGGACCGGCGAGGGCGTGCGTGAGCTCCTCGACGCAGCCCGCGGGCACCTCGGCGAGATCGACATCTACTGCTCGAACGCGGGAACCGGCGCGGGGACCGGGCCGGACACCGCCGACGAGGTATGGCAGCGCGCCTGGGAGGTCAACACGCTGGCGCACGTGCGGGCAGCCCGAGAACTGCTTCCGGCCTGGCTGGCACGCGGGCGGGGGACGTTCGTCGTCACCGCGTCGGCGGCCGGCCTGCTCACCATGCTCGGCTCGGCCCCGTACTCGGTGACCAAGCACGCCGCGGTGGGGTTCGCGGAATGGCTGGCCGCCAGCTACGCGCACCGCGGGCTCAGCGTGCACTGCATCTGTCCGCAGGGCGTGCGCACCCAGATGCTGGCCGGATCCGGCCGGGCCGGCCAGGTCGTGCTGATGGAGACCGCGATCGAGCCCGAACAGGTCGCGGACGCGCTATGGGACGCGATGGCCGAGGACAGGTTTCTCGTCCTGCCGCATCCCGAAGTCCGCGACTATTACGCCGCGCGCGCCACGGACACGGACCGGTGGCTGCGCGGGATGTCCCGGCTCCAGCAGCGGATCGAGGAAGCCCAATGACCGGAAGCCCAGTGACCGGAAGCCCAGTGACCGAGGAGGCAAAGTGAAGGCGTGGCAGGTAAACCGGCACGGCGAGCCGCGGGACGTGCTTGAGCTGACCGAAGTTCCCGAGCCGACGCCAGGTCCCGGACAGCTTCTCGTCCGGGTGCTCGCCGCGGCGGCAAACTTTCCGGACGTGCTGCTGTGCCGTGGCACCTACCAGACGCGGCCGTCGATGCCGTTCTGCCCGGGTATCGAGCTGTGCGGTGAGGTAGTGGCGGTCGGCGAGGGCGTACCTGGCTCGGGCATGCCGGATGTGGACGCACCGGAGTTCAGCGTCGGAGACCGGGTGATCGGCGGAACGGCGTTGCCGTTCGGGGCGTTCGCCGAGTTCGCCCTCATGGACGCGGCCGACGCGGCGCCCGCGCCGGACGTGCTCGACAACGCCGAGGCGGCGCCGTTTTACATCACGTACCAGACCGGATGGTTCGGGCTGCACCGGCGGGCGCGGCTGGCGGCGGGCGAGACGCTGCTCGTGCACGCGGCGGCCGGCGGCGTGGGCAGCGGCGCCGTCCAACTCGGCAAGGCCGCCGGGGCGCGCGTCATCGGTGTCGTCGGCGGGCCGGAGAAAGCCCAGGTGGCGCGGGAACTCGGCGCGGACGTAGTCGTGGACAGGTACCACGAGGATTTCGTGGCGGTCGTCAAGGAAGTCACCGACGGGCGCGGCGCCGACGTCGTATACGACCCGGTGGGGGGCGATGCGTTCCGCCGGTCGGTCAAGTGCATCGCCTTCGAGGGACGCATCCTGGTCGTCGGCTTCGCCAGCGGCGACATCCCGTCGGCCGCGCTGAACCATGCGCTGCTGAAGAACTACTCGATCCTCGGCCTGTACTGGGGCCTGTATCAGCGGCAGGCGCCGCGGGCGGTGCGGTACTGCCACGCCCAGCTGACCAGGCTCGCCGCGGCCGGGACGATCCGGCCGCTGATCAGCGAGCGGCTGCGGCTGGCGGACGTGCCGGATGGGCTGCAGCGGCTAGCCGAGGGCACCACGACGGGCCGGATCGTGTTCCTGCCATGAGCCTTCAGCGTGCCGTGCCGGATACCGGAGCGGCGGGCTGGGCGGCGACGCTGGACCAGGCGGAGACGGCCGACGCGGCCGACGGAGCCTGGATAGACCGCGCCGCGCGGGGCGCACGGTCACTGCACGACGGACCACACGAAGGTGGCCGTGCCGGAGACTCCTTCCGTGTCAGTCGCGGTCACGGTCACGGTGTAGGTCCCGAGCGTGCTGCCGGAACCGGAGATCGTCCCGTTCGGGGCGATGGAGATGCCGGGCGGCAGCCCGGTGGCGGTGAAGGTGAGGGTCTGGGACGGGTTGGAGTCCACGGCCTGCATCTGGAACGACACCGCTGCACCCTGCGGGCTGCTGTAGCCGTAGGGGTTGACCACCCCGACGGTCTCCGCGCCCGGCACGCCCGAGTTCGGGGTGACGTTCGCGCTGACCGCCGTGTTGGCCGGCGAAACGCCCGCGCCTGAGGTGCCCGCGGCCACCTGCCCGGTGAGCTCCTGGGCCAGGCTGGTCGACCCGCTCAGCGGCAGGTTGGCCGAGGAGTCGCCGACCGAGATCGAGTAGGTACCGGCCTGCGCCTCCCACTGGTTGTCGGTCGGCGACCATGAGGCCAGGTCGTGAATGGTCAGCGGGAAGGACACCGTCGCGCTCTGCCCCGGGTTCAGGTTCACCCGCTGGAACCCCTTGAGCTGTTCCGGCGGATCGTCACTGGCGGCCGGGTCGCCGACGTACATCTGCGCCACGTCCGCGCCGGCCACCGACCCGGTGTTGGTGATCGTCGCGGTCACCGTCGCCACGCCGTTGGCGTTGAACGCGCCGACGTTCAAGTTGGAGAACGAGAACTTCGTGTACGACAGCCCGTACCCGAACGGGAACAGTGGCGTGATGCCCTGCGACTGGTACCAGCGGTAGCCGATGTCCACGCCCTCGCTGTAGTCCACGCCGGTTGAGGTGCCCGGCCACTGCGCCTCGGTCTGCGCGGGGACCTGGCTCAGGCTGACCGGGAAGGTGACCGGGAGCTTGCCTGACGGATCGGCTTGGCCGAAGATCAGCGCGGCCACCGCGGCGCCGGTCTCGTCTCCGCCATACCAGTTCTCGAACACCCCGGCCACGTCGCTCAGCCACGGCATGACCACCGGGCCGCCGCTGTTGATCACCACGATCGTGTTCGGGTTGACCGCGGCCACGTCCTCGATCATCGTCTCGTCCGCGCTGGACAGGTCAAGCGATGTCAGGTCGCTCTCCTCGCCCTCCGGCAGGCTGACGTAGATGATCGCGTCGGTGGCGGCCTGCGCCGCGGCCACCGCCTCCGGGATGTCGGTGGTGCCGTTGTCGTCACCCGCGGTGTAGGTGACCGTGACGTTCGGCCCAACCGCGTCCTGGATGCCGGTCAGCGGCCAGACCGTGTTCGTGCCGTTGACCGAGCCGCTGCCGCCGCCGGCGATCTCCACCCCGGCACCACCGTCGGTGCCGATCACCGCAATGGACTCGCTGCCGTTCGGGTTCAGCGGCAGGATGCCGTTGTTCTTCAGCATGACCGTGCCCTCCTCACCCATCTCCAGCGCTACCTGCTGGTGCGCCGCGGTGGTGACGGTGTTGGAAAGGGAACCGGTCTGCGGGTTGTCGAACTCGCCGAAGGCGAACATCTGGGTCAGGATCTGGGCCACGAGCGCGTTGACGATCTCCGGGTTGAGCGTGCCGGCCGAGAGGGCGGCGGTCACGTTGCTCGCATCGGAGAACGGCATCGCTATGGCCATGCCGGCGTTGGCGTCCGCGACGGTGGCGCCGGCGGCGCCCCAGTCGGAAGTGACGAAGCCGCCGTATCCGGCTTGGTTGTAGAGCCCGTCCTGCAGCAGGTCGGCGTTCTCGCAGGAGGAGGCGTTGTTGACCACGGCATAGGAGCACATCATCGCGGCCGGCGCGGACTTCTGGGCGGCGGTCTGGAATGGCGCCAGGTAGAGCTCTTCCAGTGCCTGCTGGCTGACCGTCTCGTCGTTGTCGCCGTTCGGGTACTGCTCCTGGTCGTAGGCGGCGACGTGCTTGACCATGTCCATCACGCCCTGGCTCTGGATGCCCTCGACCTCCGCCGAGGTGATCTGGCTCGCCAGGAATGGGTCCTCGCCGTAGGTCTCGTAGGTCCGGCCCCAGCGCGGATCGCGCACCAGGTTGGTCGTCGGGCCGAGCGAGAGGTCCACCCCCTTGCCGGCGAACTCGTTCCCCATCGCCGCGCCCTCCTGCTCGATCAGCGCCGGATCCCACGTCGCGGCCGCGGACTCACCGTCGGGGAAGGCCGTCACGCCGCCGTTCCCGTCACCGACTCCGTCCGGGCCATCCTCCATGTTGATCGCCGGGATGCACAGATCGGGGATTGCGTTGACCTGGCCAATGTAGGACGAGCCGCCGTCACCGGAGAGCAGGCTGGCCTCTTCCGACTGGTCCATGGTGTTGAGCACCTGCTGGACCCGCTGGGCGACCGGCGCGGTGGAGCCCACCCACGGGCAGGTGCCGTTGCCGCCGTTGCCGTTGCCGCCAGTGACCGGCGGGGTGGTGGTGAGGCCGTAGACGCCGAACTCGAAGATCGAGTAGCCGAACTGGGTGGCGCGCGCAGTGCCGTACATCATGACGTAGCGGGCGGTCACGGAGACGGGAAACGTCTCGATCCCGCCGGTGCCGTCGGTGGTGGAGTAAACCGTGGTCCAGGTCGAGTTGTTATTGGACACCTCGATTGAGAACGCCGTAGCGTACGCGGCCTCCCATTCGATGTCAATGCCGCAGATGTTCTGCGGAGAGCCGAGGTCGACCTCCAGCCACTGCGGGTCGCTGAACGCGCTGGACCAGCGGGTGCCGGGGTCGCCGTCGGTCGCGTAGTAGGGCAAGTAGTCGGTGCCGGTGTCGGGCTGGACCGAGGAGGCCGTGGTCGGCTGGTCCATCGCCAGGTCCTGCGTGCCGCAGTACTCGCCCGGGGGGGTGCCGCCGCCACCGCCGCCCGAGCCCTGGGCGAAGGCCATGAAGTGGAAGTTCCAGCCATTGGTGTCCTGGTCGATGGTGAGCGTCTGCTCGCCGGCCGGCAGGGTGATGGTGGCGGTGACCGTGGTCCAGGTCTCGTACCCGCCGGTGTCCGGGACGGCGACCGCCCCGGTCAGGTTGGCGCCGGAAGAGTTGGCGATGTGCAGCGCGTCGGATATCCCGTACGGCGAGGACAGCCGGAAGCTGACTGTGTAGGCGCCGGCGGTGGCGACTTCGACGGTGTAGTTGAACCACTGTCCTGGTGTGGTCCAGCCCATGTCGTACGCGCCGCCGGGCGCGCTGGTGTCCTCCGTGTCCGCGGTGTCCTCCAGGTCCACCCCGTCGGAGCGGTAGCTGTTCGCGGTGCCGTTGACCGAGGTGACGTTGTAGGCCACGCCCTGCCCGCCGGTGTCGTAGTTGGCCGCATACACCGTGCCAGGCACCGCGGCGGGCGTCCCGCCGAAGGGCTCATCACCGCTCGAACCGCTGGCCGAGTTCAGGGTGAAGGTCATGTAGTGGAAGTTCCAGCCGTTGTCATCCTGGTCGACGGTGAGCGTCTGCTCGCCGGCCGGCAGGGTGATGCTGGCGTCGACCGTGGTCCAGGTCTCGTACCCGCCGGTGTTCGGAACGGCGACCGCCCCGGTCAGGTTGGTGCCGGAAGAGTTGGCGATGTGCAGCGCGTCGGTGATCCCGTACGGCGAGGACAGCCGCAAGGCGACGGTGTAGGTGCCCGCCGTCGCGACGTCGACGGTGTAGTTGAACCACTGTCCTGCTGTGGTCCAGCCCATGTCGTACGCGCCGCCGGGCGCGCTGGTGTCCTGCGTGTCCGCGGTGTCCTCCAGGTCCACCCCGTCGGAGCGGTAGCTGTTCGCGGAGCCGTTGACCGAGGTGACGTTGTAGGCCACGCCCTGCCCGCCGGTGTCGTAGTTCGCCGCCTGGACCGTGCCCGGCACCGCCGCCGGGGTCCCCCCGAACGGGGCGTCGGTGGCAGCGTAGGCCGCGTGTTGCGCGCCGCCCACCAGTGTCAGGGCAGCCAGGACCGCGACTGCAAGGGCCACAGGGCCAATGCGTCTGCGGCGTGGCCTGCCACGCCGGTGCCAAGCCAGTCGCGGGACGTGAACTGATCCCATTGCTCTTACTTCCTCTTCTCGTTTCCGGCCCAGGCTGGGTTCTTGTCCCCGCTCCTGGGCAGGCGCGTCCCATAAGTCAATGGAAGTGATCCGGAAGAACGACAGCGTGCTGGCCGGGCCACGAAGGCTGACCGTGACGGCAACGGCGGCTACAGCCACGTAAGAAGGGGCTTTAGGTACCGGTACGTAGGTAACGGCGTTCTGCCACGAACACGGGCGGCGTCGCCTTCGCTGGACCGCATATACATAACGGCTCCAAATTCAGAGCTTATATTAAGTGATGATTTAATCAGTGCCCTTGCGGTCCGTCAAGGGGACCCAGCCGCGGGTAACCGATAATCGTCTGGCTCTCGCGGCAACCGGCGAGCCGGCGCTCACCAGTCCTCGGCATCCACAGAGCCCGCATTTCATGTACTTTCATGGCGGCGGGCTGCAGAAGGCCCCGCATCCTCCTGCCTTTCCCCGCGGCAACGGCACGATGCGCCGTGGCGAGTGTTGACGGCCCGGGCGGCGATGGCGTAGTTATCCGGAAGATGGCGGTCGGCGGGAAGAATCTGGCGCACCGGAAAACGGAGGCAGCGAAGCGCATGAACGTCAAGCCTGTCGTATGCACGCGGATGATCACCCGGGGCGCCTGGGCGGCGGGGTTCGCCGCCGTGCTGGCCGTAGCGACCGTGACGGGGACCAGCACAGCGGTGGCCGCCGCGGATCTGGCGGTTGACGTCAGCGTCACGCCCGCGCAGTCGCTGGCCACGGTACCTGGGACCGCGATCGGGATCAACGGCTCCACCTACGACGCGAACCTGCTCGACAGCGCCGTGCCCGGTCTGCTAAGGAACGCGGGCATCAGCCTGGTGCGGATTCCTGGCGGCACCGAGTCAGACGAATACGACTGGAAAACGAACACCGACGTCATCAGCGGCAGCAAGGAGGCGGTCGCCTTCGACCAGTTCATGTCGGTCATCAAGAAAGCCGGAGCACAGGCGATGGTCACCGTCGACTACGGCACCGGCAACACCATCGGGCAGCAGGACGGAACCGGCGATACCGGACCGCAGGTGGCCGCCGACTGGGTGCGGTACGCCAACATCACGCACCACTACAACGTGAAGTACTGGGAGATCGGTAACGAGGTTTACGGCAACGGCACCTACGGCGCGGACTGGGAGCCAGATGCCCACTGCCAGACGGCTTCCGGCACGCCCGTGACGCTTGGCAGCGAGCCGTCCCAGACCTACGGCTGCGGCCCGGCCGTCTACGCGGCGAACGCCAGGCAGTACATCGCGGCGATGAAGGCGGTTGACCCCAGGATATCGGTGGGCGTGGTGCTGACGGCTTCCGGCGCGCCGAACAACTGGCCCGACGGCGTCACCAATGCCGAGAGCCCGCAGAGCTGGAACCAGACGGTACTGTCCGCGCTGGGCAGCGAGATCGGCTTCGCCGACGTGCACTGGTACCCGCAAAACCCAGGCAACGTCACGCCGCCAGGTCCGACGGACGCCGGGCTGCTCGCGGATACGCAGCAGATTCCGCAGTCGGTTTCCGCGCTGCGTGCCGAGTTCGCCGAATGGGCCGGCCGCGCCAGCATCCCGATCATGATCACCGAAACCAATTCGGTGAGCTCCAATCCTGGCAAGCAGACGCTCAGCGTGGTGAACGCCCTGTACCTGGAGCAGGACTACCTGACGTGGCTGGAGAACGGCGTGCAGAACGTGGACTGGTGGCAGATCCACAACGGGATCGTGACCTCCGGGGACAACGGGTCGAGCCTGTACGGATCCGCCAGTTACGGTGACTACGGCGTGCTGTCCGACGGCAGCTGCGGCACGACGCCGGCGGGAACCCAGATCTGCGAGCCGCCGGCGGACACGCCGTTCGCCGCTTACTACGGCCTGCAGCTGCTCAGCCGTTTCATCCAGCCGGGCGACGTGCTGGTGAGCGCCAACTCCAGCCAGTCCCTCGTCCAGACGTACGCCGTGCGCACGCCGGGCGGCAGGCTGCGCGTGATGGTCGTCAACGATGACCCGGCGAACAGCTACGGCGTCACGCTGTCGGCGCCAGGGTACTCGGTCGCGGCCGGCGCACCGGTGCTCTTCTATGGCTCAAGCAGCAGCCACGTGCAGAGCCTGACCGCGCAGCCCACCGTGCCGCCATACTCGGTCACGGTGTACACACTGTCCCGGGCCGGCTGATCGCGGGAGGGTCCTGGCTGGTCCCGTCGCCGGGTCATGATGGCGATGTCGATCTTTGCGAAGTGTTGACGTCATTTGTCTGGCGTCGTAGGAAGACGTTATGGGCGCTTCGAAGAGATGGACGCGGATCCTGGTCACCCTGGCGACGGCACTGCCTTTCGCGCTGGGCGCCGCGGTCACCGCGACGGTCACCGCGGCGGTGCCGGCCAGCGCCGAGGACAACGGCGTCGGGCTGACTCCGGCTATGGGCTGGAGCAGCTGGAGCTTCATCCGGCACGATCCCACCGAAGCCGGCATCGAGGCCCAGGCGCTCGCGATGAAGAAGAGCGGCCTGGCGAGCGTCGGGTACCAGTACGTGAACATCGACGACTTCTGGTACGACTGCCCGGGCAGCCAAGGGCCGGATGTCGACTCCTACGGCCGGTGGGTGATCAACACTGCTGAGTTCCCGCCGGACGGTTCCGTTAACGGCATCCAGGCGACCGCGAACTACGTGCACCATCTCGGCCTGAAGTTCGGCATCTACGTAACGCCGGGCATCTCCGAGCAGGCGGTCGCCGAGAACACGCCCATCGAAGGCACGTCCTACACCGCGGATGAGATCGCCGAGCCGTCCGACAGCGAGAACAACTACAACTGCGGCGGCATGGTCGGGATCGACTACAGCAAGCCCGGCGCGCAGCAGTTCATCGACTCCTGGGCCGACGAGTTCGCCTCCTGGGGCGTGGACTACGTCAAGCTCGACGGCGTCGGCTCTTTCGACATCCCCGACGTGGCGGCGTGGTCGAACGCGCTGCGGCAGACTGGCCGCCCGATCCACCTCGAGCTATCCAACAGCCTGAACATCAGCGACGCCTCGACCTGGCAGCAGTACGCCAACGGCTGGCGGACCGGCGGCGACATCGAGTGCTACTGCGGGGCGAACGGCAGCAGTTACCCGCTCACCGACTGGAGCAACGTCGAGTCGCGGTTCGACCAGGTCGCCGCCTGGCAGCCCTACGGCGAGCCCGGCGCCTGGAACGACTACGACTCGATCGAGGTGGGCAACGGCAGCAACGACGGGCTGACCTACGACGAGAGACAGACGCAGCTGAGCCTGTGGTC
>Ga0335075_10008277_pt1 | contig 15959 bp, 11 predicted proteins | sample Lox_Sample_24_FD_206723 | JGI IMG/M metagenome (GOLD analysis project Ga0335075, IMG submission 206723) | Soil microbial communities from Loxahatchee National Wildlife Refuge, Florida, United States - Lox_Sample_2.4 | ecosystem: Environmental > Terrestrial > Soil > Wetlands | place: USA... | reverse complement strand
CTGGGATGCGCCTAGCTGCTCGGACTCAGGCAACGCCATGTTTGCCGTCACGGTTGCAAAGGACTCGAACGCGATAGTGAGTTCCGGATCCGCGGTCCGCAGATAGTGCTCGATTGCATCCAGGACAATCTGCTCGCTAGCTTTCAAGCTCATGGCTCGCTCCGTGTTTCCGTATCGGTCTTATCGGTACCTCGGCTCTCAGTCGTTGGCCACGGTCGTGCGGCGGCCGCCGAGCGAACAGCGACAGGCATACATTCCTACCTGGCGCTGCGGCAGGCCACATCCCGGCTATCAATCATCTTCTGAGGAACGTCGACAGAACAAGATCGATCAAGCGGAGGTCGTTCCGCTGTGAAGACCCGGTCGTCAGCTCTGCGGGCGGGGGCGAGCGAGCGGAGTCTGCTACCCAGCCGGGGTCCAGCCACCACCTCCCCAGCTGGGGTAGTCAAGGCCCGCTGAGCACGGGTCTAGCGCGTCACTGGTCAGCAGCGCCTGGCCGAGGGCGGACCACGCTCCGCCGTAGTAGGTCGGGTAGTGCCGCTGCTGTGCCGCGGCATCTCTCAGCAATTGCTGGGCGGCCTCGACCTGGTCGGCCGCACTCGCCGCGGCAGCGGCGGCCACCAGCGGCAGTGGCGCGTGTGTCGCGGTCAAGATGTCGCCGTTCAGGTGCAGCGCGAGCGCACGTGCGGCGCGCTGGTGCCGCAACAGCCGCCACCACCGCGCCGCCAGCGCCCTGGCCTGCGGATTGCAGGATGCGGCGAACCAGACAACCGTCCGCTGGGCGTCTAGCCCGTACTGCGCAACCGGCGCATTGCCATTGGGCGAAGGTTCCGGCACCGGGGCGTCGCCGGTATGAAGCTTCGCCCAGTCTGGTGGTAGTTGCTCACCGTTCTTGGTGATTTCGCGCGCGAGGGTCACAGCGCCAGACTCGAGGCGAAGCCATGTGTGGTTGCCGGTTAGCTTCGCGAGTCCCTGGAACGCGGCGAGGGACCAGTAGCTGGGATCGACAGTCACGGGCTGCGTGGTGGCCCACGGCCCGGCGGTCAGAACCGGCGTCCCGTCCTGGCCCGTGGCCACTTCGTGAGCCAGGATCGCGCGCGCTACCTGGCGGCCGTCGCGGTGCCACGCGTCTGCATGGGGGCCGGTATAGCGGAGCAGAGCCCAGGCGATCAGCAAGTCCGCGTCGCTGGCGGGCTCGGTGCTGATGACCTGGCCCGCCGCATTTGCGTGGAACGCGAAAAGGTAATTGCGGAGCTGCAGGTGCCGCTGCGTCCACATCCAGATTCGCCCGAACGCACTGGTATCGCCGGTAACCTCAGCCAGCAGCATGCCGTAAGCCTGACCTTCGCTCACGGTATCCTTGCCCTGGTCCAGCCGCACCACCCGGCCGTCGGGTCGCGCGTAGGTTTCGAGAAACCTGGTCGCTTCTTGCTGCTGACCACTGCTGCCGCAGCCAGCGATTACTACTGCGAGCCCGGCGGACGCAATAACCGCCATCAACCGAAACGCGGCGCTGACGTGATGTCTTTTCGCCGTTGCCCGAAGCGGTACGGGCGGCCCGCAGCGATTATCTGATCGGATCACGCAAAGCCCCCTCTGCGGCGGGCACTGGAAATGAAGATCGCCAGGCGACGGCTGACGCCGCCGGCGTGCAGGAGCGGCACTGCGGCGCTTCCCAAATTTCTACTCCGAACGCCCACGGACCTCATCGCGGATATCGACCATCCCCGGGGCTGCGGCTTGCCAGGGCAGTTACCAGCCGGTGGCTTGTGAACAGCGCACTAGATGGTCGATTGCCGGGATGGCATCCCGTGGGCGCGCCGATAGAAAAGCTGGTAACGCCTTTTGCGTCAGAGTTACGAAGCGCTGGCGATCATCGACGTCCGGGGCCGCAGTTTGTACGCCAGGGGATTCTCATGATCGGACTGACCAGAGACTGGCGGCGTCGTTCGCTGCCAGAGAATAGATCTTCGAGCTTGCCTCCGCGCGGGCCGCCTGTGCTACTGGCTGCCGTCGGCAGCACCGCGCTGGACCAGCAGAAACGTCAGCAGACGGGCTTCCCGAGAGCCCCGCGGGACCGAGCACGGCCGACAACAGAGCGCCCTGATGATTAGGCGTGAGAAGCCGGGGAACCCCCGCGCTGGCGGGTTCCCCGCCGATCACTGCTGGGCTATCCTGCCACTATGGGCGTCGCCTACCACAGGCGTAACGAGACCTTGGCGATATTCGGGTGAGCTATCGGGGTCTCTATACCCTCAAGCGGACTTCGGCTGCCCGGCTGGCGGGTGGCGCGAGGCCTGCCTCAAGCGCGTCTGGCAGCACGCTGATTTTCGCAAGCAAGCTGCATCCCCCGATGGCGCGGCCTGCCACAGTGGTGCGCCAGGCGCTGCTTGATCGCCTGGACGAGGGTATTTCGGCGAGGTTTGTCCTGCTTGTCGCGCCGGCGGGCTGGGGCAAGACCTCGCTGCTCTGCGACTGGTATTCGGCCAGGCAAGCCGAGCACACGGCGTGGCTCTCGGTTGACGACGGCGACAACGACCCGGTGAGTTTCTGGGCTCACGTCATCGCTGCGGTCAACACCGTGCGCCCTGGCGTAGGCGCTGCCGCACTGGAAGTGCTCACGGCACCCGGGGGCAAGACCGCGGATGCTGTTCTCTCTCCGGTAATTAACGATTTCGCCGCCATCGCCACTCCCGTGACCCTGGTTCTCGACGACTATCACCTGATCACCAATCAGGAGATCCAGGACTGCATGGCGTTCCTCGTGGAGCATCTGCCGCCTGCCCTGGGGGTTGTTCTGGCGAGCCGGTCTGATCCGGCGCTGCCGCTGGCACGGCTACGGGCACGGGGGCAGATGGCCGAGATCCGGGCCGACGAGCTGCGCTTCTCCGAGGCCGAAACGACGCAGTTGCTCAATGGCACGGTGGGCGTGACGCTCCGGCCAGATGTCGTCCAGGCGCTGCACCACCGGACAGAGGGCTGGGCGGCCGGGCTTTACCTGGCGGGCCTGTCGCTCCGCGGACAGGATCCCGATCGGCAAGTTCATGCTTTCCACGGCGATGACCGGCAGATCGTGGACTATCTTGCTGCCGAGGTGCTCGATGGGCTGCCGCCCGAAGTTCGCGCACTGCTGTTGCGGACATCGGTACTGGAACGCTTGTCCGGGCCGCTGTGCGACGCGGTGACCGGCGCCACGGGGTCGCAGCGCCTGCTCGAGGAAATCGAGCGATCCCAGCTCTTCCTCGTCCCGCTCGACTCCGCTCGCCACTGGTATCGCTATCACACCCTTTTTGCCGAACTGCTCCGCCATGAGCTGGAGGTATCTGAGCCTGGCCTCGCCCCGGTGCTGCACCGCCGCGCCTCGTTGTGGCATCGCGAGCACGGCTCGATCGCCGACGCCATCGGCCACGCCATCGCGGCGTCGGAGCTGGCCGATGCCAGGGAGCTGATCGTCTCGAACTGGAACCCGCTGGTGCACCAGGGGCTGATCGGGACGGTCGAGTCATGGCTGGATCAGCTGCCGCCAGAAATGGTTGTGGAAGACGCCCGGATGTGCGTCATCAGAGCCTTCCTGGCCCGCTACCTAGGCCGGCTCGACGAGGTCGACCCGTGGCTTGACGCCGCCGCTGCCGCTGCGTCGCAAGGCCCCTTTATCGAAGGACCGAGCTCAGTGGAGTCGGCTGCCGTCATGGTCCGGGCGGGCCAGCTCTTCATGACGGGCGATCTTGCCGGGAGCGAATCGGCAAGCCGGCGGGCGGTGGAGCTCGAAGCGGCCGGAACTGCCCGGTGGCAAGCCGTCGCGATGGGAACACTCGGCGGCGTGCTGTGCTGGCGCGGGAAGGACGCCGAGGCGCGTACGGTCCTTCAGCAGGTGGTCGTGCCGACCAGGGCAGCGGTCAGCAACCTTGCCACGCTCTGGGCGCTCGGCTGCCTGGCCGCGATCGCGATCAGGTCAGGCGACGCCGCGTCCTGCGAGCGGTATCTCGACAAAGCCGCGAAGCTAGCGGCCCATCATGGTCCGGGCCAGTACTGGACCACCGGCATGGTCGCGCTGGCAACAGCTGACCTGCTCGCCAGCCGCGGCGAACTGGCCGAGGCCGAAAGCGCGGCGCTGGGCGGGCTGCAGATCAGCAGGCGCAGTCAGGCACCGCTTGAGATCTCGTACGCGCTGCTCTGCCTGGCCAAGATCAAGGCCCGCGCCGGGCACAGGGATGATGCGCAGGAGTATGCCAGCGAGGCAAGGGACATCATCGGTGCGTGCGCTGACCCTGGCATCCTCACCGGGCTCCTGGCTGAGACTGAGCGCCTCGCAGGCCTGCCACTGGCGATCCCCAGGCCGCGATCCGGGGCTCCGGCCCGTCGGCCAGACGGCCTGACGGCTCGCGAGGCCCAGGTGCTCGAGCTTCTGGCCGCCGGTGACACGAACAACGAGATCGCCGTCAAGCTTGTTGTCAGCGTCCACACAGTGGAACGGCACCTGCAGAACGCCTACCGGAAGGTAGGTGTGCGGAACCGCGCCGATGCCGCGGCCTACATAACCCGGACCACGGTGTTAATCCGCAGCTGCGAACGTGCCAGGGTCGGTCGTCGCAGGCTTTCCCCGGTTTAGCTGGTGTTCGCATAGCGGTCAGGTATGCGCCTACACAGTCATCTGCATAGTGCCTAAGCGGCGCGATGATGGTGGATTTGCGGGATGTCGGCGGCAGCGGGCCGCTGATACAAAAGTTCTGATGCCAAACGGGCTCGCGGTAATTACCGGATGTGTTTCGTGAACCTTGAGGCGTATGCGCGTGGGGGCGCGCATAAGTCCCAAGGGTCACTGGCGGGTGGGCACGCAATGCGTTTCCAGCCGCTTGGACAGCAGCCGTCCCGGGGCCAAAGATGGTTGATCGCCGGGATGGCGTCGCGTTCTGCGCCCGGTAGAACTTTGGGTGACGGATCAAACCCCTGGGTGCCCCCGTACATCAAGGTGGCCAGCTAACAGACCGAGTCAAAAGACGCAGGCGTGAGTAGAGCTTGCGTGACCAGAAGATTCGGAGACCTAGTTGACGAACGATCCAACGATAGTCAGGCTGCCGTGGGCCAGAGTCGGCCGGGTCGCAAAATTCAGCATTATCGGTTTTGGTGGAGTTCTCATCAGCACCGGTCTGCTCTCTCTGCTTGGCCGCGGTCTGGGCCTGCCGCTCGTGGTGGCGTCGGGCATTGCGGCAGAGCTAGCGGTAATTAGCAACTTCTTGCTGAACAGCAACTGGACATTCGCCTGTCAGCCGTCCCTACCGCGCTTCGCGAAGTTCAATGTCGCTTCGCTGGCAGGCCTGGTGGTTAATGCCACGGCAGTCTTGCTGCTGACCCGGCTCGGCCTCTATCTACTCGCGACGGATCTCATTGGAGTCACCGTCGGCTTCGCAGTGAATTACGTATTCAGCGTCCTCTGGGTATGGGGCCGGGCAGTCCGATGAAAGATGTCCTCTATGCCGGCATCTTGCTGGTTTCGTTCGTCGTGTCGGCGCAGTCAGTCTGGACGTTGTACATGACGCTGTACGCCTGGGACCGGCCAGCTGCCGAGGGCAACGCGCCCGACCATTTCCGGGAGCCGCGCCTGTCCTTCACGGCGTTGCTGCCGGCGCGTCACGAGGAAGACGTAATCCGGGGGACCATCGCGCGCCTAGCGCACGTGAACTACCCTGCCGAACTGGTTCAGGTTCTTGTTGTCTGCTCCGCGGATGACCACGGAACCATTGCCGAGGCCGAGGCGGAGATCGAGTCGCTCCGGCGGCAAGGACGCGAAAACTTCGAGACTGTCATCTTCAGTGACGGGCCGGTGAACAAGCCGCACGGCCTCAATGCCGCGCTCGCGCGCGCAACTAACGACGTCGTCGTCATCTTCGATGCGGAAGATGACATGCATCCGGACATTTTTGACGTCGTGAACACGGTCATGGAAGAAGAGCAAGTGAAAGTCGTCCAGGCCGGCGTGCAACTCATGAACTTCGAGTCCACCTGGTACTCAGCCCTTAACGTCCTCGAATACTTCTTCTGGTTCAGGAGCCGCATGCACTATTACGCTCGGGTTGGGGCGATCCCACTGGGCGGCAACACCATCTTCTTCGACCGTGCCCTCATAGCTCGTATCGGCGGCTGGGACGAGACGATCCTGACCGAGGACGCGGAGATCGGGCTGCGGCTGTCGGCCGAGGGCGAGCGCATCCGCGTCGTGTACGACCACCGCTACGTGACCAAGGAGGAAGTCCCGCCGACTCTCAAGCAGTTCATTAAACAGCGCACCCGCTGGAATCAGGGATTTATTCAGGTTCTGCACAAGGGAACCTGGCGCAAGCTGAAGACTGCCAAGCAGCGACGGCTCGCCTTCATGACCCTTATTTTCCCCCAGGGACAGGCTGTGCTCGGCATCTACTTTGCCTTCTCGCTCTTCACGATGTTTGACCTCAAGACTCCGGTACTCGTGGCAGAGCTCTCGTACATCCCGGTGCTCATCGTGCTGGCCAACTTCCTCACCACCGCCATCGGCCTCTATGACTTCACCCGAGCCCACGGGCTGAAGGCGACGCCATCGGCGGTTGCTGGCCTGGCCATCGCGTGGTTTCCGTACCAGCTAGTCCTGGCCTACGCCTCGGTGCGGGCGGTGCGCCGCCAATGGGGCGGTCGTCTCGACTGGGAGAAGACCGCCCATGTGGGCGCCCATCGCGACAAAGCGGCCGACGGGGCGCTCGGGCTCGACGAGGTGCGTGAGAATGTCGCATAGCCCCGGGTTCACCTCGCTTGAGCCCCGCAGCACGGCCCGGATCACCCGGGGCTCCACCATGGACTCGGCGCGCCAGTGGTACTACCAGCGGGGCAAGCTCGGCACGTTCGCGCTGGCGTTCGCTGTCATCAGCGGAGTGGTGACGCACAGCTACCACCTGTTCGATTACCCCCTGTACGAGACCGACGAAGGCATCTACCTCGAGCGTGCGTGGGCGATCATCCGCGAGGGCCGACTGAGCCCGCAGACATATGTGTATGACCACGCGCCGGCCGGCTGGATGCTGATCGCGGCCTGGGTGTTTCTGCTTCCCGGCCATTTCGAGGCGTTCGGCAACCCGGTAAACAGTGCCCGGGTACTGATGGTGGTCCTGCACGCCGCAAGCACCTTCTTCCTGTTCGAGATCGCGCGCAAGTTCTCTCGGGGCGGCGTCCTGGCGCCGTCGATCGCGTGCTTTTTCTTCAATTTCTCCTGGCTCGCTGTCTACTACCAGCGGATGGCGCTGCTGGACAACATCATGGTCTTCTGGGTGCTGCTGAGCATTTATCTGCTGCTGCGCGAAGAGGTCCGGCTCTTCACCGGCCTGTGGTCGGGCCTGGCATTCGGAATCTCCGTGATCACCAAGGAGAATGCGATATTCTTTGGACCGGCGATATTCTATCTGCTCTGCCGGCGGGCTAAGAACGAAGCCGAGGATTCCAGCCGGGAATTCACGCTGTTCTTCTGGCTGTTTGCCGCCGCCTCGCCGGTGCTCGCGTACTGCTTGTACGCGACGCTGAACGGCGAACTATTCCCGCCGGACATGTCGTTTAATCTCGCTCACACCCACATCTCTCTGTTGTACGAGGCGTGGTACCAGCTTCATCGTAATCAGGCGACATTGTTCAACCGCCACAGCTCTACTCCCTTTCTCTATACCGCGTGGCTGCCCAAAGATCCCTTCCTGCTGGCGGCGGGTACCGTGGCAATGGTGATCTGCATTCTTGCTGGTTGGCGTCAGCGCAAGGCGGACCCGGCCCTTCTGGTGGCGGGCATACTGGCTTTCGGGATCGTTTTCTACCTGGCCAGGGGCAGCGTCATACTCGACTTCTACGTGATCCCGCTGATCCCGACGTACGCCTTGTGCATCGGTTTGGTTGCGGACAGGGCCTTCAAGAGCCTTCCCGAGACGGCATCCCGTTTCCTGGCGCCTGGGGTCTGCGCGGTTGTGGCTGCGTTCCTGCTCCTGCCGCCAGGCGGATATCTGATCAAACATGGCTCGAGCGGGCAGCTCCAAGCAGCTGACCCGTACCACGTGCCGCTGACCTTTATGCAGAATGAGCAGATCGCCTGGATTCGCCAGCACGTGCCGCCGAACTCGAGAATTATTTCTGATGACGACATCTGGGTAGCGCTGCACGATGTGAAACCTGTCTTCCCTTACGACGAGTCGCACTGGAATGCGGCAACTGATCCTCAAGTCCGCAAGATCTTCGGTGGCGGTCAATGGCAGGACATCGACTACATCGTGCTCTCTAACCAGATGAAGAGCGCGATGGTACTCAATAACACCGGTGGCCAAGAGCAATGGATGCTGAACGCCCTCGACTATCACTCGACGCCAGTGTGGTCTATCACCAGAGGATCGGTGAGCCTCGCAATCTATAAGGTTCAGAACTTATTAGGAAGGCCACATACATGATGGACAGCAAGCCCAATAGCGGAGCGACCGACGCGGCTGACCGCGGCTTCGGCTTCACTGCCCTCGAGGGCGAGACGCGCTCTGGCGGCGGCGGACGCCCGCCAGGGCATAAGAAGTTCAACTGGAAGGCCGTCATCGGCGTCGTTGTCGCCGCAGTGATCGTGTGGCAGCTTTTCCACGTGCTGACCGAGCCGTCGAAGCCCGCCAGCTCCAGCCACAGTTCTGCGTCGAGCCCGGCCGCGCCGTCGGTGGCGCCGACACCGACACCGACCGTCACGCTAGGCGGCCACCCGGTGGCGGCCGGCGCAGGCCCGGCGATCGTACTCAACCCTGGCCTGGTGGCACCTGGCGGCTATGTCGAGGTGGAGGGCAGCGGCTTTGATCCCGGCGCCATGGTCACGGTATATCTGCAACAGGGTAACAAGTCGGCTAAGTCGGCTAAGTCGGTTAAATCGACGGTGGTGGCTCATGGCAAGACGGCCAAATGGGGCGTACTCAGCGTCGGGTTCCACATGCCCGCCACTGTGAACACATCGAGCGCGACCGTGGTGGCGCAGGAAGCTGGCGGCAAGAAGACGGCCACGGCATCGCTCGCGGCACCCGGCGGCGTCGGCACCGCGAGCATCATCGGCAAGGCGGCCGGAAAGCCGGGCTCGATCGTGACCGTGAACGCCACCGGGTTCGGACCCGGCGAGCAAGTGAACGTCTACTGGGGCCGCACTTCCGGCACGCCGGCAGCGCAGCTGACCGCAGATTCCGCGGGGGATATCCGCGCCCCCATAAAGGTCGGCATAGCTCCGGTCGGACCGACCACCTTGGTACTGGTCGGGCAGCGGACGAAGACCACGGCAACGGCGCCTTATCTGATGCTGGGCCTGTACCCGGAGACCGTGCCGCACCCCTACGCCGAGCGGGCCGGCCACGCGATGACCTTCACCGGCACCGGGTTCGCGCCCAACGAGAAGGTGCTCGTCTACCTCAACGCAAACAGGGGTGTGCCGGCTCTGACCCCAACCGCCAGTGGCCAGGGCAGCTTCTCGGTCAGCTTCGTGGTGCCGTTCGGACTCAAGGGCAAGCAGCAGCTGACCGCCATCGGCGACGAGAGCCGGGCCACGGCGACCACGGGCTTCACTGTCGAGCCGTACATGCCAAGCGCTCAGGCCAGCACCTACGGTGCGCTGCCTGGCACTACCGTGAGTTTCTACGGCAAGGGCTTCGCGGCCAATGAGGTAGTGCTGGTCTACGCCAACACCGTCCACGGCAGGCAGCTGGTAACCGCCTTCCGGGTCAACCAGCAGGGCTCTGCGGCCGGCGCGGGCTCGTACGTCATTCCAAGCGGTGTCGGGCCGGAGCTCGTCTTTAGCCTGGTCGGCCAGAAGAGCGGCGGCACGGCGAACGTGAAGTTCGCGGTGCAAAACGCGGGCGGCGCTGCGCCGTCCGTGGCGCCGCAGCCACCTTATGTGCTGCCACCTAGCCTGGGCGGCAAGCCGAGCCCGGCGCCAACCCACTCCGCGGCCAAGCCGGGCGCCCACTCATAGCGGTGCGCACCTAGGTGTCACGGCTTATCGGGTGACCCGACTGCACCAGTAAGCGACTAGATTCACAGAGAGAGCGCCCATGAAGTCGATCTTCGGCCCCCACACGGGGCGAGTAGCAGCCTTCCTCGCCGACCTGCAGAATCTGTCGGCTGAGGAGGTCAGCCGTGTTGCCAGCGCCTGGAAGCAGGCCAGCAACACCGATCGCGTCCGGGCCTGGGCGGAGCTGTATCGCGCCTCGTCGGATGACCAGCGCTACCGGATCCGGGCCGCGGCGTCGAGCGCTCGCGCGGAAGCGATGAGCATCGCCCACAGCCGGGAACGGCCCGACTGGGCGTTCTGGACAGCCGTGTGGGATGCAGCTGCGGCGATTGCCGCCGGCGAACGGATCGGCAAATACTACGACGTACTGACCGCGCCGCTGGCGGTTGTAATGCCCCGCCTGGCCCAAGGCCGGAACGGGCAGCCCGGCCTTGAGCATGTGGTGCCGGCTCAGCCGTCGGTTCAAGACCGCAGGGAGGCACGCGCACCGTGAAGAGCCGGTTCCGTCAGCTCTTCGAATCATCTCCGGACGCGATGGTAATAGTGGACAGGGCCGGGCATATCCGCCAGGCCAATGCTCAGGCAGAGTCATTGTTCGGCTACCGGCCGGGAGGGTTGCGGGGCCAGGAAGTCGAGCGGCTCTTCCCGGGGCAGTCAGTAGCGTTCCAGTCCAGCCCCTCGGGCACGGGGGAGAACGGGCGCCGCCTGGATCTCGTCGGCAGTCGTCGCGACGTCAGCCAGTTCCCGGCTGAGGTCAACGTCATCCCTATAGAGGGCAGGGAAGGCACGGTGACCGTCATGAGCATCAAGGACATCACTGAGGCACAGCGCGCTCAGTTCGTTCTTGAGCTCGGCCTGGACACGCTGGAATCGGCGGACCGGGACCAGCAGGCGCTGCTCGGTCACCTCATCCGGGCCCAGGAGGAAGAGCGCGGCCGCATCGCGGCCGACATTCACGATGACACCATTCAGATGCTCGCTGCCGCCAACCTGCGGCTCCAGCAACTCCGGCACCGGCTACAGGACCCTGACGAACTGCGAATTCTCGGCAAGCTCCAGGAGACGCTGGTCCTGTCACTGAGCCGCCTGCGTCAGCTCATCTTCGACTTGCGGCCACCGAGCCTCCAGCGCGGCAGTCTCGACACGGCCCTGCGCGCCTTGCTGGAGCAGCTACGCACGGAGAACGGGATCGCCTACCAGCTTGATGACGCTGCCAGGGCCCGGACCGCTGGTACAGCCACGGTACTGATCTACCGGATCATCCAGGAGGCGCTGGCGAACGTCCGCGAACACGCGAGTGCGACAACGGTGCGGGTCCAGTTCGCTGACGTTAATGGCGGTTGCCTGATCCGGATCGTGGACGACGGCGTCGGCTACAACCCGGCGGAGGTAGAGAACCGCCCTGGTCACCTCGGCCTCACCCTCATGCGGGAACGTGCCCAGGTCGCAGGCGGCTGGTGCCGCATTGAAAGTACGCCGGGTGACGGGACGACGGTGGAATTCTGGGTTCCCTTCGGCGGATCGCCCGAGGCTGGCCGTGGCCGGGCAGCGTGAGCGCGCTACTCCGATCAGGGTGATGATCATTGAAGACCACCCGGTAGTCGCGGAGGGCTTGGCTGCGCTGCTGGCCGATTACCCCGACCTGGAAGTCGTGGCAGGAGCCATGTCGGTCGCGGAGGTGAGCGCCGCGCTCGCCGCGGGGGCACCGGACGTGGCCGTGATCGACTTTCATCTCCCCGACGGCACTGGCGCCGACGCAGCGGACATCATCCGTGCCCGCTCGGGCTCCACTGCCATCGTCTTCCTTAGCGCGGACGACACCGATGAGCCGCTGCTGGCCGCGATCGAAGCCGGAGCCAGCAGCTACCTGCTCAAGTCATCGACCGGCGAGGAGATCGTGCAGTCGATCCGCGCGGCGGCAGCGGGTGAGACCCTCATTCCGGCTGCCACCATCGCCAGCGCGCTCGCGAGGCGCCGCGAGCTCGAGCGCGAGCAGGCGACCCAGGCGCAGTTGCTGGCAAGGCTGACGCCACGCGAGAAGGAGATCCTGGGGCTCATGATCCACGGTGCCGACAACAGGGCCGTGGCCGAGCGCCTGCAGATCAGCTACGCGACGGTGCGTACGCACGTCCGCTCGATCCTGGCGAAACTCGACGCGCGATCGCAGCTCGACGCGGTGGCTAAGGCCGTTCAGCTAGGTCTGCGGGGCTAGCCTCGCCACCTGCGGACGGGCAGTCGCAGAGCTCGTCGGCGGGTCTGGTCCAGGCGAAGGATTCACCGCCGTCCGTCCAGCTGCCGATGACGGCGGCAATCCCGGCACCGAGACCAGCGTCGTTAGCGCCTGCGCGGCTAGTGCCAACGTTCAGGCCGGCGAAGACCTCAGCCAGAGTCCGCCACGTTCGCTGGTTCGGGGCGAAGTGCGACGTGATCCGGGGGTGCCTGGCCAGCCAGGCTCGTACTTCCGGGTGCCTGCGAGTGGCATAGTTATCGACTGCGACGACCAGCACCTTGGCCCTTGGGCAGGCGGCGCCGGCCAGCTGCAGGAAGCGCAGGAACTCCTCGTGCCGTCGGCGCGGGTGGCCGCCGGTTGCGGCACCGGCGCCGGTGCTGGCCTGAAGCGCCGCGATCAGTGCCCGGACGCCGTGCCGATCGCGTCTATCGGCCGCGCACAGGGCAATGGCATGGTCGGGCGGATTGAGGTAAAGCCCGGTTACCGCACGCGCTTCCACAGCCAGCCGCGGTTCGGTGGCGAACGTGAACGGCTCACCTCGCCACGGCTCCAGCCCGTACTGCCGCCACGTTTCCGCGACTTTCACGTTCGACATGCCTAGCTCGCTGGCAAGCAGCCTGGACGACCAGTGCTTCACTCCGAGGCGCTCCGGCGGCGGCTCAAGCGTCGCCAGCACTATCGCCGCGTCATCGGTGCGCCGCGGCCGGCCCGGCTTGCGCCGGTCCTGCAGACCGCCGAGTCCCTCCACGGCATACCTCTTCTTCCACGCGCTCACTGTCGGCTTGGATACTCCGGTGCGGGCGACGATCTCGCTGGTCCCTGCGCCGTCAGCAGCCAGCAAGACGATCAGGGCCCGCAGCGCCAGCGCGGCAGGGACTGACGTTGAGCGCGCCCATGACTGCAGCACCTGGCGATCACGTGGCGGAAGATGCATCCGGATATTTAACGGCACACGTCGGCGAAAACGGCGGCCCAGGGCAAGTTAATTAGCTCACATGACCCCGGAAGCCTGACCCGCCGGCCAGCCTGCACGCGGGGCTGACCGTTGCTTTTACCCGCTGTCTACGCCAACTGAGGTAGGCGGCGGCCGGCCCGTTGTGGTGCACGGAACTCAATCACAGGTACGAAGCTTTCTGCCGCGCTTCCTTCCTAGGCTCTCCAGGACCATGCACCTAGACATGCCCTGGAGGCGTCGAAGTGAAGTTCCCGACAACATTGGCCAGCCTCTTTCGTCGCGGTGAACATGCCGCGACAGGACGCGGACCGGCTGCCGGGTTGCTGCCCGCTGCCAGGTGGCTGCGGACTCCCATGCACCGCCGCGTGGCCGGCGCCGCTGTCCTGGCGGCCGGCATCGCGACAGGCGTCACTGTGTTCTCCTCAGTCGGCACGGCGCAGAGCCCAGCGCAATATGTCGTCCATGGGGCGCATGCGGCCACCGGGCTGACGTCAGCTACCAACCCGGGTGCGGCTCCGCAGCTGCACGTGTCGGGTAACGAGCTTCTGGACGCCAACGGCCAGCAGGTGCTGCTGCACGGGGCGGACCGCTCGGGCACCGAGTACAAGTGCGTGCAGAACTCCGGGATCTTCGACGGGCCTACCAGCACCGCGTCGATCAACGTCATGAAGGCCCACGGGATCAACGCCGTCCGGGTGCCGCTGAACGAGGATTGCTGGAACGGGGACTCCTACGTCAACCCGGCTTACCGGGGCGCCAACTACCGGACCGCGGTTGAGGGGTACGTGCACCGCCTCAATGCCGACGGCATGGTGGTCATCCTCGACCTGCACTGGACCGACGGCGCCTACACCGGGCCGGCGTCGGCCTGCTCGTCTGCCGAGGCGACGTGTCAGAAGCCGATGCCCGGCACCGGGGCTATCCCGTTCTGGACCTCGGTCGCGGGCACGTTCAAGGGCAACGACGCCGTCATCTTCGACCTGTTCAACGAGCCTTACCCGGAGCAGGCCGACCAGATGAACTATGCCGAGGGCTGGCAGTGCTGGCTCAACGGCGGCACCTGCGCAGGCATCTCTTACCCGGTCGCCGGCATGCAGGACCTGGTGAACGCGGTCCGCGCCACCGGGGCGAACAACGTCCTCATGCTGGGCGGTCTGGAGTGGTCCAACGACCTGGACGGGTGGCTGTCCCACATGCCTACCGACCCCGACCACAACCTTGCGGCGTCCTGGCACTCCTACAACTTCAACGCATGCAGCACGGCGTCGTGCTGGAGTAGCCAGATCGCGCCGGTGGCAGCCAAGGTCCCGCTCATCGCCGGGGAGATCGGCGAGAACGACTGCGCCGACACGTACGTGACTCCTCTCATGCAGTGGCTGACCGCCAAGGACGCCAGCTTCCTGGCCTGGACGTGGAACACCGACTTCAACTGCGCTACTGGCCCGGGCCTGATCACCAACTACAACGGTCAGCCCACGGGCTTCGGCGCCGGCGTCGAGTCGGCTCTGCACGACATGGCCAGCCACGCGCTTAGCGCCGGTCACGCGCTTGGTCACGCGTTTGCCGCCAGCGATTCCAAAGCGCACTGATAACCCGCCCGGGTTACCCCCCCGCAGTCGCGGCCCGTCACCCACTAGGTGACGGGCCGCGCTGCTGTCCGGCACTACATGTCCAGCACGATGTCGGTCTTCGGCTGGGCGCTGCAGATGAGCACGTCACCCTCCGCTGGCGGCTCAAGCGGCGCGGGGGAGTAGCTGATGGATCCCGAGAGCAGAGGCGTCGAGCAGGTATGGCAGACCCCGGTCCGGCAGCTCCAGCGCGTCGGCACGTCACAGGCGTCGGCAAGGTCGAGCACGCTGCGCTGGCTGGCCGGGAACCGGGTGGCGATACCACTGCGCGCGAAGGTGACCAACGGCCCGGTGGCGGACCGATCGGCAGGCTGGTGCGGCGGGGTGCGCGCAGCCTCGGCAAGGCCCGGGTTGATCGACGGCAGTGCCCCGAACAGCTCGGTGTGGATGCTCGCCGAGGGGATGCCTGCCGACGTCAGAGCTTGCTGCATAGCTGCCATGAACGCGGCAGGGCCGCAGACGTAAGCGCTCGCGGTCGCGGGGATCTTGAGCTCGGCAAGCTTGCCGGCGGTCAGCCGTCCGGCCGCTGCGCTGGCGCGGCGGCGCTCCTCAGGTGTGGCTGCGCTGTAGAACACGTACTCGCGGGCGTGCGGCAGCGACTTCAGAAGGGCATGAGCTTCGGCGGCGAACGGGTGCTCCCGGGGTCTGCGCGCGCCGTGCAGCCACCAGATGTCGCGCGCGCTGTGGCCGGCGGCTAGCTGGTACAGCATGGACAGGACCGGCGTGACCCCGATGCCTGCCGAGATGAGCAGGACTGGGCCGGTGCTTGCATCGAGTACGAATTCGCCGCGGGGCGCCGCGGCATCAAGAACGTCGCCCTCCCGGAGCTTGTTGTCCAGGTAACTGCTGGCCACGCCGTGCGGCTCCCGCTTGACGCTGATCCGGTAGGTACTGGCGCCGGGCGCGGCGGACAGCGAGTAGCTGCGCACTGGAGCAGGCTGGCCAGCGCCCGATATCCGGAGCGTCAGATACTGGCCGGCCCGGGCCGGCGGGAGCTGGCTTCCGTCCGCCGTGGCCAGGTGGATCGAGGACACGGTCGTGCTCTCTTGTACCACCTTGACTACCCGCAATGCGCGGAAGCCGGGCCAGGCTGGCCCGGTGGTTGCTGGCCCGGTGGTTGCTGGC
>Ga0335075_10008276_pt1 | contig 15960 bp, 13 predicted proteins | sample Lox_Sample_24_FD_206723 | JGI IMG/M metagenome (GOLD analysis project Ga0335075, IMG submission 206723) | Soil microbial communities from Loxahatchee National Wildlife Refuge, Florida, United States - Lox_Sample_2.4 | ecosystem: Environmental > Terrestrial > Soil > Wetlands | place: USA... | reverse complement strand
CACGAGAAATGATCTTCAGGCGCGCCGGAACATAAGCGACGCTATTGGCGGCAAATGCTCGTGGAATCGGCGCGAGTGCATAGGCTTGTGCACTGGCGACGTCGAGTGTCCTTGCTCCAAGCGCCCGATTCGGCAACGAACCTGGAGCAAAATAGTGCCAAATTCTCGTGTCTTGATAAAGAAGGTGCGGGAGTTGCGAAGTGAAGTGGCTCCGGAATACCGCCGCTCCAGCGCTCAGGACTCGCAGCGATCGTGCGGTGGCTTCAACTTGCGCATCTCTCATCTCCAAGTCGAGCGCCGTCAGAGGCCACTCCAAGTTGTACTGCCACAAGCTGCCCGCGGGAGTGATCGCGAGAGGATCGACCCCTGCGCCTTCGTGCTCGAAAGCGAGAGGCTGATCGATCGGAAACCACGCCACCCGATTTGGGTACACGCCAAAGTGTTCGTACGCTACAGTCAGGTCCTGGGGAGTAGGCAAAACTTTCACCCATCCGCCGACATTCCCGGTGAGCATCGGCCATACATAGGCCAAGAAGCACACGACGAGGAGCGCCGGTAAGGCGCGCGGAGCAAACGCTTGACGTTCTCGAGCGATATTGCACACTCGTTCAAAGCTATAGCCGATCGCGAGAGCGTAGCACAGCGCCGGAACGATCATGAGATGATAGAGTTCCCGAAAAACGTGCATCGGCGGGACATTCATGAACAGCCAGCTCATCACCGGCCCAAAAACACCTTTTGCTCCCCCGATGGCCACGATTACCAGAACGTATGGAATCAAACACCATATCCGCAGACGCACCGGCATAAGGACGAACCCGAAAGCTACCCAAGCAACAAACGCCCAGGACGCGAGTAGCCAAATTACGCCCAAAGCTTGAACACTCTGGTCGAAATAGTGCGCGACATACCCAAGAAGGCGAATGGCATCCTGCGGCGGCACGCTATTGGCGTCAAGCCACGCGAGGTTTACGGAAAACTCCTGGCTGCGTATGAGGTTATCGCTTTGGGTAAGCATCCCGACGATAACCGGAGTTTCGGCGGCGGCGAAGACCGCCAGAACAAGGCAGATACTGCAGAGCCGCACACGCCATTCTCCTTGCGCGAGAATGAGAGCGTAGAGGACGACCAGGAAAATGGCAACAATCCCAATTTGCACTTCGCAGGCGGAAAGAACCAGCATCGCCACGAGGATGAGAACATCTCGCGCCGTGCCGCGTTGCAGCGCGGCGTCACAGAAAAAAAGCGCTAACGGCAACGCCGCATAGCTAACGAGATACGCCAGTTGGCCGGAGACGATCTTGTTGAAGAGTACCGGGCTCAAGGCGTAAAAGGCGCCGGCGGCATATGCTGCCGACCTGGGAAGACCGGTACGGCCGGCAAGCGCCGACATGCTCAGAAACGCCAATGCCGGAATCGCGAACACGATCGCTTTGCCGATGAACGTCGGCTCCACACCGAGCAACGCCAAACCCGCAAGAGCGAAGACGATCGGATAATCCGCCTGGTAGGCGACCGGGGACCCCAGACCGGAGCGGTTCCAACCGTCGTAAGCATCTCGTGCCGACGCAACGAGTTGTCCACGCGCGATAGGAATCGACCAATCATGAAAGAGTCCCACCAAGCCCGGCTCAACGAGGAGGCGTCCCGACACGACGAGGCCGATGGCGCCGGCGATGAGCGCGCTCGTCAGAAGGGACAAGTAGCTGACGCGCCTCGATCGTCTTTCACCGCTGCCGCCGTCTTCGCCGACGGCAGCGACCACGGCGCTTGGGGAGGTACGTGTCCCTCCAACGATCGCCGCTATCCAGCCGATGTTTTTTTCACTGCAAACAAAGCAAAAGCCGAGCGGGGGCTATAATACGTGAACGTCTGCGTCAGTGCAAGAACGCCGAACCAGAAATAGCGTGGTCGAAACTTGACCAGTTGAAAGATGTCGCCGTCGTTGTGATCGTTCATGAGCGCTTTCCAGCCCCAGAGCCCGCGCACGTCATATCCCATTTCGGAGAGTCTGTCGACGTCCCAGCCGGAGAGGTGCCGTTGAAATGCGTTGCCGTCTACTTCGGGCTGATTGGTAAAGCCGTTCGGCGTCGTCACGACGACCTTCTTCCGCGCCCAGCGCTCGGCTTTCGCAAGCAGCACCCGGGCCTCGGGCTCGGGGAGATGCTCGATGACCTCACCGAGGAAGACCGCGTCGAACGAGCGATCCGGGAATTCCACGTCACAAAGATTGGCAGCTATGTATTCGTCGTGGATCTTCGCCTTCGCGCTGGCATCGAGATACGGTTGGAAGACCTCGACGCCGACGCTGTACTCGATACCGTGGCAATGCTGGAGCAGAGAACTTGGGCCACAGCCAAGGTCGAGCACCCGCGGGCATCCCTGCAAGGCCTCGTCGAGAAGATAGGGCCTCGTCTTCAAGATGCGCCCGATTATCGGGTTGCAGTGTACTCGGTAAGCTACCTCATGGAACGTCAACGTGTTCAGCACGCCTCTCTCCTGTCACGTGCTGTCCTCGGAGCGGCGGCGCAGAGACGAGCCAAGAGCGCGTCGCAATTCCGTTCCGAGAACCGGCCCGCAGCCGCAGCGGCACGCGCCGCCCGGGTGCCGCGATACCGCCAATAGTTCCGTTCAAGGTCGTCGAGTATTCCGTCAATACCTGCCTCGTTAGGTTCAAAGAGCGAGCCGTCCTCACCAACTGCCTCGGGCAAACCACCGCGGTTGCTTGCATACACGTACGCGCCGCAACACAGTGCCTCGGCCACGACGCGGCCGAATCCCTCCGCATACTCTGATGGAACGATAAGGGCATCGGCCGCTCGATAGTACTGCGCGGTCTCTTCGTTGGTCTTTCGCCCCAGAAAAGTCACGCCGGCGAGGTGTGCCGCCTCGCCTTCCAAAGCCGCGCGGTCGGGGCCGTCTCCGATAACCATCAAGTGTATCTCGGGGTGACTCCGCATGGCGCACAACACCTTACGTAGCCCCTTTTTTTCGATCAGCCGGCCGACGAAAAGAAGCATCGGCGCAGCTGTGGGCAATGCTAGCGCCTCTCGGTTGTGAGGCAGGCTATCGTATCGAAAGATATCCGTGTCCAACCAATATGAAAAGCGATCCGTCGTTCTCGGGTCCAATCCAATGGAGATCATCTCACGCAGCGAGTCGTCAGACAGGCACAGCACGGCAGCGTTTCCAGCCAATGCCAGCCGTATGAGATTTGCCTTCATCGAACCTGGTGTGAGTTCGTAAATCGCGTGAATGCTGACGACGGAGCGTTTTCGGAAGAGCCTGCCAAGAATCGCCACGACGAGCCCTGCAGCGATGCCGTGGCCGTGCAATACCTCCACGTTCCTGTGCCCAACCCGAACGAGAACACGCAATGCTTGAAACAGACACGCCGGCACCAGATAGAGAAATTGCAAAGGAATGCTCTTCTCAAAGGCGTTGAAATAGTTGCCTTGTAGCCATCTCGCCCGATAGATCGTCACCGAGCCTCGCTGCTCGCATACGGCGGCGGCCGAGCCGTCGACCAGCGGCTGGAAGGTGGCTACGACCGCCCGACGGTTACGCAAGGCGAGCGCTTTGACGTAGTCCGATAGGTGCGTCTCCACTCCCCCCACGTTGGGCTCAAAGAAGGGCGAAACGATTACGATGACCTTTGCGGGCGTAGAGCTATAGGGAAGCATAAGCCTCCCGAGCGAAACAGACGCAGTCTTCTATGGCTAATTTCAACTCAACCATCGCCCTCTTCACCGGATATGTTCTCAAACGCGGCGTCCATCCAAATCAACTCACGATGAGCGGCGGCGACAAAAAATTCATAGAACTCGCGAGGCGGTGGCCCGAAGATCTGCCGCCACTGCACATTGTGACAGCCCCTTGCGGAGAGCGTCTCTTACAATCTGAGGGGGTCGCGGCTACCGTGCGATGTTTGCCACATACTCCCGCTGAGGGCCTCGGAATTATCCCCTCATACCTCACCCGCCTGCTAACGTCGGCTACCATCCTGCCGCCGCTCTTGTCGGCGACTCTGATCTACTCGTCATCCGATACGCTACCCGCCATTGCGGCACCGTTCGTCGCGAAGGTCCTCCGCCGGAAACCGCGGTGGATAGCATGTCTCTACCATTTGATCCCTCCTCCCGAGCAGCGACCAGGCAAACGCGCATGGAATCGGCTGTCATATTTGGCACAGCGGCTCGCGCTCACCTTGCTTCGCCGAGCCGACCTCATCGTCGTCGACAACAGTGCATTGCGCGATGACTTGGCACATCTGGGATTCGATCGCGAGAATATCTTCGTCTGCTCGATGGGTGTATCGCTTCCGGCGCCCACACCGCCCGTTGACCTTCAAGATTACGACGCTTGCTTTTTGGGCCGCGTACATCCCGCCAAAGGAATATTCGACCTCATCGAAATCTGGGACGCCGTAAGGCGGATGCGTCCCGTTGCGCGTTGTGCCGTAATCGGCGATGACAGCGATCTCAAGGGCCCGATAGCCGACGAGATTGCGCGGCGAGGGCTCGAGAAGCATCTCGATTTTCTCGGCTTTTTGCCACAGCGAGAAGTCTCGGAAACGTTTGCGCGCTCGAAACTGTTCGTGCTGCCCAGCCGCGAAGAAGGGTGGGGAATCGCCATCGCCGAGGCTATGGCCGCCGGCTTGCCGGCCATCCTCTACGACCTTCCCGCCTTCCGCAACCTGTACACGTCCGGCGTAGAAAAAATCCCCTGCTTTTCGACCGCGGCGTATGCGCACGCAATCGTGCGTCTGCTGGAAGATCCCAGTCGGCGCGAAAGCCTGTCACGGGAAGCAAAGCTGCTCTCGGCTACGTTCTCTTGGGACGAAACGACAGGCCGTGAATTCGATTGTCTCCGCGCTCTCCTGCACTAACGGCTATTGGCGCCACTGCGCCCGGCTCATCGCTCGCCCTCGGTTGAACGTAAAATTCAACCCGTAGACGCCGAGTGTCAGCCAACACGCCACAGGATGATAAAAGGCGGCGAAATCTCGTGTTCGTGCATACGCTCGTCCGCTTTGAATCAACAGCGGAATGACGGTAATGCAAGCAACAGCTAGACGCAACGCGCCGTTGACTGCGTACCGGCGCCACGGATAGACGCGCTGCGAATGCCCTGTGCCCGTAGCGAAGTAATCTCGAACACGACGTGTCTGCTTACGGATGAATGCCGACGTATCTTTGCAATAGAGATGACGGATGCCGGTCTGCACTTTTGCAAATCGAGCGCTCTTATGACGTTGCCCCAAAATGACCGGGATATCGATGTCGATGAGATACTCTCCCACGATGGGGGCAAGCTGCTCGCGCCGGTACAATGTCCCGTTTGCCCCTATCGTGGGCAACCGCTGATCGAGCGAAAATACGCGAAAGTCGCCTCGGTCTTCATCCTGAATGCGCAACCCGGTCCACTTTCCCGTCATGGCGCTATATTTATCGTAAACTCCGATAAACAAACAGAGCGGATCATTTGCGCCGGCGATTGCGCAGTAGCGGTCGATCGTTCCGTCCGTAGCAATGGCGACGAAACGAATCGGCTCCGTGCCCACAATTGAAGGTTCCTCGAATGGAGCAACCATGCGCCGGAACCAATCGCGGCCGACAATGATGTTGTCGCTGTCGATGAGTGCGACGATGTCGTTTCTGGCGGCGCGCAGCGCCGCAGCCTTTCCCGCTTCACCGGTAACCAATGGATTCGAAACGATGACGGCGTCATAGCGTTTTGCAATCTCATAGGTCGCATCAATCGAGCCACCATCCGCGACGACGATCTCGATAGCATCCGGCGGGTAGTCTTGTTCGCGGATCGTGCGCAAGCATTCTTCTAATGTGCGCGAGGAGTTGAGCGTGGGAATGATCACGCTGATCGTCGGCAGTGCAGCCAACCCCATTTAGCTCGGAGTAACGACTGAGGCGCTCTGACCAGGCGCACCGAGCTCGCAATTCTCGACAAGCCGGCGCGGAATCAACCTGGCCCGAAGATCTCGGTGGAGCAGCGGAGCTAAGACGCGCCCACGCGCAGCGAAGCCACACAAGCGAACGGCGTACGTTTCGCTAAGCGTCTCGAGTGTTACCACTGATTCCACGTCGAAGCGAGCACAGAGATTTCGAAGATATTCCGCACTCCATTTGTAGACGTGCTCCGGGTGGAAGATACGACCGCGACCGATGAGACGAAAGGCCAGTTCGCCGATCCAGTCGCCGTTGTCGGTGAGAACGTCGACCTCTTGCCGCGCGAGGCGCAGACAAGCCGTAATGAATTGGGCCGGCTCGGTCACATGCTCGATGACATAGCGCGAGACGACGCGATCGAACGTCTTAGCGAGAAATGGAAGTTGATCGGCGGCCGCGAGGACAAAATTCGGCGGCAGCGGATCCGGAACGTACACATCGATGTTCACCGTTCCGCTCGCGCGCGCTCCGCATCCAATATCTAACGTTTCGAGCCCGGAAGCGACGGCATCGTTCGATTTCGCCCGGGCACCCCGCAAGATCGCTCCGAGAGCCCCGGGATTCCAGTCATCCTGGGGTCCCGGTGTCCACGACGCCGTTCCGTCGCGCAACGCATCGGGCCGCAAATCGAGCACGCCGTCGCGTAGGCCGAACGCCCGGCCACAGGCAGCGCATCGGGCAGACTGAGTCGGTCCGTCGGGAAAGAGCGGTACGTCTGGATCGTATGGACACGCCAACTTGGCGCTCAGCGCGGAGAAATCGCTTGGCACGTCCAAAGCTAGGCGGCCACCTCGGCGCGTTCCTTGCCCGCTTTCGCGACCGCCGCCGCGCCTTTGACCTGGCCAACGTTGAAATCCGTCAGGTGGCCAATGACGTATTGGATACCACGACCGATGAACTGGATGTCTTCCCAACTGCGGATATTCAGGAGCTTATTCATCACGAACTGCGGGCTGATGAAGGAGCGGTACAAGTCCTGCGTCAGCGCAAGGGTGTCTTCAGGCGTCAATGGGCTCTTGAGAACCGGACGGCGCATGTCGTACTCGTCCCAATCCTTGGTGAGGAGCCAGCCGTTGTTCTCGGCCTCCTTGTACAGCGGCGTCCCGGCATATGGCATGATCACCGTCGCCTGAAGCGTGTCGACGCAACCCGTCTTGAACATCTTCTTGGCGAACTCGATTGTATTGCGTGCTTCCTCTTTACTCTCCCAAGGATAGCCGATCATCGTGGTGATGTGCGGCGCAAGCCCTGCTCCCTTGGACCAACGCAACTCGTCGGCGATCGTCTCCGTCTTCATGTTTTTCGCAAGGCGCTTGAGCGTTGACTGATTTGCCGACTCCAGACCGTACAGGATGAAACGGAAACCGGCCTTGCCCATGAGGGCATAGTCTTCTTTGCTCAGGTAGTTGAAGCGCATGTTGCAACCCATGCGCACTTTCTTGTGCAGGCCGCGCTTGATCAGGCCTTCGCTGAACTCGTGCAGCCAGGCGCCGACTGGGAAGGTTCCGGTGTCATCGAATATCTCGCGCACGCCGTACTTATTCACAAGGACGTCGACTTCTTCGAGCAGCGATTCAGCCGTCCGCGCACGGAACTTCTGGCCGGGGAACATCACCGTCCAAGAGCAAAATGTGCAGTGGCCCCACCAGCAATCACGTCCGACCATCGTGTACGTGCCGGGAAGGTACTTGAAGTTACCGTTTTTGTACGCGTACAGTTCCCACTTGGTGAGATCGCGGTCGATAACGGGGAGTTCATTGAGGTCGTTGAGCAATGAGTACATCCCGCTGGTGACGACCTTGCCGTCTTCCCAGCGGTACGTTCCGGGGCCGACCGGGGCGCTCCGGTCAAGATGGTTGACTAGGTCGCGCAAGCTGAAATCGAAGTCACCACCGGTCAAGACATAATCGACCGGCGATTCCTGGAGCGACTCCTCGGGAAATCCGGTGACGTGGTCTCCGAGCAGTACGACGATCGTCTTGGGACTGAGACGTTTCATGTCGCGAATGAGCCGCCAGTGCTTCTTGATCGTCGGCGTCTTGCTCTCAAAGGCGATCAGATCGAGATCGGCGGCCGCGAACCACTTCAGCCACTCCGCCTCCGACTTCTTCTCGGCGATGGCGTCATCCCAGACGACCTCATGGCCCATCGATTGCAACAGCGTTGCCGCGGATGCTGGAACCATCGGGTAGATGAACGTCGCGTTGTTGAACCACTGAAACTGCCGGTTTTGCGACAGGAGAGCGACGCCTTTGTCACTCTCGAGCGGTGGATACGATATCGCGATCTTCATAAAACCTTGGCTACCCCTTGAGAAATTCGCTTGTACTTGAATGCTTCCAACCGAAAGCCACGGACCAGACGATAGGTGAGGCTATAACAAAGCGGTGTGAACCGGTAATAGACCACATCGCTGAAAAGGTGGGTCAACGCCCCGCACACGACGCCCCACGCAGCATCGTACTGCCCAAAGCGTACCAGGATCACTCCCGCCAGGATAACGCATTCGTAGCTGTGGAGCAAGACGAGGGCTTTCCCCCGCTTGCGGAAGTATGAGCCCGAGGCCAGCGCATTCCAGCGCAGTCTCGGCCCTTCGGCCAGGACGTAATCGAGGAGGTGGTCGACATCGATCAGCGAGCCGGCCAAAAACGCGCCCGCCGCACCGGCGAGGCCGTGACCCAGGGCATACATTGCCCCGCCTGTCAGTGCTCCAATGACAGCATGGCGACCCGGACCCACTAGTGATCGAGCTCCGGCCGCGTGAGACCCAGTAAGAACCCCAAGCCGTACGTCACATGCGTCAGATAGATGCCAACGGCGACGAGCGCCGGGTTAGCCCGGTGAAAGCGCCGTGCGCCCAGTGCCGAACGGACGACGAGCACGCCATAGAAAAGCGCTGCCCCCAGCACCGGCAGCCGAACAGCCGGGATCGTCAGTAACGGCAACAGCACCACATTGCCAAACAGAAACGCCGTCGGGATGAAGTACGCCGGCCGCAGCGACGTCTCCGGATACCGCTTGGCAAAGAACCCACGGTGCACCGCGTAATTCCAGACCTGCTTGAAGTGACCCCAAAAAATGTGGCGCCGATGATGGAAGACCGCGACCTCGGGGTCGTAGACGATGCGCTTTCCCTCGTCCTTCGTGAGCAGCAAGCACAGCTTGGTATCCTCGCCGGGCCAATATCGCAGGCACTGCGGCACGTGCTCCAAGAAGGGCTCGCGCCGCACGATGAGGTTGCACGACGGGTAGTCGTCGACTTCACGTAGCCCACGAGGAAGATACCGGTAGACGTACGACGCCGAGACGAGCCGGGAAGCGTAGACCGCCCCACTCACTTGCTGCCCCGCCCCGTCGTGCGGCGGCGTCACTGCCGGGCCGCCGACGGCGATGACGTTAGGATCGGCGAAATGCGCGACTGCATGCTCAAGCCAATGCGGCGTGGGGTAGGCGTCGTCGTCGATGAGCGCGATGAGCTGCGCGTCGCTTTCGCGTGCTGCCTGCATGCGTTTGATATTCGGCGGCACGACCCCCGACGAAAGAAAGTGGACCGGCAGCCCTCCGACGTCGAGGCTCTGAGCCTCATCAGTGATGACGTAAACGTCGAAGTTGCGGTAGGTCTGCGCACCCAAGTGCGACAGACACTCAGCGACGTAATCGTTGAGGCGCTTGAGCGGAACGACCACCGACACCTTCGGCGCGAACGTCACGTTCGAGATATCTCCCAGGCGTCGTGTCCGAGTGGATGTTCACTCAGCCGCTTATCGTTGAGGCGATCGTAGTAGCGCAGGATGTGCATGCGATAGAAAATCGCCAGCGTATCGAGCGTGATGTTGGTGATATCTTTAGCCCGAATCCGGCCGAAGGTACCTCGGCGAAACTCGAGCTGCACCGGCGCATCGATGATCTTGTAACCCATGCGGTGCGCGTTGGCCAGCACCTCGATATCGAACGCAAAACGCTTGGCCAGGACGCGCGGGAAGACGCGGTCGAGCACCTCACGCCGGAAGACCTTTATGCCCGTCTGTGTGTCCTTGACCGGTAAGCCGAAAAGCAAACGAATCAGACTGTAATAGACAAAGCTAATGCAACGCCGCGAAAACGGGTAATCGACCTTGGAGAGCCGATGCCGCTTGCTGCCGATCACCGCGTCCACCTTCTCACGCTCGAGCAGATCGAAGAATCCGGCGAGCTGCGACGGGTGCAGGTCCATATCTGCATCGAGGAAGACGACGATCTCACCGCGTGCGAACCAGCTGCCGCACATCAGCGCGTTCCCTTTGCCCTGATTGACCTGATAATGAACGACGCGCACCACTTCGGGATGCGAGGACAAGAGTTTGGCGGCCTCGAGGTAGGTCTTGTCTGGACTGCCGTCGTCAACGACGATCACTTCGAAGTCGTGGCCCGACGCCTGCAGTGTGTCGACGGTTTCGAGCAGGTTGCGCACGATGTGGCGAGCCTCGTTGTACGCCGGCATCACGACGCTGATCTTCGGAGGCATTCTTTCATCGGGTGCCGCAGTTGCGATGCGATGAACGTTCTTCTGACTGGAGCAACGGGCTTTCTCGGAACGCAGGTCACTCGAGTGCTCGCCGAATCCGGGCACCGCCTCCACGTCATACACCGCCGTTCCAGCGATCTGCAGCCCATCATGCGCTACGTCGAGTCCGCACGTATCGCCGAGGTTACCGACCCCATCGAAACCGTTCGCGCCGCCGCCGGTATGGACGCCATCGTGCACATGGCCGCCGATCTCAGCCACTGGTCGGTCAATAAAGAGCGTATCTTCCGTACCAACGTCATCGGCACACGAGTCATGGCCGAAGCTGCTAAAACGGCCGGCGTCCCGTTGTTCGTTCATACGTCCTCCATAGCCGCTATCGGATATAGTGTCGATGGTATCCCTATCGGCGAAAGTGCCACGAACAATTTTATCCCGCTACGGCTGCTGTACCACGAGTCCAAGCGGCTCGCGGAGGAAGAGGCACTGGACGCGATACGCTACGGCATCCGCGTTGTCATCCTGAACCCGGGCGTGCTGTATGGGCCGCGAAGCCTCCGTCACACGTTCGGACACACGATGCTCGAATTGGCTGCGAGAAAGATTCCCGGACATCCTACAGGTGGGCTCTCCATAGCAGACGTCGACGACGTCGCGTCGGCGTTCGCGTTCGCCCTGGATAAAGGGAATTCCGGTGAGCGGTATATTCTCGCCGGCACGAATCTCACGTATGCTCAAGCCTTTAGCGAGCAAGCGCGGGCGGTTGGAACAACCTATATGGGTAAACCGTTGCCAAGTGCGGCTTTGATGTGTGCAGCAAAATTGCTGGAAACCCGCTCGCGGTTCTCGCGCGCTGAGCCGCGGCTCACCGTCGACAACGCGAAGATCGCCCCGTTGCGTATGTGGTACAGCAGTGCACACGCGGAGCAGAGGCTCGGCTATCGATCCCGCCCGCTCGAGGAGACGCTGGCGCGAATGGCGGCTGCGTACCGAAAAGCGGGGGCGCTGTAGGCCGTTCACGCCGCCTCCCCTGCGGGCACGACCTGCACTGCGCGACCCGCCATGCGGTAGAGAGAAGCCATTAATGCAAGTGCGTTGCTTACTAAAAGTATGGATATGATCTGCGTGAGCGAGGTGTGCAGAAAACTGATAGCGACGACCTCCACCACCACGACGGCGAAGAGCGGCGTCACGAAGTCGAACCGGTGCAATCCCACCCTATATGCAACCACGGCGCTGGTTGCGCCTAAAAGCGTCATCGCGCAGCCGTAGGGGAAGACGAGCGGCGCCGCCGCCAAATAGGCGGTCCCGACCATGAGGCGCACGACGAGTCCAGGCGCAATGGCGAGGACGAGCAGTCCTCCGCCACAGATGACACCGATACAGAGTGAGGCCTGCACGATGACCGGCACGGGGGACTGGCCACGCGCGGCGCGCGCCGTCACCTTCGGCAAGACGATCGTCGGTACGAATCCCACGACGAAGAGCAGGACCTTCCCTACGAGGGAGACGGCGCTGTAGAGCCCCGCCTCACGCTGCGGAAAATAGTGCTTGACCAGGAGCACGTCGAGAAACCCGAGGCCGGCCAGCGTGACCGCCGCCGCCGTGACCCCGGTGCTGGTTCGAACCAGACGGCCGACGTCGAGATGCAGCGGTTGCGGGGCCGCCGAGCCGAAGTGCCGCCGAACCGCAATGAGCGTGTAGACCAGCGCGATGACGATGGCGAGCATGCACCCGAAGAGCGCTCCGCTCACACGCAAGCCGATCGATGCCAGGCCGACTCCAAGGCTTGCCTTGAGGGCACCCTCGATGATGTTCGAGGCCGAATAACGTCCGAAGTCCTCGGTGCCCTGGAGAATTCCACGAACGCTGGGCAAGATCACCGAGAACGCGAGGATGACCGAGGTGAGGAAGACCAAGCGGGGATCGTCGATACGGAGATATCCTGCAATCGGTACGGCAAACAGCGCACCTAGCGCAACGATCCCGACACCCAGGACGGCAGTCCGCAGAAAGACCCAGCGCGAGAGCGCGCGCAGATGCGCTGCATCGGCGACTGCGCGGAATTCGGCGGCGTAGCGTACCACCACCATCGTCAAGACACTCGTCGGCACACCCAAGAGCGAGAGGACGGCGAAGAGGGAGTAGAGCGTCCCGTAGTCGGTGACTCCGAGCCGCCGGCTGATCAGAAAATGAAAGGCGTAGTTGAAGACGTTCACCACGATGTTCGAGGCGAAGACGACTGCACCGTGGCGAAAGAATTCCGAACGCACCACCCGCTGCACGCCGCTTACCGCGCGCGCCTTATGCAATCGGAGCCTCGCGGTTTTCCGGTGGGCTGAGCACGTGGCGCTCGAACTTCTCCACGAGCATCCCGGCTGCGATTCGCATCTCCTCAACCCGCAAGAGCGCTGCAGATCCAAAGAAGATGACCGCTCCGATGCCGAGTTGTGCGAGCAGATAACAGGCGCGAGCCGCGAGCGTCGGGGCGGGAACGAAGCCCAGACTTGCAATCCAGCTGAGCGCTCCAACCATGAGCGCCGCGCAGAAGGCGATGCGCGCCGCCGACCACGCGAGCGTCTTCCAATCCAAGCCGTGCAGGAGGCGCCACACCAAAATGAAGAGCGCGAGGGTCTGGAACGTCTGGCTCGTCGAGTTCGCCAGCAAGAGCCCGCGCGCTCCGAGCGTCGGCAGCCAGACGATCGAGAGGATCACGTTGATGATCACGGTGGCAATCGAGATGACGACAGGCAGACGCGCCTCCTTGCACGCGAAGCAGCAGCGCGTGAGCACGACATTCGCGGCCATCGCGAGGAGGCCGAGGGCAGCATACGGCAAGAGGCCGGCGCAGAGTTGCGTCGCGCTAGCTTGGAAATTGCCGCGCTCGAAGAGGGTCGAGACGATCGGAACGGCGAGGACGATGAGGCCGCAGACCGCCGGAACCGTAATGAAGTTCACCATGCGCAGCCCCATCACGACGCTGCGGCGAATTCCTGCGCGGTTCGAAGCGGCGAACTGCGACGCCAGCAGCGGGAAGATCACCGTCGCAATCGCTGCAGCGAATATCTGCAGTGGAAAGCCGACAAGTTTTGTCGCATAATTCATCCCCGCCATGTAGCCCGGACTCAGCGTGGAGGCAAAGAAGCGGTCGAAGAAGAGCGCCACTTGGCCGGCAGCCGAGCCAATGACCATTGGTCCCAGCATCCCAGCGATCTTGTGTAAGCCGGGGTGGCGTAGATCGACGACGGGCCGGTAGAGGCGATAACGCAGAATCCAGGGCAGTTGCACGATCAGCTGCGCCGTCAGACCGAGCGCAGTGCCGAGAACGAGCGCGAAGATGCCGAGTTTGGGATTGAGGGCGAGCACCGTGACGATCGTCACGACGTTGATCGCGATCCCTTGCAAGCCGCTGGCCGAGAAGCGGTGCTGCGCATTGAGGAGGGCGCTCACCACGCCCGCCAGACTGGTTGCGACGATGCTGGGAACCAGCCAACGCGTCATGTGAATGGCGACACCCATCTGCGGCGCCGGGAAGCCATGAGCCACGAGCGGGACGTAGTACGGCGCATAGACATACCCGAGCACGGCAAGCACCGAGAGAACCACAAAGAGCACGTTGAAGATCGTGCTCGCAAGACGATAGGCCTCCTCACTTCGGCCGGTGGCGATGTACTCGGTAAAGACGGGGACCAGCGCACTGACCAGCGCACCGTTGAAGAGGCCGAAGAGAATCGTCGGAATCACCGCCGCCGCGAGAAAGGTGTCCATCTCCCACTGGGTCCCATAGGTGCGCGCGCTCACGACTTCACGCAAGAAGCCGATGACGGCCGAACCGAGGGTTGCGAACATCACCAGGAGCGTCGAACCCGCAATTGCGCGATCCGAGGGCGCCGCCGGCGGGACGGCGCGAAGCTTTCCTCTAATGCGCGCCATCACCGGAGAGGACGGCGGGAAGCGTGCGCGCGACGATCGCAAGATCGCTCCACGGCGACCATTCCTCGACGTAACGGTCATCGAGGCGCATCCACTCCTCGAACGAGATGCGCGAGCGGCCACTGACCTGCCACAGACAGGTAATGCCCGGCTTCACACGCAGACGGCGCAGAGCGAAGGCATCGTAGTGCTCGACCTCACTGGGAAGTGCCGGGCGAGGCCCGACGATCGACATCTCGCCCCGCAGGACATTGATCAAATTGGGGAGTTCGTCGATGCTCCAACGCCTCAGGAACCGGCCGAGGGGATGCAGCCGCGGGTCATTGCGCATCTTGAAGACCGGCCCCGAAACGTCGCTGTATGGCTTGAGCTCGGCGTGCTGCAGATGGGCACCGCAAATCATCGTGCGTAACTTAAACATGCGAAAGCGGCGACCGCCGTGGCCGACGCGTTCTTGAGCGAAAAAGGGCGAACCGGGCGAGACCAGCACGATCGCCAGTGAAGCACCCGCGAGCAGCGGAAGGGCGCACAGAAGAGCGCCCGTAGCGAGCACGAGATCGATGCAGCGTTTTGCGTCATGCCACCATTCAGGGACGACGCGTTCGGCCTGTTCCGGCGGGTAGTAGCCCGCTCGCGTCAGCGCCCCGCGATCGGTGAATGCCTTGGTCTCATATGACGACACGGGCCTCTCCCGACTCACCGGGCCGCGGCGGGTGCAAGGAGTACGTCAGCCACCCTCGCGCCCACCGCCCGCAAACCGACGATGGTTCCCCCTGCACCGCGGCGCGCGCCGCCGATCTCGATCATGGGCACGAATTCTCGCGTGTGGTCCGTACCGGGCGCCGTCGGGTCGCAGCCGTGGTCCGCCGTGAAAATGGCGAGATCACCAGGCCGCAGGGAAGCTTCCAAGGTCGGGACATGACGATCGAGGCGCTCGAGAGCGCCTGCGTAACCGCGCGCATCTCGGCGATGCCCGAACTTCGTATCGAAATCATTGAGGTTCACGAAAATGAACCCGTTGTCGACCGTATCGAGCAACCGGAACGTCTGTTGCATCGCATCTTCGTTATCGACCACGCGAGTAGAAGAACTGACGCCTCGACCATTATAGATATCACAAATCTTCCCGACGGCATGAACATCGACAGCAGCAGCGTTCAGGCGGTCCAAGAGATTGGGCGGCGGGTCGAGGGCGAAGTCCCGCCTGTTCGGCGTACGCGTGAAGCTCCCCGGCTTTCCGACAAACGGTCGAGCGATCACCCGATTGACATTGTGAGGAGGCACCAGCATCGCACGGGCCCGTTCGCACCAACCGTACAGCGTGCTCAGAGGAACCACCTCTTCGTGCGTGGCCACTTGAAAGACCGAATCGGCCGAGGTATAGAGAATGGGGCGGCCGCTCTCCAGGTGCTCCAGACCCAACTGATCGATGATCTCCGTGCCCGAGGCCGGTACGTTGCCAAGCGGCGCGAGCCCGCAGATAGCCGTGAAGCCCTCGATAATGGCCGGTGGGAAGCCATGCGAATAGGTCGGGAACGGTATATCGGTGAGTATCCC
>Ga0335075_10008275_pt1 | contig 15961 bp, 13 predicted proteins | sample Lox_Sample_24_FD_206723 | JGI IMG/M metagenome (GOLD analysis project Ga0335075, IMG submission 206723) | Soil microbial communities from Loxahatchee National Wildlife Refuge, Florida, United States - Lox_Sample_2.4 | ecosystem: Environmental > Terrestrial > Soil > Wetlands | place: USA... | reverse complement strand
GGCGAGCGCGCGGGCTTGACGGTGACGCTGGCGGGACACCCGGCGCCGCTGGCGATCGACGCGCAGGGACGCTGCCGCGAGCTCGGTGCGCCGGGCACGCTGCTGGGGGTGCTCGACGAGATCAAGCTGAGCGAGGTGCGCGAGGAGCTCGCCCGCGGCGAGACGCTGCTGCTGTACACGGACGGGCTCACCGACGCGGGCCGCGGGGACAGGCGCCTGGGCGAGCGGGGACTTCCCGGGCTGTGCGCGCAGGCCGCGCGGGCGGGCTTCGCGGGGATGCTGGAGCGGATCGAGCGCGAGGCGCTGGAGCGCGCCGAGGGGCGGCTGCGAGACGACATCGCGATGCTGTCGCTGCGGTTGAGCGACTAGCAGCGGGCTGCGAGCGCGGGCGCGGGCGGGCGAGCAGCGGTTCTTGCGCTGATCCTCCGATAAAATCGTGGCGATGGGGGTAAACGACCAGCTCCGCATCGAGTTCCGGCACGACGCGTCGGGACGCGCGGTGGTTGCGCTCACAGGCGAACTCGACATGGCCAGCGCGGAGACGCTGCAGCAGGCGCTGGACGGGCAGGAGCTGTCGACGGAGCCTTCGGTGGTGCTGGACCTGCAGCAGCTGCAGTTCATCGACTCGACGGGCCTGCGCGCGGTGCTGGCGGCGCTCGAGCATTGCCGCGGGCGCGGCCAGCAGTTCGCGATCACGCCGGGCTCGCCGCAGGTGCAGCGCCTGCTCAGCATCACCGGCGTGGGCGAGCACCTGCCCACGGTGGCGGCCGTGGACGGCATGCCCGCCTGAGCGTGTGCTGAGCCGCGGCCGGCGGCCGCGGCTCAGCCGAGCAGCTTGTGCAGGCGCACCGCGGTGCCCTGCGCGGAGCTGCGGATCTGCACCAGGTCGCACAGCTGGTTGGCGAGCCACAGCCCGCGCCCGCCGGTGGCCCCGGCCGCGGGGCGCAGGCGTCCCACCAGCGGCTGCTCGATGCGGCCGGCGTCGCGCACCTCGCACAGCAGCCGCGCGCCCTCCCGCCACCAGCGCAGGGTGCCGGCGCCACCGCCGTGGCGCACGCTGTTGACGGCGAGCTCGTCCACCGCCAGCACCAGCTCCTCCGTCTGCGCTGCCGCGAGCGCCTGTGCGGCGGCCCATGCGCCGACGGCGCGGCGCACCGCGCCGAGGTCCGCGAGCGCGAACGGGAGCTGTTGGACCGGCGCGCACGGCTCGGGCAGCGCGCCCTCGAACACGCAGGTGGGATCGGCGGCGTCCGCGTAGCGGTCGTTGGTGGCGCTGGTGCCCTCGCGCGAGAGCAGCGGGTGCGTGCGCTGTGCGCTCTCGATCGCACCCCGTTCGAGCGCGTCGAGGTCATAGGCGCACAGCATGCGCCAGTGCGGTCCCCCCGAGAAGGCCACGTTGACAAGCGCCTCGTGGCGCTCGCACTCGTCCAGCTCGGCCGGCGTGCGCCCCGGCCAGACCGGCTCGCAGATGCCGAGCGCGGGAGCGTCGGCGTGCGCGCGCTCGTCGGCGAACTCGCGCCACAGCGCCAGCATGCGCGCGGGGTTGCGGCCCAGCTGCGCGAGCTCGGCGAAGGCCACCTGCCCACGGCGCTCGCCCAGCTCCTCGCGCAGCGCCGCCGCGCGCGGCGGCGAGACCGCCACCAGCACGCCCGCTCCCGCGGCCAGCGCGTGCTGCAGCGGCGCGCGCACGCCGGCCACGAAGCCGCCGTCGCCGTCGCCGTAGAGAAGCGTCTCGTGCTGGAAGCCGTCCCGGCCGTGCCCGCCGCGATCGTGCGAGCTCGAGCGTGAGGGTTTGCACGTGGTGAGCGGGCGCATACTCTGAGCGTGAGGGTTCTGGCGCGTCACCCCCGCGCGCTCAAAGGCTCGCGCCTGATGTCAAATGGTAGAGCGCGCACGGGACGTACGCGGCGTGCGGCGCGGTCGCGCGCCGTCACACCTTCGACAGCGCCTGTGCGCTCTCGCGGGAGGCGGACAGCGGCCCGGCGGCGGTGAGCGGCCTGGCGATGCTCTCCAGGCTGCGCCGCTCCGCTTTGAGCCCGAACAGCAGCTCGGCGAGGCCGCCCACGATCATCGTCAGCGCCCCCAGCCCCAGCGCCAGGAACACCTGCTCGTAGCTGTGGGTGTTGATCATGCGGCTGAACACCTGCGGCCCGATCACGCCGCCGATGCCGGTGCCTACGGCGTAGAACACCGCGATGCACAGCGCCCGCGTCTCCATCGGGAAGATCTCCGACACGGTCAGGTAGGCGGCGCTGGCGCCGGCGGAGGCGAAGAAGAACACCACGCACACGCACACGGTGAAGGTGGTGGCGTCGAGTTCGTGCTCCTTGAAGAGCACCGCGGTGCAGATCAGCAGCGCGCCCGAGAGCAGGTAGGTGCCGGCGATCATCGGCTTGCGGCCGACCACGTCGAACAGCGGGCTCAGCAGCAGCGCGCCGGCGAAGTTGCCCGCGCCGAACACCGCCAGGTAGTACGGCACGTTGCCCGACGGCGTGTGGAAGTACAGCGACAGCAGGTTGCCGAAGCCGAAGATCACGGAGTTGTAGAGGAACGCCTGGCCGATGAACAGCGCCAGGCCGAGGATCGTGCGGCGCGGGTACATCGACGCCACCGAGCGCACGATCGTGCTGAGCGGGATCGTGGCGCGCTGGCGCACCTCGAGCGGCTCGCCCTCGGGCTCGGGCAGCGGCTCCCCGCTCTGCTCGGCCACCGAGCGTTCGATCCCCTGCACGATCCTCTCCGCCTCCTGCTCGCGCCCGTGGATGAACAGCCAGCGGGGGCTCTCGGGCACGTTGCGCCGCACCAGCAGCACCGCCAGGCCGATCACCGCGCCGAGCACGAACGACAGGCGCCAGCCGAGGTCGAGCGGGAAGATGTTGGTGTTGAGCATCAGCACCGCCAGCAGCGGCCCGCCGATGCCGCCCACCCAGTAGCTGCCGTTGATCGCCACGTCCACGCGGCCGCGATGGTGCGCCGGGATCAGCTCGTCGATCGCGGAGTTGATGGCGCTGTACTCGCCGCCGATGCCGAGCCCCGTGACGAAGCGCACCGCGAAGAACCACGCCGGTGAGAACGACAGCGCGGTGAGCAGCGTGCCGAGCAGGTACAGGCTGAGCGTGAGCATGAACAGGCGCTTGCGGCCGAAGCGGTCGGTGAGCTGGCCGAACACCAGCGCGCCCACGCAGGCTCCGGCGATGTACAGCGAGGCCGCCCAGCCGGAGATCTGGCTGATCGCGAGCCCGGCGCCGGCGCCGTGTTCGCCGAGCCGGCTGGAGATCGAGCTGACCACGTTGACCTCGAGCCCGTCGAGCACCCAGGCCGTTCCCAGCCCGAGGATCACCAGCCAGTGAAAGCGCGCCCACGGCAGCCGGTCTAGGCGCGCCGGGATGTCCGTCTCGATCACCCGGCCGCCGGCCTGTGGCGAGCCGTTCGTGCTCCCCTCGTCGCCTGCGGCCTGTGGCGAGCCGTTCATGCTCCCCTCGCCGCCTGCCTGCGCGCCGGCTGTGGGCGTGCCTCCGTCATCTGCTCGCTCCTTGTCGCTCACATCGCTGCTTTCCCTGGCGCGGGCAGGCGAAAACCCGCTCCGTCCGCGACCCGGCCACCTCGGCGCAGCGCCTGCGAGCAGGGCAACACCCGTATTGCAGTGTTGTCCCAGCGAGCGGAGCTGCTTTCCCCCGGCGGCCTTCGCCCACATAGGCGGGACAGCATGCGGCGCGCCGACCAGGTCTTGCCCGCAAGCTTGCCGGCCGGCGCGCCGCGCCCCAACTTCGAGGAGGAGCGATGAGGCTCAGGAGCGAGAGAGAGGGCCGCGGCACGCGCGACCCGGAAGCAGCGGCGGCGTCGCGCGCGACGCTCGAACCACGAGCGCAAAGCGAATACGGGCAGGCGCCGCCGGCGAGCCGCTCGAGCTCCACCTCTGTGGCGGAGCCCCAACGCCCGCGCCGCTCGTTCGGCCGTCGCGGGCGCGACGCAGGCGCAGCTGCGGTGGGCAGCGCCGGCGCCGGCGTGATCTTCCTCGCGCGGCTGGTGATGGCGCTCGCCACCTTGATCGCGCTGCTGATCGCGCTGGCGATCGTCCTGCGCGACGTCGACGCCAACGCCTCCAACACGATCGTGGAAGGCATCCACGAAGGCGCCAACTTCTTCGCCGGCTCCTTCACCGGCCTGATCTCCTTCAGCGGCCATCACCCCAAGCGTGCGATCACGGTCGACTGGGGCATCGCGCTGGTCGTCTACCTGCTCGTCGGCGCGCTCATATCCAGCCTGATCTACCGCATCGGTCGGGGCGGCGTGCTGTTCGAGAGAAGGCACCGCACGGTGCCAAGCCACTAGGCGGAGCGCAGAAGCGCCGCAGCAAGGAGGGAGAGGTGAGGAAGGCGATTCACATCCACGGCATGACAGCCGCGCTGATCGCGGCGGGGGTGTGCGCGTGCATGCCGGCCGCAGCCTCCGCCTCTCTCTCGATCTCCAAGTGGGAAGCAGGCACCTGCAAGGAATCGAGCTGCGAAGACAGCGGCCCGCACTCCGAGTTCTACACGCAGGCGGCGGGCCACCCCAACTTCGGGATCACGGACTTCGCGTTCGCGGTCAATCAGCAGGGCACCCTCCACAAATACGAAGAACCTCAGGGCCACGTGAAGGACGTGCGTGTGGACCTGCCCCCCGGGCTCGCGGTCAACCCCGAAGCCACCAAGGCGCTTTGCACGCCGGAAGAGCTCGAAGCGGATGAAGAAAAGTGTCCTGCGTCCAGCCAGGTAGGCGTCGACGAAGCCGTCGGGACCGCGGACGTGATCGGTGGATACAAGGAAACGGTGAAAGAAGTCTTCCCGGTCTACAACATGGAGCGACTTCCTGGAGAGCCGTCGCGTTTCGGCGTCGAAGTCAACAGCCCGAAACTCGCGCTGATCGACAAAGCGCTGGGACTGCACCTGCAGAGCTTCATCTACCTGGAAGGCGGCATCAGCTGGCACAAGGAAGCTGCCATCGCAGAAAACAGCGGCGTTGAAACCGGCGACTACCACGAGTACTTCAAGATCGAGAACCTGCCGGAAGAACCGGAAATCATCGAGTCCCGGCTCGTCTTCTGGGGGGTGCCCCAAGACGAACAGAGCGCGCCCACCGAAGCGCCCACCGCCTTCATCACGCTCCCCAGCACCTGCGCGGAAAAGCCCGTCACCTACCTGCACGTGGACTCATACGAAGAACCGGGGCACTGGCTGGCGGCCGCCAACGAAACGCCGGTCACCGCCACCGGCTGCAGCTCGCTCGCGTTCCATCCCTCCTTTGCGCTCACGCCGGAAACCACCCAGTCAGACCAGCCGGACGGCGCCCTCACCACGCTGCACGTGCCGCAGTACACGGACGATCCGTCCAGGCCCAACTCGCCGGACGTGCAGCAGGCGCAGATCACCCTGCCGGAAGGCATGACGCTCAACCCGTCCGCGGCGAACGGGCTGGAAGCGTGCAGCCAGGAACAGTACGAAGGACGGAAGTGCCCGGCCGGCTCTGAAGTGGGCACCTTCGGCGTGAACGCTCCGGGCATACCCGACGGGTCGCTCACCGGCCATGTCTACGTAGGGACGCCGGAATCGGGGGCCTCGGCGGCGTCTGGCGGGGAGTACCGCGTCTTCCTGCTTGGCGAAGCGCCGCAGTACGGCGTGGGCCTGCAGCTCGAAGGCCGGGTGAGCGCCAACGAATCGAGCGGGCAGCTGACCGCCACCTTCGCCGGCGCGCCGCAGGTTCCCTTCGAAGACCTCGCCATCAAGTTCAAGAGCGGTCCGCGCGCTCCGCTCGCCAACCCGCTCGCCTGCGGCCCCGTCGCGCCGGCCGCGGCGATCACGCCCTACGGCGGCGAGCCGGCCGCCGGCGCTGCCACCAGCGGCTTCACCGTCGACGCCAACGGCGCCGGCGAAGGCTGCGCGTCGCCGCTGCGCTTCTCGCTCACCCAGAGCCTCGCGCCGGTGAGCCCGGCCGACGCCGGCGCCTACGACCCGGCCACGTTCAGCCTCACGCGGACCGACGGCCAGCAGTACCTCTCGAAGGTCTCCACCACGCTGCCCGAGGGGCTGCTCGGCGCGATCCCGGCGGTGACGCTGTGCGGCGAAGCCGAAGCCAACGCCGGCAGCTGCTCGTCGGCGAGCGAAATCGGCACCGTCACGGTGGCCGCCGGCGCGGGCGGCGAACCGTACACGTTCACCGGCAAGGCCTACCTCACCGGCCCCTACGACGGCGCGCCCTATGGCATGTCGGTGGTGGTGCCCGCGGTCGCCGGGCCATATGACCTCGGCACCGTGGTCACGCGTGCCACGCTCACCGTCGGCACGTACGACGGACGCGTCACCGCCACCGCCACGTTGCCCAGCATCGTCGGCGGCGTGCCGCTGCGCCTGCAGAGCCTGCAGGTGCACGTGAGCCGGTCCAACTTCCTGTTCAACCCCACGAGCTGCGGCGAACTGAAGACCGAATCCACGCTCAGCTCGCTCGAAGGGGCCACGCAGAGCCTGTCCACGCCGTTCCAGGTCGGCGACTGCGGCGCGCTCGCCTTCAAGCCCAGCTTCAAGGCCTCGACGGCGGCCAAGCCGACCAGGCCGAAGGGTGCCAGCATCAAGGTGACGATCACCCAGCCCGCCCACGAGGCCAACCTGCACTACGTGCAGATGCAGCTGCCCAAGCAGCTCGTGGCGCGCCTGTCCACGCTGCAGAAAGCGTGCCTGGCCGCCACCTTCGAAAAAGGCCCGCCGCCGGGCCAATGCGCCTCGACCGCCAAGGTCGGCACCGTGACCGTCGACACGCCGGTGCTCCCCGACCCGCTCACCGGCTACGCCTACTTCGTCTCCTACGGCGCCGAAGCGTTCCCCGACCTCGACCTGGTGCTGCACGGAGACGGCGTCGAGGTGGTGCTGCAGGGCAAGACCCACATCGCCCACTCCAGCGTCACCACCTCCACCTTCGAAGACATCCCCGACGTGCCGGTCTCGAGCGTCACCGTGACGCTGCCGATCGGCCCCAACTCGGCGCTCGCCGCCAACGGCCGCGTGTGCAACGCGGGGCTCGTGGCGCCCACCACCCTGATCGCCCAGAGCGGCACGAAGATCGTCCAGAACACGAAGATCTCGGTCAGCGGCTGCGCCATCCAGCTGGTCTCGCACAGGCTGCGCGGGCGGCGCGTCACGCTCAAGGTCTGGACGCCGGAAGCTGGGCGGCTCACGATCACCGGCAAGGGCATCCGCAGGAAGACCGTGCGCCTGAAGAAGGCCGGCACCGCGAAGATCAACGTGCGCCTCACCGCCCGCGGATTCGCCGCCGCGCACGCGCACCGCAGGCGCGCGCGGAAGCTGAAGCTGCGACTCGGCTTCGCGCCGCGCGCCGGTCACAACCGCTCTGCGCTCGCGCCCACGCTGCGCTTCGCCTCCCACCGGCCTCGGCGGCGGCGCTAGCCTGGCGCAGGGCGCGCTCGGCCACGCCGCGCTTCGCCTCTTGCCGGCGTCGGCGGCGGCGCTAGCGTGGCGCAGGGCGCGCTCGGCCCACGCCGCCTTCGCGCGCGTCTCCGGCCGGCCCTGGGGGAGCGCGCGCGGGGGCGCTAGCGGCGGTCGACGAGCGCCAGCTCCAGCGACTCGCCGTCGCCCAGCGGAGTGATGCGCTTGAGGTCGGTGAGCCGCTTCACCACCGGCGCGAGGCCGTCCACGGCGGCCGACAGCACGCTCTCGCCCCGGCCCGAATGCAGCGGGCCGATGCGAAGGGCGAGGGCGCGGGGCTCCACGTTCACGCCCACGCCCAGGTGCGTGCCGTCGACCGAGCTGGGGGCGTTCTCGGCGATCGCCGCGGCGATCAGCTGCACGTCGGAGATGCGGTCCACCGTGAAGTAGGCGCGCGCGGCCAGCGCGCACAGCGTGCGCGGCAGCACCGCCCTGGCGAGCGCGCCGGGTGCGAGCTGCAGCTGCACGCTGCCGGGCAGCTGCGCGAGCGCGGCGTCGGCGCCGTTGGCGGCCCCCGCAGCATCCGTCTCCACCTCCAGCGGCCGCCCCGGCTTGGCGCGCGCGAAGCGCATCCGCACCTCGGTGCCGCCGCCGGCCACGTCCGCGAACTCCACCTCGCGGGTCAGCGCCGCGATCACCGCGAGCCCCATGCCGTGCTGCTCCTCCTCTTCCAGGCGCTCGCTCGGGCGCATGCCAGTGCCGCGGTCGCGCACCACCACCGCGATCTCCTGCGCGAGCACCGTCACCTCCACCTCCAGCGGCTCGTCCTGCCCCGGTTCCTCGCCTGCTGGCTGCGGGCCGGGGTAGGCGTGCAGCACCACGTTGTTGCAGGCCTCGGTCACGGCGGTGTTGAGGTCGTTGGTGTCGACCGGGTCGAGTCCCAGGCCCTCTGCCAGCCCGGTCAGCGCCTGGCGCACCACCAGCACGTTCTCAGGCCGACTCGGAAGCGTCAGGATGACGTTCGCGGTGTCGGCCATCGGCCAGCGACTATAGGCTGGGCGGCGACCGGCTGCTCTCAGCTCGCTGCGGCGCTCGTCATCGCGCGCAGCTGCTCCAGCGAGCGGCGCAGCAGGCGCGAGACCTGCATCTGCGAGATGCCCACACGCTCGGCGATCTGCGTCTGCGTGAGGTCGTCCACGAAGCGCATGCGCAGGATCGCGCGCTCGCGGGGGGCGATGTGGCCCAGCACCGCAGTGATCGTGGCGTCGAGCTCCACGAGCTCGTAACGGTCGTCTTCCTCGCCCACGGTGTCGCCGTAGGCAACCACCTCGCCGTCCGCGCGCGGGCGCGGCGCGTCGAGCGACAGCGTTTCGTAGGCCTGGATCGCCTGCAGCGCGTCCACCACGTCCTCGAGGTCGATCTCGAGGTACTCGGCCAGCTGGTGCACCGTGGGCGCCCGGCCTTGCTGGTTGGCCAGCCGCTCCTGCGCGTCGCGCACCTTCAGCGCGCGCTCCTGCGCGCCGCGCGGCACGTGCACCGCCCAGCCCGAGTCGCGGAAGTAGCGGCGCATCTCGCCCAGGATGGTCGGCACCGCGAAGGACGCGAAGGCGTGGCCACGCGCGGCGTCGTAGCGGTCGAGCGCCTTCAGCAGCCCCAGCATGGCGACCTGCAGCAGGTCCTCGAAGGGCTCGGAGGAGCGGCCGTAGCGGCGCGCCAGCCCCCGCGCCAGCGGCGTGTACTGGCGCAGCAGCGCCTCACGCGCAGCCTCGTCCCCATGCCGTTGCCAGCGCACGAACAGGTCCGGCGAGTCTTTCCTGCTCGAAACGGGCTTCATCGCCGTCGAAGACATCGCAACTCCCTTCCTAGATCGTGACTTGCGCCCCGAAGAGCCGCCCTGCAGCGGCGTCTGAGCCCATGATACCCGCTCGCCGCGGGCGCCAAACGCATGTTCCAATATGCGTCCGCCGCATCGCCCGGGCCGGCGCCCACGCGGCGAGCTACGCTCAGCCGGTGCCTGGCGAGCCGATCCCCAGCGTGCGAGAGATCATCGCCACGCGCAGCGGCGAAGAGCTCGAGCTCAACGACCGCTACCTGAACCCGCAGATCGGGCGCATCCTGCGCACGCTCGGCTTCGACAAGACGTGGGCGGGCGGCGAGGGCGCGCACCTGATCGACGCCGACGGCGAGCGCTACCTGGACCTGTTCGGCGGCTACGGGGTGTTCGCGATCGGGCGCAACCACCCCGAGGCGATCGCGGCGATCGACGAGCTGACGAGCGCGCGCACCGGCAACCTGCCACAGCTCGGCGTCACGCTCCTCAGCGGCGTGCTCGCCGAGCAGCTGCTGGCGCGCGCGCCGCGCAGCGTGGCCGCGATGGTGCCCGCCAACAGCGGCACCGAGGCGGTGGAGGCGGCGATCAAGGTGGCGCGCGCCGCCACCGGGCGCCCGCGCGTGCTGTACGCCGACCACGCCTTCCACGGCCTCACGCTGGGATCGCTGTCGCTGAACGGCGGCAGCGAGTTCCGCGAGGGCTTCGGGCCGCTGCTGGCGGAGTGCCGGGAGGTGCCGTTCGGCGACCTCGACGCGCTCGCGCGCGAGCTGCAGGCGGGAGACGTCGCGGCCTTCGTGGTGGAGCCGATCCAGGGAAAGGGCGTCAACCTCCCCCCGGACGGCTACCTGCAAAGCGCGCAGCGGCTCTGCCGCGAGGCGGGCGCGCTGTTCGTGTGCGACGAGGTGCAGACCGGGATCGCCCGCACCGGGCGTTTCCTCGCGCTCGAGCACTGGGGCCTCGAACCGGACATGGTGTGCGTGGCCAAGGCGCTGTCCGGCGGGTTCGTGCCGATCGGCGCGCTGCTGGTCTCGCGCGCGGCCTTCGAGAAGGTGTTCGACGGGATGGAGCGCGCGGTGCGCCACGGCTCCACCTTCGGCGGCAACGACCTCGCCGCCGCCGCCGCGCTGGCCACGCTGCGCGTGCTCGAGCGCGAGCGGCTGGTGGAGCGCGCCGAGCGCATGGGGGGTCTGCTGATGGAGCTCACCCGCCCCCTGGTGGAGCGCTTCGAGGTGGTGCGCGACGTGCGCGGCCTGGGGCTGATGTGGGCGATCGAATTCGGGCCGCCGGCGGGCGCGAGCGCGCGGCGCCTGTGGGAGACCGTCGAGCGCCGCCAGCCCGGGCTGTTCTCGCAGCTGGTCACGGTGCCGCTGTTTCACCGGCACCGCATCTTCTGCCAGGTCGCCGGGCACCGCATGAACGTGATCAAGGCGCTGCCCGCGCTGGTGGTGGAGGAGGCGGAGATCCGCCGCTTCGCCGCCGCGCTGGAGGACACGATCGCCGCCGCCGAGCGCTACCCCGCGGCGCTCGCGCGCTTCGGGCTGCGCGCCGGCGTGCGCGCCGCGCTCGCCCGTCGCTAGCCTCGCCGCCCGCCGCTAGCCTGTTCGCCCGTGCCGGCAACCCGAGACGACATCCGCAACGTGGCGATCGTGGCGCACGTGGACCACGGCAAGACCACCCTGGTCGACGCCATGCTGTGGCAGTCGGGGGCCTTCCGCGTGGGCCAGGACGTGGCCACGCGCGTGCTCGACTCGATGGACCTCGAGCGCGAGAAGGGCATCACGATCCTCGCCAAGAACACCTCGCTGCGCTACCGCGGCGTCAAGCTCAACATCATCGACACGCCCGGCCACGCCGACTTCGGCGGCGAGGTGGAGCGCGGGCTGACGATGGTCGACGGCGTGCTGCTGCTGGTCGACGCCTCCGAGGGGCCGCTGCCGCAGACGCGCTTCGTGCTGCGCAAGGCGCTCGAGTCCAAGCTGCCGGTGATCCTCGTCGTCAACAAGGTCGACCGCCCCGACGCGCGCGTGGCGGAGGTGATCGACGAGGTCTACGAGCTGTTCCTCGACCTCGACGCCGACGAGCAGCAGATCGAGTTCCCGATCGTGTACTGCAACGCCAAGGCCGGCGTGGCCTCGCTCGAGTACGAGCCGGGCGCGAAGCTCGAGCAGGGCGACCTCGCGCCGCTGCTCGATCTGCTGCTCGAACGCATCCCCGCCCCCACCTACGAGCCCGAGCACCCCCTGCAGGCGCTCGTCACCAACCTCGACGCCTCCCCCTACGTGGGGCGCCTCGCGATCTGCCGCGTGCGCAACGGCACCATCCGCAAGGGCCAGCAGCTCGCCTGGTGCCGCGCCGACGGCGAGGTGCAGCGCGCGCAGGTCGCCGAGCTGTACGTCACAGACGCGCTCGAGCGCGTCGACGCCGCCGAGGCCGGCCCCGGGGAAATCATCGCCGTGGCCGGCATCGCCGAGGTCACGATCGGCGAGACGCTGGCCGATCCCGCCGACCCCCGGCCGCTGCCCGTGATCAGCGTCGACGAGCCCGCCATGTCGATCATCGTCGGCGTCAACACCTCCCCGCTCGCCGGCAAAGAGGGCACCAAGATCACCGACCGCCAGATCAAGAGCCGCCTCGAGCAGGAGCTCGTCGGAAACGTGTCGCTGCGCGTCAAGGACGTGGACGGGGTGGGGGGCGCGAAGTCCTATGAAGTGCAGGGCCGCGGCGAGCTGCAGCTGGCGGTGCTGGTGGAGATGATGCGGCGCGAGGGCTTCGAGCTGACCGTGGGGCAGCCGCACGTGCTCACGCGCGAGCTCGACGGCAAGCGCCACGAGCCCGTGGAGCGGCTGTCGGTGGACGTGCCCGAGGAGCACGTCGGCACCGTCACGCAGCTGCTGGCCGCGCGCAAGGGGCGCATGGAGCACATGACCAACCACGGCACCGGCTGGGTGCGCATGGACTACCTCGTGCCCGCGCGCGGGCTGATCGGCTTTCGCACCGAGTTCCTCACCGAGACGCGCGGCACCGGCATCATGCACCACGTGTTCGAGGGCTGGGAGCCGTGGGCGGGCGAGCTGCTCACGCGCCCCACCGGCGCGCTCGTCGCCGACCGCCGCGGCGAGACCGCCACCTACTCGCTGATGACGCTGCAGGAGCGCGGATCGCTGTTCGTGGGCCCCGGCGAGGAGGTCTACGAAGGCATGATCATCGGCGAGAACGCGCGCGCCGACGACCTCGACGTCAACCCCACCAAGGAGAAGCACCTCACCAACATGCGCTCCTCCACCGCCGACGTGCTGGTGCGCCTGGACACCCACCACCGGCCCACCCTGGACGAGGCGCTCGAGTTCGTGCGCAGCGACGAGGCGGTCGAGGTCACGCCCGCCTCGGTGCGCCCGCGCAAGCTGGTGCTCTCCAAGATCGAGCGCCAGAAGGCGCTCAAACAGGCGCGCAAGTGAGCGAGCGGATCGAGCTGCGCGGCCTGCAGAAGTCCTTTCGCGGGCCGCAGGGACCGATCCGCGCGGTGCGCGGCGTCGACGTCGACGTCGCCGCCGGCGAGACGGTCGCGCTGCTCGGTCCCAACGGTGCCGGCAAGTCCACCACGATCGACATGCTGCTCGGCCTGCTGGCGCCGGACGCCGGCAGCGTGTCGGTGTTCGGGCGCACGCCCGCCGCGGCCGTCGCCGACGGCGCGATCGGCGCGATGCTCCAGACCGGCGCGCTGATCCGCGACCTGTCCGTGCGCGAGCTCGTCGAGATGATGGCCTCGCTGTACCCCAGCCCGCTCGCGGTTAGGGAGGTGCTCGCGCTCACCGGGATCGACGAGATCGCCGCGCAGCGCACGCAAAAGCTCTCCGGCGGGCAGACCCAGCGGGTGCGCTTCGCGCTCGCGCTCGTCAGCAACCCCGAGCTGCTGGTGCTCGACGAGCCCACCGTGGCGATGGACGTGGAGGCACGGCGCGACTTCTGGACGACGATGCGCGAGTTCGCCGCGCGCGGCAAGACGATCCTGTTCGCCACCCACTACCTCGAGGAGGCCGACGCGTACGCCGACCGCGCGGTGCTGATGGCGCACGGGCGCGTGGTCGCCGACGGGCCGACCACCGAGATCAAGGCGATGGTCGGCTCGCGCACGATCCGCGCCACGCTGCCGGACGTGGAGAGCGAGAAGCTGTCCGCGCTGCCGGGCGTCAGTGGCGTGCAACGGCGCGGCGAGGCCGTCGTGCTCAGCTGCACGGACTCCGACGCCGCCATCCGCGCGCTGCTCGCAGCCCACCCGCAGGCCCGCGACATCGAGATCGCCGCCGCGGGCCTCGAGCAGGCGTTCCTGGAGCTCACCGCGGAGGACCCGTCCGGGGAGGCGGAGGCGGAGGCTGCCGCGAGGGCGTTCGGGCGATGAGCCCGCTCGTGTACACGCGCTTCGAGCTGCTGCGCACGGTGCGCAACCGGCGCTTCTTCATCCTCTCGTTCGGCTTTCCGCTGGTCATCTACGTGCTCGTCGCGGGGTCCGTCAAGCATGTGCACGACCTCGACCACACCGGCCTCTCCGGACCTCTGTATTTCATGATCGGCTGGGCGTCGTTCGGCACGATGAACGCGATGGTGGCGTGCGGCGCGCGCATCGCCGCCGAGCGCCAGGCCGGCTGGACGCGGCAGCTGCGGATCAGCCCGCTCGCGCCGCGCGCGTACTTCGTCACGAAGGTCGGAACCTCGTACATGATGGCTCTGATCACGCTCGTCGTGCTGTACCTGGCCGGTGCGTCGTTCGGCGTCAGCCTCCGCGCGGGCGGGTGGCTGGGGATGACGGGGCTGATCCTCGTCGGCCTGATCCCGTTCGCCGCGCTCGGGGTGATGCTCGGGCACCTGTTCACCCCCGACTCGATCGGCCCGGCGATGGGCGGCGGCGTCGCGCTGCTGGGGCTGCTCGGCGGCACCTTCTTCCCGCTCACGGGCCACGGCTTCCTCCCCGAACTCGCCCAGTATCTGCCCTCCCGCTGGCTGGTGCAGGCCAGCCGTGTCGGCGTCGGCGGTCACGGCTGGCCGGCGAAGGGCTGGATCGTGATCGCGGCCTGGACGCTGTTGCTGAGCCTCGCCGCGATCCGCGCCTACCGGCGCGACACCGGGCGCGTGTGAGCGCCGCCGCACGAACGCCGCAGCGACGCTAGGGTACGCGCAATGACGCCAGCGACAAGGCGGTCGGCGACCGCGAGCATCGCCGCCTGTGCCGCCGTGCTGGCGTGCGCCTGCGTGCTCGGCTGCGCGTCGTGGGCGCCGCTCGCCGCCGCCACCGGCGCGTCCGGCGAAACGCAGACCTACGAGCCCGAGAGCATGCAGGCCTACGAATCCCAGCTCGCCGCCGGCGAAATCGAAGCGGTGCGCTTCAACCCGAAACTGCGCTCCGTGCGCGTCACGCTCGAGGACGGCAAGCGCGTGCTCGTGCACTACCAGCCCCACCAGGAGCACAAGCTCGCCAAGGCGCTGCGCGCCAAGAAGATCGAGCCGCTCACGATCCACGGCAAGCGCGTCGGCGAAAACGCGCACCCGCCCGGTCACAAACTGCGCTACATCGTCGGCGGCGCGATCGTGGTGGTGCTGATCCTCGTGATCGCAGGGCTCGTGTTCGTGCTGCGCCGCCGGCGCGCGCTCAGCGACTTCTGAGGGCGCCGTGACACCCATCGCCGGCAGCGAGCTGGAGGAGCGGATCGCCTCCTTCCCGTGGTGGTACTACCGCTTCGAGTTCGACGGCGGCGTGCGCACCCCCGTGCTCTCCGGGGCCTCCGTCAACCGCGCCCAGCAGCTGCACCGCTACCTGTTCGACGCGCTGCTCGGCCTCACCGGCGGCTCGCTGCGGGGGCTGCGCGTGCTCGACCTCGGCTGCAACGCCGGCCTGTGGTCGCTGCGCGCGATCGAAGCCGGCGCCGAGTTCGTGCTCGGCGTCGACAGCCTGGAGATGGCGATCGAGCAGGCGCGGCTGGTGTTCGAGGCCAAGGGCGTCGCGCCCGAGCGCTACCGCTTCGAGCACGCCGACCTGTTCGCCTTCGAGCTCGAGGGGCGCTTCGACGTGGTGCTGTGCCTCGACCTGCTCGACCAGCTCGCCAGGCCCGTCGAGCTGTTCGAGCTGATCGCGCGCAGCGGCGCCGAGCTGCTCGTGATCGAGACCTCGCTCACGCCCGTGCCCTACAGCTACTTCGAGCTGCGCCACCTCGAAGACGCGCTCACCGCCGTGGACCAGCGCCTCGTGCTCGTGCCCTCGCGCGAAGCCGTGGTCGAGCTGGCCGCCGAGCACGGCTTCAAGACCGCGCCGCTCGCGCACCGCATCAGCGACTACACCGGTCTCGAGGACTACCGCCGCGGGCGGCGGCTGGGGTTCCTGTGCGCCAAGCGCGCGCCGCTCGACGGGCTCGCCGTGGCGCGCCAGCATCGCGAGCCGCCGTGGTGGCTGCAGCTGCCCGCCGCCGGCGCCCGCGGGCTGGGCGCGCGCCTGCGCCGGCGCTCCTAGCGCGAGTCGCCGGTCGGCGCGCCGGACGCCGGCTGGCGCGCTCGCCCCCACAGGTACACGCACACGCAGCCCAGCGCGAACACCGCCACCACCAGCAGCACCGGCCCGGAGTCCTCCACCAGCGCGCCGACGACGCCGGCCGCGAGCCCGCCGCACAGCGCGGCCAGCCAGGCCGGATCGCCGTCGACGGGACGCAGCAGCGGCGCGCGGTCGCGCACC
>Ga0335075_10008274_pt1 | contig 15961 bp, 17 predicted proteins | sample Lox_Sample_24_FD_206723 | JGI IMG/M metagenome (GOLD analysis project Ga0335075, IMG submission 206723) | Soil microbial communities from Loxahatchee National Wildlife Refuge, Florida, United States - Lox_Sample_2.4 | ecosystem: Environmental > Terrestrial > Soil > Wetlands | place: USA... | reverse complement strand
GAAAATCCATGTCCCAGACCCCCCATCAGTCCCTGACCCAGGAGCAGCTGCGCAGCTGGTTGCCCGCGGTGATCGACATCGCCGTGGCCGCCGGCCGCGACATTCTGCGTATCTACGAGGCGGATTTCGACGTCACGCTCAAGCGCGACCGCTCGCCGCTGACCGAGGCGGACCTTGCGGCGCAGCGCACGATCGGGGCGGGACTTGCGGCGCTGACGCCGCAGATCGGCATGCTCGGGGAGGAGTCGGCGCCGGCGGTGTTCGAGCAGCGCCGCAGCTGGCGGACCCTCTGGCTGGTCGATCCGCTGGATGGCACGCGCGAGTTCGTCAAGCGCAACGGCGAATTCACGGTCAACATCGCGCTGGTTGACGCCGGCGAGTCGGTGCTCGGCGTGGTCTATGCGCCGGTCACGGGAGTGGCGTACGCCGCGGCGCGCGGCTGCGGCGCCTTTCGCCGCAGCGCCGACGGCCAGCGCACGCCGCTGCACGTCGCCGCGGCTGCCGCCGGGACGCTGCGCGTGCTCGCCAGCCGCTCACACGGGGATGCCGTGCTCGACCGCATGCTCGAGCGGCTCGGCACCACGCAGCGCATCAGCATCGGCAGCGCGCTGAAGTTTGGTTTGCTCGCCGAGGGCGCCGCCGATCTCTATGTGCGCCGCGGCAGCACCTGCGAATGGGACACGGCAGCCGGCCATGCCGTGGTGCTCGAAGCCGGTGGGGCCGTGGTGGATTTCACCGGCCGGCCGCTGCGCTACAACGAGCGCGACACGCTGATCAATCCGTCCTTCATCGCCTACGCCGACGCCAGTCAGGACTGGGCAGCGCGCCTCGCCGCACCGGGCGGCGCCTCCGGCGCGCCATGAGCGAGCCGGCAACGACGCAGCTGCGCCGCGTCGATCTGCACACGCACAGCTGCTGCTCGGACGGTGCGCTCGCGCCCAGCGAGCTCGTCAGCCTTGCGGCCACGCGGGGGGTTTCCACGCTGGCGCTGACCGATCACGACACGCTCGAGGGACTGCCCGAGGCTCAGCTCGCCTGCGAGCAGCACGGCATCCGGTTCGTCCCGGGCGTGGAGCTGTCCTGCCGCTGGCAGGAGGTCGAGACCCACGTGCTGGGGCTGGGAATCGATGCCACCCATGGGGCGCTGCGCTCGCTGTGCAGCCAACAGCGCCAGCGTCGACAGGCGCGCATCGAGGCGATCGGTGCGCGCCTGAGTGCGCTGGGGCTGCCCGGGCAGGTTCTGGTCGATGGCGCGCTGGGCGCCGCCGCGCCCACGCGTGCACATCTGGCCGAAGGGCTCAAACGGCACGGTTTTGCAGCGAGCGCCCAGGAAGCGTTCGACCGCTACCTGGCTCGCGGACGCCCCGGCTTCGTGGCGGCGGCCTGGCCCTCCCTTGCGACCATCATCGAGCATGTCCTGGGCGCCGGGGGCATGGCGGTGCTGGCCCATCCACATCGCTATGGACTGTCCGGCACCCGCTTGAGTGAACTGACCCACGAGTTCAAACGCCTGGAGGGGGCCGGTATCGAGGTCAGCGTCGCCGGAATGAGCCCGGCCAAGACATCCGAGGCGGCCCGGCTGGCACGGCGTTTCGATCTGGCCGGCTCCATGGGGTCCGATTTCCACCAGCCCGGTATACCGTGGCGCCCGCTGGGGCGCTTGGTTAAGCTACCTGAGGCCGTGATACCCATCACCGCGAGGCTGGCATAGGCGCAATCGCGCCGCTGAGGGAGCTCGCGCGGGGGCGCTGCGAATGAGTGAGTCGGAAGACAACGTCGACCGCGACCTGTTCCGGAGTATGCAGCGGCTGCGCGACCTGCGCATCCAGCACCGCGATCTGGATGAGGTCATCTCGCGACTGTCGATGGACCTGCACATCGATGAGCTGCAGCTCAAGCGGCTGAAGAAACGCAAATTGATACTCAAGGATCAGATCCTGAAGCTCGAGAGTGAATTGATCCCGGACCTGAACGCCTGAGGTCATGAAGCCGTTGGAGCTCGACCCGCGGGACCTGCAGTTCCGATTCGTGCGTGCCGCCGGGCCCGGCGGACAGAATGTCAACAAGGTCGCAAGCGCCGTACAGCTGCGATTTGATCTGGCCAACACACGCGCGCTCTCCGAGCCTGCCAAGGCGCGTCTGCGCCGGCTGGCGGGCGCACGCCTGACCGCCGATGGCGCGGTACTGATCGCCGCGCGCAATCACCGCACGCAGGCGGCGAACCGGCGCGAGGCGCTCGCGCGACTGCACGAGCTCATCGAGCGCGCGCTGATCACGCCAACTCCACGCGTGCCGACGCGGCCGAGCGCGGGCTCGCGCGAACGGCGGCTCAACGACAAGCGCCGCCGCCAGAGCCTCAAGCGCACACGCGGCGCCTTCGAGCAGTAGCAGTCGGCTTTCATGCAGACCCTGCAGCAACTGGCCGGCCGCGTGTATTACGGCAACAGCCTGGGCCACTACGCCGAGGCGCTGGCCATCTTCCTGGTGCTGCTGACACTGCTGCCGCTGGTGCGCCTGGCGCTCTCGCGCCGGCTGCGCTCTTTGCAGCCGCACGAAAATCCGACGTCGCTGGAGCTGTCGATCGCACTGGTGGAGCACACCACGCGGCTGTTCATCGTCGCGGTCTCGGCCTATGCCTCGCTCAAGTCGCTGCGCCTGCCGCCGCCTTCCGATCACATCATCAACATCCTGATCCAGATTGCGACCTGGGTTCAGGTGGCACTGTGGGGCATGCAGACCGCTATCTTTGCCATCGACCGGCACCGCCGGCGCATCGGTGCCACCGCGCAGCTGCCGACCTACGCGATCCTGCGCTTCGTGATCCTGGTGCTGGTCTGGGCGCTGTCACTGCTGATGCTGCTGGCCAACCTCGGCGTCAACATCACTGCGCTGGTCACGAGCCTGGGCATCGGTGGCGTCGCCTTCGCGCTGGCGATCCAGAACGTGCTTGGCGACATCCTGGCCTCGCTCGCGATTGCCTGGGACAAGCCCTTCGAGCTCGGCGATGAGCTGCACCTCGGGGACACCATCGGCACCGTCGAGCAGATCGGCATCAAGAGCACGCGCCTTCGCAGCCTCGACGGCGATCAGATCATCATCGGCAACTCGCAGCTGCTGACGCAGCAGATCCGCAATTTCGGCCGTGCCCGCGAGCAGCGCATCACGCTGGTGCTGACCCTGGCCTTCGATACCCCACCCGACGCGCTGCGCGACTTCCCCGCGCAGATCGAGCAGGCCGTGCGCGCACTGCCGGGGGCACGCTTCGATCGCTGCTGGCTGCGCGGACTGGGCGGTGCGGGCTTCGAGTTCGAGCTGAGCGTCTACGATACGGCGCCGACGCGTACACGGCCGGGCGCGATGCGTCAGCAGTTGCTGCTGGGAGTGCTGGACAGACTGACCGCCGGTGGGCTGGGCTTTACCTCGCCAAGCTCCCCGGTGCTGTCGTGGGCCCGAAAGCCCGAGGCGCCCGCCCCCGCCGCTGCCGTCACCCCCGCCGCTGCCGTCACCCCAGCGCTACCGCCCCCGGCGAAACCATGACGCGTGCAAAGAGCTTCGCGCCGGTGATCGCGCCGGATGCGCGAATATTGATCCTCGGCAGCATGCCCGGCACGGCCTCGCTCGCCGCCGCTCAGTACTATGCGCATCCCTGTAACCAGTTCTGGCGCATTCTGGGCGAGATCTGCGGCGCCGGACCGGATCTGGCCTATCCCATGCGCCTGGAACGACTGCGTGCGCGCGGGATCGCGCTCTGGGATGTGCTCGCATCGTGCGTGCGGCCGGGGAGCCTCGATTCGGCGATCGAGCACGCTTCCGCCATCGCCAACGATGTACCGGCACTGTTGCACACCGCGCCGGGCATCCGTCGCATTGGCTGCAATGGCGCGACCGCCTACCACGGGGTGCGGCGCTACTTCGGTGGCGAGCTCGATGCGCGCGGCATCCAGGTGCTGCGCCTGCCCTCGACCAGTCCCGCCAATGCCGGCTGGAGCCTGGCGCGCAAGCTCGCAGCCTGGCGCGCGGCGTTCGCAGAAGCCGCCAGCGCCGCCGGGGCCGATGCGTCAGGCCTCTGAGGTCAGGATGCCGCGGCGATCGAACTGCAGCCGTAGCGTTCGCATGATCAGATCCCGCTGGGAATCGATGACCCCTGCCGCCTGGGCATAGCGCGGCCATGGCCTGACCGCGTCCATCACTGCCGCCAGGATGGCACCCGCCCTGCCGCGCTTCAGTCCCGCGACCTGCGCGACCGCGTCGAAATCCTCGCGGCGAAACCCGTCCGAATTGCCGTTGATCGTCATCTGATGCCGGCGCGTCCACAGGCCCGCGGGGTTATAGGCGTAGGTGACATCGAATGCGGGCGACAGCGTCCACGTGCCCGATTTGTCCATCAGAAAGGCGATGTTCTTGACATGATCGTCATGGTTGCGGGCGATGACATTGAAGACCATGCGGCGAAATTGCTGCTCGCGGGCGTGCATGGAAAGACCCAGCCGCTTGATGACATCGAAGGCCTGCTCGTAGGAATAAGTGCCGGCTGAGTTGAAATCGAAGTGTGCGAGCGCGGCCAGCGACTGCATATGCAGCTTGCCGCCGTCACTCAGCCGGTCGAACCGTCGCGTCATGAAATGGCGCCGGCCGTTCTCCTCCAGCAGACGACATTCGGACATCTCGACGCCGGCAGCGGCCGCCATGAGGGCGTAGGCATACTCGATGGCCGTATATCCCTGGGGGTCCTCGAGCTCTTTGTCGCTGTTGGCACTGACGCCGTCGAACTTGAGCAACCAGTAATCGAACCCGGGCGGCGCCTTGACCTGCCCCGAGCGCACCTCGTTGGTGTGCCGATTCCACGCGACAATCGCCTTCGCGCGGGCGCCGCCGGCAGAGGTGCCCACGCGCAGGATTTCCCGCAATCCATCCGCCCGCCGGCCCGGCGCAAATGACGTGCGCAGCGAGGCTCGATGCGTGAGCACCTCCGAGGCCAGCCTGACCAGCTGATCCAGCTGCACCCTGGCCGATCGACGCAGTGGCGGCCCGGTCGCGGGCGCGAACTCCAGGGCCCCCATGCCGCGCACCCCGATGTAGCACAGCCGTTCGATGATATTGAAGCTTTCGGGCAGCCTGCCTCGCGAGGCGAGCCAGGCATCGATCAGTGCGTTGCCGAATTTGTCCGGCAGCGAATCGGCGAGCAGGCCGGGCAGGCCGTGAAAGGCTTGCTGCGGCAGAGAAGGGAATTCATAGACGCGTCGCGACAGGGGCATGGTGAGCGGGGAGAGCTCGATGCCGCTGCCGACGAAGGCGGGGACATATTGAAATGCGGCTATGCGCGCTCCCTCCTCGAGGGACACCGCTCCGATCGTGCGGCCCCAGAGGCGCACTTCGGCGACGCTAGCCACGCGCTATTCCCGCCACTTCCAGGGGGCCGGCGGCTCGGACGGCGACACCTCGGTGGATTGCCTTCGCGAGCCTGCCACCCGCTTGCGTACCCGTCCCCGGCGCCCCAGCAGCGCCAGCGGGCTTTGCGGCCGGTCCGGCAGCAGCTGCTCCAACCCCTCCAGAAGCTTCAGCGCGCGCAGCACCCGCAGCAGCATGACGCAGTCGGTGCTCTCGCCTGCTTCCAGCCGCTCCACGGTGCGCTTGGAGACGCCGGCTTCCTCAGCCAGCCGTGCCTGCGTCAATCCCGCATCGATTCGCCGACGCCCCAGGCGTGCGCCGATCTCCTGCAGGACGGCGGCATCCGTTAGTTCTGATGTGATCTTCATAAATCGCCCGTACAGACGATTAAACTGGAATTTAACGCGTAAATCGCCAAATACGGCGGATAATACCACAACTTACGTTTGTTATAAGTCGCTTAAATTGGCGAGTTGATCGAGATATCGTGTCTTTATTCGGCCATATTGGCGACTATAGAAATGCATCTCTGACCTAAGCCGGAGCCGTCGCAGAGCTGGCATCCTCGGCGGCCGGGGCCTGACTGTGGGTGACCTGCAGGATGCTGTGGCGGATCTGCTCTGAGAGCACCAGCTGGGCATCGGCCGCCACGCGAATCAATATTTCATCGAACTGCAGGCAGCCGGCCTCGTCCAGGCGCAGCACATCGCGCGCTCGCAGCAGGTCGATGAAGTTTCCGAACAGCGTGCGATCGAAGAACTCGGGCGAATTGAACCCGTAAAGCATCGTCATGCGCTGGGCCATGAGCTGACAGCGCTGCTCGAGCACCTTCTGCGTGATCGTGCCGCTGCCGGCACGGATCAGCAGCGCAATCGCAAGGTAGTAGCGCTCGATGGTCTGGATGGTCGTCTGCGCGAGCAGCGACAGCTGCATCGCGGCCGGAGAGTCGGGCGGGGGACGGCGCCAGAGCGACAGAGTGTCACTGCCAGCGGCCGCCCCGGGGCCCGGGGAGGCAGACTCGAGCAGCCCGAGCCGCGCGAGCGCCTCGAGGGTGCGAGTCACGACCGCCGGCAGCTCTTCCTCGGCATAGCCGAGAAACAGCTCCGCGGCGACATAGGGGTAGATGCGTGAGGCGAGGCGCTGCACGTCCTCGGTGCGCATGTCGGTGTTGCCCAGGAAGCAGCAGGCAATGAGCGAGGGCAGCGCGAACAGGTGCAGCACGTTGTTGCGGTAATAGGTCGCCAGTACCGCGTGCTCGGCGGACATGCGCACCACGTCCCCGGCCGGCGCGCGCTCGCGCAGCACCACGCCGAGGCCGACACCGTAGTCGACCGTGTGCCGCGCATCCTGGTGCGCGATCGTCACGCGGTCACTGTAGGGAATCGCGCGCAGCACCGCTACCAGCGTGTCGATCTGGCGCAGCAGATCCGCCTCGAGCAGCGCCTGACGCGGGGTCGCCAGCAGGATCACCGCCAGCAGATTGATCGGCGTGACCGTGGCCGCAGCATTGATGTTGCGCATGATCGAGAGCGCGAGCTCATCGACCAGGGCACTGACCCAGGGCGGGCGGTTCTGATCGTCGAACGGTCGCTGGCGCCAGCCCGGTGCGTGCCGATCGAGCAGCCGGTCCAGGTAGATCGGCTCGCCCAGGTTGACGTATACACGCCCGAGCCGCTGGCGCAGAAAACGCAGGATACTGCGCATCAGCCCGCGCACCGACTCCTTTTCCTTGGGCTTGCCGGAGAGCTCGCCGATGTAGGTGCGCGCCTCGATGAGGCGCTCGTAGCCAAAGTAGACCGGTACGAACACCGCGGGACGGCGCGGCTCGCGCAGGTAGCTGCGCACCGTCATCGACAGCATGCCGGTCATGGGCGGCAGCAGCCGCCCGGTGCGGCTCCTGCCCCCTTCGATGAAGTACTCGATGGGATGGCCGCGCGCCATGATGGCGGCCAGGTATTTCATGAAGACCACGGTGTAGAGGGCGTTGCCGCGGAAACTGCGACGCATGAAGAACGTGCCGCCCTTGCGCAGCAGCCGGCCAACGATCGGCAGGTTCAGATTCAGGCCGGCGGCGATGTGCGGGATGGCGTAGCCACGCTGATAGATCGCAAACGGCAGCAGAATGTCGTCCATGGTGCTGCGATGGCACGGCACATAGATGATCTCCTTGCCGCCGGCGAGCTGCTGCAGCGTTTCGGAATGCTGAAAGATGATGCCGTCGTACACCCGGTTCAAAATGCGCGCGAGAATCAGCGACATCAGCGAGACGAAGCTCGGCGAATAATTGGCGGCGATCTCCTCGGCGTAGCGACGCGCCTGCAGCAGCGCGGCACGGCGTGCCCCCCGGCCCTGGTCGCGCGCGGTCTGGGCAGCCGCGACGCGCACGGCGCGGGTATGCAGGATCTCCGTGACGATCGTGCGGCGGTGAGACAGGTCCGGCCCCAGTCGCGCGGTGCGCATGTGCGAGAACTGCTGGCGCAGCCCCCGCGCCACGCGCCGCCCCGTGGGGGCGCTCTCGCCGTCGACTTCCATCAGCCCGCGCAGCGACACCGGCTCCCCGAGCTGCACGAGGGTGTTGCGGCCATTGAAGAGCACGGTGAAGAAGCGTCGCACGCGGCTGGCGATGACCCAGTCCTCCGACAGCAGCAGCCGGATCAGCGAGCGCTCCTTTTGTGGAGCTCGCCCCCAGAACACCGCGGCGGGCACCAGCGTGACATCGAGGCTCGGATCGGCGCGCAGCTGCTCGATGAGTGCGCGCAGCAGCTCGGGCGGACGGCGGTCCAGCCGGCTGCGCCACAGCCCCACGCTGCGCGTGAGCGCAAAACAGGACCGCGCGCCGCGCAGCTGCCGCGCCAGCAGGCGTCGACCCGGACGCGGCAGCCGACCGCGCATGCACAGCTGCTGCAGAACCGCGAGGTCGCTGCGACTGCGGCGCTCGAGTACGTAGCAGGTCGGCACGCTGCGCGAGGACAGGCGTGAGGCAGCGTCCTCCGGCCGCAGCGTCGCGCGGACCCAAAGCGCGAGCACCCTGCTGAGCATCCCCATGCGTCAGGTCGAGTCGCGCTCGGGTGGCAGGTCCAGATTGATCAGGAAGTATTCGAACAGGTAGCGGATCAGCCGCAGCGCCCCGTGCAGCTGGTGATCGCCCTCGACCAGGTGCAGCGTGGCGCCGTACTCGCGCGCGAAGCGCACACTGTCCTCCACCGGTACCACCTCATCGCGCCAGCCGTGCACGATGCTCGCCGGGCAATCCAGAATGCGCTCGCGCAGCGCCGGCAGCCCCTCGCGGTAGAGCGCCGGAGCCATGAGGAATACGCCGCGCGCATGCAGCAGGGACGCCGCCGCCACGGTGATGTAGCCGCCCAGGCTCGAGCCGGCCAGCACCAGATCACCCGGGAGGCTCTTGCAGACTTCGATCAGTCGCTCGATGCGGCCGCGCGGCGTACCGATGCCGCGGTAGTCGACCGACTCGACCTCATAGCCTTCGCTGCGTGCTACGTCCGCCAGTGCCGTGATCTTGCGACCCCATGGACCTGCATCCTTGCCATGGGAGAACACGACATAGCGATTGGCCATCGTCCCGGATCCTTGCCCCGCGAGGTCGCGGTTCAGCCCTATCGCCGGGGATCATACTCCGGCCAACGGCAAGGCGAAGCGATTGACGCTCACCGGGCGCACGCAGCTGCCGGCGTGGGCGTGGCGGATCAGGAAGGCGTGAAATTCGCGCGGCCGGGCGATGGCCACGCCGCACACCAGCTGCACGGCCGCGCCCTGCGAGGGCGACTCGCCATTGAGCCGCTGGTCACAGACCACGAAAAAGTTCTCCTCGGCACGGCTGCCGACGAATGCGCCCTCATCCTCCAGAGCCTCGAAGAAGGCCGTCACCTGCTCGGTGATCTGCCGCCACAGGGCGGCTCCGGGGTGCTCAAACAGCGCCCAGCGCGTGCCCTGCTCAATGCTGGATACGATGAAGAGGGTCAGGCGTCGGGCCGAGGCGTAACGAAAATCACTGCGCCTGGCGCGCTCGCCAAGCAGCGTGCGCAGGCCGAGTCGACGTGGCCGCGCGCCGCGCTGCGTCTGCAGCACATTGACGCCGGCCTGCGTGAGGCGCTCATGGTCGAGGTCGCTGACGAGCACCGCGGGCCGCAGCCTTGCGTGGAGCGTCAGCTCCTCATCCGCCGCCGCGGACCAGACCGGGCGGCGTGCAGTGGCCTGCGCGATGAGTCCGGCGGCCGCCGCAGCCGGTGCGAAGGTTTCTTCGTGGCCGCGCAACCGATCGAGCGCGATGACCCGCGGATAGAACATCAGCACGTCCTCGCTGAAGAGCGGCCAGCTGCGCATGCCCTGCTCGGCCTGCACCGGATCACTCCAGCTGATCGGCGGATCGAGCAGCAGCATGGCCTGGCGTTCGCGACAGACGCGCAGCGCCACCAGCAGCGCCGGCAGGCTCACGTCCTGCTCGCGTGTCAGGGGCGGCACATGCAGAAAGTTGAAGGCCTCGGCGCCGCGCAGCGCGAACAGTCCCGTGCCGCGCTCGGCTTCGCCGATGATGTCGTAGGCGGTGAGCGCATCGCCGTCGTCGCCGTCGGCCTCCGACACGCTGTAGCCCACCGATGCCGGGGCGCTCGCGGACACGTCCGGACGCTCGGCAGGCAGCGCCGAGTGCACGCGCACGAGCTGCGACTCGGCGAGCGCCGAGAGCACGCTGCGCTCGGCGCTGGGCAGGATCGAGACACGGCGGAAGATCTCCTGCTGCTCGATGAGCTCGCTGCCCGGCGCGCGCAGCCGCTGCACGACGAGGTTGAAGCGATCCGGCTCATGCGCGCCGATGCCATCGTAATCGACCGAGGCACGCAGGTATTCGCGCGTGCCGGGTGCGAGCCCGATCAGGATGAGCGCACCGCGGGCGGCGGGTAGATGCAGCGTGGGAGCACGGCCGCCGTTGCAGACACGCACGACGGTGCACTCCGCTCCGCCATTCTCGAAGAACTGCTCAATCGCATAGGAGAGGGTCGAGGGTTGCCACAGACCGCCGAAGATGCGGCGATAGTCCTCGAAGCTGCGCAGCGGGACGGGCTGATTCAGCGGTCCCTTCAGGGCCCGCCCGATGAAGGCGGAGACGGCGGCCTTCGCACGTGCGATCACCGCCTGCGGTCGAATGAGTTTTACGGTATCGGTGCCGGAAACAGCCAGCTCGGCCACGCCCTTCCCTCGAAGCCCGCGCGCACTGTATCACAAGCAACGCAACGCAACGTCGCCGCTGCGCGACGCGGGCGAGCGATGATGCGAACGTGTGAGAGCCGATGAGGCTCACTGAGGATCGCTGCGCGCGCGAGTGCCGCGCGATGCGATGCTCGCGCGTTATGCGCTTCTGGCCCGGTGCGTCGTCTTGGAGCGCGCGGCAGTGGATGTCGGGCGCGATGGCGCATGCGCCCGCGGCTGCGAGGACGCCAGCTGCGGCTCATCGGAGGTTGAGCGCTGCCCGGGCTGCAGGGCGCGCGCTGCCTGCTCGATGTCGCCGGCCTGTGCTTCCTCCTGACGCCGCGTGATCTCAGCGAGCATCAGCTCGAGCCACTCGCTGAGCACTGCGCGGGCCTCGTCCTCAGCCACCCGAGGAGCCTCGGTGCGCACTGGTGACGGCCTGTGCGGGCGCCGGCACCGTGCCGGCCGTGCCCGGCTCCAGATCCGAGAGCACCTGCTGAGGTGTCTTGGCATCGGCACTGGCATCGTCGGATCCATCCCAATCGGCGCCGAGCGGGATACGGTTCTGCACCTGCGGGGCCGCCGCAACCACGGCGGCGATGCCGGCCGCGGCTGCCGAGCCGGTGACCGGCACGGGAATATCACGCGGGGCCGCGCCGATCGCCGCGACGCTGTCCCAATCGATCTGCACGCCCTCGGCTTTCAACTGATGCCGCAGATGGGGATTGGCATTCAACATCGCCATCAGCAGGCGCTTCTGCGCGTGCTGCCAGTTGCGGTGGTCATCCTGCAGAGGTGGGTAGACCTGAAGGTAGAGCTGATGATCGCGCCAGCCGAACAGATACGGCTGATTCACCACACGCACCGGTGTGCCCACCGGCACCATCTGGAAGAGCTTCTCGATGTCCTCGGGATACAGGCGCACGCAGCCGTGGCTCGAGCGCAGTCCCACACCATAGGGCAGGTTCGTGCCGTGAATCAGATAGGACGGCCAGCCGAGCCGGAATTCGAATTTGCCCAGCGGATTGTCGGGGCCTGCTTTGACCACCGCGGGGAGCTTCTCGCCATTGTCCTTGAAATGGTCCTCGCGCAGCGCGAGCGAGGGATGCCAGACCGGATCCTTCACGCGCAGCGTGACGTGCGTGACGCCCTCGGGCGTTTTCCATCCCGCCTTGCCGATGCCGATCGGATAGGTGTACAGGATCTGCGGCTCGCCGGGCTTGTGGCGCGGGAAATAAAACAGCCGCAGCGCGGCCACGTCGATGACGATGCCCTCGTGAGGAGCCGCCGGCAGAATGAACTGCGTCGGTACCACGACGCGCGTACCCTCTTTGGGAATCCAGATGTCCACGCCAGGATTGGCATTGACGATCTCGTTGTAGCCGACATTGAAACGCCGGCCGATGTCCAGCAGCGTATCCTGCTTGCGCGCCGTGGTGATCTGCACAGTGCCGACCACTTCCTGATCGGGACTGAGCACGAACTTGTGAGTGTCCACCGGCTCGGGAAGCTGCGGCTTGGGCGGGGGAGGTGGAGGTGCCTGCACGACCGGGACAGGCGCCGGCGCACGATGCGGCGCGATCAGTGCGCAGCCTGATAGCACAGAGAGGCCTGCCAGCACGACGCACAGGCCGCGGAGCTGCCCGATCGAGACTGCCTTCGAGGCGGGGCGGAAGCGAGGTCTGCGGCCGGACTGTTGGGTATCCATGCGGCCATTCTAGAGAAGGATGGGCGCAATAGAGAAGGGTGCGCCGGATTGACGGAAGTTAATACGGCCTCCCGGGGCTGCGTTCAGTCGGCGTTCACAGCAGAATGGGCTGATTCGGCAGCTCATTGGCCGGCGCGCTGCGCAGGGCCGGAAAATGCTGCTCGAGCAATGCAGCCACGCCGGCAATGGCTGCCTTCGAGCCTTCCGCGACGCGGCCGGCGCGGTACTGTGTCTCGACCTCGCGACACACCGACTGCCACTCCGAGGGGCTCACGCGGGCATTGATGCCGCGATCGGCGATGATCTCAACCGCGCGATCGGCCCGCAGCACATAGATCAGCACACCGTTGTTATGTTCGGTATCCCAGATGTGCAGCTGCGCGAACAGCGCCAGAGCTCGCTCGCGCGGGGTAATGCCATGCCAGAGTGCCGCGAGCGGCAGGGAGGTTTCGACCGCGAAGCGAATCTCCCCGGCGTGGCGCGCCTCGGCCGCGGAGCAGGCCTGCTCGATCTGCTGCAGCAGCGCCGGGGAAAACAGCCGGTGCGTGCCGGCGCGCGTACTGCACACATGACGCGCCAGGCGCAGCAGCCGCCGCGGCACGCTGCCGCGCATCTCACCAGCTGCCGGAAGCCCCGCCACCACCGAATCCTCCGCCACCGCCACTGAAGCCGCCAAAGCCGCCGCGGCCTCCGGAGCCCATGCCCCCGAAGCCACCAAAGCCGCCGAAGGGCCCGCCAAATCCGCCGAATGGCCCGCCGCGGCCACGCGGGCCGGAGCTCCAGCCCCCACCCGAGCCACCCAACAGCAGCGAACCGAGAAAGGCCAGCACGCCGGCGCCCAGGGCAAAGTACAGAGTCTGTGTGATGAGCAGGCCCAGCAGGCCGATTCCCGCGCCGGTCAACCCCGCGCCGAGGGCGCGGCCAAAGATGGCGCGCAGTATGCCGGCGCCCACGAGAGTGGCGATCAGCAGCGGCATGATTGCGTTGCGCAATGCTGCGGGCGGGCGCCTTCCCTGCCAGCTGCGGTCGGGCGGCGGCAGAGTCTCCCCATCGATCAGCCCCATCATCTGATCCACCCCGGCGCTGATGGCGGCGAAGTACTGGCCCTGCCGCAGCAGGGGCACCATGGTGTTCTCGATGATGCGATTGGAGGCAGCGTCGGTCAGCACCCCTTCCAGGCCGTACCCATTCTCGATGCGCAGCGCGTGATCGTTCTTGGCCACGAGCAGCAGCGCCCCGTCATCCACACCCTTGCGCCCGAGCTTCCAGGCTTCCACGACGCGAATCGAATACTGCTCGATCGCCTCGGGCGCTGTGGTCGGCACGATCAGTACTGCCAGCTGCGCGCCCTTGCGGCTCTCGAAGTCGATGAGGCGCTGCTCGAGCTCGCTCTGCTGCGCGGAGGTGAGCGTGCCGGTGAGATCGGTGACGTGCGCGCTCAGCGGCGGTACCGGCTGCAGCTGCTGTGCACCGGCGACTCCCACCAGCAGCAGGACCAGCGCGAGCGCCGAGCGCCGCCAGGGCGTCGCCCGCCAGCTCACCTGCCGCCAGTACACCGGATGCGCGCTCAGGGATTGGCGGCCGGCGCGGCGGGCGCGGCGCTGAAATCCACGGTCGGCGGCCGCGCGATCTGCGCCTCATCCTGGACGGTGAAGTTCTGCTTGGGCGGGTACTTGAACATCATCGCCGTGAGGTTCACGGGAAAAGTGCGCACCAGCGTGTTGTAGCTCTGCACCGCATCGATATAACGGTGACGCGCAACGGCGATGCGATTTTCCGTGCCTTCGAGCTGCGCCTGCAGGTCTCGAAAGTTCTGGTCGGACTTGAGCTGGGGGTAGTTCTCGGTCACTGCGATCAGGCTCTTCAGCGCCTGTGTGAGCTGCCCCTGAGCCTGCTGAAAGCGCTGGAAGGCCTGCGGATCGTTCACGAGCTCGGGCGTCACCTGAATCGAGCCGACCTTGGCGCGCGCCTCGGTGACCCCGATGAGCACGCGCTGCTCTTGTGCGGCATAGCCCTTGACCGTATTGACGAGGTTGGGCACCAGATCGGCGCGGCGCTGGTACTGGTTGACCACCTCGGACCAGGCGGCCTTCACGGACTCGTCCTGCTGCTGGATGCTGTTGTAGCCGCAGCCTGCCAGCAGCATCGCCACGGCTGCCAGCAGCCAGATCCTGTAGTTGCGCATAGCGACTCCCTCCGGCGCCCTATCCTACTCGCAGTGGCTGCGCGGCGCGCTGGACGCTGGCGCGACCCCAATATAATGCGTCCATGAGCCGCTACCGCGCACCGCAGCCGCAGGGGTCCCGCTATATCACGCCCGCGGGGGCGGCGCGGCTGCGTGCCGAGCTCGAGCAGCTGTGGCGCCAGGAGCGACCGCAGGTGACTGCCGCCGTGGCAGCCGCCGCGGCGCAGGGCGATCGCTCCGAGAACGCGGAATACACCTACGGCAAGCGGCGGCTGCGCGAGATCGACCGCCGGGTACGCTTCCTGCGCCTGCGTCTGACCGACATGGTGGTCGTGGACCGCCCGCCGAGCGACCCACGCCGCGTGTATTTCGGCGCTCGCGTCACGCTCGAGACCGATGCCGGTGCGCAGGTACGTTACCGCATCGTCGGACCGGACGAGCTCGACATGGGGATGGATCACATCAGTATGGATGCACCGCTCGGGCGGGCGCTGCTCGGGCGGCGCCTGGATGACGAGGTGCAGCTCGAGCTCGCGGGTGGAGCGCAGCGCTACTGCATCGTCGCGATCGAGTACCCGTCCGCGGGCTGAGTCAGCGCATCAGCAGCCAGCGCATCAGCAGACGCGCACATTCTTGAATTGCCAGGGATCGTTTTTGTCGAGGTCCTCGGGGAAAAGCCGCTCGCGCTCGGAGAGCGGCGTCCAGTCCGAGTACTGGCCCACCACCGGACCGAGATAGGGCCGGCAGAGCGCAAGACAACGTCTGAAATCCATCTCATCCGGCTCCACCAGGCCGCTGTTGGGATTCTCCATGGCCCAGACCAGGCCCGCCAGCACCGCCACGGCGACCTGCAGGCTGGTGGCATTGTTGTAGGGGCACAGCGAGCGCGCCTGATCGACCGAGAGCTGCGAGCCATACCAGTAGGCATTCTTCTTGTGGCCGCCGAGCAGCACGCCGAGCTCGTCGATGCCCTTGCTGATGTCGTCCATCAGGATGCGCTTGCGTGACTGCAGCTGGTAATTTCGGCCGCAGAACTCATGAATCGAGAGCACCGCGGCATCGGCCGGGTGATAGGCGTAGTGCGCCGTGGGGCGGTAGAGTACCTGCGTGTCCTTGCGCATGGTGTAGTAATCGGCAATCGAGATCGCCTCGGAGTGGGTGATCAGAAAACCATGATAGGGGCCGTTGATGGGCGTCCAGCTGCGCACGCGCGTGGCCACGCCCGGTTGCGCCAGCCAGATGGCCGCACCGCCGCCGAAATCATGGCGGCGCGCGTCGCGCGGGAAATTGCGCTCATGGCTGCCCCAGCCGAGCTCGGCGGGTTGACTGCCCTCGGCGACGAAGCCATCGACCGACCAGGTGTTGACGAACTCGTTGGGCTCCTTGGGGATGTTCGAGACCTGCGTATCGCGCTCGGCGATGTGCACCACCTTGATGCCCAGGCGCTGCGCGAGCTCGGCCCACTCCGTGCGGCTCTT
>Ga0335075_10008272_pt1 | contig 15962 bp, 16 predicted proteins | sample Lox_Sample_24_FD_206723 | JGI IMG/M metagenome (GOLD analysis project Ga0335075, IMG submission 206723) | Soil microbial communities from Loxahatchee National Wildlife Refuge, Florida, United States - Lox_Sample_2.4 | ecosystem: Environmental > Terrestrial > Soil > Wetlands | place: USA... | reverse complement strand
TGGCTCCCAGCTCCCTGGAGCTGCGTATCCGTGAAGGCGTAATTAACCTTCGCTATTCCGAGCCGCACTGGCTCAAACCGGCAGCGTCGTTGTTGATCATCGATAGCAAAGCGGGAACAACCCGCGCGTAGATAAAGAAAGAGGACACGAAGTGAAACGCGAACTGGACAACCTTGTGACCCAAATGCACGCCGGCGGCATCACTTACAACGAAGCCGTCAGGGAATTCAAGAAGCGCTTTCTCGTTGAGGTTCTTGCGCATCACAGGGGAAACCAGTGCAAGGCGGCCAAAGAGCTAGGCATGCACCGCAACACGCTCAGCCGCACCATCTCCGATCTCCAGATCGATCCGTCGCAAATTCGCCGCGGCCTCAAGCGTCCCAGCCGCAGCGAACGTCCTGTATTTGAAGCAAGACAGGTCGCGCGCTGAGCCTTCCGTAAAACCGGGAAGCTCCAACGCCGCGCCCTGTTTTACTCTGGATATAAAGGGCAAACAACCGACGTGGCATCCACCCAATCTCAACCCAGCGTTTTTGTGCGCGAGGGCTTCCGCTGGGACGCGCACCATGCGTATCTCTTCGACATTGACGGCACGCTCCTGCGCTGCCGCGACCGCATCCACGTAAACGCATTCCTATCCAGCGTGCGCGCCGTCATGGGCCGCGACTTTACTCTCGACGGCGTCACCCTGAGCGGGAACACCGATCCCGGCATCCTGCGCGATGTCTTCCGTCTTGCAGCCCTCGAGTCCGCGCATTGGGAGCCGCACTTCGAAGCCATCCTCCAGCGAATGCGTGATGATGTGGCCCTCCGCCGCGACGAGATGAAAATCGACAAAATGCCCGGCGTTGACGAAGCCCTGCAGCACCTTCGCGCGAAGGGTGCCGTCCTCGGCATCGCTACCGGTAATCTCGAAACCATCGGTTGGCTCAAGATCGAGCATCTCGGCCTGCGGCACTGGTTCACATTCGGCGGGTTCAGCGACCGCTTCCCCGCCCGCGCCGATATGATCGCCGATGCCGCCCGAAAGGCGCGTACGCAGGCCGGCCTGCATGCCTCCGTCTGCGTTGTCGGAGACACTCCTTCTGACATCACCGCCGCCCGCGCCAACAAGCTTGCTGCAATCGCCGTTGCTACCGGCAACTACACCTTCGATCAGCTTATGGAACACGATCCCGACGCCTGCGCTGCCAATTTCATCGCGCTGCGCGCTCTCACGGAAAATTCATGAGCCGTCGCCACGCCCTCGCGATTGTTCTCGTCGCCGCTGCGCTTTCCTGCGCGGCCGCACACGGAACCTCTCGTGAACGCGATACCGAGAAGGCCCGCCATTTCTATCTTGATGGGGCAAGGGCTCTCAAGGCTCAGAACTACTCACTCGCCCAAAGGGACTTCGATCAGGCGGCACAACTCGATCCCGCGAATCCGCAGTACCGGGCCGCTCGCACCATTCTCATCGGCTATCGGGCCGCTCAGTTGATCCAGGATGCCGACAAGGCGCAGATCCTGGGCCACCCCGCCCAGGCCCGCGTCGATCTATTGCTCGCCTACCATCTCGACCCCAGGAGCCCCATGATCGCGCAGCATATCGACCAGCTTGCGGCAGATGACGCGCCGCCCGCAATCGATTTGCACCCTGCCGACCGGTCCATTGCCCCACCGGTCACGCTCGCGCCCGATAAGCGTACGCACAGCTTCCACCTGCGCTCGCCAGCGTCGGATGTGCTGCGCCAGGTTCTCACTGCCTACGGCATACAGCCCAGCATAGACAGCTCTGTAAAGAACCGGATCGTTCGCCTCGATGCCGACAATCTCACGTTTGACCAGGCCGCCCGCATGGTCAAACTCATCACAAATACCTTCTTTGTACCCCTCGACCCCAAACGTGTCCTTGTCGCTGACGATACAAAAGAGAACCGAAACCGCCTCGAGCGCCTCGCCGAAGAAACCGTCTACCTTCCCGGCCTTGATAGTGCCGAAATTGCCGACCTCAGCCTCATCATTCGAAATGTTTTTCAGGCAAAGTTGACGCAGGTCTCCCAGAGCAAAAGCACCATCACCATCCGCGCTCCGCAACCAGAGATGGCCGCCCTCAACGGAACCCTCCGTGAAATGCTCAACGGCCACAGCATTGTGCAGCTCGACGTCCGCCTCTACAACATCGCCCGCACCAAGTCGGTGAATATCGGCGTCCAGCTCCCGCAGCAGGCAACACTCTTTAATATCCCCTCTGAGCTGAATAGCATTATTGCCCAGAACTCAAGTCTGGTGCAGCAGATCATCTCCGAGGGCCTTGCCAGCCCCGGCGACCTCGGAGCCATCGCCCTTGCCCTGCTCGCCTCTGGTCAACTGAGCGGATCATCCCTTCTTTCGCAGCCCTTCGCCTATTTTGGCGGCGGACTTACGCTGACAGGTCTCGCTGTCGGCAGCGTCAGCGGTAACTTGGCTCTCAACTCCTCTCAGTCGCGCGCCCTCGATCACATCACCATGCGCTTGCAGAACCAGCAGGAATCCACCATCAAGGTCGGCGAACGCTACCCTATCATCACGTCCAGCTACTCCAACTTCGGCTCTAGCAATCTCAACATCCCCGGCCTTTCCACTGCGGGGCTCTCGAGTGAGTTGGCCAGTCTCGGCATCAGCCCCTCTGCCTTGTCCTCAGGACTCAGTCAAACAATACCCCAGGTGCAATATCAGGACCTTGGGCTTACATTCACTGTCACGCCCAGCATTCAGCAGGACCGCGACGTCAGCCTCAGCCTCGACCTCAAAATCACCTCACTGCAGGGAACCAGTCTGAACGATATCCCGGTCCTCAACAGTCAGGAGTTCTCCACCATGACCACCTTGAAACCGGGAGCCAGTGCCCTCGTCGTCAGCAATCTCAATAAGCAGCAGGCGCGCGCTGTTGCCGGAGTCCCCGGCCTCACTGACCTCCCGGGTTTCCAGTCCACCACCAACGAGCAAACCCAGTACGATTACTCCGACCTGGTCATCCTCATCACTCCGCACATAATCCGGCTTGCTCATACACAGGAGATCGGAAAAATGTTTATCCTGCCCGTGCATTGAGCCGCCGCTAACGCAACCACGGATTTCCCTCTTTCTCAGCCCCAATCGTCGTCTCGTCGCCATGCCCCGGAATCACCCGCGTTTCCTCCGGAAGCGGCATCAGACGGTTGTGAATCGACTCCAGAATCTGCCTCCCGTTACCGCCTGGCAAATCCGTCCTTCCAATCGACCCTGCAAAAAGCGTATCGCCAGCATACAAAATTCCCTCCGGCGCAAAGTGCAGGCAAATGCTTCCCTGCGTGTGCCCCGGCGTAAATATCACCTCGCCCTTATGGCTCCCCGCTCTAACCAACATCCCCTCGCGCGCATTTTCATCTGGGGGCGCAACCTCCGGAGTCTCCACACCCAGCCATCCCGCTTGAATCTTCATCATCCTCAGCAGCGGCAAATCATTCTCGTTCAGCAAAATCGGTGCCCCCGTTGCGCGCTTCAGCTTTACTGCTCCGCCCACGTGGTCAATGTGCCCGTGCGTGACCACAATCTGCTTCAGCTTTAACCCATGTGCCTTCAACCTTTCAAGAATATAGACCACGTTGTCGCCGGGGTCGATCACCATTGCCTCGCCCGTGGTCTCATCGCCTAGAATCGAGCAGTTACACTGCAGCAATCCCACCGGAAATGTCTCCAGAATCATCTTTTGATTGTCCGCGAAGCCGCTCGTGGAGTACAAATGGCGTCGAACTATTTATCCCGGAAATCGGAGGTCGCAATGCCATCGAGGAAAGAATGGACGGAATGGCACCTGACGACGCGTGGCTGGGAAAAAGGCGCAACCCGTGTTCACGGCCAAGGCAACACGTGGGTCGAAGAGCCCCTCGACCGCCTCTTGAGCTTCGTCTATCAGGAGCTCGAAACCGGCGATCCGCCCCAAGTCAAAAAGTGGTCTGAGGAAACCTGGCGCTCAAAGAAAGAAGAAGAGGTAAAGTCTGCGCTCACCAAATCCGGTCCTTGCCCCGAGCATCTCTGAGTCCCATCAACTCAGAATAGAAACTCGGCCCGAAGCCAGGTCGTAGTATCCGGCGACGATTTTCAGCTTGCCGCCGCTCACCATTTCCGAGAGCACGGGCGACGAATCAGCGAGCAAACCCGCCTGGATCTTCGCATTCTCCTTGATTGCGGTCTCCAGATTACCGTGCGCTATGTCCACGGCAGGCTGAATATGCGAGAAAAGCGAGCTGATCTGCCCGGGCACCGGTTTCCCCTGCATCGTCGCTTTCACCGCGCCGCAGCTTGAGTGGCCCAGGACCAGGATCACCTTCGTGCCCAGCACCGCCGCGCCATACTCCAGGCTCCCGATTATCTCCGGAGTTACAAAATTCCCTGCCACGCGCGTCACAAAGATCTGTCCGATCGTTTGGTCAAACACCAGCTCCACGGGGACGCGCGAGTCCGCGCAGGAAAGCACGGCAGCAAACGGTTCCTGCTTTTCCACAGTGTGTTTGCGCAAAATGTTCAGGCTCTGCCCCAGATTGCCAAGTTTGTCGGCCGCAAAACGCTGATTGCCTTCCATCAAATGCTGCAGTGACTCATCAGGAGTAAGGTTCGTCTGCGCTAGAAGCACTTCGGGTTCTAGGAATTCCATAGCAGTTGCACCCAGAATACCGCCCGCGACCCCAACCAGGGAGCCGCCCAGAAAACTTCGCCGCGAAACGGCGTCGTTATTTGATGCAGGGCAAGATTTGGAAGAAGAGTTTGATTCGAGCATAATTGACCTCTCAATTCTGGAGAGACGCCATCATACCAAAGATAACCCGGCCGGGCAGGTTCAACGGAGATAACTGAACTCATCCTTCTGGCCTACTTCACCTGGAGCATAATTAGTTGTTGGCCATCCAGCACCGATCCTAATTCGACCGATCCAAGTGGAACCGCTGACTCGCCATGCAGTGTCACCTGATGATTGGTCCGCCCAGGTTCCAGAACATTCGCCATTGAAAGCGGCACTGCAGCAAGCGTGTGGCCGTCCATGGAAGCCTGCGCAGCAGGCGCAAGAAGCGTCACATACAGCCGGTCGGTCGCATGCAGACTGTTCAGTCCTTCGATAGTCGCTTCCACACTCTCTTCTGGTCCCGCCGCCGTCAGCGGTTGCATCAGCCTGTCCACAGCTTCGCCGCTGCTCACCAGCAGCCGAACCTGCCCTGCGGGCAGCGTCGCCGGCAGCGTTACCGGGATCTGTACATTCCGCACTTCACCGCGCCACGGGAGCACCACCGCGTCAATCATGACCGTATCGCCCCCGCGCACTTCGTTCCTTTCCGCTTGTGCGCTCTCGAGCTGCATCGTTCGCCGCCCGCTTAACGCGTCCACGTCAATGTCAATGCTCTCCACCGGAGACAGCCGTGCCGCATTGCCGTAAAGCTGCTGGAACCGTTCTCCAACAAGCACTGCCGCCGCAAGGTTCGAGGGAATAAACGTTGACGGCGCGACCATCTGGTCCAGCCGCAACGGTGGATACCCCTTCACCCGCACAGTGCCGCGGATCCGGTAGCTTGTCTCAGTCGCATATTCATTGGAGTCCATCAGCCCCTGATACAGCGACACCAGCACCGCCTGCGGAGTAATCTCCTCCTGATCCACCACCCGCAGGTGCAGCGTCCGCGAAGCCCCGGCATTGCCGGCCCCCGCGTCTCCGTCTGTTGACACGTGGATCGTCAGCGGGATCATCCTCGCCTGTAACCCGAACTGTCCCCGGATCGCCGTCAGCCGGTCTTCCGTAAACGCTCCAATCATCTGCGCCGTGTTGATGATCTTGAAGGCGTTGTACGGCGAGGGCAGCGTCGCCACCACATCAGCCTTGGTCATCGGGAATGACACCGGCCCGAACTGAGTAATCGGATGTCCGCATGCCAGCAGCTGCGTGGGATCAACATAGGTTACGGTACAGGTCGCGGAAATCTCCAGATCGCCCCGCACCAGCACCGCGCTCACCGCTGAGCCGGGTTCAATCGAGTGCTGCTCAGCCACGCTGGCCATGCCGCTCAACACGCCAATGCCGGAAACGCCGCCGATACCCGCAACCGCTGTCAGTCCCAGTTCAGGAGCATGCTCTCTCCACAGCGCAACTGCCTGCGGTGAAAACCCGCTGAAGACCAGCGGTGTTTCAATCGGACGAAGGTCAGATGCCTCAATGTCCGCTCCCTCTGTCTGCAGGCTATGAGGCATGCTCAGAGCGGCAACCTCAACGCTGCGGCTCTGCGTCGCACCCTTACTGGCTGCCAGCCTTGTATACGGCACGCGGTTCTGCAGCATCTGCGCAATGGGAGTAATCCCGCAGATCGGCTCCTTGCTGAACACGCCGATGCGGTACGAGATCGCGCCGACCAGCTTGCCGTCAATGTAGACTGGGCTGCCGCTCATGCCCGCAACTACGCCCGAGTACTCCGGCTTTGCACCCTCCAGCCGTCCCAGAATCAGGTCCTCGCCCGGTCCGATGGCATTGCGCAGCACCCCCAGAATCTCAACTCCCATCGGCTCCGGCTTGGTGCCCTCAAACACGGTGTAGGCCACCCCCTGCATCCCGCGATGCAGCTCTTTCTGCGGAAAGAATGAGGTTGTAGGCGGAGGCATTGATACCCCCGCCGGTGCCTTGTCGAGAACCGACTGTGCCTTGAGCGCGCTTCCGCCCCCCAGCAATTCGCAGGCAATCAAAGCCGCCAGAATAACCTTTGAACCTGCCGAAACAGCCTTCCCCAGCCCGGTGTCTTTTCCACTCATTTCCACGTCTCTTAGAGTAGCGGGTCTGGTACCCTTGCCGCAAAGTCAATCGGGATTCACAATAAGACAGCCATGAAATACATCTCCGTCGCATTGCTGATCGCCGCCCTCCTTCTCGGCCAGAACCCCGCAGTTGGGGTCGCTCAGCAGACCTCACAGCAGCAAACGCCGCAACAGCAGACACCCCAGACACCCCAGAATCAGACCGGGCCCGTCGACGGCGGCCCCAACGGCGACAATGGCGCCATTGCGATACCGAGAAAGCCTCAACCGTCGGCACCCGCGCCTCCTCCGCCCCCCGCACCTAAGGTCAAAAATCCTCCTGGACTGGGCAATCTCTCACTGCACGTTAACGTTCCGATTGTCACCGTAGATGTGGGCGTGATCCTCCAGAAGACCCACCAGTTTGTCCCCAATCTCCAGGAGGACAACTTCCGCATCTACGAGGATGGCAAGCTCCAGCAGATCACCCACTTCCAGCGCATCCAGGCGCCAATCACCGCGGTGCTGCTGCTCGAGTTCGCCTCAACCAGCTGGTGGTTCATCAGCGACATGGAAAATGCTGCCTATTCCTTTACGCAACAGCTCCGACCCAACGATTATGTCGCTGTCGTAACGTATGACATGCACACCAACATCCTCACGGACTTTACCCAGAACAGATCCGTGATAATGAACGCTCTAAACTCGCTCACCATCCCCACATGGAGCGAAACCAATGTCTTCGACGCTCTCTACACCACACTCGACCGCCTCAGCCGTATTCCGGGGCGCAAATACATCATCCTAATTGGCTCTGGTGTTGACACCTTCTCGAAGATCACCCTCGGCAAGTGTCTCGAGAAAATCAAGGAAACCCCCAACGTTACCATCTTCACAATAAGTACAGGGCAACTGGCCCGTCTTTACGCAGAAGACCAGGGCATGGGCATGGCTGGCCCCCGTGAAATGACCTTTCTTCAGGCCGACAATCAAATGAGAACCTTCGCCCAACTCACTGGCGGCATGGCATTCTTCCCGCGCTTTCAGGCGGAGCTCCCCGAAGACTTCCAGGTGATCAATGCCTCCATCCGAAACCAATACGCCATCACCTACACGCCCACTGACCAGAAGCAGGACGGCACCTGGCGCAAAATCCATGTTGAGCTTGTAGACAGCGAAGGCCGCCCGCTTCGCATGCAGGATGAAAAGCACAAACCGCTCAAGTACGACGTCATCGCCCGCGACGGTTATCGTGCCAAGCAGGAAGTCAACTAGAAACCCTACGCGAAAGGCCGTAGCCTCCTACGCCCTTCCGCTTTACTCCATTTCCAGCACAACTCTGAACCGTGCTTTGCCGCTGATCATGCGGTCATAAGCCTCCGCAGCTTTCTCCAGCGGGTACTTCTCGATCAGCGGCCTTACACCCATCGCCGCGCTGAACTTCAGGGTATCCTCTGAATCGATCGCCGTGCCGCATGGCCATCCCTGCACCGACTGGCGCGCCAGTAGCATTGGCAGAACGTTCACGCTCACCGGCCCGGCTGGAGCACCCAGTACCACGAACTTTCCCTGATGCCCAAGCCCGCCCAGCGCCCCGGACATCGCTCCCGCATCCGTCACCGTAGCCAGAATCGTCTTCGCTCCGCCCAGTCTCTTCAGCGCCTCCGACACATCGTCTGCCGTGCTGTCGATGTAGTGGGCCGCTCCCAGCTCATGCGCAAACTTTGCCTTGTCAGCTCCCCGTGCAATCGCGACGGTTGTGTAGCCCATTTTAGCGGCATATTGCACTCCCAAGTGCCCTAGTCCCCCCATACCCAGCACCGCGACCACGTCCGGAGGTCGCGCCCCGCTGTTCCTCAATGCATTGAAAGTCGTAATCCCAGCGCAGAGCAGTGGTCCGGCTTCCGCCCATGCAAGCTCCTCCGGAATCGCCGCAAGCGCAATCTCCGGTGCAATTACATAATCGGCGTACCCGCCGTCGAACGAAATCCCGGGAATTTTCAGCCGCTGGCACGCAACCAAATCGCCCCTGCGGCACGGCTCGCACTTGCCGCAGTGCCCGCCATACCATCCCAGGCCCACGCGCTGGCCAATCTCCCACTCCGTCACACCCTCTCCCAGAGCATCCACAACACCCACTACTTCGTGCCCCGGCACCCGCGGGTATGCAATTCCTGGCCAGTATCCCTCTTTCGTCAGAGAATCGCTATGGCAAATACCGCAGGCCTGAACCTTGACTCGAACCCAGCCTGCCTCAGGCTTGCCCACCTCACGCGTTACCAACTCAAATGCGCCTCGTGGCTTGCCGACTTGCACAAACCTGCCCGTTTTTTTATCAGCCATTTGTGTTTGCCTCCCTCTCTCCGGTTTCGATGCTCCGCAGTCCTGCAAGGCGGCAGAATTCCTGATGAATTCTCCGGAGATCGCGGGGCCTGCACAGTCGATATCTGCTGACTTAGCTTGCTCGCCCCTGGCCAGGGTTGCTGATCGTCGAATCCCGCCTTTTTCTCCTTCGAATCACCACCAGACGCACCGTAAGCGCAATCGCGCCACCCAGTGCTGTACAAATCGCTCTTCTCTGCGCAATCGCTGCTTCAGGAATGCGAGTAAACGAGAGGAGGAACACAATGTATCCGGTCAGGAAAAATGCGAACATCGCGTAGTTCACGTTCAACGTTGCAAACGAGAGCCATGCAAACACGACCGTAATCACCGCCAGTGTCACCGGAGACAGCATAGTGTGGGCCAGCAAAGCGCTGAGCAGCCACGCTCCGGCCACAGTTCCCAGCGTTCGTGCAATTGCCCGGCTGGCTGTGTCCCTCAGGCCTGGCTTCAACACCAGCAGCGCCGTCATTGGAATCCAGTATCCGCTTCCGAAATGCAGCTCCCGGTAGATTTCTGTACTCAAGCCTACAGTGGCCAACAGCCGCAAAGGATACCCTAGCTTCGAATCCACAAACCTGCCTGCTCGAACGTTTCGGACAATCTCCATGAGTGTCGCACGCAGCGCCTGTTCTTCCTCGCGCATGTACCGCGTAATCTCCATCAGGCGCGCCCGCAGGTCCGCGAAGAGTCGCAGCGCAGCGCTCGACCACAACACCTGTATCGCACCGCCGGCTCCAAGCAGCAGGACCCTCTCGAGCGCGGGCTTCGCCCCAACCGGGAACGCGGAACCAACCAGAAGCGTAGCTATACATTGCTGCCCAACCCATCCGTATCCGTCCGGTCGCTCTGTCAGCAGCCCGTAACCGAACGCCCACAGCGCCGCAATAACAACCAGTATCCCGCTCTCGTGACCCGCCACCATGCCTACGAACATCGAAAAGGCAATGCCCAATGTCGCAAAGATCATCGGCAGCAGCTGCGATCGATCAATGTTATGTTTCGCGCCAAACCCCACCGTCATCGCCCCGCCCGCCGCGATCATGCCCGCCGCAGGATGCCCCACTCCCAATCCCACGGCAAGGCAAAGCGCAATTGGCAGGACAAAAATTAGATCCGACGCAAAGGTCTGGTTCCGCCACTTGAATAGGTAGCTATCGCTCAAATAAGCGGCCGCTGGCGCTATATCCATCTACTAACCAATATCACGATAGAAAAAGCCCGGTCGTTGGGACCGGGCTTGGGGCTCGACACGAGTTGTGCTCTTTTACTGTGACTCATGAAAGTACCGGGCGACTGTCCGTACAAACGGACGTGCCGAATCCGGAACCGCAACCTCTCCTGCGAGAATCTGATGGAAGCTGTAGTGCTTCCCATAGAACGTGTCCGTGTCGTCCTGGTTCTGGCTCACCGAAGTGCCGTCAAGGTCAATGCCAGCGAACAGCCCCTTGCTGCGTGAGTAGGTCAGCAACTCAGCGCTCATGTTCAATGAGGTCCCTGCCTCGGCGTTGCGTCCAACTGGGCCTGCAGCCGCGGAAGCATCGCCACCGATTTTGAACTTGCTTTTCAGCAAATCCTGCAATCCGTGTTGATTCACTGCCACCAGCACCAGGTCGGTTCCCTGTGCCCCGATCTGTAGACCGAAAGACCCGCCCGCCATCCGCAGAAACACTGGTGCGCTCCATCCATGACCCGTGCGGCACGTGGCTACTCCCTGACCATACTGTGCCCCGAATACAAAAGCAGCCTTCTTCAGGCTTGGTACAACAACCACGCATACAGCTTGCTTGATGATCGAATCCGGGATTCCGCTATCAGGGGTTTGTGAAAGCTCGTTGATAACCAGCCGGGCCTTCTCCAGCCGCTCGTTTAGGTCAGCTCGGGTGGAATCAGCATACGCAGATGCGGTAAAGACCACGATGCACAGAATTGCAAGGATTTTTTTCATAGATATCGCTTTCTTGCTCATTTCTCCTGTAATAACGTAACGCCGCAGTGCGGCATTAATCTTTATGATGCAATCCACTGACGCTTGTGAACCGCGTCACACTCATTCATAACACGGGAGAGGAGATGCGGTTGCGGTCTCCGAGGTTTATGGGCTTCAGGAAAGGCTAGGATTTTCTTAAGCTTCGCCCACAGACGATAGGAATTCGCAAAGCAAAAAAAGAGGGGCTGCGGATGTCTCCTTCAGCCCCGTTCCCCAGATCTGCGTTGTTGCTATTAGTGTTGTAGCTGGTAACTCTATTTACAACAAGATCACTAAAGGCCAATGTCCATAAGTAACAATTAGCAACATGAATTCACGAAATTAACCTCCTGCACGGCCTCAGGCAACCTTCGACACTACTCTTTGTCCCAAGTGGCTGCACGCACCGACAACGCAATCCGGTTCTCCACTCCAACCTTGCGTATCAATTTTGCAATGTGTGACTTAACTGTTCGCTCTTCAATGCCCATGGTCAGCGCAATCTCCCTGTTTGATCGCGCTGCCCGCAGCAGGTTCAGCACCTCCTGCTCGCGCTTGGTGAAGATAAGATTGTGCCGTCGCACCGGTTTGTTCTCGGATGGATTCAGAATCCGGTCGATGAACGCTGAGAGCACTTTTCGCGGTGCCCAGATTGACCCCGAAGCCACCACCTCGATGCACATGAGCACCTGCTCAGGAGTCGCCGTTTCTTCCAGGTAACCCTTAGCGCCAGCAGCGATCGCGTTGATAATTGTCTCCTCGTCCGTCTCCGCTCCCATTACGATTAGCTTCAGCTGCGGCTGGGCGGCCTTTAGTCGGCCCACCATATCCAGCGACTCGACCGGTTCCTGCAAACCCAGGATCACCATATCCAGGTCAGATCTGTTCGAGGCCTCTTTCACCGTCGCCGGCACGATCGTCACATAGCCTAAAGGCTCGCATACCGACTCGAACCCTGCCACGCGCAATGGCTCGAAATCCAGCAGGCCGATACTTAATCGCATCTTCTGATGAGAACCTGGGGCGGGCATCAATCGCTCACCGGTCTGCTCTCCTGCCGAATGCTGCGCTTGCCCGGCAAAGAGAGATCCCGTCGTCAGTCTATGTATTCTCGTCTCGTCCCGGCCGCACCCTGCGTCATCGGGCATTAGAGTTTCGGAAGAACAATTCCTTGCTGCTTTTGATACTTACCCTTACGGTCTGCATAGGAAATCTCGCAGGGCTCATCGGATTGGAAAAACAAAATCTGGCACAAACCTTCGTTCGCGTACACGCGCGCCGGCAGTGGAGTCGTATTGGAGATCTCCAGCGTCACATACCCCTCCCACTCCGGCTCAAACGGCGTCACATTCACAATAATTCCGCACCGCGCATATGTTGATTTCCCCACACATATCGTCAGTACATCTCGAGGAATCCTAAAGTATTCGACCGAGCGGGCCAGCGCAAAGGAATTCGGCGGAACAATCACAGAATCCGCCTCCACGCTCACGAACGAGCGCTCGTCGAAGTTCTTCGGATCAATAATCGCGCTGTTTACGTTGGTGAAGATCTTGAATTCGTTCGAAACCCGCAGGTCATATCCATATGATGAAAGTCCATAGGAAATAACCCCTTCACGGACCTGCTTCTCACTGAACGGCGCGATCATTCCATGCTTTACAGCCTGCTCGCGGATCCAATGATCACTCTTGATAGCCAGATAATCCCCCTCCCTGGAAACCCACCGGGCATCCGGGCGATTCTTCACAGCAAAAATTGCTGCATCTCGCGGTGAAATTGCATCTTACGAAAGGTCCCGATGCGTTGACAATGCGGAAAATCCTTTCTAGCATCGTCTCAACACGGGAGATACTGCATCTTACGACTGTGTTTCGGGGGGAAGCCATTGATTAAGCAGGACATCGTACATCAGGTGATTGAGCGTACCGGATTGCCCCGCGTCAAAGCCGAGGCCGCCGTCGAAACCGTCTTTGAAAGCCTCAAAAAGGCGCTCGCCGCCGGCGATCGTATTGAGCTGCGCGGATTTGGCGTCTTCAACGTCCGCCCGCGCAAAACCGGTATTGGACGCAATCCGCGTACAGGCGCCGAAGTCAGCATCACGCCCGGGAAGGCGGTCCGCTTTAAGCCCGGCAAGGACCTTCACGAACTCGGGTAGGCGCCGCCACTCACAACACGCCTTTCATAACAAAAGCGGTCAGTCCTTGCTGACCGCTTTTTACTTCCCGTCTTCGCAGGGATTAGTACCTGTAATGCTCGGGCTTGAACGGCCCTTCGACCCCCACACCTAGATACTCGGCCTGCTTCGGAGTCAGCGTCGTCAGCTTCACCCCAATCTTCTCCAGGTGCAAGCGCGCCACTTCTTCGTCCAGCTTTTTGGGAAGCGTGTAGACGTCCACCTTGTACGTGTCCTTGTTCTCCCACAGGTCGACCTGCGCCAGCGTCTGGTTTGCAAAGCTGTTGCTCATCACAAAGCTCGGATGCCCGGTCGCGCATCCAAGGTTCACCAGCCGTCCCTCGGCAAGCACAAAAATGCTGTTGCCGTTCTCAAACATATACCGGTCTACCTGCGGCTTGATGTTCACCTTTTTCGCACCTTTGTCCGCATTTAGTCGGTCCATCTGGATCTCGTTGTCGAAATGCCCGATGTTGCACACGATCGCCTGGTCTTTCATCGCGCGCATGTGCTCCAGAGTAATGATGTCCACGTTGCCCGTGCAGGTCACATAGATGTCACCACGCCCCAGCGTCCCTTCAATCGTTGTAACCTCAAAGCCTTCCATCGCTGCCTGCAATGCATTAATCGGATCGATTTCCGTCACAATCACCCGCGCGCCCATGCCTCGCAGTGAGTGCGCGCAGCCCTTGCCCACGTCGCCGTAGCCGCACACGACTGCGACCTTGCCCGCAACCATCACGTCCGTGGCGCGCTTAATGCCGTCCGCCAGCGATTCACGGCAACCGTAAAGGTTGTCGAACTTCGACTTCGTCACCGAGTCATTCACATTGATCGCCGGAACCAGCAGCTTGCCCTGTTCCTTCATCTTGTAGAGCCGATGCACGCCCGTCGTCGTCTCTTCCGATACGCCGCGCCATTCCTTGGCAAGCTTATGCCAGTGCTGCGCGTCCTCCGCATGCACCTTCTTCAGCAGGTCCTTGATCACCTGCTCTTCGTGGTTGCCGGAAGGCGTTTTCACCCAGCCGTCGCCCTCTTCCAGCTCATAGCCCTTGTGGATCAGCAGCGTCACGTCGCCGCCGTCATCCACTACCAGTTGCGGCCCCTTGCCGTCCTTGTGGCTCAGCGCCTGATACGTGCACCACCAGTAGTCCTCGAGCGTCTCGCCCTTCCACGCGAACACCGGAACACCCGCCGCCGCGATTGCCGCTGCCGCATGGTCCTGCGTCGAGAAGATATTACAGCTCGCCCAGCGTACATCTGCGCCCAGCTCCACCAGCGTCTCAATCAGCACAGCTGTCTGGATCGTCATGTGCAGCGAGCCCGTTACGCGCACGCCCTTCAGCGGCTTTTCCGTCGAATACTTCCGCCGGATCGACATCAGTCCCGGCATCTCGTGTTCGGCAATCGAAACCTCTTTCCGCCCCCAATCGGCCAGGGACAGATCTGCGACTTTATATTCGGCTGCGACACCTTCCAGCGTTGCGGTTGCCATTGTGGTTAACTCCTCATATCGTTAAATCAAGATACATTGATAGAATACTCGATAAACCCATGCCGTCAATTGTGAAAATCCTTCGCGTCGTGGCCGACCAGAACCGGCTCAGAGTGCTCTTGCTTCTCGAAGAGGAAGAGCTCTCCGTCGCCGAACTGCAGGAAATTCTCACCATGGGCCAAAGCACAATTTCCACACATCTCGCCCAGCTCAAGCAGGCTGGCCTCGTCGAGGACCGCCGCACCGGGAAAAATAACCTCTACCAAGCGCGCCGCGAGAACGGAGCCGGAGTGCTCAACGTACTTCTCAGGCAAGCCCGCGCAGAAATCTCAGAAGCTGCCCGTGATCAGGCCGCACTCAAACGCGTCCTCAAAAAGCGCCGCGACAAGGCGCGCGCCTTCTTTGACAACGTCGCCGGACGCTATGGGCGCAGCTACGTCCCCGGAAAATCCTGGAAAGCCTTCGCCGAAGCGCTTTTACGCCTCATGCCGCCCATGGTCATCGCCGACCTCGGCGCGGGTGAAGGAGCATTTTCCCTGCTCCTCGCCCAGCGGGCCACCCGCGTCATCGCCGTTGACAGCTCCGCGCGTATGGTTTCTGTTGCCGATGCGCTGGCAAAAAAACAGGGCGTCAAAAATCTTGACTACCGCCTCGGCGACATGGAAGACCTTCCTATCGAAAATAACAGCGTCAATCTCGTCTTCTTCTCGCAATCCCTTCACCACGCCATGCATCCCGAGCGCGCTCTCTCTGAAGCACACCGCATCCTCAAGGCTGGCGGACGCATCGTGATTCTCGATCTGGCCAAGCACCGCTTTGAGGAGGCACGTGAGCTCTACGCCGATGAATGGCTTGGCTTTAGCGAGGCCGAGCTCGAATCCGCCCTCGCCAAGTCAGGCTTCCATAACGTCCACACGTCTATCGTTCATAAAGAATCCGAAGCACCATACTTCCAGACTCTCCTGGCAGTCGCTGATAGTTAGCGCTACATTCAATACGCTCTGCTGTATCGCTCATTGCTCCGCGTTCAACCTCAAGCTAAACTGTGGTTTACAGCAAGTCGTAGAGAAAGGCACATCATGCTCGTCGTAATGAAGGCGCAGGCTACTACGGAAGAGATCCAGGCCGTCTGCGAACGCATCGAACAACTCGGCCTCCGCGCTCATCCGCTT
>Ga0335075_10008271_pt1 | contig 15963 bp, 13 predicted proteins | sample Lox_Sample_24_FD_206723 | JGI IMG/M metagenome (GOLD analysis project Ga0335075, IMG submission 206723) | Soil microbial communities from Loxahatchee National Wildlife Refuge, Florida, United States - Lox_Sample_2.4 | ecosystem: Environmental > Terrestrial > Soil > Wetlands | place: USA... | reverse complement strand
CTCTGTCTCGGCGCGCTCTGCCCTGGTGCGGCCAAGCAGCAGCAGGATCTGGTCGCCGGAGTCGGCGACCGAATGCACGGACTCCGCCAGGAGCGATGCTGAGCCGGTGATTGCGAAGGCAACGAACTTGGTGACCGCTATGCCCAGGTTCGCGCAGAGGGCGGCGACGACTGCGCGCTTGCTGCCATGGCCGCTGTGCTCGCTGCCACCGCTCGCACCGCTACCGCTGGTGCCAGCGTCGCCACGAGCGCTACCGGCACTGCTGCGCCCTGCAGCGGGCGCCTCGCCCGCGGTTATTAACCCTCACCCCGGGTGTCGCCAGCGGGGTCGCGAGCCTCATCGATCAGCAGTACCGGGATGTCGTCTCGGACCGGGTAGGCCAGGCCGCAATCCGCCCCGGTGCACACCAGTTCGCTGGCAGCTTCGTCGGGCCGCAGCGGCGAGTGACATTTCGGGCAGGCCAGAATGTCCAGCAGCCAGTCATCGATCTTCATGACATCTCCAGTCCGTCATCGCAGCCGGATGCTGCCCGATCCGGGCAGCTCCGAGCTTAAAACTGCACCCTACCCACCCGGTCGTTACCCGAGGCGCCCGCCATCTGATGGCGCGGACCGCAGCACGCGAAGGTGGCCACGGCGGCCTACTTCAACGCCCTGGCCAGTCGGCTCGGCCGGAGTGCGCGGTGTCGTGGCCTCGCGGACCGCATTGGCCAGCGCTTCCAGGTCGTCGGCCACAGCGGCCTCGTCAGGCTCGCCGACCGGAAGCCGGACCACCTCCCAGCCGCGCGGAGCGGTCATCCGGTCGGCATGCCGGGCGCACAGGTCATAACAGTGCGGCTCGACGAAGGCTGCCAGCGGCCCGAGGACGGCGGTCGAGTCGCGGTAGACATAGGTCAGCGTGTACAAAGCCGCCTGCTTGCAGGCCGGCCGTGAGCACTGGCGAGCGGTCAACGGATGATCACCGGGTTTCCGGGCGGCAGCCGACGGAGCGCAGCACCAGCGGGCGGGGGGCAGCTGGATCGTGATGAACGCTCACAACGGCAGACGGTATCGATCGGCAGACGGTAACGCCACCACCCGGGGCACACTGCGCGATCGTGTCTCCCGCTGCCAGAAAACTTAACGCGGGCGGCTGGGATACGCTCGGTTGCCATGCACGAGAGCGAGGGCAGTCGCCGCGGTGTCACTGGCCGCGTGCGCAGGCGCGACCGGCACGGTCGCGGCCTTCGGGGGTCCCTGGTCCCGCCTGACGTGCCGCTCTACCGCAGCCGGTCTGACCGATTCGACGACCTTGTCCTGCTCGCCGTCTCGCAGCTAGAGCCACGCTGGGAGGCTGAGCTATCCGGGATAGAGTTCCGCGTTGAGGAGATCCCGCCGGTCGTCGGAGACATCGACGACCCCGAACCGGTGCCGCTTGGCCGGCTTGAGGCGGGGCCAGCTTCGCCAGTCCGCGTGCGCCCGGCACCGATGCGGCCAGTTCCGCCGCAGCCCAGCGACGCGGAGCCAGCGGGGCCGTCGGATCTGCCCGAGAGCCGTGGACAGTCGGCCAGGCCCGCGAGGATCGTGCTGTACCGGCGTCCGCTGATGGCCCGCGCCGACGGTGAAGAAGAACTGGCCGAGCTCGTGCTCGACGTGATCGTGGAGCAGTTCGCGCGCTGGCTCGGCGTTGATCCGCAGACCGTCGACCCCGGCTATCCGGCCGAGTAGTAACAGCCAGGACTCCTTCCGGGGCATTGCCGCGACGCCAGGTCAGCGGAGGATGGCCGAGAGCGACTCCTGAACGGCCGGGAGCGATATCGAGGTAGGCGACGCCGGCACCGGGAGTATCGACAGCACCTTGCGACCCGACAAGATGATCCGGCCCGCATAGACCGGACCCGATCCGCTCAGCGGCGTAACGACCAGCATGAAGGCATCGGTCTTAGCACCCTTCGGCGGGCTTTCCGGCAGGATGACCGAGGATCGCGCCTTGATCTGCACAACGGTGCCCTGCTCCCCGAGAGCCGAGACCGACGAAGTGGCGGTGATAATCCGGACACTGGCAGCTTTCTGCGGAGCAGAGAGGACCAGCTCAGTGGAGCCGGCCGAGCGGGCCGGGTTATCGGCGAGAACCCCCTGCTCTCCGATCGGCACTCCGCTGACCGCGACTACCCCGGGCGCCCCGGCCGGTCCACCTGCCACCTCCATGGTCGCGGTTACCGGCACGCTCGCTGTTATCTCGATAGCGCCCGACACGCCGTCCAGCGACGACACGGGAATCACGACTGCGGAGCCGCCCAGGTAAGGACCAGTTGCGCCAGTCGCCTGGTAGGACCCCTTGGCCGTGACTGCGGTGATTTTCAGCTGAGCCGACGCGGAGCCCGGTACCGCGATGTAAAGGTCGCGCGATCCCGTGCCGGACGGCAAGCCGGGAATCACCAGATGCCGCGCGGGCGCTCCAGCGGAAGGCAGCCAGGCGCCGTCCCGGCCAGCGGACTTGCTCTCCCTCACGGCAGCAACGACCTGGCCGACGCTGGTAGTGACGTTCAGCGCGATGACCTTCGACGACTGCACCAGCCGGCCAAGTGACTGCACGACCATCCCATGCGGTGGCACGGTGATGCCGTTGTCGGCGTCGCCGAGCAGCGGCGGGCCCTTGGTGATGTCGGTGAGCACCGAAACAGCGGCGTCGGCTGGCTGACTGCCCGGGTTCATCAGGTACAGCTCAATCGTGCCCGCGGTCGCCTGACCAGGACCGACGAACCAGAAGCTGGTGCCGGGCGCGCCGCACTGGGCGGTGACCAGGCCGCCAGAACCGGTCTGCTCGACTTCCAGCCCCTGGGCCATCGCGCCGACTGCGCTGACCGCGATGCCGCCCTGGCCGTCTTGCGTCGTGACATCCGCACTGGAGCCAGGCTGACCCGCCTGCTCCGATTTCGTCAGCCGGGGGGCCGTCTTGACAGCTGACACCTGCAGCAGACCCGGCTGGCCGCTGGTTGCCACTACCGGGCCAACAGCCGGGCTGCCGCCGGCGACCAGCCTGGTGATCACGGCGTGGCCGGCCTTTGACGAAGCAGGCATCGCCGCTACCGCGACTGAGGCAGCCGTCGGCGTCGCCGAACCCGGCGCAGGGCAGAGCCGGGTTGCTGTCGACACAGCAACCCGGCCGGGCCGGTCGGACTTGCCGGCAGCGGCAGCCGGGTGGATCGCGCCGGCGCCAGCGTAAATCCCGCCTAGCGTCACCAGCACAACCGCGGCGAAGATGACCCGGCGGTAACGCGGCCTCACCAGGATTCTCCCTCCTCGTCCTGGCCAGGCGCCGGCCAGCCGCGGGCGGCCCGGTCGCGCCGGGACGACCAGTCGTGGTGCACTTCCTCAGGCGGCGGCAGGGCTTCCAGCGCGCCACCTGCACCAGGCTCATCTGGCCAAGCTTCCTGGCCTGGCGGATACCAGGCCCGATCTGCTGATCCCCCGGTAGCCGGGTAATCGCGCGGCCAGCCGTGTTGCTGATCGTCCTGCGGCCAGCTGCCAGGCTGTTGATACTCCTGTGGCCAGCCCTGCTGCTGGCCCGCTGACGGCCAGCCAGATGGCTGGTCGACAGGCGCCCGTCCGCCACTGTCTGCGGAGTAACTGTGTCCGGAGTAGCTGTCGTGCCGGGGATAGCCGGCCGGGTCGGGGTAAGCGGGCTCAGAGTAGCCACGCCCGGCATGCCCGCCGTAGCTGTGTTTTTCCGGGTCGGAGCCGGACGGCTGGTAGCGGGCGTCTCTGTCGTAGCGACCGTCCGACCCGTAGCCGGCGTCTCCGTCGTAGCGAGCGCCCGAGCCATAGCCGGCATCCCGGTCGTAGCCGGACGGCCCATAGCCCGACTCCCGGCCGTGGCGAGCGTCCCGGCCGTAGCCGGCCTCCGCGCTGTAACGGCCGTCCCGGTCGTACCCGGCCTCCAGATCCGCGGCGGGCCGTACTCGGGCCGGCTCGTCGTAGGGCGTTCCTGACGGCGACCGCACGGCTCGCGGCGGCTCGTCATAGGACGTTTCAGCGGCCCGCACCGCCGGCTCGGCGCCAGCGGCGTACGGATCTGCTAGCCGGCCATCGCCAGGACGTCCCCTGGGGTCGGGCGGTCCGCTGACGAAGCGGCTCACCGGCTGGCCAGCGGGCCACGCAGCAGTTGTCCCGCCCGCGCCTGGGACACCCGCGCCTGGGACACCCGCGCCTGGGACACCCGTGCCTGCGACGAGCTTGCCCGGACCACCCGCGCCTGCCATGCCGGCGCTGGCGGCCGCTGCCACACCCGCTCGGCCAGAGTCAGGCTGTCCTCGGTCGGACCGACCTCGGTCAGACCGGCCGGCCATACGACCCTGCAGTGCCGTCCCGATGCCACTGCGCGCGGAGCGTTGCTGGCCCGCACCGACCGGGATCTCCGTCCCCTCGGGTTGCACTGGCCCCTCGCGCGGCCCGGTCCGCCTACCGGCCTCCTGCTCGGCTCCGCGTGCGGGGTCAGCACCGGCTGCCCGGTCACCACGGCTCACCTGGTCGCCACGAGCCGCCTCGCCGCGACCACCCCGGCCTAGCCTGGCCGCGCCGCCGGCCCGGTCTTCGCGGTTCCGGCCGGCCCGCAGCGCACGGCCCGCACGGCCGACGCCCGCCCTGCCAGCACCCGGCCGGCCAGCACCAGGCAGGGCGGGTTCCCGGCCAGCCTCGCCGTCGCCACTGACCTCAGGATCGGCTCCCTGACCGATGCCCGCGGCCTCGATCGCTGCGGCAGCCTCAGCGGCCTCCATCTCCGCGGTGGACCTGATGCCCGGCAACGCAAGTGCGGCCACGACCACGAACAGGAGCAGATAGATGACCACGAGCAAGTTGTGCACGAGCGCGTCACGGCTGATCGTCAGCGTCCCGCCGCCAGGTGGCAGCTTGAACGCCTGAGCCCAGCTGCCATCCGGCGACGCGACCGGACTCAGCGCGTGCCCGTTCACGGCAGCCGACCAGCCGCCAGCAGGCTCGGACAGCAGGACGGTGCCGCCAGTGGCAGGCACCTTAGCTCCCGTCACGCTGACGGCACCAGAGCCGACAGGCACGACGGCACCCGACGGCTCAAGGACACTTACCCGCGACGGGAGCGCGCTGAGCCGCCAGAGATCGAATGCGGGCGGCGACATGCTGACCTTGCTCAGGCCGCTAACGCCGTCAAGCACGCTGACCAGGCCCGCACTGATCGGAGCCCGAATCAGCACGAAGCCGATATCAAACCGGGCTAGCTGCTGGGTTTGGTTCGCTGCCTCGCCGCCACCGGGCGCAACCAGCGCGGCCACTGCCTTGCTGAGCGCCGCCTGCGCGGCCGGGACCTGCGAAACGTCCGGATAGCTGAACTCGGGGCTGTTGCCGCGCAGCAGCAAGAAGGAGACCTGGCCCGCCCGGCCGGAAGCGGTCAGGACCAGCGTCCGTAGCTGCCGTCCGGCACCGGCCGTCGTGGATACCGCGGGCGGCACTATCTCACCGGATGCAGCACCGATCGGCCCGCTCATCCCGTTCATCAGCCAGTACCCGGCCGCGAGCGCCGGCGCGGTGCAGGCCACCAGGCCCAGGAGGACCGCCGGAAACCTGAGCGCAGCGGGCGATCGCCGTGCCCCCGAACGCCCTGGTGCAGACGCTGCGCGACCCGCGGCCAGAGCTGGGCGCCAAGCCGAGTCTGCGGCCGCTGCTGCTGCGAGCAGCAGTCCGGCGGCGGCCACGGCTAGCGGCACGCCCGGCCACGCGCTCACTGGCTGCCCGCTCGTAGCGACGACGGTAACCCGGCTGGCGAGCAGGGCAGCGGCGAAGCCCAGCAACGCCACGGTCCAGCCGCACATGACGAGCTTCCGCCGCCCGGGCGCCAGCAGCGCAGCAAGTGCGGCCAGCACCAGCGCACCGCTGACCCAGTACGGCGGCAGGCCAGGCCCGCCCGGGCTGAGCAACAACAGTGACTTGGCCGGCAGGTCCGGCGCCGCGAGCCCCGGCTGCTGCACGCCTGCCTCCAGCAGTAGCCGCGACGGGTGCGCCAGCACCTGCATCAGCCACGGCAGCAACAGCACCGGCGGCGTCAGCACCACGATGGCGAGGTTCCGCAGGAACGCCTGGCCTGACTGGCGCATCGCGACGGCAGCCAGAACGGCAGCAACCGCGGCCAGCGGCCACAGCAGCGGAACGAAGGCTGCACCGATCGTCACCGCAAGCCCGGTCGCCCACGCTGCCCGGCGAGCGATCTTGGGCGGCTGGCTGAACATCCGGCCGGCCAGCATCCCGATGACCGGGATCAGGACGAATGCGACTGCGCTGCCGAGCCGGCCGGCCGAAATGGCGCCGAACGCGACGGGAAGCAAGGCGTACGAGGCCGCAGCCCACAGACGCACCGGAACCGAGAGGGTCACCCGGCGCAGCGCCAGGAAAGCCGTGCAGCCAGCCAGCGGCACGCAGCCGAGTAGCAGCACGTCGATGGCCAGCCACGCCTTGCCCAGCAGCACCGTTGCGAGCAGCGCCAGCAGGCCGACATAGGGCGGGCCTGCGCTCGCCGAGCCGATCCCGACCGGGTGATACGCCTGCAGGAACTGCGCCCACAGGCTGGAGGCGCCTTCGTACGCCGGCACCAGCGCGCCGCCGCCGAGGATGCCGCTGGTGATCAATGAGCGCTCAGCCGCGATCGTGACGGCAATCAGCCCGAGTACCAGCAGAACGCCCGGCCTGGTCAGCAACCGCTGCAGCACGCCGCTGTCCGTCAGCAGCGACTCGTCAGAGTCGGGATCGTCACTGGCATGATGAGCCCCGGCCAGTTCCTGATGCGAGGACCGGAACAGCATCGACGCCACGAACTCGCCCGCACGCCGGACCGACCGGCCCGGCGGCAGGTCGGCGCGCAACGCTCCATAGGCAGCCCGCCGGCCGCGGGCACGCAACCTCCTGGCCGTTGCCAGCCGGAGCGGGTGGCCCACCACCCCCAGCACCGCCGCGGACTCATCGAGCGCCGCGGTCGGGCGCTTGGCGACGAGATAGAACACGGTCCGCAGCAGCGACAGCGTCAGGTTCCCGATCAGTGCTGCGAGCATTGGCCCGGCCGGCAGGTTGCCCAGGAGCGTCACCAGCCCGTTGCGCCGATCGAGCAACCGGGCCCGCCGCCCGACCGAGATAGGCCGCCGTCCTTTGGTCGCCGCGCGGGCGTGGAATACCACCGCATCGGTGACCACCCGGACGCGCAAGCCCGCCGCGTGCACGCGCCAGCAGAAGTCGACGTCCTCGCCAAACAACGCCATGCCGGGATCGAAGCCGCCGACCTGCTCGAAGACATCGCGCCGGATCAGCATCCCTGCGCTGGAGACTGCGAGGGCGTCCCGGTCGCCATCGTGCTGGCCCTGGTCGATCTCACGCGGCTCGATTCCGGTAATCCGCCGCCCGACCGCGTCGAGCGCCAGCCCGGCCTCGACGATCACGTCGCGGTCGGTCCAGTCCATCAGCTTCGGGCCAAGCACGCCCGCGGTCGGCGTCTCCGCGGCCCCGCGCAGCAGCTGCTCCAGTGCGTCCGCGGCTGGCTCACAGTCATCGTGCAGCAGCCAGAGCCACTCGACCTGGTCGGCCCCGCCCCGCCCGGCGGCTCCGCGCGTGCCGCTGCCGCCCGGCGCGGCTGGCACCGGAACGCTGGCGGCCTTGTGCTGGACGGCACGCCGCACGGCTGCGGCATAGCCGGTGCTCCGGTCCATTCCGAACACGGCACCCTGGCCGAGCTGAGCGGTCAGCACCGCTCCGCTGCGGTCGCGGCTGCCAGTGTCCACCGCGACGACCCGCTGGACCGGCCTGGTCTGCTCGTTCAGCGCATCAAGCAGATGCTGCAGCCACGCGGCACCGTCGTGCGCGACGATCACCGCGGTTACCACGTGCTGGGAATACGAATCAGAAGGCGACAAGGAAGTTTCGCTGGTGTCCAGGTTCGCTAGCGGGCAGGTGGCACGTGGCGTGCCGGCTGGCCCTCGTGGGGGTACCCGGAACAATACGCGAATCTCGCCCAGGCGGATGGGCAGTCGGGCTGACCCGCCTGCGCAGTGTCTTGGCGAGAGACCGCCTACACCGCCTGGCGCTTGAGCCGGCGGCGCTCTCGCTCAGACAGCCCGCCCCAGATCCCGAAGCGCTCGTCATGACCGAGCGCGTACTCCAGGCACTCCGCCCGGACTTCACAGCTACGGCAGACCCGTTTGGCCTCCCTTGTCGAGCCGCCCTTCTCCGGGAAGAACGCCTCCGGATCTGTCTGCGCGCACAGCGCGCGGTCCTGCCAGCTCTGCTCTTCGGCATCATCTGCGCCGATACCTAGCGCGTCGTGCACCAGCGAGACGATGACGTCTCCCACTGCGCACCTCCTGCCCTCGATCCCCGTGGTCTCACCCGCACCGCTGCAGCGAGAATTACATGGCTGAAATTACACGCGCGTGTCTTGCACCTCGTCAAGGGAGATACGTGGTAGTGGTCACCCGGTTGCCCCGGGTTGAGGTGAAAATCCGGCCGAGAATTTCCGGGGAACGCGCGCCCCCGTGGTGCTGCGGCCCGTCCGCGCGCGGTTTTCGCACGGCCTGGCCAGGCCGCCGGCCGGGGAGTGGGAGACTGCCAGCATGCGCATCACAGTTCTGGCCGGCGGGGTCGGCGCGGCCCGGTTCCTCCGCGGCCTGCGCGCTGCGGCACCGGATGCCGAGATCACGGTGATCGGGAACACCGGTGACGACTTCACGCCGTTCGGCTTGCCGGTGTGTCCCGACCTCGACACCGTCATGTACACACTCGGCGGGGGCGTCAGCGAGGAGCAGGGCTGGGGGCGGGCCGGCGAGAGCCACGCCGTGCTCGGCGAGCTGACCGCCTACGGCGCCGGGCCGGACTGGTTCGGCCTCGGCGACCTTGACATGGCGACGCACATCCTGCGCGGTCAGCTGCTGGCCGAAGGGCTGCCGCTGTCTGCGGTGACAAAGAGGCTGTGCGAACGCTGGCGGCCGGGCGTCACGCTGCTCCCGATGTCCGATGACCCGGTGCGTACCCACGTGACCGTCCGCCTTGACGGAATCGAGCAAGAACTGCATTTCCAGGAATGGTGGGTGCGGTTGCACGCGGGCGTTCCCGCCCTGAAGATCGAAGCTGTCGGGGCCGCGCAGGCAACCCCGGCGCCGGGCGTCCTCGATGCGCTGGCTGACGCGGACTTCGTGCTGTTCCCGCCGTCGAACCCGGTGGTGAGTATCGGCCCGATCCTTGCCGTGCCGGGCATTGCCGACGCGGTGCGGTCACAGACCGTGGTCGGCGTCTCGCCGATCATCGGCGGCGCCCCGGTGCGCGGCATGGCCGACGCGTGCCTGGCGGCGATCGGAGTTGCCACAACTGCGACTGCGGTCGCCGCGCACTACGGCACGGATCTCCTCGATGGCTGGCTCGTCGACGATCAGGACAAGGACGCCGTCGATGCGCCGGAACTGGCAGGAATCGAGGTCAGGAACCGGCCGCTGTACATGACCAACGTGGCCACCTCCGCGGAGATCGCCAGGGCGGCCGTCGATCTCGCGCTGGCGGTCCGCACGTGAGCAGCCAGCGCGTCACGCCCGGGCCAGCGGAAGTGAGGGTGCTGCCGGTGGCCGGTCTGCCTGAGGTCGAGGCCGGCGCGGATCTCGGCACGCTGATCTGCGAAGCCGCGCTAGCCGGGCCGGGCCTGGCTGACGGCGACATCCTGGTGATCACATCCAAGATCGTCAGCAAGGCTGAGGACCGGGTGGTTACCGGCGACAGGGAGAGCGCGATCCGGGCGGAAACGGTGCGCGTGGTCGCGCGCCGCGGCCCGACCACGATCAGCCAGACCCGCCATGGCCTGGTGCTGGCGGCGGCCGGAGTCGATGAGTCCAACACCGCGCCCGGCACGGTAGTGCTGCTGCCCGTGGATCCGGACGCGTCCGCCGAGGCGCTGCGCAAGAGCATTACCGAACGGGCCGGCGCGCGGGTCGGCGTGATCATTACCGACACGATGGGCCGGCCCTGGCGGGCGGGCCAGACCGACACGGCGATCGGTGCCGCGGGCATCGTGCCGCTGCGGGATCACCGCGGTCAGGAAGACACTTTCGGCAACCTGCTAGAGGTGACGGTCGCCGCCGTCGCGGACGAGATCGCGGCCGCGGCGGACCTGGTGAAGCAGAAGACCACAGGCGTCCCTGTCGCGCTCGTCCGCGGGCTGCCTGACCTGGTCACCGATAGCGCGGGGCCGGGCGCGGCGGCGCTGATCAGGCCCGCCGAGGACGACATGTTCCGGCTCGGGGCGGCGGACGTGCTCACCGCGCGGCGGACGGTGCGCGAGTTCACTGCGGCGCCCGTCTCGCCGGCCGCGGTGCGGCGCGCGATCGCGGCGGCGGTCACCGCGCCTGCCCCGCACCACAGCGAGCCCTGGCGGTTTGCGGTGGTCGAATCTGCCGGGGCCAGGATCCGGCTGCTGGACGACATGCTCGATGCCTGGCGGGCTGACCTGGCCTCCGACGGGTTCACGGCTGAGCAGATCGCCCGTCGCGTCCGGCGCGGTGAGCCACTGCGAAAGGCACCGCTGATCATCGTGCCGTGCCTGGTCAGTGATGCCGCGCACACCTACCGGGACGCGCGCCGGAATGCTTCCGAGCGAGCCATGTTCCTGGTGGCGATCGGCGCCGCCATCGAGAACCTGCTTGTCGCGCTGGCGGTCGAGGGCCTGGGCTCCTGCTGGATCTCCAGCACCCTGTTCTGCCGGGACGTCACGGCGCGGGCACTCGGGCTGCCAGCGGGCTGGGAGCCGATGGGCGCCGTCGGCGTCGGGCACCCGGCCGCGCCAGCGCCGGACCGCCCGGAGCGCGACCCGGACCAGTTCACGCTGCGCCTCTAGCCCTGCAAGTCCCGTTGTTGATGGAGATTCTCAGCGCTGTTCACTGAGAATCTCCATCGATAACAAGATCGCGCTCTTGAGCGGGACAGCATCGGGGTAGGCCGTCGGCTGACCGCTCTGCCACGTGGCGCACCAGGGGGATTCATGCCATATGCGAAGGTAGGCCAGGAGAACTCAGGTCCGATCGAGCTGTATTACGAGGACCATGGCTCAGGCGCGCCGGTCGTTCTGATTCATGGCTACCCGCTGAGCTGCCGAGCGTGGGACAAGCAGGTCCCGGTACTGCTCGACGACGGCCGCCGGGTGATCGCCTACGACCGGCGCGGCTTCGGCAATTCGAGCAAGCCGGCCACCGGGTACGACTACGACACGTTCGCGTCCGATCTGCGCGTCTTGCTCGAGACCTTGGATCTGCGTGACGTGGTGCTGGTCGGCCACTCCATGGGAACCGGCGAAGTCACCCGGTACCTCGGCAAGTACGGCTCGCACCGGGTCGCCAGGGGCGTTCTCGTGTCGCCTATCCCGCCGTTCCTGCTCCAGGCACCCGACAACCCCGACGGCCTGCCGGCCAGCCTCTTCGACGGCTTTGTCCATCAGGCCGGAAACGACGCTCCGGCCTGGATGACGACCTTCCTGGACAACTTTTACAACATCGACAAGCTCCGCGGCACACTCGTCAGCAATGAGGCCTACCAGGCCAGCTGGAACATCGCGACGTCCATGTCCGCGATCGCCGCGGTGGCCTGCATAACGACCTGGGAGGCCGATTTCCGCGCCGATCTGCCGAAGATTGACGTGCCGATGCTGGTCATCCAGGGCGACGCCGATCAGGTGCTGCCCTACCCCAAGACCGGGCAGCGGCTTAACGGCATGATCAAGGACCTGCAGAGCATGGTCATCGATGACGGCCCGCACGCTATCGCGTGGACGCATGCCGACCAGGTCAACAGCGCGCTGCTGAAGTTCATCGCGTGACGCCGTCCTCCCCCGCTCCCTAGGCGCCGGCGTGCCGAACCGGGCTGACGGGTAGGTAGGACCGATCACGAATATGGCCAGGTCCAGCCTCGTCCGGGGAGATGATCATGCCTGCTGCCAGTCCGATCGTCCTTGAACCGCCCGCACAGAAGATCGCTGACGCGTTCTCCAAGCCGCCGTTCCTGTATGAAATGGCGCCCGCCGGTGCCCGGAAGGTCCTCGAAGAGGCACAGTCCGGCCCGGTCAGCAAGCTCCCGGTCGACGAAGAATGGATCACTGTGCCGTCCGCGGCAGGAGAGGTGCGGGTCCGTCTCATCAAGCCGCAGGGAGCTACCGGCATGCTGCCGGTCATCGTCTACATGCACGGCGGAGGATGGATCCTCGGCAATGCCAGCACCCATGACCGGCTGGTGCGCGAGCTCGCGGTGGGAGCTCGCGCGGCGCTCGCGTTCGTGGAGTACCCGAACTCCCCGGAAGCCCGCTACCCCACTGCCATCGAGCAGGGTTATGCGGCCGCGCAGTGGATCACTCGCAACGGGACAACCAAGGGCCTGGACGCCAGCCGCATGGCAGTTGCCGGCGAATCTGTGGGCGGCAATATGGCCGCAGCCCTTGCGCTGATGGCCAAAGAGCGTGGCGATGTCACCTTCGTACAGCAGTCGATGTACTACCCCGTCACCGACGCGGCGATGAACACCGCCTCCTACGACCAGTTCGCCACCGGCTACTACCTGAGCCGCGCCGAGATGGAGTGGTTCTGGAACGCCTACGCCCCGGACCCGGCGCAGCGCGCCGAGATCACCGCATCGCCGAATCAGGCCACCGCGGAGCAAGTCAGCGGCCTGCCGCCGGCCTACTTGTGCGTCGATGAGGCCGACGTGCTGCGCGATGAGGGGGAGGCCTACGCCGCCAAGCTGCGATCAGCGGGCGTGCCCGTCACGACCGTGCGCTACGACGGCACGATCCACGATTTCATGCTGCTCAACGCTCTCAGCGACACCCGGGCAACGCGAGCCGCGATCGGGCAAGCCACCGCTTTCTTGCGTGCCGGGCTCGGCACCGGCTGACCCCCGGCCGGTCAGGGCTTGCGGGCGACTCCAGCCCATAGGGCAGCCGGGCTGGCGGCTTCCTCGTCGGTCTCCGGCCGCCAGTCCGGGACGTTGGTCATGCCTGGCTCGACCAGTTCCAGCCCCGCGAAGAACGGGGCGACTTCCGCCTTAGCGCGGAAGGTGACCTTCTCCGCCATCATCTTGTTCAGCTGGGCCGCCATCGCTGCCATCTCGGCCGCGTGGATGTCCCTGGCCGGATGCGAGAGAACCAGGTAGCTGCCGGACGGCACGGCGGCCATCAGCGTCCCGACCACCTGGTAGGGATCGTCCGCCTCGCTGAGATGCTGCAGGATCGCCATCAGCATGACGGCGACCGGCTTGCTGAAGTCCAGTGTCTGAGCGGCCTTGGCCAGGATCCGCTCGGCCTGACGCAAATCGGCGTCGATGTAGTCGGTGGCGCCGTCTGGCGTAGTGGTCAGTAGCGCTCTGGCGTGCGCCAGTACCACCGGGTCGTTGTCTACGTACACGATGCGGCTGTCAGCAGCTACCGACTGCGCGACCTCGTGGGTGTTGCTGGCACTCGGTATCCCGGTGCCGATGTCAAGGAACTGCCGGATGCCGGCCTCGCCGGCTAGGTAGGTGACAGCCCGGCGCAGGAACGCCCGGTTCGCGCGGGCCGACAAGACGATGTCAGGGAAGGCAGCCATCGCCTGCTCCGCGGCGGCGCGATCGGCTGCGAAGTTGTCCTTGCCGCCCAGCCAGTAGTTGTAGACCCGGGCAACATGCGCGACGCTCGTGTCAAAAGTCGGCGCCTCGGCTGACCCCGGAACGGCTTCACTCGACGCGGGCGTGCCGTCAATGGCCATTAACGATGCCCTTCCCCTGGCTTTCGCCATCGCTCGATATGTTGCATTTGCCAGCACATTACCGGCAGACCGTTCGCCCGGCCACCGGGCTCGCGCCTGCGAGCGGAGGAACTCCGCGGGCGCGGCTAGATCGTGCTGATGAGCCGTTTGAGCTGCCGCTCGCTCTCCGCAGGCGTCTCTGCTTCAGCACTCAGGCTGTTCATGACCTCGCGGTAGTGGTCGATCTCTTCCGGGCGGTCCAGGTAAAGGGCACCAGTCAGCTGCTCGATGTAGACAATGTCGGGCAGGTCGGAGTCAGCGAAGCGAAGAATGGCGAACGACCCGCCTGCTGCCGAGTGGCCACCACGGTCGAATGGCATGATCTGAAGCGTCACCTGCGGTGACTCGGTAAGTTCAATAAGGTGCTGAAGCTGGGCACGCATCACTTCCCGGCCACCCAGCGGCCGTCGGAGCGCGGACTCGTCGATCACCGCCCAGACCTTGGGTTCCGAGTCGGCTCTGGTCAGGATCTGTTGCCGGTTCAGCCTCAGGCTGACGCGCCGGTCGATCTCCTCAGCGGGCGCCGCCCGGTGACCGAGCACCGTTACCGCCCTGGCGTACTCCCTGGTCTGAAACAGCCCTGGCACGAACTGCAGCTCGTAGGTCCTGATCAGCGACGTGGCTTGCTCAAGTCCGACATATGTCTCGAACCAGTCCGGCAGCACATCGTCGTACCTGGCCCACCACCCTGGGCTGTTCGCCTGCTGCGCAAGCACCAGCATGCGCTGGTGTACCTTCTCGTCGGTCACCCCGTAAAGGGTCAGCAGATCGACGACGTCCCGCTCCTTGAAGCCGACCCGGCCGTGCTCAACCCGGCTGATCTTGGAGCGGGACGCCCGTATTTCGTAACCTGCACGTTCCGGCGTGATGCCAGCTGCCTCCCGGAGCTTCCGGAGCTGACTGCCGAGCAGCATCCGGAGAACCGTCGGCCCGCCACCGGAAGACCCGACAGCACTCAGCTCATCCTGATGCTCGTCACCAGGCCGCTGCACGTCCACAATCACTCCCGCACGACGCGATGGCGCGCCGCCCCACCCCGCTATGCCAGTCACCATGCTCCGCCTTGACTAGCACACAGCCAATAGCCTGCGGAAATTCCGAATCACAACGGTGGCAGGCGAACCGTGCGCTCAGAGAACGGTATCACCTGTTACGCCCGTGATCGGTAGTGCCGTAACCGTACTGTCACTTTTTTTACACGGACCGTCAGGCCAGATCGTCAAACTCGCCGTTCCGGACACCGGCCAGGAACGCGTCGATCTCTGGTCTGGTGTAGACGAGCGCCGGCCCAGCTGGCTCGCGCGAGTTGCGCATCGCAACGGAGCCGTCCGGCAGCGCTGCAACCTCGACGCAGTTACCGCTGGGGTTGCTGAAGCTGCTCTTGCGCCACTCAACCACGCCGAGTTCACCGGCGTTCATGCCATTCCTGATCTGCATGTTCACTCCTGAGCGGGGAAAGGTTCGAACTGACTTTGCAAATGCACGTGCGATAGCACGTGACGAAGGCAGCATAGCGCCCCGTACACCGGGCAACAAATGCAAATGCACATGCAGATGACACTTGCGGCTGCGCCGTGCATGCGGCAGGATATGGTCAATAGCTCCATATTTCCGATGGTCATGAGGTGGTTGTGCCTGGTGGAGTCCTCGTGACCCAGACGACCACTTGGATCCTCTGATGACCACGCCATCAGCACAGCTGGCGCCCGTCAGCGGCACCGAATGGCCATGGCTGCAGTCTGCTGTCCAGATGGCCCGGATCACTTGCCAGGACTGGCCGTCAGAGCTCGGCAGCCGCGGTACCTGGACGACACCACCGAGGGTTGCGACACGGAAACCAGCTCCGGCCGCAGCCTCGATCGGCCCGTCCCGTGCCTTCGCGTTGCGGACCATGCACCGCTGGGGCGAGGCCAGTCGCGCTGACGATGTCGCGGCGGTCGTATCCGAGCTGCTGGCCAACGCGCTGCGGCACGCGCTGCCGAAGGCAGCCGCGGATGTGCCGCCCTGGCCGATCCGACTCGGCTTGCTGCACGCCGGATCCTACGTGGTCTGCGCGGTCGCCGACCCGGGTGCAGGGATTCCGGTGCTCAGAGAACCTGACTGCCTTGCGGAGTCGGGGCGCGGGCTGATGGTGGTGGCCTCGCTCAGCGAGCAGTGGGGTTACTGCC
>Ga0335075_10008270_pt1 | contig 15964 bp, 16 predicted proteins | sample Lox_Sample_24_FD_206723 | JGI IMG/M metagenome (GOLD analysis project Ga0335075, IMG submission 206723) | Soil microbial communities from Loxahatchee National Wildlife Refuge, Florida, United States - Lox_Sample_2.4 | ecosystem: Environmental > Terrestrial > Soil > Wetlands | place: USA... | reverse complement strand
CGAACTCAACGCCGCAGATGATTGGTCTTCGTGGGGGATGCTGATGTGGTCAGAGAGTACGAGACGCAAGGCGAGGCCCGTTATCTATGTCAGCTTCTTGGATCGCTGCGTCGGTCGCAACCAGTAAAGGTAATGCGTCAAGAGTTCGGTGTGCTCTCTGACATCAATGAAGCACACAGACATTCTGCCGCTTCGTGGGCCGCAGCAATGTATCTCGCAGAATGAGAGCACATATGTGTTTGAAAACGCTCGATAGCAGGCGACAAATCCGGGCGAGACTCATCGCGCATACCTCTGCCGAACGCCATTTTATTCGTGGTAAGTCTCATCGTTCGTCAGGTCACGGGGTGCTATCAAATCTAAACTGCTGCTGGTGGCGCAGATAGGAAACGGAATGGGAGCACAACAGCCAGGTAAGGATGAGAAGAAGCTGAAAGCAAGCGCCCATGTGTGCCCTCAATGCGGATTCCATATCAACTTGAAGGACCTCGGACTCAGAGGGGGTGCAACAGGATTTGTGACCTGCCCCAAATGCGATTGGTCGGGGCCAGTGACCATCGGGATTATTGAGAAGGAGCCAGCCGGCTAGAACAGCACGGCATTATTGCGGAGCTCTCACGCGGACGCCCGAACCGGAAACGGAGTGACCCGAGTAAACGTCGAAAGCTTACGCATGAAGGCTCTAACCAATTCACTCACAACCTTGGAATTATCATCGGCGCGAGAAGCGAGATAGGTCTTCAGCATCAGCGCATCTTCCGCGAGCGGTCGGACCGTAATACCGTCGCGCGCAATCCGAATCGCACCAGATTTCACCACGAAGGCCACCGCCCCGTCGTCGGCGATGGACGAATAAGAGTCCTCGGGGACCACGATGTGACCCAGCTTGGATGGGGCAACCTTTCGCTCCTCGGCCAGCCGCATCACGCTGTCGTACAGAGGAGGGTGCATCCTGCGCTCGAAGATGACCCATGGCCGTCCCGCCAACATGTCAAGTGTCACGGAATCCTCGTAGGCGAGATCGTCTTCCTCCGGCATGGCAATGTAGAAAGGCGCCTCTGCGATCTTTACAGTCGTAAGGCGCCGGGATTGCGGTGGTTCGTTGGCTATCGCGAGGTCCAGGCTTCCGGCGAGAATTTCATGGATGAGGTCGCACGAGAACTGCTGGGACAATTCAATCTTTAAGTGCGGATAGAGAGCCAGCTTGACCGACATTAGCGTTGTAATCAGGAACGGATCGGTGTACGGCGACCTGCCGACATTGAGAACAAGCTCGGCATTTTCCTTCGCCGAGCGTCCACTTCCGACAGCCCGTTCGACATGCAAGAGTGCGAGGCGCGCCTCTTCGACGAAACTGCGTCCTGCATCGGTCAACTCGACAATCTGATGATTACGCTCGAAGAGCAGGAAGCCTATCTCGCCTTCAAGTTCCTGGATTCGTCTGCTAACCGTGGCCTGGTCGATTCGCAATCGTGCCGCGGCTCTCGAAAAGTTCAGTTCCGCAGCGAGAACAATCGCGGTTTCGAGCAATCGGATTTCTGGAAGTGCCATCGTAGTCCTCCGAGATGAGAAGACAAGCCAGGAAGTAGATCAGATCGAACAAACGTACACCAATAGCGGCAATTCCCAACAATTGGGACGCTCATTCGATGCCCCTGACTTTATGCGGGGTTGCAGCAATCGCAGTGCAGCAATTTCTCGCTATGCTTGAAGCGCATAACGCTCTCCTTGACTTTCATTGGACGCCGGCATTCGGAGATAGCCACCATTGACCATATCAATGACGGAGCCAGACCTATGGCAAACCATCTCCTAAATGCTGAAGAGGCTGCACAGATCCTCCGAATGGACCGCAGGACCCTGATCGTGTGGGCCCGGCTTGGCTACGTCCCTGCGCACCCGCTAGGTGAAGGAAAGCGCAAGCTGTGGAGGTTCCTTGAGCAGGAACTTCTGGACTGGGTAGAAGCTCAGGAATGCACCAAAAAGCGGCCACCCGCGAGTACCATCAAGGTAGCCATCAGTGCTCATGCCAGGAGAACAGCATGAGCCGTATACAACAAGGAAGCCTCTTGAAACTGAAGCGTAAATCCGGCCCTGATGTATGGGTGTTGCGTTGGTATGACGAAACCGGCGGAACGCGCACGTATCGGAAACGGACTCTCGGCAACGTCATTCGCCAACAACCGCGTAATGACGATGGTCCTGGAAGCGGGCAAAAAGAAGGCGCTTTCAGCACCCTCGAAGGGTGCGAAGCCGGAAATAAGAAGAGGGTGCGGATCGCTCCAGCACCCTCGTCAGCACCCTTAAAGGAGGTTCTTGATTTTGCCACTTGCCATAAAACCTTTGTTTTCTTAGGTTTTATGGCGGGGACGACGGGGCTCGAACCCGCGACCTCTGCCGTGACAGGGCAGCGCTCTAACCAACTGAGCTACGTCCCCCAGATACGCGTCCCGCGGTGGTTACGGTGGCGATCTGCGTTGCAGCGTTAGTGTACCAGAGCCCTTGCGGGGATGAAAGGGAACGGCGAGTTGCACGGCGTTGGTTTGATTCTCAAAAAGAGGCCGCGATCAGGCGGAACGCCTCGGGAAATACTCTTACTCTTTAAACAAATAATCGCTGCTAAGGCAATCAGTTTGGCGATGATGGTTGTCTTGGCAACTATTATTTCTGGCTAGCTGACCAATAGCGGAAGCGTCTGCTGGTTGGTATAAGCCAGATCTTCTACGACCACAGAATTGCTGTTCACCTGGATCACTTTGTACCGACCATCCACGATGTCTCCGACGCCAGCGATAAAAATATCCTCGTCATGCATCAGGAAGACCAATTTGCGGCCATTCTGCTGCTTGGCGAAACCATAAAACTTCAAATCGATCGGCGGTGGGGGAGGAGGGCCTGACGGAGCCATAGGGCCGGTGCGCGCCGAGGCGATCGGCTTCTCGATTGCCGCTGTTTCCTGAACAGGAGGCAGCGAATCCTTGGAAAAAATATTGCGGCTGGTCCCCGAGTAAACCGTATTCTCCGCCTTTGCCATCCACTCCGGATGCAGTGTAGGATCAAGGCTCGTCGCGCTTTCGATATGCTGCGCGGATCTGCCTGTTTCCCCGCTGACTTGGTTCGAGGCGGCGGGTGTGGATGCCGTGGATTCAGTCGCGGCGGGGGGCTCCGCGGATGGCGGCCCGCTGACCAGTTTCCACAACGTGTGCGCAAACAGCGTCAGCGCCAGCGACACGGAGATCATCGCGATCCAGCGTTTCTTCTTGTCCTCGGTGCCGAGTCGAATCGCCATCGTTTCTCTACTGCTCCGTGGAGGTGGTATCGGTGGAGGTGGACGGCAATGCTCCGCCGGTGTTCGCCGTGTCCGCACGCAAAAATGTGGTCAAGCGCATGCGTAAACTAACCACGCCATTTTGCTGCCCGTTCAAGGCAATCCCTTCGATCAGGAAAAAAAGCTTGTCTCTCTCCAGCCCATTAATGAATCGGACGACGGGAGCATAATCTCCACTCAAGCTGGCTTCCATGTCCAGTTCCACAAGGCCCTGCTGCGGTTTGCGATGGGCGTACTGGTTACGCGACAGCAATACATTATTTTTCACCGCCAACGCACCCAACTCGGTCAAGACCTGTGAGTCATTCGCAGGAAACCGCTTGTCATAGAATGCCTGCTGGTCCAGTTTGGCCTGCTCAATTTTTTTATCCAGCCCTCGCAGCGGCGTGGTTTTCAGTTTCATTACCCGATATTCCGACTGACTTGCCGCGATGTTCGCCGCATCTCCCTGCTTGGCGCGGTTCCATGCAAAGATCAGGCGTACGCCCAGGGTCAGATTCAGCAGCAGCAGCACGATGATTGCGCCGTAGTGCCAATGCTGCGCGGTAATGCGAGTGTTGGTCCAGTTGGGGCGAGTGAAGTTCATCGCACGCCTCGATTCCCTGCCCGATGAGCGTGAGCCGGGGCAGAGTGAGGCGCCGAGGCCGGCACAGTTTGATGGGGATGATCTTCATGCGCAGCAAGGTGCGTTCCCGATTTTTCCTCTTCTGCATTCACGTCGGTTGAAGCCAGGTCACCGGAATTGAAGCCCGCAATAATATCCACATTCACGTCGGTCGTTTCCGACATTGTGGGCCGAAATCCAGCCTGACCCTGACCCTGGATGTCGGCGGTCTCGCCGGCGACGAAGGGCTGAATGAAGTGAGGCGATTTCTCCAGGTTGCTGACCAGGTTCACTACCTTATCACGGGGCCCGTTGACCCGCAGACGCATCATCACGCGACCCTCTTTTGTCATGCGCGGATCGATGCTGGTCACCTGCACACCCTGAGGCAGCACCCGCTCCAGGTCCATCATCGCGGTCGTCCAGGAAAAAGATTTGCTGCGAAAAAGCTGATTCAGAAAATCCGACCGCTGCAGCGTCGCCGCGTTGTCCGGCTGTTGCATCAGCGCCTGATCCTGTTGCCATTCCTGTTGCAATTGCTGAGAGGCAAGATTCCATTTGTGGGCGACTGCCTCCGCGCGATCGGCCTTCACCTCCGCCTGACGCAGCAGCAGGAAAAGTATCACCGCCAGTACTCCAAGCACTCCCGCCAGCACACGCAGCCGCAGCAGTACCGGGCGAAGTTCGAAGAAGGGCCGCGAAGCAAGATTGAGAGTAATCCGCATTAGCCGCGTAGCGCCCCCACCACACTGGTAAAACGGCCAGGATCTACCTGGCTGGGTACACCGCTTGCGGAAAACGATTGCGAATTCACCAGCGCGCGCAACGGGATTTGCCAGGCGCCGTCGGCAGCGAGATGTTGCCGCAATATATCGGTCGACTCCAGTCCCGCCACCCAGACTTCCTGCAGCGGCACGTGCAATGCGTCTTCGTAATATGCGGCAGCCACCAGGACAGCCTGCGCCATTTCTCCCGGATCGGTCGTTGCGCGATCTGTGGCACGGTACAGCAACAACTCCCCGTTATGGGTGATGGCGGTCGTCATCGAATCTTTTTCTGTGTGCACCAGCAGGTGTGAGCCGCTGTCTGGCAGAGCCGCGAGCGCGGCCAACGTCGCCGGCAACAGGACGCCGGGCTCCCGTTGCAGGCTGCGCGCCATGGACTCCACTTCGTCACGAATTTCCGCAGGCATCGCGGCCGCAATCACCTGAACGGGCGCATCTTTGCGGGCCGGATCGGGAGAACTCAACAACTGGTAGGAAACGCCCGCCAGATCGGCATCGAAGGGCAACATGCGACGCAGGCGAAAACGAACCAGCGGCAGAATTTCCTGCGCTTTGGCCGGCAGCGTGTCAAAGTCGAGAATATGGACGCGGGTGCATGCATCCGGAACAATAAACGTCCAATCGCGGCCACGGCTATCGAATGACTCGAGCGCATCTTTCAACGCCGTCTGCACCGCGCTGCTATCAGGAAACAACGGCGCCGTCACTCCGGCTGAGACTGCTCCTTCCGCAAGCGGCGTAAAGACAGCTTCATCCAGCGGAGACTCCACACTGGCCGACCGAGCCGCAAGAATTCCATCCGGCGCAATTTCGCAGGCTAACCTTGGACGCACTGCATCTTGCAGTGAAGTTGGAAAAAGACGCATGTAGATTCAGCTTACCGTGAAGCTTCAATGAACGTAACTTTGTTAATTTCTTTCAACGTTGTCAGGCCCAATCGCACCCGCTGCAACGCCGACTCCCGCAGAAACGACATGCCTTCTGCCCGCGCCGCTTTGCGCACCTCTGAACTCGGCCTCTTCTCCAGAATAATTTCCCGGATTCTATCGTTCAGCTCCAGCAGTTCATGGATCGCTGTACGGCCGCGATAGCCAGTGCCGCCGCACTCAATACATCCAGCGCCTTCCTGAAATTCAAATCCGGCCCACTCTGGAGTATCCAAGCCGCTGAGCTGCAGCGTCTCGCGATCGTATTGGACGGGCCTTTTGCAATCTTCGCAAATGACGCGAACCAGGCGCTGCGCCAGAATGCAGTTCAGCGCGGAAACGAAGTTATAGGGTTCGACGCCCATGTTCAGAAAACGTCCCAGCACGTCCACCACATTGTTGGCGTGAACTGTGGTGAAAACCAGGTGACCCGTCAATGCCGAGTTGATGGCGATCTGCGCAGTTTCCTGGTCGCGGATTTCACCGACCAGAATCTTGTCGGGATCGTGACGCAGAATCGAGCGCAGGCCGCGCGCAAAGGTCAGTCCTTTTTTCTCATTTACCGGAATTTGCGTAATGCCGCGAATCTGATACTCCACCGGATCTTCAATGGTGATGATCTTATCTTCATCGCTTTTGATTTCGTTTAACGCCGCATAAAGCGTGGTCGTTTTGCCCGATCCCGTGGGCCCGGTGACCAGCACCATGCCGTACGGTTCGCGGATGTAGCGGCGAAAACGGCGCAAATCGTTCTCGTCAAACCCGACGACATTCAGCGTCAGCGAGCGGAAGGTTTCGCTCATCGACTCTTTATCCAAAACACGAAGCACGGCATTTTCGCCATGCACGGTGGGCATGATGGAGACACGAAAATCGATCAGGCGGCCTTTGTAACGGACACGAAAACGTCCATCCTGGGGAACGCGGCGTTCGGCGATGTCGAGTTCGCTCATGACCTTGATACGAGAAAGAATCGTCTGATGATGCTCTCGCGCAATGGGTGCCATGGCGTGTTGCAGCACACCGTCAATGCGATATTTCACCAGCAGGCTGTCGTCAAATGTTTCCAGGTGAATATCGCTGGCTCTCCGCTCGAGCGCGGTAAACACCATGGTGTCGACCAGGCGGATGATGGGACTGATGTCTTCTTCGGACGTCAGCTTCTCAATGGAAAGCGTCTCGTCTTGATTGTCTTCGGACGAGAGCACATCAAACGTCAATCCTTCGGTGGCTTCGTCAAGTACGCGCTGCGACTGTTCTGTCTTCTTCAGCAGATCCGTAATCTGGCTGAGCGTGGCCACTTTGACGCCAATTTTCTGCCCCAGCAGACTGGAAATTTCATCCATCATCATCAAACGGCTGGGATCGCTGACGGCGATGATCAGCTTGTTTTCCAACTGCTCCAGCGGAACAAAGTTGTAGCGGAACATCATGTCCACGGGCACGGTGCGGAACAGTTCGTGCTGGATTCGAAAATTCCTCAGATCGACGAATTCGCAGCGATAGCGCGCCGCAAGCATCTGTGCCTGTGCGGTCTCATCGCTGAGAATGGCCTTTCCGTTAGGAACGATCGCAATATCCGCCATAGTGTTTCTCCTTGCTTAGTGTGTCATTGCGCCGGCAGCGCCAAGGCTGAAAATCGGCAGGTAAAGCGCGATCAGAATCGTGACCACGACGCCGCCCATCACAATCAAAATTGCGGGTTCAATGAGCGAAAGCGCCGCGGTCAGCGCCGTCTGCACATCTTCTTCAAAAAACTCAGCGACAGAATTCAACATTCCCGGCAACGCGCCGGTCGCTTCGCCGACTTCGATCATTTCGATCGACAGCTCGGGAAAAATCTTGGTGTTGTTCAGGCTGGTCGCCAGTCCTTTGCCCTCTCGTACGCTGCCGACCGACTGAGAAACGGCCTGACTGAGACGCCGGCTGCCTATCGATCGGGCGGCTGTCTCGAGCGACGGAACCAGCGGCAAGCCGCCTGAAAGCAATGTTGAAAGCGTGCGTGAGAATAACGCTACTTGATACTTGACCCAGATGCTGCCGAAAATGGGGGTATTTATGCGAAGGGTATCGATCTGGTTGGCACCCGAGTCGGTACGGCTCCAGCGAAACAGGCCAAAGACGATGGCGGCGACGGCGACGATGAGATAGGGCAGGTACGATTGGAAATCTTTGCCCATTGCCAGCATAAAGACTGTGATGCTGGGCAGCTTGGTACCGATCTGATCGTAGAGCGCGGCAAACCGCGGCACGACAAAGCTGATTAAAAATATGAACAAGCCGGTAACCATAATGATCAGAAGCACCGGATAGAAAAGCGAGGCGACCAGCTTCTTGCGGAAGGTGAGCGAAATTCGCTGGAAAGCGAGGTAGCGCGTGAGGACTTCTTCCAGGTTGCCGGACCGCTCGCCGGCTAGCAGTGAGGTGGTGTAGATCACGGGAAATCCGCCCTGCGATTCAAAAGCTGCTGAGAGCGATTGCCCGGTGCGAACGCGCACGGCGACGTCTTCCAGCTGGGCGCGCAGGGTGGAAGCCTTTTGACGCTTCGCCAGCAGGTCGACGGAAGATAAGATGGGCAGGCCGGCGCGAATCAGCGTGAGAAATTGCTGATTGAAAATCAGGAACGGCTCCAGCTTGACGCGCTTGCCCGCGCCCGCCTTGCCGGCGATGCCTTTTGGCTTGACCCAGTAGACGTAGTGACCGGACTGGGCGAAGCGCTGGCGGAGTTCATCGGCGGAGTTTGCAATGTGCACATTCTCTTGCACATGTCCCCGTTCATCCGCAGTTTTGACGATATATTCCAATGGATTCCTAGTCCCTCGCCGATGCGGGAACAGCCGCGATCGGAGCTTGATTCATGACGCGTAGCTGACCCCAAGATATCAGTCTTGCAATGCGCCCGTCTGGCCCGACAATGAACGGCAAGCTGATCGCGTTCCAGTTACTGTGGTCGAGCGGCTGCCAGGTATTCCCGTTGTCGTGGGAGATGTCGCTGCCTGTCGATCCGGCGGCGATCCAGGTTGCATCCGTCGGATTCCACGCGACAGTCGAGCGATAGCCCGGCGGAGGATGCAGCGCGACATGCCAATGCCTGCCGTCGGTCGTGAAAGCTGCGGTACCGGCTCCGTTTTGCGGTTGCGCATAATCGCCTCCAACGACCGTTCCGTTGGTTGTGTCATGGAACGCGATAGCAAAAATACCGGCGGAACCTTTCGATCCGTCCGGTAGCACCCGGGTGTGAGTACATCCATTTGCGGCGGAATTTCCGCCGGGCGCGGAGATCAATTCCAGCGGCGCCAATTCAAATCCGTAAAGCCATCCTCCACTGGTACCGAACCATATCTGATGATTAGTCCCAGCCCCCGGCGCGGAGTTTGCATCCTGCAACGGAATGATCGCCAGCGATTGATTGCTGGCGGCAAACGCGCCTTGTTTCGGATTCATGGTACGCAGGCAGGGATTCACCTGCCGCGTCCATTGGCCGCCGCCGTCATAGGTCACAAACATGGTGAAGCTTCCCTGCACCGGATCTCCCAGGATGACGCCGAAGCGTGTTCCATCGAATTGCAAGCTATCCCAAAAACCATCCGCATCGGGATTCGTGAACACCGGGCTCCAGGTACGGCAGCCGTCATGCGTGGAGTAGAGCTTCGATTCTTCGCCTGGACCACTCGACATCACCATGGCGTGATCTGCATCCCAGGCCCACACGCTGCGAAAATCCAATTTCTCAGCGCCCGCAGGCACCGCACAGGATCGCCAGTTCTGACCACCATCCAGCGTGCGCAGTACAGTGCCGTTGGTTCCACTGGCCCAGGCGATATCGGCAGTCACGGCGTGGACTCCTCGCAGGCTGGCAGACGTCCCGCTTCGCTCGAGCTGCCATTGCGCACGCGCCGGCGCAGTCGCGCCGATAAAGGCCGCCAACGCCAGTCCAGACAAACTTGTCCGCAAGAATTGAGACTGCAAGCCATCACTCCAGACCATTCGAATCGCACTAAATCGGAGCCATTCCCTTGACCACCGCAACGCCGGCCGGCGGATGAAAGGAGAACGTGTCTGCTGGGAGAGGCGGATTGGCCAGCTCATGTGCGAGCTGAAACTCCGTAGTCGCGCCATCGGTTTCTTTCCACTGGATGGCATCGATCCCGCCGTCCGCGGTCACCGTCAGCGTAACCTCCGCTACTCTCTGCTCCATGCCCTTTGGAACGCCGCGCAAACGATACCCCGTTCCCTCAGGACTCAGCGTCAGATCGGTCAGTTCTTTTTCTATGCGTGTATGGCCTAACAAGAAGCGAAGTGGCGAACGAAAATCTTGCAGTTGTTTGGCCGGGTAGCGCTCCGCCTGCGCATCTCCCGGTGTGTAGGAGTAGCCGTACTTTTCACCGATGACAAAAACCTTGCCCGCCGGGTTGGAGTAATCCCACCGCATGCGACCGGGCTTTTCCAGCAGCAGTGTCCCACTCTCCGTGCGTTTCATTCCCATGCCCAGGTAGGTTTCTGTGAATTGGACGCGGAGCGAGTGCAGTCGGTTATAGTGCTGGTCCACTTGTTTGCAGATTTCCGCGACAGTCGGTGCCGTCGAAGATACGGGTGCCGGGTTGGCGCACCACGTCGGCGCGGCGAAAAAGAGGCACACAATGGGCAACACCATCGCTGCCAACCAATGTCTGGACCGCGTCTTAGAAATCTTAATCAGAGTCATTCTGAATGTAGGTCGCCTCGGCGACCGGAGTGAAGAATCCAGACAATATTTGCATCGACTGCACCGCCCTCACCCTCTGGATTCTTCGCTGCGCTCAGAATGACAACCCGATGGATGAAAAGATCTAAACCTACGAAATAGGCTGCGTGCAGTTTGTGCCGCCCGCCGGGTCTGCCTTGATTTCGCCTGTCTGGTCCATGCAGAACCCGCGGTGCCCAGTCTTCCCTACCGACTGCGGAACTGCTGTCACCTCAAACGAGGTGTAGACATCCTGGTTGTTGACATTCACCTTGGTGCAATTGGTGATGGCAAACAGGTAACCGCTCTTGTAGCCGCTCGCCAGATCCTTCGGAATCAACTGGGCCGCCTGGGCGCTTGGCGCTCCGGACTTGGGATCGCCGCCCAATTGCGACAAATTGCAGGAAAATCCATTCGCCGGGTAATCGGTCTCATATTGGATCTCTGCGCTATTCAGCGTGCGCAATTCTTCCATGGCCGCTGTTTCATTCGCCTGACTGCGCATGTTCATGTAGTTGGGGATCGCCACAGCCATCAGGATCAGGATGACCGACATGACGATCAGCAACTCCATCAACGTAAAACCTGATTGACGCAGCTGCTGTCCTTTACTTAAAAGCACTTCATTTTTCATTTTCAACACCCTGCATTGGAACCAATGCGAATATATTCCCTACTGTATCAGCAGGCAAGGTGTTCGCGCGTGATCTTCAGGCCATTCAGGTTGCCCAGCATCGCAACTGCAACCGACTCAGGAACAAACAACTGCTCGGCCATTCGCATCAGGTCCGCGCTGGTGACCTGACCCACCTGCTCCAGTATTTCCGGTACAGCATAAAACCGCTGGAAATACATTTCCTGCCGTGCCAGATTCGACATCAATGCACCCGAACTTTCCAGGCTCATCAGAATATTTCCCTTGAGCTGGTCCTTGGCGCGCTGCAATTCCTCCTCGGGCACCGGATCATCTTTCAGTCGTCGAAATTCATCAACGGTCAGGCGAATCACCTGCTCCGCATTCTGCGCTGAGGTGCCTGCATAGACGCACAATGAACCAGTATCGCGGAACGAGTTCACCTCGCTGAAAATGGAATATGCCAGACCGCGATCTTCGCGTACATTTTGAAACAGGCGAGAACTCATGCCGCCGCCGAGGATCGTATTCAGCAGGGCGACGGTATAGCGTTGCTCATCGTTCACGGGTGGGGCCGGCACGCCGAGGCAAAGCTGCAGTTGCTCCAGCGACTTCTTCTGCTTGGAGACAATCCGCGCGTGCACCTTCGGCTTCGCCGCAAATGGGGAAATCAAATCGCTGTCGAGCGAAGGCGATGCCGGCAGATGCGCCAGCTTTTCTGCGACTAAGGTCACAAATGCATCGTGATCCAGGTTCCCTGCGGCGGAGAAGATCATGTTCTTGCCCTGGAACCTGCCACCGTAGAAATCGAACAACGTACCCTGATCGAACCGCTTCACGGTATCGCGTGTTCCGAGGATTGGCTTGCCGAGCGGATGATCTTTCCAGAAGCTCTGGGTAAAAATTTCATGCACCAGCATGTCCGGGTTATCTTCATCCATCTTGATTTCTTCGAGAATCACTTTACATTCCCGCCCGATATCGTCAGGCGCAAATATAGGTTGCGTCACCAGGTCGGTCAGCACATCGAGCGCCTTCGGCACATGCTCGTCGAGCACCTTGATGTTGAAGCAGATGGTTTCTTTGCTGGTGAAGGCGTCCAGATTCCCGCCGATGGCGTCAACTTCCCTGGCAATATTTTGAGCGGACCGTGACTTGGTGCCCTTGAAGACCATGTGCTCCACAAAGTGAGACACGCCGTTAATTTCCGGTAGCTCGTCTCGCGAGCCGGTCTTGACCCACACGCCCATCGAAACGGAACGGACGTGCTCCATTCTCTCGGTCAGAATCACCAAACCATTCGATAATTCTGTTCGGCGAATATTGCGGCTCTGCGCGCTGTCGGGTGAACTTCCAAGAGAACTGAAATGCGTAGTATCCTGCGGACTGTCGATCGTAATCATCTGGATATAATTTTTTCACAACCTAGGCTGGATTGCGGTCTAGCCCGGAAGCGGCTGAGGCGGCAACTAGTTATCCACATTAGATGCAAAGTTTTCCACAATTCGACTCCCTCCCGCCCAAGAATATTGTAAATTCTACACAATCGCTGTTTTCTCTTTCATTGCAACAACTTGAAGAGATAATTGAAACATTAGGTTTAGAGCGCTACCGCTCCCAACAGCTTTGGCACGCACTTTATCAACAGCGCGTCTCGTCTTTTGAGGAGATGACAGCGCTTCCCAAATCCATGCGTGAAGCGCTAGCTCGATCGGGATTTCAGGTGGGCATGCCGCGCATTGCACAGGCTTTTGTGTCGGGCGATGGAACGGAGCGATACCTGGTCGCATGCGTCGACGGCGAGACGGTGGAAACCGTCTGGATGCCCAACGGGGATGATGGTGAGCTGGGCGACGGATCGGACGCGGCCATCGAGGAGGCGGACGCAGCTTCCATGTCGGATGGTAAGACGGCGGACCCGGCGCTTCCCTATCGGCGCGCGACCATCTGCATTTCCAGCCAGGTTGGGTGCGCCGTGAATTGCCAGTTCTGCCTGACGGCGAAGTTGGGGGTGAAACGCAATCTAACCGCGGGCGAGATCGCCGGACAAGTGGCGGCGGTGCTGAATCGCCACCAGGTGCGCGTTGGCCGGGATCGCATCAACCTGGTGTTTATGGGGATGGGCGAACCGTTCCTGAATTACGACAATTTCATGGCGGCGGTCCATCTGCTGGTCGAAGGCATGGGAATTCCGGAGTCGCGCATGACAGTTTCAACCTCCGGAATTCTGCCCGGTATCGAACGATTTGCCAAGGAGAAGCTGCGGCCTAAGCTGGCGCTCAGCCTGAACGCGCCTAACAATTCCATTCGCGAGAGCATCATGCCGGTCACGCGCAAATGGAAGATTGAAGATTTGCTGGCGGCTCTGCGAGAGGTTCCACTGCGACCCCGGGAACGGATGACCTTCGAGTACGTCCTGCTAGGCGGCGTGAATGACGCCGTGCGGGATGCGCGTGAGTTGAGTGCGCTATTACAGCGCTCCGGATTGCCGGCGAAAGTGAACCTGATTGTTTGGAATCCCGGACCCGATATTCCCTACCGGATGCCGAAGCTGGAAGATGTCGCCGCATTTCAGCAGCATTTGATTTCGAGCGGCGTGCCTGCGTTTTTGCGTCGTCCGCGCGGGCGCGATATCTACGCTGCCTGCGGCCAGTTGAAGCGAACCGTCGAATAGTGGCTGGCTATCACCATTGGTGGGGATGCTTCTCGAACAGGAACAATTCTGCGCCATGCGGGCCGACCGTCGCATGGAACTCGTGATCGAATTTACCAACATCTTTCTGACGCCACAGGTCGCGAACCGTTCGCTTGCCGTGAATGCCAAGATCGGACCAGAGTGCGATGACCGACGCCGCCTGATCGCCACGATTGAACAGGCCCACGGCGATGGAACCGTCTTCCATTGGCTTCGCCCAGACTTCAAGGGTTCCGTGCTGCGCAACCGGCGCGGCCTGCTTACCCAGCGCGTCCTGATCGACCGCAATCACTTCGGTGTTGGTGAGCAAGCTCAACGTAAACGGATCCAGCTGCGTCATATCGCCGCCAAAGATCAGTGGAGCATCCATCAGCGACCACAGTGTCATATAGGTGTACTGCTCGTTGTGGGTCAGCGGAGTGGGCATCAGATGACCGTCCCACAGGATCTTTCCAAGCAGCAGATTGTCCGGATCGTTCCAACCGCCGGGGCCTGCCCACTTTGCAATGTCAGCCTGACCAAATCCGTAGGCGGAAAGATTCTTCCACAGCGTGCTTTGCGGCGTCTCCAGGTAGCCCACATCGCCGGTGGTTCGCCAGAAATTTCCGCCCACTTCCCGGCCCCACTTCCACACATCGCCATTGCCGTACTCACACAGGTTGTAGACGAAGTCGCGATTCTGCTTCGCCAACTCGGACCCCATCCATTGGTAAGGAACTTTTAGTTCCGCAGGATCGCTGGGATTCTTCATCAGCTTTTGATACGAGCACAGATCGTATTTCAGAAGATCGTAGCCCCACTGCGCGAACAAGTGCGCATCCTGCGCCACGTGCCCGTAGCTGCCTTCAAACCCGCCGCAGGTCAGCGGGCCGGGAGAAATGTAGATTCCGATTTTGAGTCCCTGGCTATGAACGTAATCGGCAAGTGCCTCCATATCAGGAAAATTAAAGTTGGAGCGAAGGTTTCCGTAGACGTCGCGTGGCGCGCCGCCAATCATGGCATCGGATGAGCCGGGCTTGATGTTCCAGCCATCGTCGATATCGATAAAGGAATAACCGTAATTGACGAGACCGCTCGAGACCATCGCGTTGGTCTGCTCACGAACCAAGGCATCGCTGATGTTGAGGTGAACCATGTACCAGGTGCTCCAGCCCATCGGCGGAGTCAGCGCAATTTTGTCACCGGCAACAATTCGAAAACGCCGCTTGGCTGTTCCCAGGGCATTGCGCGCCTCTAGCGTCATGTCATATGTCCCGGGGTGCGGAAGCACCCCACGAAGAATGCCGGTCGCTGGATCAAGCATCAATCCGGCGGGAAGATGTTTGGCGGAAAAAGTCATGGGGCGATCGCCGGTGGCCGGTATTCGATACAAAAGTGGGTGCCCCGGATGGACGCCATAAATTGTGGGTCCATTGATTTGTGGTTTGGGCGATGGTGCGGGCGTCAGGATGCCGCTCTGCTGCGCTTGAGCCGCTGTGGAGGCGACGAAAAAGAGTGCGGACAGCAACAGGAAACCAGCAGTCGATCGAAACCGCCAGATCCATCGCCTCATGCGAAACATCTCCTTCGAATCTTTGAACGACTCATATTCCATTTCGCGAACAGCCACGCATGGCGCCAGGCATGCGTGTCGCTTATGCCAGCGCTTTCGGAACCGCTTCTTCCCATCGGCCTTGCGCCTTCAGGATCAGCTCCACCACCTCGCGAGCGGAACCTTCGCCGCCGTTAGCGCGGGTAACGTAGTGGCAGATCGCTTTCAATTCCGGCGCAGCATTCGCGACCGCAACCGCCAATCCTGCGAGTTTCGACACCGGCATATCCGGCAGATCATCGCCGAGGTACGCCACCTCTTCGGCGGTCACGCCAGCCTTCTGCATGCACTCTTCAAATGCAGCAGTTTTCGTCGCCTGCCCAAGATAGACGTAGGTGACCGATAGCTCATCGGCGCGCTGCTGCACTGCGGGAGACTTTCGTCCGGTGATGAAACCAGTTTTGATTCCCATGATGTGCGCCAGCTTGATTCCAAGCCCATCCTGCGAATTGAAGATTTTCATCTCCGCAATGCCGCCATTGTTGGGCAGGGAGATGAGACAGACGCCGCCATCGGTCAGCGTGCCATCGATATCCATCAGGAAGAGACGAATCTTTTTGGCGCGTTCCAGCAGCGAAAGGCTTGGCGTGGGTGTGTCGGACATGCTGTGATTTTATCGTGCGAGGGACGGTCGCAAGTCTGACTTTACAGAGTGACAGAAATCTCAATTAAATTTCT
>Ga0335075_10008269_pt1 | contig 15965 bp, 21 predicted proteins | sample Lox_Sample_24_FD_206723 | JGI IMG/M metagenome (GOLD analysis project Ga0335075, IMG submission 206723) | Soil microbial communities from Loxahatchee National Wildlife Refuge, Florida, United States - Lox_Sample_2.4 | ecosystem: Environmental > Terrestrial > Soil > Wetlands | place: USA... | reverse complement strand
CGCAATCGACAGGGTCGCTGCGTGGGTCAAACACGCATCTGCGGGGGAGCCCGATCGGGTCGCCGGGGGGTATGCCATCGGATATTTCTCCTTTTATCCGGACATTTCGTCGGGTGCGCTGCCGGCCGCGAGCGGCCGGTTCCCTGATTGGGTGTCCTTTCTGGGGCTATAGCCCCATGCCATAGATACCCTTAGATCGTGACAACCACCACACTAGAGCGGACCATCGCGGCGGCGATCCTGGCGCGATGCTCCGATTCCCAGGGCGGCACGTCCGGCTCTGTTGAGGGCCAGGTCCGCCAGGGCCGCAACGCGGCCGATGGACTGGGCTGGGACGTCGCGGCGGTCCACGACGTTGACGACGGATTCTCCGCCAGCCGGTTCGCGCGCAAGGCGCGCAAGGGCTGGGCGGCGCTCCAGGAGGACATCGCGACCGGCCGGGTTAACGCGGTCATCATGCGCCTCCCGAACCGTGGCAGCCGCACCATGTCTGACTGGGTGCAGTTCCTGGACCTGTGCCGCGACCGCGGCGCGCTGATCCACGTCACCCACGGCGGGCGCACCTACGACACGGCCAACTACCGCGACCGGAAGGACCTGATGGACGACGGCGCGCAGGCTGAGGCGTTCTCCGACGAGCTGTCCCAGACCATCCGCGAGGGCGTGGAGACCGCGCGCCTGGAGGGCAGGCCGCTGGCGTCGGTGCCGTTCGGGTACCGCAAGGTCCACGAGACCGCGAAGATCTTCCACCTGGAGATCGACCCCGAGGCGGCGACCAGGGTGCGCCGGGTGTTCGAGATGGCGGCCGAGGGCCATTCGCTGGCCGACGCGGGGCGGGCAACCGGCCTGACGCGCGGGCACGTCGGGCAGATCATCAAGAACCGCGCTTACATCGCTGAGCGGGTGATCGACGGCCAGGTGATCGCCTGCCAGTGGGAGCCGATCTTGACCCCCGAGCTGTTCTGGGCGGCGCAGCGGCCGACTACCCCGCAGAGCGCCACGCTGCGAGGCCGCCCCAAGTCCACGTACAAGAGCCTGCTAGGCGGCATCGCGGTGTGCGGGCGGTGCGGCGGCAAGGTGACCACTGACACCAAGCACCAGAAGCGGCGCGGCACGGTCCGCCGGTACAGGTGCGCGGCCGGGTGCTTCAAGCTGGACGGCATGGAAGCGGCCGAGGCCGAGGTCCGCACGGACCTGGTTGGTCACCTGATCGGCCCCGGCGTCCTGGAGCGGTACGACACCGACCACGGCAGCGAGGCGGCAGCGGCGGCGGCGGAGGCCGCGCGGTTGCGGGCCGAGCTGGACGAGTGGGCGGCGGCGGACATCAGCGCCAGGGCGTACGCGCTGCGCGAAGCCAAGCTGATGCCCATGATCGAGGCGGCCGAGCGGCGGTCTCGCGAGATGGCCGCGCCCCCGGCGCTGCGGGCGTTCGCAGGCAAGTTCATGCAGACCGATTTCCCCGAGTACTGGCAGCGGATCAGCGCCGCCGTGGAGGTCCTGAACGCCATGCCGATGGAGGCGCAGCGCGCCCTGCTGCGGGAGGTGGCCACGGTCACCATCTACCCGCAGGCGATGGCCGCCGAGCTGGACCGCCCGCAGGTCTGCCTGGAGTTCAGGAGCGCGGCATGAGGTTCGCCCCGAGCTGGCGGCTAGGGTGGCGCATCCGGCTGCCCTGGCCGTTCTACCTGGCCGGGACCATCCTGCGCAGCGGCGGCCGGTCGCGGCGGCGGCAGGTCTACCACGGCACGCTGCCAGGGTGGACCTGCCCGCACAACCACACCCGCCCGGACACCGCCGAGGACTGCGCGCGGGCCGAGCTGCGGCGGCGGTCACGGTCACCGCTGAACTGAGGGGACACGCCACCCCCGCCCCGCAAACGACATCCCCCCGGTTCGCGTTCCGCCTGCTAGCGTGACACGCATGGCACAAGCACCCCTGAACCCGCAGGGCGGAGACGCGCCGAGCATCCACCTGCGGCTGTCCGATGACATCAAGACCCGGCTGGTGCTGCGCGCCGCTGCCGTTGGCGTCACCGTCTCCGAGCAGGTCAGGCGCGACGTTGCCGAGGCGAACGCCAGGGCCGAGCTGGAGCTGGCCGAGGCCGCCGGATTGCTGATGCTGCCGGTACTGGATGGCGGCCACGCGCCGCCGGGCGGGAGCACCGCCACCGCCTAGCACGACCAAGGGAGCTGATTCGCCGGATGACACCGGCTGGTCAGCTCCCTTTGCATTGGGGGCGGGACGCCTGGCAGTCGCCCGCCCCCGAATCCGATCCGCACGACACGGAAGGACAGCAACATGAACAGGGTAACCGGCGGCGCCGTGTGAAGACCACTACGTGCCTGGTCTGCCAGCGTCAGCGCGGCACAGAGATAGGCCGCTACGCCCTGGCGGCCGACCCGATCGCGCATCACCATCATGCGGTGCTCTGCCAGTGCGGCGCGGCCTGGTTCGCGGACATCACCCGCTCTGCGTTCGGTGAGGTGGCGTCGCGGCGCGACACGCTTCCGTGCACCTGCCATCCGGCGCGGCACCGGCTGGCGGTCGTGTTCGTGGCCGCCTCCGAGTGGTCGTGCGCCTGCGGCGCTGACCTGCTGGACGCGGAGGTGGCGGCGTGATACCCGACGACCCTGCCCCGGCCTACCGGGTGCTACTCGTCCACATCGGTGGAGGGCCAGACACGCCCGTGGCCGTGCGGTCGTTCGCGTTCGCTGGCCGGTACGTGGCGGTGCCTAGCCAGTGCCCGGACTGTTCCGCCACCCCCGCGACGGTCAGCGTCGAGCCGGATGACGACTACCACGCGGCGCTGGTCCTGGTCCACGACGACGGGTGCCCGATGATGCGGAGCCTGGCCCTGCGGGACACCGCGTGACCCCCGACGACGCGCTAAACACCCGTCTGCGCTGGCACCTGGAGCACTCCGCCAACCCCGTCGCGGGCCAGGCCAACATGGCGGCCGAGCTGATCGACTTCGGCAGACCGGCACCGGATGCCAGGGAAGCCGTCGCCAGGGCGTTCGCGCGGCTAACGTCAGATACGGCGGAGGGCCAGGGCGCTGACCCCGGCCCGTCGCCGTCACGCACACGCGAGACCCCTGGCCAGGACCCTCGCACCGATCATCAACAGGGAGCACCAGCGATGTCCGGTTCGTTCCAACCGTACCCCACGCCACCGAACAGGCAGGCCCCGATCAACGGCCAGGTGATGCTGCCGCCGGATGAGCGCCGCGAGTTGGCCGAGTTGCGCGCCGAGGTCATCGAGCTGCGGGCCAGGGCGGGCGCGGCGCGCGTGTGGTGGCCGGGCCAGCCGCTGCCGCCGAGCCTGGAATACCTTCGGGCGCAGCTTGAGCAGGACTATGACCGCGACGTCGCGTACCGGGCGCGCGAACAGCAGATGACCGAGGACGCGCGGCGGGCGCGAACGCTGACCGCATGGCGGCAGCCCACCCTCGCGGAGTTCCCCGGCACCCTGGCTGACAGCCTCAAGCGGGAGCGCCCGGTGCAGCGCTACCTGATCGGCGGCATGTGGACCGTGGCGGGCAACATCTCGGTAGAGGCGATGTTCAAGACCGGCAAGACCGCGCTGGTGGCGTCGCTGGCCGGATCGCTGGCGGACGGCACGCCGTTCCTGGGCTTCGCCCCGGTCAGCAAGCCAGCGGGCACCGTCGCGATCTGGAATTGCGAGATGGACCCGGATGATTTCGATGACTACCTTCGCCCCCACGTCTCCGACGCCAGCCGGATCATTCCTGCCCATCTTCGCGGGCGGCCGGTCAACCTGCTGAACAGCCAGGCTGACCGCGAAATGACGGTGGCCTGGCTGCGGTTCCATTCGGCGTCGGCGTGGATCATCGACAGTTGGACCCGCGTCTGTGCCTGGTGCCGGATCGACCCCATCGACAACGGCGCGGTAGCCGAGCTGACCGCCTGCCTGGACGAGATCAAGCAGCAGGCGGGCGTGACCGCGCTGGCCGTCACGGCGCACATGCCGCACGCGGCCAGGAACAACAGGACGTTCGAGCGCGGATTCGGTGCGCAGGCGTTCTCTGCCTGGCTGGACGCGATGTGGCGCTACGTCCGCGATGACGCGGGCGGACGCTACCTGTCCGCCGAGGGCCGCAAGGTCAGCCTGGCTGAGTGCCAGGTGTTCATGGACGCAGACGGGCGGCTGATCGCTGCCGCCGGGGACCGCGACGGCGCGGCGGAGCTGACGCTGGAGTACGCCTTGCTGTCCTCCGTCCGGGTGCATCCGGGGCGGCCGACCACACAGGTGGTCAAAGCGGCGAGCAAGCGCAAGGAGGACGCGGCGGCGGTGCTGGCCGACCTGGTGCGGCGCGGCCTGCTGACCACCCGGCCCGGACCGCGCGGCGCGGTGCTCTGGTATCCGGCGTAGGCAGGCAGATGGTCAGGCAGGCAGATGGCAGACCCGACCTGTTCCGAGCTGTTCCGGCACCTGCCCCCGACCTGTTCTCGACCTGTTCCCACCTGTTCCGGCGACCTGTTCCCACCTATATAGGGGAACAGGTGGAGCGGAACAGGTCACCACATCCCGAATGAGGGCAGATGAAAGGAAGACGCGCAGATGAGCTACGACTACACGCGTGACGATTACGACCCGGATATGGACGCGAGGCGGCGGCTCGCGCAGTTTGACGAGTCGATCGACGCCGGGACACCGGACATGGCGCTAGGGCTGTCGGCGCTCGTGCACGAGCTGATCTACCACGGCGCGATGCTCCAGAGTGACACTGGCACGATCGCTGATCATGCCGAGTACATTGGCAACGTCCTGGAGAGGCACCCGGAGATGGGACCGGACCGGCGGCGTTGAGCGGATTTCCCGATTTCCGCGAACCACCGCGGACGAACTACCATCCGGGGCGCGACTCTGCGGGGGCGCGACTCTGGCCACCCTGCGACACGCAGCGAGCTGAGCCTCAAATCGCCGCCCCGCGCTTACCCTGGCGTTATGGCCAAGGTCAGATGGGCGGTGCGGTGCTCGGCCACCAACAAGGCCACTGGCGGACCGTGCGGCCAGTGGGCGATCACGGGCGGCTACGTGTGCTGGCACCAAGGCGGCGCTGTCCGGTCGTGAAGGCCGCAGCAGCGCGGCGCTGGGAGTTCGAGATGATGATTCGCCGGATCGAGCGCCGCTCGCCACTGGCGGCGGCGCTGATGCGCGCCGAGTGCGCGCCCGGCCCCGCGACCTACCGGAAGCACGGGACGGCCCAGCCAGCGCGCCACGTGGGTGCCGAGGTTCATCACGCTCGACCTGTACAGGCTGGCGAGGGAGATGGGCCGTGCAGCAGGGTGACCGCGTTGCCGCGCTGGAGCACACCCTGGCGCACCCAGACGGTCGTAGAGAGGGCCGCCGTCTCGTCAAAGACAGCGGCCCTCGTGAGGGTCCGCGAAGGGGTGTCTGATACCCCCCGGCCGGGCATTCTCATGCCCCCCGGACGCTCCAGCCTGTGATTGATTGGCCCCCAGCTGATTCCAGACTGCTAAAGACCCGCTTGACCCTTGGCTATCGCTCAGATACTGGAGTAAGGGCGAGGCAGCAAAGTGATGCTCAGCGGCACCTTGACCACCTCCTCCTGTCGCGCCTCTGGCGAGGCGAATGCTGGTGTCAACACCGGAGAGACGCTTCTTCTTCCGTCTGCAAACGGTCATGTGCGGACGCGCAGCGCCAGCCCTTGGCGACCGCCCCCGGCCACGGGCCGGAGGATGTAGGTGTATTGCGTACACGGCTTACGCTGGACCCGTGAGCATCCCAACCTGGTCACAGCGCTGCCGCGCCAAGCGGCGCGCTTCGATCGAGAGCCACTTTCGACGCTGATTCGGCTTCCGCTCTAGCAACTGCACCAACGCCTACCATCGACCGTATGCGAGCGAGGTGGGCGGTTCGGTGCCGATCACGTGCCAAGAAGGGCGGTCAGTGCTCGGCGTGGGCCATGACCGGCGGTTTCGTGTGCCGGATGCACGGCGGCATGACGCCAGTCGTGCGAGCTGCGGCCGAGCGGCGCTGGGAGCGCGAGCTGATGGACCGCGCGACCATCAGGCGCATCGAGCGCGAGACGGGCAAGCCCATAGACCCGATCCTGGAAGCGTTCGTCCGCTACAGGTTCAGCGGCGACGTCGCCACCTGGCGTCGCCACGTCGCGACCAGGACGGACGCGGCGTGATGGAGCAGGCGCACCGCGTCCAGGTGCTGGCTGAGTTGTCGCGGATCGAGACAACCCTGGCGCAGATGGCCGGGTGGATGGACGACCAGGACGCCGAGCGCGTCGCCGTGCTGCTGGAGGACGCCTGGCGCGACGTGTGCGCGGCGCAGCACCTCCTGGACCGCGACCCCCGCCAGGTGCTGCGCATGGTGCCGAACGGGTGGGCGCTGGTCGGTCCTGCCAGCGGTCCCTGACATTCGGCCGCCGCAGAGCCCGCCTGGCCAATCCGGTGAAGCCTGCGCGTCAAATACGTGTGCGGGTCGGCGAATCGGGCTGTGAAAGTGTCTGTGGATAGCAAGCAACATTTATAGTTTTCCACAGCAGACATCCCCGTATATCTGCTGCTCACGACGTTCAGCCGCCAGGAGTACTGCGATAATGCCAGGCCCTGACCACGGATTATCCACAGGGCCTGCTGGCCGCCTTGCGCGCCTGCCGCCAGAATGACAGAGGAATCCGTATAAATGGTCCTCGACGGAGCCCAGATCCCGAAACGGGCGCTGAGGCCCCGCCTGGGATTGTGACACGGGACTCTGACAATCGAGCTGCCGCTAGATTGTCGTAACCCCCCGCTAAGCATGTTTATAGACGGCGCGGCCGGACCCCGGAAGGGGTGACGGCCTCCCGCTCGCAACGGAAGGCCGTCAATCCGAACCGCACGACCTCAAGGAGTCGCACGTGCTCACCAGCGTACGCCAGGGCTTCCGCGCGCTGTCTGTCCTCGCCCCGTTCAAGGCGATCGGCACCACCGTGCTGACCGTCGTCATCCTGCTCGCCGTCATCGTGATCATCGCCGTGGTCGTGGTCGCGCTCCGCACCGACAACGAGGAACGGCGCAAGACCGCGCTCGCGGTGCTTGACCGACTGCTTCGGTGGCGAGGGTGACCACCGTACGCTGGCCGGTCCTCCCTGCCAGGCTTTCCGAGACAGACCGCTCCAGACGACACCGCTCGCTTACGGGCGCCGAACGGCGTGTCTACCTAGACTTGTCGGTATGGCTGGCAAGAAGACCTCCGTCTACCTGCCCGAGGACCTGGCGGCGGCAATCAGCGCGTCGGGCCAAACGATCCCCGACCTGATCCGCGCCGGGCTGATCGCTGGCGAGCGCGATCAGGATTTGCGCCTGGCCGCCGTGGTGGAGGATCTGCTGACGAAGCTGAATCAGGGCTACATCCTGGTGCACCGCCCGTGAACTAGACATCCCTGTCAACTGCCTGCCGGTTACGCCGCGTGCATCACCCTGACTAGGCACGATTACAGATCAAGCCGTTCTTATACCGTGAATTCTCGGTATAAACTAGAGGCATGTCCAGTTCACCTGCCAAGGCCGCGATCTGGCTTCGCGTGTCCACTGACCGGCAGCACGAGGAGAACCAGCTACCGGACATCGAGCGGTTCTGCGAGCACCACGGCTACCAGATCGTCAAGCGCTACGTCATGAGCGACGTCTCTGCGTTCAAGGGCGAGCACCGCGACGCGCTAAAGGACATGCTGGACGCCGCGTGGCGCGGTGAGTTCCAGGTCGTCGTCGTCTGGGCGGCTGACCGGATCTGCCGTGAGGGCATCGAGGAACTGCTGAAGCTGATCCGCCAGCTCCGCGAGCGGCACGCCGCGCTGGTCAGCGTCCAGGAGCCGTGGCTCAACGGCAACGACGCGACGACAGAGCTGCTGGCCGCCATCGCGGCGTGGGTCGCACAGCAGGAGTCACAGCGGCGCTCGGAACGCATCAAGGCGGGGCTGGCCAGGCGACGCGCGGAGGGCAAGACCGTCGGCGGCCGGAAGCCCGGCGCCAGGGACCGCAAGCCGCGCAAGCGCGACGGCTACGCGAAAGCGTGGGAGAAGCGCAAAACAGCCGCTTAGAGCACATAACAGCTGGTCGCAAGCATTATCCAGCATGAGGCAGGCAGCCGAAATTGGTGATTCGAAGTGATTCGTCACAAGCATCAGGCCGGTGACCTGCGCAAACGCGAAAAATCACCCTAGTGATTCTCAGATCAGTCGGGAGAACCGTCACTGACCTGCGCAAACACTCAATCGGCGGCCGAACGCCATCGGCGTAGCAGCAGGCATGTCACGTAAGCGTTCTCGCCCCGGAAGGGGCGTGAAGTACAAGAATCAGCGCACCCGAGCCCGCAAGCGCGGCCGGCGTGTCAGCATGAAGACGATCGCTATCGCCACGCTCGTGATGACAGCGATCAGCACCCTGTCGGCCGTGGCGGCGGCTATCCCGCCCTGGCTTGCCCTTGAAAGCCGGCCTGCCCCTCCCGCCGTGAATGTGCAGCAGTCGTGCTATATCTGCGCGAGCACACGCTGCACGATAACGCCGTCCGTCGGCGCAGGTAAATCGCCCTGAGCAGCGCGACAGTTACGATGCTCGATGATCGGGTGCAGATCCCCGCAGCTGTCGCACCACATCCGTGACTGGGGATCGATGCCCCAGATCCCGCTACGCTGCGGAGTCTGGACCTGTTCTGGCATCGGGACCTGCTGAGCTGCAGGCTGCACGTTGCGGCACTTGACTGGACCGCCCGCCGTACGCAGCGGCCGGTCCTCGGCATCCGGCCGGAACGACACGCTGCCGGACCATCCGGTTAGCTCTTCGTATCGGGCGAAGTCGGCCGGCGATACGAGGAAGACCGCATCTCGGCGACGGCTTTGCAGCATGGTCACGCCCCAGAAGCGGAGCGGCTTCATTTCCCCGGCGGGAAGCCTCGCGGCAACGTCGTCGACCGTCAGGCCGCTCCAGAATCTCGGTCTTGGGTGATACCGCCCGCACCAGTTCCGGCCGTACGGGCAGCGGTTGAAGTTGACCATCGTGCACTTAACCGGCTCCAGCTTGCGCAGCCCAGCAGCGGTGACAGCGCGCCTCGGCGGCATCGTGTCCCAGGTGTGCTCATCGTCCAGCGGTCGGTCAATGCCTAGTTCGTAGGACAGCACAGTAGGCACGCGCCAGAGCCACTTGGGCGTCCTCTTGCCCGCGGTGAACCACACGTCCGTGACATCGGCATCGGCGGCTTTGCTCGTCCGGGTGACAGCGCCCGAGGCAGTCATCGCAGACCGCTGCACTTCCACGCCGGTCAGTACCGGCCCGCGGATGAGCGCGTCCGGGCGGGTGCCAGTGGGCAGCGCGTGCTCCAACTCGACGTGCCAGCCGGCGTCCTGTGCCGCGCGGGCCCAGTATTCGGTCTGCCGCTTGTGCTCGTCGCTCATAAGCCCCGGCAGCCGGTGCTCGGAGCGGCAGTCGCCGGCGTCGTAGTGGATGGCGAACCATGCGCCGCCCCGCTTCTGCAGGAAGAGGCCGGGATTCGTACTGCCCTCATGGTCCAAGCAGATGAACGCCGGGTTTTCCTTGCTGAAGCCTAGCCCTGGCCGCTCGCTCTGCCGGTGGTGGTGCTGAAGGATGTCCTGAATCTGTCCGAGGTCAGGCTCGGACAGGTCCAGGACGCTGCCGTAGGGCACGTATCGGATCTTGTCTTGCACGATCGGCCGCCCTCCCGCGGGCCGGCATCAGTCCCACCGTGGAACCGGGCTCCTAGCGGACGGTAGCACCAGCCACTGACATTCCCGCGTTGTATGGCCACCTCAACCGCGTGCCGCTGTCTGACACCGGCGTCTACGGAGGGTTCACCCCGACGCAGCAGAAGCGGCTGGTGTCCGCCGCGCTGGCCCCGCCGAAGCGGTACGCCCGCCTGCAGCGATCGTGACCAGCGCCGGGCTATCCTGGCGGTAGCTGCGCAGCACCGCGCGGCCAAGGGAGACAGATCACGCCCTGGCTGCGCGGTGCGCCTGCCGCCCGGTCCTGGTGCGTGATCTGTCCCGGCACCCGGAGGCGGCCCCGTGGCCCTGCTGGTCCAGACCCCGCTGCTAGCCAGTGACGCCATCGAGCTGTCCGGCGGCACCTGGCGCAAGCGCATCCTGCCCGTGGGCAACGTCGAGTACAAGGGGCGGGTGCTGCGGTTCGACCGCCCGTACCTGGACGGGCTGGCGCAGGCGTACAACAGCCGCGCCTATGACCAGGTGCCTTTCCAGTTGGCCGACGCTGCCAACCGGCACACCAACGACCCCGAGCGCACGCGCGGCGAGGTCGTCGGCATGTCGGCCGACGCTGACGGGCTGTGGGTCACGATCAGGACCACCGAGGCCGGTAACGCGGTGCTGTCCGCCAATCCCCGGCTAGGGGTGTCCGCCAGGATCGTGGAGGACTACGCCAGGTCTGACGGGAAGTACTACCCGGCGGCGGTGCAGCACGTGCTGGGGACGCTGGACCCGAGGATTCCCGAGCTGGGCGACTGGCAGCCGGTGGAGATGTCCAACGGCTACGGCGGCGAGGCTGACATGGTGATCGACCTGAGCGGCAGCTACTGGAGCAGCAGCCCGGACGACTGGGACGTCGTGGTGTCCTCGCTGGACCTGGCAGACGACGGCGGGAGCCCGCTCGGCGACAGGCTGCGGAAGCTGGCCGGGAAGCTGTCCGACCGGGGGCACGGCGCGGCGGCCGGGCACGTGCACCGCGCGGCGGACGCGGCCGACAGCGGCGACACGGACGGGACGCTGCGGCACCTGGACGACGCGGCCACCGCGCTACCGTCGCTGGACGGCAACCCCATGGCCGAGGCGTCGATGGATGACATCGTGTCCCACATGGCGCAGGCGGGCGCGAACCCTAACGACCTGTACCCGCCGCACGGCGCGGACGACCTGAACATTTCCGACCCCGGCCCGGCGCGGCCCAAGTCGGCGGCCCACATGCTGGCGGGCGACAGCGGCGGCCTGGAGTTCGCGGGCGTGAACGCGGCGCTGGAGCTGGCCCACCGGCAGGCGGCCGAGCGCGAGCTGGAAGACGCCAGCGCGGCGCGGCGGCTGGCCCGGCGGGGCACCGGGACCAGTATCACCGAGGACCGGCTGGGGGCGGCGCTCGGACGGATCGGGCGCGGCACCTACACCCCGAGCACCGGACAGCGGGCGCTCGGCTTCGCCAGCGACGCGGCGAGCATGGTGGACGCGGCCGAGCAGCAGGCGGGCGGGTGGGACTGGTCGGCGTGCACGTGCACCGACGACGGGGTACCGGCGATGACCCGCTATCACACGCTGGGGTGCCCGGAGGCCGAGCTGACCCCGGATACGATGGGCGCGGTTCGCGGGCACATCCTGCGGCGGGCAGCCGCCCCGGCGGCCGACGCCAACGGGAACGTGTTCTACAACCAGTACGGGCTGCCGTCGAGCATGACTGAGCTGGTCCAGGCGCACACCGGGGAGCGGCTGCTGAACCTGCGGCTGGACCCGAACGGAGACCACCCGTTCGAGGTGATGAACGAGCGGCTGACGCCGCAGCGCGCGGTCCGGTTCGGAGACCCGAACGAGGGCGACGGCCAGCAGATGACCGACGCCAGCGCGGACTACGTGCGGAGCCTGGCGCACACGCTGGGGCTGGCCCCGCACCGGACGGCGGACCAGGCGCGGGACGAGGGCAGGCAGCGGCTGGCGTGGACCGGCGGCAGGCCGCCGCTCGGCTACCGGGACTGGGGCGACCGCAACGACCGCGACCCGGCGGTGCGGGCGCGGGCGATGCAGACCAGGGGCAGGCAGCGCGGCCTGGAGGCGGTCTACGCGGCGGGCGGCCCGGCGGCCGAGCTGAGCAACGACTACGACGGCGGCGACGAGGTGCACTGGGCACCGAGCGCCGCCGAAGCCTACGGCTACGTGAGCCGTTGATGTCCAGGTACCTGGTGCTGAACAAGGTGACCGGCATCACCGACGCGGGCGGGTCACCGACGGAGCTGCGCAGGGGCGCGGTGGTCGAGGCGTCCAGCTCCCAGATCAGCGCCTGGGGCGCGTCGAACTTCCGGCTGATGAACAACCCCGGCACGCCGGTCACGACCACATACCCGGTGCCGGGCAGCGGCACGTCCGCGATGGGGGTCAACACCGGCAGCCAGACCCACGATCTGGCTGGCGAGGCCAGCGCGGCAAGCAACTAGGCAGGCAGATGGCAGTCAGTCTGAACAAGTTCGTGGTCACCCAGACCTACACCATCCCTGCGGGCACCCTGGCGACGGCCACCGCTGGCCAGCCAGGCACCGGGGGCCGGGTACGGCAACAGCGCCACGTCGGCCGAGGCGGCGCCGTTCGACAAGACCATCCCCGCCGGGACCGCGATCCTCCTGGACTCCGGTACCCCGAGCACGCTCGTGCCGCGCCCGCCTGGCGGGCACGCGGCGGGGCTGGCCAGGTAAGTCAGTACCGCCGACCCGCACATCGTGCTGACTAGCGCTGGGGCAGTCAGCCGGGGGCCGACCGCGCGGCGGGAACCTGTCCCCCGTTAATACCACGGGCTCACTACGCTTACCTCCATGAGGATCGAAGTAAGCCTGGAGGAAGAAGCGAGCGCGGCCGACCAGGCAGCCGTGGCCAGGGTCTTCGAGTCCGCTGGCATTGAGGCAGACGTCCAGGCAGACTACATGCGGCGCTCGATCGGCGTCCTCCTGCCCTGGCTCGTCCTGATCCTCGTGACGGCCGGGGCGAGATTCCTATGGGCTGCTCTAGGCGGTGCCGGTGATGAAGCGGGCCGGGATACCTGGAAAGGACTCAAAGGGCTGATCACCGGCCTTTACGACGCGCGCAGTTCTTCCCAGGCCCCGGAGGGCATGGTGACCATCATCATCGATGAGGGGAAACGGGTCGAGATTCAGTTTCCGCAGGGCCTTCCCGACCAGGCGTATATCCGTATTGTCCAGATCGCGGCTCCGAGCGCGCCGCTTTCCGGGATTCTGAAGTGGGATGAGGAATCCGGGGCTTGGAAGGACGTTTTCGCGGGCCAGTACCACTGCAAGTACCCCGGCTGCTCGGCGTACGCTACGCAAAACCGTGTGCGTAGCCCCCGTCCGGATGTCATGGAAAGCCGTCTGTTCTGTGACCAGCACGCTGCCGCCGCCGACGCGGGCGACCCGCAAGCCTGGGCTTAAGGAACCCGGAGCTCGACCGCAAGGCCGCCGACACGCCGGGCTAGCGCCAAATCCGGGCTCCCCCTATGTAGATGACCTACTGTGGTGCCATGCAAGACCTAGACATCACGCCGAAGATGGCCCTGGTCCTCAAGGTGTTCCTGGAAGACCCGGCCGAGCCCCGGTACGGCTTCGACTTGATGAAGCGCACGGGCATGGCCAGCGGCAGCCTGTACCCGATGCTCGCCAAGCTGGAGAACGCCGGGTGGCTGACCAGGGGCAAGGAGAACATCGACCCGCGCGCAGCAGGCCGTCCCGCCCGGACGAACTACACAATCACCGGGGCCGCTATCTCCGCCGCTCGCGTCCAGCTCGCTGCGCTCAGCGAGCAGTACCGGCCGCCGATCCCCGGCCGCCTCCGACCGCAGGGCAGTACAGCATGACGGGCTATCTGCTGGCCGCCCTCAGCGTGCTCGGCACCTTCGGCATGACCGCGATCGGTGACATGGTGAGCGAGGAGGTGCGCGACCGGCTCGACCACGTTCCGAATGCGATCTTGCGCCTGGCCGCTCAGCGGCTCGACGTTGACCAGCGCAGCGCACTGTATGAGGAGGTCTGGCTGGCGGACCTCGCCTACTATCTCCGGGGCGACAAGGCCCGGCCGGTCACCCGGCTTATCCTCGGAACCCGCTTCGCAGTCGGCATCCTAATCGCGGCCATGCGCATGGCCAGGCAGTCTAAGCCGAGAATCCATTCCCTTAGCATCTTGGTAGAGGCGGACCGCGTGCGCCTGTCCGAGTTTCCAGGCTGGGAATGGTCCCACGAATCGTTCACACAAGCGCTGAACGAGATCGTTAAGAAAGGTGAAGAGAATCTCGCGAACGCACGCGGGGTCTTCGCCCGCCGCAGAGCCAGTGCAGGTCTACGAACTTCCTGCCGATCACGGGACCAATTGGTCAGTGCCATGCAGGAGTACGCAAACAACCGGCCACAGTCACGCCCTGAACGGGAACTGCCCGGTTGACCAGCGTGCCGCCGCGAGCCGCCCGCGGCTAAGGCCCCCGCGCCTACCCGTGTGAAGCGCTAGCCGTCTTTCCGCGCCGCGTACGTGCCCCGGCCGGGCACCACATAGGCCAGGCCCTCGTCCACCAGCACGCCGATGCCCTGGCGGATCGTCTTGACCGCCAGGCCGGTCTCCTGCTGGATCCGCGACAGCGACGGCAGCGGTTCGTCTGGCTGGATCTGCCCCGACACGATCGCCCGGCGGAGCTGGTCGGCAAGCTGCCGGTAGCTCGGTACCGGGCTCCGCGTGTCGATGGTCAGACGGTCCATGACCAGAGGATGAACCATGCTGATCAGGGTACCCACGGCGGCATATGGCTACCCTGGTTACCAGGGATACCATAGTATATGTGGGACACGATCGGGTGCGCTGTGGGAGGTACCGGTGATGGGCGAGGCGAGCCGCAAGCAAGAAGTCTCCGCCTTGGCGCAGATGGAGATAGACGCCGGCCTGGGAGAGCTGCGGCATCACTGGGGAGACGCCTACGGCATCGACTACGACAACCATCACGGCTGGCGGGCGCGGCGGCGCGACGGACGCGGCGAGGTCCTGACAGGGGCGGACCCCGACGAGATGTTTGACGTGATCAGCGCCGACTACCGCGCCGTGCCAGTGCCGCGCTCCTGCGGACCAGACGAATGACCGTCATGGGACCGCCCACTGGCATGGACGCCGACCGCATCAGGCTGGCCGCGTTCCGCGAGAAACACCCTGAGTGGCGGATCCGGTCAGACAGCGAGTGGGGTGTCTGGCATGCCGAGCGGGAGACCGACCACGGGTCAGACACCCACATCAGGCACCAGCTCTCGGATCTGATGGATTACCTGGAAGGGCACTACCCCTAGACGTCGGCAGTTGCGGCCAGCCCCGGCCGGGAGCGTCCCGCCCGCACCGTCACACGTCCAGGCGGGGCGCTCCCACCACGGACCAGTGCCCCTACCGAGGCCACGGACCCGGTGGGGGCACTGTCATGTCTGGGCAGGCAGAACGTGGGTAAAAGTGGCACTTGACTATGACACCAGAAAGGACACCCAATGATGGCCACCAGCCCGTCCCCATACCCCAGCCGGGTATCTGCACGGGGTCTTGCGCGGTAACTCCGCCCTCGTCAAAGCTTGGCGCGTCCTGCGAGGCGGGGCGCGTCAGCTGCCGAGGGACTGCAGGGCCGTGCAGTCGTTTGGGGGCGGGGCGGTGACGTGGTTGCTGGCCAGCGCGCGCAGGACGAGGCCGACGACCAGCGGGGCGGTGGGCAGCTGGCTGTGCTGGATGTCGACTCCGGGACAGACGGACTGGAGCGGCACGTTAACCGCGCCGGGGAGCCGGGCCGAATCCGGCGGCTGCACCGTCTGGTCGTCGGTGCTCCACAGCGACAGCCAGGGCGGCCGGGGCTGGGTGGAGTCTCGCAACTGGGTCAGCAGGGCGCTGCCCGGCGTGAGCTGCTGGCAGGCGACCGGGCACAGCGCCGGGTCGTAAGCCGCGCCCACGGCCGCGATGCGCGCCCCGTCCAGCGGGGCCCCGAGCGTGATGATCGTGCCCGCCCGGGACGCGCCGCCGTAGTCGACGTCCCACAGCCAGGCCACGACACCGCCCGCCGAGTAACCGATCACGGTGACCGGCCCCGAGCCGGCGCCGAGCGCGCGGTTCACGTATCCGTTCAGCACGCTGGCCTGGACGGTCAGGTCGCCCGTGCCGTTGCCCGCCAGCTGGACGACGGTCGCGGTCCGGCCGGCCGCCTGGATCC
>Ga0335075_10008268_pt1 | contig 15968 bp, 17 predicted proteins | sample Lox_Sample_24_FD_206723 | JGI IMG/M metagenome (GOLD analysis project Ga0335075, IMG submission 206723) | Soil microbial communities from Loxahatchee National Wildlife Refuge, Florida, United States - Lox_Sample_2.4 | ecosystem: Environmental > Terrestrial > Soil > Wetlands | place: USA... | reverse complement strand
AAAAAAAAAAAAAAAAAAAAAAAAGCAAAAAGGAAATATAAATAAAACGCTCAACCTCTTGTGCCCTCCAAGCCTCGTTGGAAATCATTCCACTGATTTCGCTTGAATCGGAATCCCCCTTTTGATTAATTACAGCGCACCTACTTTGAACAATGCCCGTACAATCCAAGCAGGAGAGTTATTCGGCGAATTTAAGCGGAACCCGGTATGGAACAGCCTTGCGTCACCCTGTGGTCTTTCGAGAGAACTCGGGTCGCGTTGGTGATGTTTACTTTATTGATCAAAACGGGAATTGTAGATGGATCCGAAATGCTTTTGATAAACCGGTTAGAGCCTCATCTTGCTGGACTGTTGAACTAACGGAACTCAGGGCTTGGAAGCATGGGGTTGGCCAACACCCACAATTTCAGAACGGGAAGCCGTTATCGAAGAGGGAATCGGACATTTCAAAATTGCTGTTGGTGGAAATGCCAAACTGGAATTGAAAACAGCAAGCGCGAGGTATCGCACTTGAACAGCCGAGAAGTTCTGACGAAATACAGAGCTAACGTCAGTGGCACTGTTACGCAGCTAGGGTACCTTTCCATTAAAACCGAGCGAGTTAACCAAATGTAGTGCCGATCTCGGCGGAACAATACGGATTCAACGATCAAAGGAAAGGAGCAGCATGTCTGTACTGATTCCAAGCAACGAGCCGCTCATTCATCGTGTATGCCCCGATCAACACTGGTGGAATCTACTGGCATGGTTTTCAGCTATCGAGGGCCGTGCATGGGAAGCTGCTTGCGCCGCTTGGTCGGGCTCCGGAAGGCCAGATAAAATTTTCCTTGTCACTGGACAGACATTAACGTCAGAATACTCGATATGTCACCAAGAACAAGAACAGTCGGGCTGCGAGACAATCATTAAGACTTCAGTGAGTCTTCCGTCAGTTGTGGACGGCGGGGTGTATTTGGGCACTAGATGCGAACAAGTATCAGCTTCCACGGGATTTGAAATTTCGTCCAGAGTTCAAGTCGGTAACGAACGAAGCTCTGACGTGCTGCTCCACTCCATTTTTTTCGAAACCACAGAATCATCTCCAATCAATCGCTTTCTTTTCGAGCGGCCCTGCTTGCTCACTCGTGTCACCTCGATGTACAGGTATCTTGAATATTACTTCTCTGTTAAACCGTAGTTATTTCAAGAAAGTAAACAAGACCCAAGCTAAAGACCTGAAATGCCTTCCAAATGTGAATCCAACTTGCGAAAACTCTGAAACGAGGACGCCGGCGGTATTACCAGTCTATTCTTCTGCGCTGATTGATTCTAGTCGCCACCCCAAAATGAGAGGCGAGTAGCGATGGAGCTGGGCGATTCCTGTCAGTGGTTTCTTCTGAAGTTTGCCGATGACGATTTTGCTATTCAATATACCGGTTCAGACGCTACGACCAACTTCCCCAGCTCAATGAATGGTATAACACAACTGTTTAGAAGCTAACGCGTTCCAGATGAACAGCTTTTTGGGGTTGTGCAATCTCTCTATGATCGAATGCGGAAGATGAGAGAAAACGACCCAGATCCTTCAGATGGATCTTCCACGGATAGTTCTTCAATCGGCTCCGAATTTACAGAAGTCCATATTACGGATTTAGATGATCTTCCCTTGGATTACGATCTGTCCGATGTAAGTCCAGATCTATTTTTGGAGCAGTTGGACTACAGTCAGAGTTCCTCTGTAACCCTCCCCGAAGCCAGAGCCGAGGACAATATCTCTCTGCGAAACGCGTGTTGGTCCATTGTAACTAATACGTATCTTGAAAATGGATTCTTCGAAGATGTCTCGGGTGAGGACGTGGCTATTCTGACAGAATTGTTGGAGACCCGGAGAGCTATCCTCCTATCTCAGCTTGACTCAACAGCGGATTTCGATAATTCGTCTCATATAACCAAGACCTCAGCAACGGGGGGTCGCGTTCCCAAATCCTTCCGTGACGAATTCCTAGCGATGGAGTCACTTCTCCGCTTGCTCGCGTCCGCTCTCAGACTTTACGCCCACAAATCAATACATTATTCTCTTTACAGCAAGCTACACGAATTGATCAACCGCTTTCAGTTGGCGTTTCACCGGGATCGGTCGTATCTCCAGGACCATCTTGGCATTGAATATTTGAATGTCTCGTTTCTGCTCGCGCACTGTCGGTACTTGCTGATGAGCATAAATGTTAGTCGGTCATTGTCTTCGGATGCGGTAAGGAGAGCTACATTCAGTTTCAACGGTGAGACGGCGAACGAAAATTACCCTTCTGAAGACCGGCGTAGCAAGCCACCAAGCTGGCACGCTCGTTATTGTGAGTTGGATGATCTCGGTTTAAGAGTGGCCCGGCAGCTTCAAATAGGGAGTGATGGGATCCATAAAATTGGGGATGAAGGACTTTTGCGAGCGTACATGTTGTTGCGTCAAGGCGTGGAAGAGACTTTGCAAAGGATCGTGGACGAAGAGCCACATGAAAGGTATATGCTTCACGCGGCTAGAGTTGATTCAATTAGTCAAAATATCCCCGAAGGCGAAAAGCAGTACCTCTCGTACGGAATTCTCGATCTTCTGTATCAACTTACGTGCCGCCTTAAGAAACGATCCAGCCCACCGTGGTTTGGAAATTTTATAAGTACTGTTCGGCTTGTCTTAGAAAATGCGCCAAACCCTGAGCACTTCTTACACCGGAAGGCAGCCGACTTGTGGAATCGAATCCGCGAGGCCGAAACGAAAGATCATCTCGTCTACGGAAACGCCGAAGATAGAGTCTGGATCCTTCATTGGATCAACCAGAATTGGGGCAAAGGGTATGCTTGACCAACCGGCCTTTGCTGTTAGGGAACTAACCTGCCTAGGAGGTGGACAAGAATCGAGACAAATTTATCCGAGTCCCAAGATTCTGTGATCAATAATGGTACTTATTGGTATTCTTGAGTCTAACTGGTAATAAGGTTTTACCTCGTCCGATCCTGCAATCACGGTTATAAAGAAGATAGGGGGTTGCTCGAGTACGGGTTCGGAGGTCCTCCAGGTATGGGTCCATTTAGTGAGATATGAGTTAACTCTTGTCCGCAGATGCGAAATGAAAGAGATGGCCAAGTACGAGATCCACTCCATGTCAATTGACAGATGCTGATGTTTGAATTTAGGAGTTTGCCCGAAAACTTATTCCACAAAGCATGAGACTAAGTACACAATGTCTGGAGAACGAGTTGCGGGCCATCAAAAAATTGTCCTGTGTTGGCCACAGAAATTTAGTAGAAGTCCTAGGCATCGACAGCTTTCTGGATACGTCGTACATTTTCATTGACATGGAGCTATGCGGCCTCAACCTGGAAACGTTCATTGACTCCGAATGGACGTTGATTCAGGCATCCACTCGAATCCGTCATGTGGCCTTACTGGAGATGTTATCTATCGTGACACACATCGCTTCCGGTCTTGTATTTATTCACGAACATAAACAGGTTCACAGAGACCTAAAGCCAGAAAATGGTTTTTCACGAGAAGTCTGTGCTAATGTATTAGTCCTCTACTCTCTATCAAGCAAAGCGTGGAAGATAGCTGATTTCGGTTTGGCGTTTGTTTCGACGTCTGATGCAAAACGTATCCATTCAACGACTTCCGCGCGGGGAAAATGTTGCTATCGTGCGCCAGAGCTACTAAGCGAAAAGCCGAGCTATGATAAGGAGACCGATATTTGGGCTCTCGGCACTATCGTGTATGAAATTGCGACCGGTAAAGCAGCTTTCGACTCAGAAGCCGCAGTATCTGAATATTGCCGATCGAAGCGACGACTGGACCCATGGCTAAACGAGGGGCCGGGGTTTGACATATACCCCCAAAATTGGGTTTATGACAGAGTTTCCGATATGTTGAAATGCACGCCCAATTCTAGACCCTCCGCATCGGATCTTTTGGCCCAATTCTCTCAGTATTGTAAATGGACAGAGTTAGTGGAAAATTCTGCCATCGAAGCAGGCAGCCAAGCTGCGAAGGAATACTTCCCACGACACTTAGACACTCGTGTGACAGGATTAGGCCGAGAGATGTCGTTGCCATCTAAAAAAGGTATGCCTACCATTATAGAGGGAGTAGTAACCTCGGTGTTAGGCTTGGAATTTAACAGTCCCAAATTATTGCGGCAGCAGTATGTTTTGGCGACACAATATCATGATTCCGGACAATATCAAGAGGCTGCGACACTCTACAAAGATATAGTGGCGAGTATGATAACTAGGTTTGGGCACGAAATGGAAATGCCGATTGGTGAGGCAACATGAGCGATTATCGACCTGACAAACGGGGAAGGTATGAATAGTGAAAAGCATGTGTGTTAACCAGCCAGCGAAATGTGCCCTAAAAGATTTGCATTAATTCGTGACAGTGGAATGAGAGTGTATTCGACAAAGAGCCTCTGAACGAGAGGAAGGATAGAAAAAGAGCGAGAGGGAAGACTTGAACGTTTTGCCCCTTTTCAAAGATTCACAAAAAAAAACGGAGAAAAGTGTTGGAAAACCTATAAAAAAATGGTTTTGTCTTTTTGATTGAGCGTTGGATTTGTCGGGTTTGCTTTGGATCTATGGATATATTGACGTTGAATTTTGTTGTATTTGAATTTGCCAGTGTTTTTCACGTTATTTGCATGTTTTGAGCTTTTTAGTAGCTTGGTTGTTAGGACGTTGTTAACGTAATGGATGTTTAAATATGTATACAATAATCCCGTTCAATTGGTTGAGGAAGCCCAACTGGCTTCAATCCAGCCAACAAACGTTGTTCGAGAACAAGCAGCCGAGTTGGACCAACTCTTTTTGGTTATGACACAATTTGAATCGTTCCATCTCGTCGATAGGCTTAACATTATCAGGGAAAGGAAACAATGTAATGAAGGTGTGGATCTGAGCAAGATCTATGTCGAACCAAGATTTATAGATAGTGTGCATCTGAATCAAATGCATGATAATTGTGTTGCTCCTATGACGTTTGCAGCGTGCCTAACTGTCCCTCGTATATACGACTTGGACTAAGAGAATTCCAGCATAGTTCAAGCACTAGTTCATATAGATCAAATAAACTTGTACATAACTCACCTAACATAATTATAGCAAGCTCTTTAATTATAATAATATTCTTCTTCATCCGTATCCGAAAAATCGTAATACTTCTCCATAACGTAATCTGTCCAATATGTGTTACTCGGAAGATTAATTCCGGCAAGATAGCACGCCAAGTTGAAAGACTCATCCATCCTACGTGCTCCGACTAACTTCTTCTCTGCCTCTTCCTCTTCGACATCCATCTCACTGTCACTTTCTTCGTCACTTTCTTCATCACTTTCTTCATCACTTTCTTCGTCACTCTCCCAATCATCACCTGGTATAAATCCATCTGGAAGGAAGTAGCGTGGGTGATAAGCGTGGATCACAAGTCGAGTGATTTTGTCACCGGGTTCCTGAAACAGATTAGTCCAGAGTTTCAAAGGGTGATACCGTTTCATAATAGATCTCCAGGTGGTTAAGACTGCGCCCAAGCAACTTTCCTCAGGCCAAGCTCTTCACGCAATTTGCCAAATGCTATCCTTCCCAAGACAAGAAGGACTTTGCCGCCATGCGTGAGAAAGTTAGGAAGATGGAGTTTAAGGAAGAGATCTTGAAATTCGGGGTACGCTTCAAAGGGATCTCCACTCTCTGAAACGTTCCGAAGATGACCGTTTTGTATACGAACGGGGAAAATGTCGTCCCCAAAACAGTTTTCTTCGGTGAGCCCGCATTCCACAACTAATCCCATAGATGGGCAGTCCCTGTGCAACATATGGTTCCCGACATGTACGCTGAAAGTGGGATTGAGACCCAATACGTGCAGGAGTCGACGAGGGTTGCAACCCGTTCTGTAAGTCAGTATTAGATAAAAACAGAACAGCGCGTGGAACCTTTCAACCCACGGATAGTCGCGATCGTCATTTTCGATTCGAAGGCCGTTCTTTTTAAGGTTCGACAAACCCCGAAAGATCCTCTTGCATTCTTCTTCAATGTCTTGGCGGACAGATACATACGAAGATGGAAGCGCAGATACACGCGGTTGACGACGAAGGCTGTCAAGAAAATTGCGCATTCCAGGAATAGAAGTCGACGCGGTTCGCAACTCGTTAGCGATTCTTTGTCCACTGAGTATGTCGCCAGAGGGCATTTTGCTGTGTAGTGCTGTTGTGCGATTAGGCGTAGATACAAATTTCGAGTGTTCGGTTCAAGTTCAGGTGATGTTTACAGTTGCGTGTCGTGGTTCCTTGGGGGACGCGACTTTGTGCACGGTGCGCCGGCCATGTGATAAATATAACTCAAATTTTGTTTGTTCTAGAAAGCTTATTGCCACAACCCCATCAGCGATAGAGAGAGAGGCTGCTGCTGATCGGCACTTTTCATTCTTGTGAATATTCAATTTGCGTTGGAATGCACCGCCTCGATGTAACAGTATGTTCCATTGTATTTGGACGAGTGGGGTTTGAATTTTCGTGGGGGGGGGGGAGTGTCACGTAATACCGCGTAAGACCAGATCATCCAGCGGCACGCGCTGATCTTCGTACATTCACTTAACAGAGGTAGCAGGAATCATCATTACCATCATCATTCTTTACCCTATCTACAGCTGGACGACATGTTCACCCTAATGTACATAAATATAGGGAAAATTTCTGAAATACCCCTGCCCTGCGATGCTCTGTCCAGCGTCCAGTCCTCTACCGCCGGAAATCGCTTAAAGTTCACCAATCATGGAACGATGCTAACCATGCAACAGGGTGTCGGGTGATTGGAACGCGAATGAGCCACTGCGCGACCGTCGTTCTTTCGTGGTGAAGCGGGAAAATAAAGTTTTCCTAGACTGGCAGTGCAAGCCCAATTCTGTAGAGGGGTCACATGACCGTTCCAACCCCTACCGAAACCGCTCAGCCACCTTTTCGCATCGCCAAGTTGTCTTGTTATCATCGCATCCTGTGCCATTATTGTCGTTGATATGCCCTCAGCTCCAAAGAAAGTGGCTGGCACCAACAAGTCCCCTTACGCGTGGACGACAGGGAACAAACGTTCCATTACCCACGTCGAACCCATCGGAAACGGCGGTTTCGGCGAGGTGCACAAGGTCTGAGCAATGCAACTGCGAGTGGCTAAATGATTATAGATGAAAATTGAACGAAGTGGTAAAGTAAGTCTTCCAGAAACTGTCAAATACTGATAAGGTTTTCGCACGAAAGATTGTTCGAAAGTTTGGCTCTGTTACGGAGGAAGATATCGAAAACGAAGCCAAAGCCGTCTCGGCATTGTGCACTGCTCCGCAATGCAAGTACGTTGTCGAGGTTCTCAACCATGGTTGGTTGGCCAAAGATCATTCCTACTATTTCATAGATATGGAATACTGCATTCAAACGCTGGAGGATTTCATCAAGGACATAGCGAAAGAATCGCAAGTAGGATTGAAACAACGAGATGATTTTGCAATCCTGAATAGCGTCGCAAGGACACAACCACCTGCCCTCAATGAAAATTTCTCCGTGGTGCAGTCAACTCTGACGCCGGCAGACAACACCCCAAATCTCTCGGCAGATCCCATGGAGCTGGACAACGAGCTACCTTTACCCGCAACGATGTCAACGTACACATTACCCAATAACGAGTACACCCCTCATGTGCCCTCTACGCCAACGTTTCCTGAGGATGATCTAATCGACTGGGAAGCACTCATAAGGGTACTAAAAGATATTACTTCAGGCTTGATCTATATTCATAGTCACAAGTTTGTTCACCGGGACCTGAAGCCGAGAAATGGTACGATCTTGATTTCATTTCTAATGTGGTCCAGTGCTTTTCTCTGAGCGGGATGATTGTTGGAAGTTGACTGATTTTGGATCGGCATCTATAGCAACATCGAAAGGCTTGGTTACGACCAGTCTCGCCCGCGGCACCTCGAGTTACCGGGCACCTGAAGTCCTAAAATATAGGAGCAACAGCCGAACTGATATTTTCGCCCTCGGCTGCATTATTTTCGAAATTATCACCACTGAACGACTCTTCTCTGGTGACTGGGAAGTGGCCGAATATGCTCAAAAAGGGAATCCAATTTTCCCTGACCGATGGCCTGTCGCCACCCAAGGCTCCCGTCTCTATGATCTCGGGCAACTCACTTCGACGTTGCTCTCCGTGGAACCGAGAGAAAGACCAGGCGCCGCAGAAGCTCTCCAAGAACTCCTTAGGCTGCAAACGCGCTCGGATTTCTCTGAAAATGCCGATCCGACTGCCGAGGACGACTTTTTTGACGTAGAAAACTCCGATATGAATGCACCTTCGATCACGGGCAACCCCAGCATTCAATTAGGCCTTCGATTTCTTGGCGAGACTAGGGCGAGACGAGGTTGGTCCCGTTGTCGTTTTTATGATACTTTATGTTCACGCTAACTTATCTTTGTGTATAGCTTCTGCAATAGAACAAAGTATGAACAGCCAGCAACCGCCTGCTCACATTCAACCACAACGTGCGCCGACTTTGTCCCTTTTGGATCAAGACTTTGATTCTACCCCTGCGGCTTATAAACGTCAAGGCGAAGATTGGTTTGCGATCTTTAACAAAAACGTCCCTCGTCAACTCGATGTCTCCCTCCTCCACACCTGTGAACCCAACAGCGCCGTCGCTTGTGTCCGGTTCTCCGCCGACGGGAAATACATTGCTACCGGATGCAACAAGTCGGCACAAATCTTTGACGTCGAAACGGGCGCAAAAGTCATTACTCTAGACCACGATTTCGATAGAGTGGGCGGTTATAATTATGTCCGCACCGTATGTTTCAGTCCCGATAGTCGATATCTCGCAACCGGTGCAGACAATGATATCATTCGAATCTGGGATGTCCAACACAAGAAAATCAAACAGGAATTCGTTGGACATGAATCTAGCGTATATTCCCTCGATTTCTCTCGTGATGGATCTCGTCTTGCCTCCGGCTCTGCAGACCGAACAGCCAGATTATGGGATATGGAAACGGGTCAAAAACTACTGACCTTGCCTATCGATCACACAGTTACCACCGTCGCTGTCTCACCCGACGGGAAATTCCTGGCTGCAGGCTCGCTTGATCGATGCGTGCGAGTATGGGAAACGGAAAGGGGATCACTCGTGGAACGACTTGTGGGTCATACAAATAATGTTTTTTCAGTTGCGTTCTCACCGTCGGGGATGGAGTTACTTTCTGCATCTCTCGACAAGACGGTAAAGTTGTGGGAGTTGACCCCGACAATGCTGACATCGATGCTCCCTGTTAGGCCGCCGGCAGGAATTTGTAAAACGACGTATGTTGGGCACAAGGATTTCGTGTTGACTGCGGCATGGAGTCCGGATGGCAAGTGGGTCGTGTCTGGGAGTGCAGATGGAAGCGTCCAGTTCTGGAATCCTGTGGATGGACAACCACTGTTTATACTTGATGGGCACACTGATACTTCAGGTACATCTTATATTATGCTTCGATCATTGACTCATGGCAGTGACTTCAGTTGCAGTTAGTCCTCTTCCCGGAGAGAAGCTGTTTGCGACTGGAGGTGCAGATCGCAGGGTACGCATCTGGAGTTACAAGTTGAACCAATGATCTTTGTCGTCGTCGTCTGAGGGAAAAATTGCAGAAAAGGAATAACATAATTACAGTTCAGCGCCGTGACATCCATCATTTGCGATTCTGATTTTGAGCATGAATATTTTAGCTATTTATAATTCTCCAGTCAAGTTTATATACTGGAGTGTTGTTTTCCTATATATATAATCTCCTACTCACAGTCCTTTGAGTATAAATCAATACTAGTAAAATCCTACACTATATTATATCCGTCATTGCACCCTGCCAATACGAAATGCGGGGATCCACGGTGCTCGCGTCCCAGCGTCCAGTCCTCCAGAAATCGCATAACCATCATGGAACGATGCTAACCATGTGCAACAATGACTCGAAGGCGAATGAGCCACTGCGGACCGCCGTTTTTTGGTGGTAAAGCCCCAATTCCCGCCATAAGCTAGGTTCCGACACTGATCTGCGCTGGGAGGGGGTATGCGTGCCATTATGCTATTAACGCTTGACAACTAATCCAATCAATCGCCGTCCACCCACACCAGATAAATAAGCTTTTTGCCCCCAACTCGGGAGTAAATCAAAATAGATATTCGAGGCTGTGCATCTGCATGTAATGCTTTTTGAACAATCATCTTTGCGGCTGTGCATGGAAGTGCCAACTCAAGTCAGTGTCCTTTTACAAATTACAATTACACACACACACACACACACACACACATATATATACGCTGCGCCAAGTCGAGCCACCTCGTCGTCTACATTCCGTCATGAAGCGAATCAATTCGGAGGCTGTCATCCGCGGGCTCCAGTTCTTCTTTTCCCTCTCCGGTACGGTTTCAGGAGTCATGGTAACTAATGTTTGCTGTAGTTCTCGTTCTAAGCGGATGTGCAACTGGTTTTGGGTCCTATACAGGAGGTACTATTTCAGACTGTTTGATCGCACCCATTTCAGAAAGTCTGATCGAAATCCATTTTCTCGTCTTCGTCGTATGTACATTAGTGAAGGATCTCTGCTAATCTAAATTAGGGTGCTCTCATGATATTGAGTATTCTCTTCATTCTTATGGCCAAAAGGGTCTCAAACGTGCATATGACAGTTGAAATACAGCTCGCAATTCGTATTCTACAATTCTATTTTCCAATACTAAAGTGAAGTTTCTATGGAACTCTTGAACCATGCATTCATCTTGTCAGCGTAGTGCCTTCTCCTTTAGTCAAGTAACATGTGTAGATTCATCCAGTTGAGCTTTAGCTTTGGCGGCATCCCCATGAAATTCCTGACCCGCAACCCTCAACCTCCTCAGCAGTATTTTCACGATGATCCTCCGGAAATCTGGGTGACTTGGTACAACAACGCTTTGATCACTTGTCACCTAGCTAAAGCAACTACAGCAGCAGCAGGAGCGGCTTGGTATTTCTCTTTCTCTCATCCATATAACAGTTTAATGAACAGGGCATGTTGGGCGGTTACCTCGGTGCTGAGCTTCCGAGAGGTATACAAATCATACAAAGGAGCGATGGAAACCACGGCAATCAGGCTTGATGAGAGAGAAGAAGAAGAAATTGAGGCCAATTCTGAAGAGTCGGCCCCATTGCTTGATACATAAAGTCGGGTGGAGTATCTATACTTCTGGGCCGTGCGCAAGTTAGCTTACTGGTACTGTACATAGTTTCGAGTTAAATACACCTTTTTGATGCCGGGTATTACTGCCTTCGTTATCGATGTCACTGTGGACAACATCCTATAAGAAAATGGGTAGGCAAACAAGCATGATGCCATCTAAAGTGAGGGAGGATCACCGGCAACGGTGTTGTCAGAAGAAAAGCAGTGAATTGGAATAGCCGATGAGAGTTTATTTAATTATACATATGGAATCTGAACGAGTGACGTGACCTCTTTCCCCAAAATAATCCCTGACTAACCCTCTTCTGCTAGTACAATCAATTTCCAGGTGGCCTGCAATGTGATAATTGCAACAGCCGTAGAGATAATACTTGTGATGACTCCAATAATTCCAACTGCCGCAATAATCAAGCCAAATACAGTAGCAAACCACACAAACCGATCTTTATATCCTGGCTGCAACAAGTCCCTGAAATTCTCCGGACCCCAATCCTTCATATCTTTCTGAATTACAGCTAGGTGACCTCTGTAATGTCGGAAATCCGAGAGCATCGGAGTGCCTCCTTGATACTTTCGAAGCGTGAATTGGCCACCATCTCCCGGAGGATACTGCAGCACCTGTTTCCATGGGCGTGGCAGCTTCCTTCTCATCTTCTCACACGTCTCCATGTCGAATGCATTCATTGTCCCGTCTGGCCGGCGTGCCGATGCTTTAAACTGCAAGAATTCTTCAATCTGACGTGACAGTGTCATCGGTTCCCCGTAAGAAAAACGACCCCGACCTTCCAGCCCTTTTGAATTTTTGTCGCATAACTTCGCCGCTACCTCCAAAGACTTGAAATCGCGTGTAAAAATGATTGATAGGGATTCCTCAATCTCCGCGGTTATCAGATCGACTCCAAAAGCACTAGCTATCAGCTGGAAAATCAACATTCGCTTACTCTCCTAGAATATGTTTTTTGTGCGCCAGAAAAGGATGTTCATTTTGTTCTGCACAATATATCATAATCGATCGGCTGTGTAGCGTAAGATGTTTTTCTGGGTCGTCCGTGAATTCAAGTTTATACGGACCCGAATTAATGTAGCTTGCTTTCATCTCCGCAAGAGATCCATACAAAGTTTTCACTGTCTCGGGAATCACGGGTTGTCTCGAGCTGATCATCAGATCGCTGCCTGGGAATCTCCTAAATCGATACTGTGTGTCGGGTCCAAGTTCTCTATCCCAATACCGTGGACTATAAGGGTTGCTGCCTTTGGTGCTCCATGGTGGCAGTCCTAAGAATAAAATGTCGCACAGGAACAAGGTTATGTCATCCTCGACGTGGTCAACCGGCTTGTCGTCGGTCCAATCTAGCACGACGTCGTTGGGAATTTCATTGAATGTGTGTTCAATAGCCAGAGCCCTCAGAAGGCGGCGATCCAGGACATCTAGGGGATTCTTGAAAAGAACGAAAAGTTGCTCGCCGTCGGACGGCAGCATATGCGCGCTCTCGGCCAAATGTTCGACCAATGATTCAACGCATTCCGCAATCACAAGGATAGGAGGTCGGACTATATGAGAAAGATAGTATGGGTAATCCTTGTGTGGATTCCAAACCCTCTTGATCATCCATTGCATAAGGGTGACTACCCCCCCGGGATAAAGATGGGACGTCTCAAGACGATCCGTCCATCCCATAGCCCAATCGAGTGGCAAGCCGATCTCGCTATTGTGACGTATCTTATTATCCTCTGGCATATCGACTTCAATTTCGTCTGCGTCGGTCCAAAATGGGCCCCGCTTATTTCCCAGACTCCCATAATAAGGCTCAAAAAGCGCCCTCAGCAGCTTGTTTGCAATCTTCCTGTCGAGCAGTAGCAACATGTCTCTGTGAAGTTCATAGCGACGCTGAAACAGCATGCGAGCATCTTCTGAATTCCCGCCTCCGTAATTGATTTTATATAAAAGCTCGGCGTCGAGCCACTCAGGAAACACTATTTTGGCCTTCTCTAAGAATGAATTCAAATCAAACAAGAGGAATCACCGTAACATTTCTTGTGGAAATCGACAAGTCTGGATAAACGTGCCAACTCCTTTTCGCGCCAAACCCCACTCCATTCCCAGATAGTGAAGTGAACATCAGAATCGTGCGTAACTTCTGAAACTTGTCGACTTGCTTCTGGGTTCGGAACACGCTCCACGCCACCAGAGCCGATTAGAGCCGCGTTGCCAACAGAGGGTTGTTGAGCGCGGCCTTCCTCAGCAAGAGATTGTGGCGACGGTGACATGCTCGTTTTGCAATCTTCTCTTTGATTTTAGGCACTGGCCGCAAAATACATACAATGCCGATATCGGAGCAGGACCTCGTGACCAAGAAATCGAATTTCGTAGTTACTGGCTTTCAACCTAAAGACCGGGCAAAAAGAGCTCAGCCATAGGTGTAAACGGCCAACCTTAAATGGACGTGAGGTCGCCTGGAGGGGCAAATTACTAAAGGGTTAGGGTTGTGACTTTCCCAACCAGGCTTGCTGGCTCTTTCTTCGTCCTGATTTGACCTCGTTCAATCCCACCCAATTCTCCATAAGAACACTCTTTCATATTGCGGCATCTATGTATTGTGCCAGAGGCGACGGAAGATTGCATCTACAGTGCCATGTCTACTTACAGAGCCCATCCGAATTAATACACCCTACTAAGACCTTAAATGTGTTTTAGTGTGTGATGAACATGTATATCGCGTACATTGTGCAGATAATATGCAGATAATGTGTATTCCATGGTGTAAATAATGTGCATTCTGGCATTCTGGATCACATTATTCTAGCTGTTGGCTCGGGCACATAGTACATCACTACCCACACTCTTGAATATCTCTACAGCCGAAAGAGCTATGCTAACGTGAGTTGCAGATTCTGAAAGAGCACACTCAACTCTATAAGAAGGTACTTCAACATCGCTATATAATTACTTCTGACTGGTGTAGTAGAAGGAAAACAAAAAACTCTGCCAGAAATTATACCTCACAATTCAACATCATGGAGCTTATAACTCCGCAACCAGAAGCGCTATTGAAACGATAGTTGCAGATTCTGAAAGAGCGCATTCAACTCTATAAGAAGGTACTTCAACATCGCTATATAATTGCTTCTGATTGGTGTAGTAGAAGGAAAGCAAAAAACTTCGCCAGAAATTATACCTCACAATTCAACATCACGGAGCTTATAACTCCACAACCAGAAGCGCTATTGAAATGAGAGTTGCAGATTCTGAAAGAGCAGATCAAATTCTATAAGAAGGTACCTTAATGTCGCTATATTCTGAGTATTAACTAGTGTAGTAGAAGGAAAGCAAAAAACTCCGCCACAAAACCTTTTGCATCTGAAGACACAGAGTTCAATGGAGGCTAGTATACACAATCAATACACATTTAATACCAATACACATTCTGAATTTTGCACATGAAAACACATTTAATTGCGTGTAAAATGCATACCAACAATTCTACACATTTTTTACACATGAAAACACATTTAACGTCCTGGTAGGGACAGCAGGAGGGTTTCAAAGTCGATTCGGTGTGGCTTAGTCGAGCGACATTACCTTTCCATCCTTTCACTATACCCGTCGATACTGAAACAAGCCGAAATCCAAGAATCTGACGCTCAAATCTCGGCTCGAGCTCCGTGTGGGTCTCAAGGCACAAAAGGAGATGCTATTTTAGACAATAATGTCATTCGCTTCCAAGGCGACAGGCAACTGGTTAATCAAGATGTTGCGATACTCGGAGTGAAGGATGCGCTCCATCTGATGGACTGCGAAATTGTGTGTTACCAAATTAAAAAACAGGCCCTCGAAAGATATTCTGTAACCATTTCCTCTGTTCCGGCGTCATCTAACAGCAGGATGTCTTCAGCATTGAAATGTCGCAGGATGACTTCTTCTTGTCTCGTCATAGTATCCAAGGATACCTAATGTCAGGAGTCAGGATCTACGGAAATGTAGGGATGTCAGGATCCCCTGTTTGGGTCGGTCCAGTTGTGGTTTGACTGATGTTGCAGATTGGGAAGCGATATGCGGCGGGCTCTTGAGAGGATTAACGGGAGTCAGAATGATCCGGATGCTCCAGATTCAATTCATCTCAGGAGAAATTAGTTATGCTACTGCGAGGCAAGCAGCTCTGGTCGATCAGATCATGCATTTGGGCTCAATGAGTATCTTTTGACGGTTTTGTTGTACGCGAGACTAGTATTTTGTAGTTGGAAGTGTATACATAGGTAGTAACTAAGCATAGTAAAGGAGCGTAAACAAGGGGCATACCATTAAGCATACATATAATTATAAAACACCTCCCTCAAAACTGTAGTTTTCCCAAAAGCACGCTTGCTGTTTGGCTAGCTCCACCGGGGTATTCTAGCAGTGATCCACGTAGATATGGTGTTGAATAGACGCGGACTCTAAATTCTGAGTTGGACGTCCTGTCCTTGTTCTCCCTATCTGGCTTGATCGACATTTAGCGCTTCACATATGAGTACGTGTCCGCCATTCGCGCACGATTTTGTTGAAAAAGAAATATTTCCCAACATATCCCGAGCCAATTTCATTGCAGTAAGCGTATGGGAAGAAATCTCCCCAACCAAAACTTCGGACTGGCGTCGGAGCGAACGCCTTCCAATTAAATCTGAAGTACAACCTCGCACTTCCGCTCCTGCTGTCGGCCCAAATGAGATCATGTCTTATGCTTTTATCC
>Ga0335075_10008265_pt1 | contig 15970 bp, 14 predicted proteins | sample Lox_Sample_24_FD_206723 | JGI IMG/M metagenome (GOLD analysis project Ga0335075, IMG submission 206723) | Soil microbial communities from Loxahatchee National Wildlife Refuge, Florida, United States - Lox_Sample_2.4 | ecosystem: Environmental > Terrestrial > Soil > Wetlands | place: USA... | reverse complement strand
ACCCCAGGACCTTGAGCAGGCCGGTCTCCCTGCGGCGCCTGCCGACGCTCACGACCAGGGCGTGCACCAGCGTCGCCGCGCCGAACACCGCCACCGCCAGCCCGAACAGCAGCGGGAAGTTCACCTCCCCGAAGTTGACCAGGCTGGTCGGGGGATAGGGAAGGTTGACCTCCTCCGGATAGGCAGCGGCGAGCCTGGCCACGGCGGCCTGGCCGCGCGGCCCTGGCACGGCGGTGACCAGGATGTCGCCGCCCACGCTGAAGACGGCGCGCAGCCGGCACGCGGTCTGGCCGGCGCCGGCCGGCAGCCGCGCGCACTGCGGGGTCAGCAGGCCGTCAAGGGTGAACGCCGCCCCCGTGCCGAGGCCTCCGGTGCCGTCGCTGGGCGCGAACACCACGGTCCCGGACACGACGTACCAGGACGTGCGGCTGCCGCCCGTGGGCTGCTGCACCGTCACCCGCACGCGCGACCCGATATGCGCGCCGAGCTGACGCAGGGTCGCCGCGCCGAGTGCCACCTCGGACGTGCTGCCCGGCAGCCGCCCGCCGGACGTCACGAGCGAGAGCGGACCGCGGACCGCCGCGCCCGCCAGCGCGCTGACAACCCGCCCGTCGATCATGACGCCACCACCGCCGCCGATCGTGATATCCGCGATATCGGGGTCGCGCTCCAGCGCGGTCAGCATCGCCGAGAACTGGGCCCCGCTGGCCGGCCCAGAGCCGCTCGGCGCGAACCACGCGTCATACGGCTGTCCGTACAGGGCGGGCGTGCTGGTCAGATGCCCGAGGCTGGTCCCGAACACCACCGCCGCCGACAGCGCCGTCACGGCGAGCACCGACCCGAGCAGCGCCGTCCGCGTCGGAACGGCGGCCCGCCCGCGGCCGCGTTCGAGCGCGTTCCTGACCCCGATGACCGCACTCGGCGGCGCCCCCGCGGCGGCCAGCAGCACACCGGTCCGCGACGGCCGGATGGCGGCGTGCGCCGCGTCGGCGGCGGCGTCGCGCGCGGCGCGCCGGGCGGTCCTGACCGCCGGCCAGGTACCCAGCAGGAGCACGGCGAGGACGGCGACGCCGGCCCCGGGAGCCAGCACTACGGTGTCGAACGTGAACCCGGTCGACAGCTCCGCGATCCGCGCCAGGCCCACCGGTGTCAGTGGCGACAGCAGGAACGCCAGTCCCGTCCCGATGGCTGCGCCCGCCACCGCGACGAGCAGCGTCGCGATCACGCCGGCCGCCGCGAGCTGTCGCCAGGTCGCGCCCAGCGCGCGGTAGGTGCCGTAGGGCTCGGCGTCGGCGTCGGCCTGCCGGGCGAGCGCCTGCGCCAGCACCACCATCCCCGCCAGCGCGGTCAGCCCGGCCAGCACCCACCAGCCCATGACCTGGGGCCAGATCGCGGTGCCGATCGAGCCGACCGCGGTGTCCGCGTCCGACACGGAGAACGCCCCGGCCGCGCGCGCCGCCGCCTCGAACCGGGGGAACGCCGCCCCGCCGCCGCGCAGCCGCACGAAGTAGAACGCGATCCCGGCCGTCCGCCCGGCCCGCAGCCGGTCGAACGCCGCCGTGGTGTACACGGTGTACGAAGGGGTGCCGGCGAAGGGGAACTCAGCCTCGGCGGCCTCGATGCCGACCACCCGCAGCGTGACCATCCCCCCGGCCGGCGTGACCGCGGCGCCGCTCAGGTACGCGCCCTGCTGCGCCGCCGAGTACAGCGGCACGCGGATGACGGTGCCGACACGAACGCCGACGTCCTGCTGCAGCCGGAAGGACGCCAGCACCTCGTCGGGCGAGTTCTGGCTGGGCATCCGCCCGGCCACCAGCTTGACCATTCGCGGCAGGCCCGCCGGTGCCACCCCGACCAGGTCGAAGTCGCTAGCACTGATGGGCCGCGCGCACGCGCACGCCGGCGTCCCGGTCGCGAACTGCCGGGCCAGCGTCACGGAGGCCACGCCGGGCAGTGTCGCCAGCGCCGATGTCGGGGCCGCGGTTATCACCAGCGCGTCGTAGCCGTGCGCCCCCGCGAACTGCGGAAACGCCGTAGCGGTCCGGTGCCCGGCGGATGCCGCGGCGAGCACTAGCCCGGACAGCAGCCCGGCGAGCAGGCACAGCGCCAGCCAGCCGCGCCAGCGGCGGAGCCTGGCGCGCAGCAGCAACCGGACCGCGTCCACCGTGACCTCCTCACGGGCAGCGTGCCCGCTGCGCGCCGGCGGGCGCCAGCATGCCACCCCGCGAAAGCCGGTGGTGATAGCACGAGAAAGGTCGCCGCGAAGCTTTCCCGATCTCACCGCCGCCGTCCCCGTCATCCCGAACGTCCGGTGGCGTCTCCACAACCGCCCCCTCCCGCCGTACGGTGGGGCAATGGCCACCACGACGGGATCCTCCACGACGACGGATTTCTGCGCGGCGATGCTGGCCGCCGCGGGCGGCCCGCTGCCGCCTGGCGTGTCCCGCGCGGCCCGCCGCACGCTGCTCAACGTGATCGGCACCGCCGCCTCGGCGGTCACTTCGCCAGCGGTGACGGTGCTGCTCGCCGCCGCGGCGGAGCAGGGGAGCGCCGGCGACGTCCCGGTTCCCGGCCTGGCCCGCACGCTGGACCCGTACTGGGGCGCGCTGGTCACCGGCACCGCCGCGCACCTGGACGACTTCGACGACACCCATCTGGCGACGGTCATCCACCCCGGCGCCGCGACGCTGGCGACGGTGCTGTCGCTGGCCCCGGAGACGGCGCCGTCCGGCGCGGCGTTCCTCGGCGCGTTCGCCGCCGGCTGCGAGGCTCAGCTGCGGATCGGCAACGCGATCTCACCCGCGCATTACGACCAGGGCTGGCACATCACCGGGACCTGCGGCGTCTTCGGCGCCGCGGTCGCCGCGTCCGCGCTGCTCGGCCTGGACGCCGACGCGGCGGCCCGGGCGCTGTCGCTGGCCGCCACGATGACGCTCGGGCACCGCGAGGCGTTCGGCTCGATGACCAAGCCGCTGCACGCCGGCAAGGCGGCCGCGAACGGCGTGCTCGCGGCGCGGCTGGCGGCCGCCGGGCTCGCGGGCCCGCCCGACCCGCTGGGCCCGGGCGGCGTCCTCGACGTGCTGGCCGCCGCCGTGGACCGCGGCGCGCTCAGCCGCGGCTGGGAAATCGAGCTGAACACCTTCAAGACGTATCCGTGCGGCGTGGTCGCGCACCCCGCGATGGACGCGGCGATCGCTGTCTCGGACCAGGTCGACCCGGCGGAAATCACCGCGATCACGCTGCGCTGCCACCCGCTGGTTCCGGAGCTGATGGGCACGGTGCAGCCGGAAGACGGCCTGCGGTCCCGGTTCAGCGCCCGGCACGGCGTGGCCGTGGGCCTGCTGTTCGGGCAGGCCGGACTGGCGGAGTTCACCGACGCGGTCGCGACGGCGCCGGACGTGACCCGGCTGCGCGGCCTGATCACCCTGGACCCGGACCCCGCTATGGCGCGCGACGCGGCGGTCCTGCGGATCGAGACCCCCGCGGCGGACCCGATCGAGGTGCGCACCGAGCACACCCGGGGCAGCATCGCCCGCCCGCTCACCGACGAAGAGCTGCAGGACAAGGTCCAGACGCTGATCTCTCCAGTGCTCGGCAACGACGCCGCGGACCGCATCTGCTCGGCGGTCGATGCCCTCCCTGCCGCCGCCGACGTCTCTAGCTTGATCGCCTCTCTGCGTCCGATGACTCCAGAGGGCACGGCGGTGGGGGCGCCGGGCTTGGGGATGTTCACCGCGTCTCATCGGCGCCCTTTCGTGGCGCCGAATGACACGGCGTCACACCCCCGGCGCCCCGCGCCCACCCTCATCCAGGGGAGCACCACTGACCGGCTGCTCGACTTGGCGAGGCATGCCTCGCCGACGCTTCAGGCCGTGAGAGCGCTAGCCCGCTTTACCGCCGCCGTCACCTCCCAGCAAGGGATCGCCACCGCGCGCACGCTGCTGCGCACGCTCCGCCCAGTAGGCGCTGACGTCCCGTCGCCTGCCCTAGCGGACGTGGACAGCGGCGCGTGGCCTGCCTCGGCGGAACGGGCCGGCAGCGCGGCGCTGCCGGGCGGGACGGCGTTGACGGCGTGGGTGACCGGCGCCGCGGCGGTTGCCGCGCCGGCGCCGGCCGGGCGGCTGGGGGCCAGCGTGAGCGGGGATCTCGCGGGACATTCCGCGCCCGAGTCCTATCCAGAGGTCGCGATGGTGGTGTGCGCCGCGGCCAGGGCTCTCGGGGATGACTGTCTCGCGGCTGTCGCGGCTGGGCTTGAGGCTGCGGAGCTTGTCGAGTCGCGGCTGGCTGGTGCCGGCGGTTCTGGCTGGCCGGTTCCCACGGTGGCCGCTGGGATCGGGGCCGGCCTGGCGGCCGGGGTCATGCTTGGGCTGCCGGAACCTCAGCTGCGGAACGCCATCGGGGTCTGCGCCACTCAGGCGGGCGGGCTGAGCGCTGCGGTCGCGACCGGCGCCGGTCCTGTGCAGGCCGGGAAGGCGGCCTTCAACGCGGTCGAGGCCGCGCTGCTCGGGCTGGCTGGCTTCACCGGCCCGGTCGAGCCCCTCGACGGCCGGCGCGGGCTGTTCGCGCTGTTCGCGGGCTAGCTGGCGTTGACCGAGAAGTCGCTGAAGGTGAAGGTGGCGGGCACGTTATTCGTGGAAACGAGTTCCGCGCCGTAGTCGACCTGGCCCAGGGTGGAGGTGGAGGGCATCCAGCCCTGGCCGATGATCCACTGGAAGAACGCGAGCAAGTCCATCGTCCCCGACGTGAAGTTGGAGTCGGCGACGAACGCGATGTAGTTGCCGCTCGAGGTCGACCTCCAGACCGCCCAGGACCGGCCGTCCAGGGTGACGGTCGCCACCTGGCTGCCGGACGGGACCTGGCCGTTGTTCTGCGTCCAGATCATGACCTCGGTCGAACCGGAGGTCGCGATGCCGTTGAGCCAGATGTCGTAGGCGTCCTCGTAGATCCCGGTGCCCGGGCTGGTCTCGGCGAACGTGCTGGTCACCGACGACAGCGAGGAGATCGCCGGGTCGTTGTCGAAGTCACGGTGGGCGTTCGGGTACGTCTTCACGGCCCCGTCGCCGCTGTCGTTGTTCATGTCGGCGACGACGTACCAGTCGCTGTAGGAGCAGGCGTACAGGGTCTGGGTCACGCTGTAGCCGCTGATGCCCCACATGTTGTTGTAGACGAAGTACGGGGCGAGGTTCAGCATGCCGTACTGGGCCGACGTCACGAACGACGGGTTCGTGCAGGTGGCGGACCCCGCGCTGGCCGGAGCCGTGGTGGAACCGCCAGGCGTGGCGCTGCTGGAGCGATTGGCGCCCGCCCGGGCGGTGGGCTTCGGCATGACCGCCATCTGCGGGCTCGCGGCGACCTGCGGCATCGCCGCCGCCGCGTTGCCGGCGCCGCCGCCGCCAACGGTCACGTTCTTGACGGTGGCCTGCCGGGCGCTGGTGGCCGCCGGAGTGCCGAGGAAGCTGGCCGTCGCGACCCCGCCTCCGGCCAGCACGGCGCACACCGCGACCACGCCCACGGTCGCGCCCCGCGAGAGCCGAGTCACCGGGGTCCGGCGGGACCTACGTTCAGCCGCGGGATCCGCGTCATGCCTGGCGAAAATCTGCCGCACGCGTCGAGATGCTACACACGCGAACCCCCCGCAACACGGCAAATACGGCATGCGGGCATCGGCGCGCAGGCCAGCGCCGGGCCGGCGTGTCGGCGCGGTTAGTCGGTGCCGGACTCCATTGCGGCGCGGTCGAGCAGTTCTTCCCCGCCGGGACGCTCGTCGCGGGCCGCGATCGCCTCGGCGCCACCCTCAGGCAGCGCGCCGATCAGCCCGGTCGAGGCGGCCTGGGCGGCGCCGATCGCCGTCGGGTGCGGGGTGCCGATCATGCCGATCCCGACGTACTGCTCCAGCTTGGCCCGGGAATCGGCGATGTCGAGGTTGCGCATGGTCAGCTGCCCGATCCGGTCCGTGGGGCCGAACGCGGCGGCCTCGACCCGCTCCATGGACAGCTTGTCCGGGTGATAGCTGAACGCCGGCCCGGTGGTGTCCAGGACGGAGTAGTCCTCGCCGCGCCGCAGCCGCAGCGTCACCTCGCCGGTGACCGCCGTGCCGACCCAGCGTTGCAGCGACTCCCGCAGCATCAGCGCCTGCGGGTCCAGCCAGCGGCCCTCGTACAGCAGCCTGCCGAGCCGCCGTCCCTCGTTGTGGTAGCTGGTGATCGTGTCCTCGTTGTGGATCGCGTTCACCAGCCGCTCATAGGCCGCGTGCAGCAGCGCCATGCCCGGCGCCTCGTAGATCCCCCGGCTCTTGGCCTCGATGATCCGGTTCTCGATCTGGTCGGACATGCCGAGTCCGTGCCGTCCGCCGATCGCGTTCGCCTCCCCGACGAGGTCGACGGCGGAGCCGAACTCCTTGCCGTTGATCGTCACCGGCCGCCCCTGCGCGAAACCGATCGTGACGTCCTCGGCCGGTATCTCGACGTCGGTATCCCAGAACCGCACGCCCATGATCGGCTCGACGATCTCGATGCCCACGTCGAGGTGCTCGAGCGACTTGGCCTCGTGGGTGGCGCCCCAGATGTTCGCGTCGGTGGAGTAGGCCTTCTCCGTGCTTGCCCGGTAGGGCAGGTCGCGGGCGAGCAGCCACTCGGACATCTCCTTGCGGCCGCCGAGCTCGCTGACGAAGTCCGCGTCAAGCCACGGCTTGTAGACGCGCAGCGAGGGGTTGGCGAGCAGGCCGTACCGGTAGAACCGCTCGATGTCGTTGCCCTTGAAGGTGGAACCGTCGCCCCAGATCTGCACGTCGTCGTCGAGCATCGCGCGCACCAGCAGGGTGCCCGTGACGGCCCGCCCGAGCGGGGTGGTGTTGAAGTAGGCGCGCCCGCCCGACCTGACGTGGAAGGCGCCGCACGCCAGCGCGGCGAGCCCCTCCTCGACGAGCGCCTCCCGGCAGTCGACGAGGCGCGCCATCTCGGCCCCGTACGCCGCCGCCCGGCCCGGCACCGAGGCGATGTCAGGCTCGTCGTACTGGCCGATGTCGGCGGTGTAGGTGCACGGGATGGCGCCTTTCTCGCGCATCCACGCGACCGCCACCGAGGTGTCGAGGCCGCCGGAGAAGGCGATCCCGACCCGTTCACCGACAGGCAGAGAGGTAAGCACCTTAGACACACTGAAAGTATATGCACAACAGTGCATGAAAATGCAACCCGTGCGCGTCCGTACGATCGGACCATGGTGACCTTCAGGGACGCGCGGCGCGACGAAGTGCCGCGGATCGTGGCGCTACTGGCCGATGACACGCTCGGCGCCGGCCGGGAAGCCGAGGTCGACGACGCGTACTGGGCGGCGTTCGACGAGATCGCGGCGGATCCCCGCAACCGGCTGATCGTCGCCGAAGCCGACGGGCAGCTCGCCGGCACGCTGCAGCTGACGTTCGTTCCGGGGCTGAGCAGGCACGGGACGCTCCGCGCGCAGATCGAGGGCGTCCGGGTCGCGGCGCCATGGCGCGGCCAGGGCCTCGGGCGGGCGATGATCGAGTGGGCGGTCGACGCGGCGCGCCGGAACGGGTGCGGCCTCGTCCAGCTGACCTCGGACAAGCGCCGCGCCGACGCGATCCGCTTCTACGAGTCCCTGGGCTTCCAGCCCTCCCACGAGGGCTTCAAGTTGCCGCTCTGACAAACCGCGACAAGCCGCCCCGCCCCGTCGTAGTCTCCGGCGGAGCGTAGTAGGTTTCGGTCATGGAAGGATTCGCCGCCGCGGTCATCGCGATCGCGATCTTGCTCGGCGCCCTCGCCTGCCTCGTGTTGATCGTGTTCTGCCTCGTGCACATCTCCACGGACTATGAGGTCCGCTACCTGCCGAGGTGGGCGTGGGCCCTCGTCGTCGTGTTCCTCAGCCCTCTCGGCGGCGTGGCCTACCTGGTCTCCCAGCACCTGGGGTTGCGCGGCAGCCCGTGGCGCGCATAAGCGTCAGACACACCGCGGGAACGATCAGGCGTGCCGCTCGCGGAAGGCCGCGGCCTTGACCCTGTTCTGGCACATCGTCGAGCAGAACCGCCTGCTTCCGTTGCGCGACGTGTCCACGTAGACGCGATCGCAGTGCGGCGCGGTGCACACGCCGAGCCGGTCGTACAGCTCGCCGCCGAGCACGATGGCCAGCCCGGTAGCGCAGCCGGCCGCCCAGCCCCTGGCCCGCGATGACGTGTCGGCGGAATGAAAGTGGATGTGCCACGGCTCGCCGTCGTGCCGTTCCAGGACCGGGTGCGCGCCGGTGGCCGCCAGCATGTCGTTGACCCGGTGCGCGGCCTCGTCCAGGTCGCCGGCGGCCACGGCGGCGAAGACCACGCGGAGGTCGGCGGCGACGGGACCGAATGCCTCCGCCTCCGCTTCGGTGACGCCGGCCCTGCTGCGGGCCGACGTGAACAGGGCGTTGAGCCGGGCCGCCCGCTCGGCTTCGTCGGGCGGCAGGTACTTCCTGCCGCGGTCCTCGCCCTCCGTCAGCAGATTCACCAGCGCGACGGCGATGCGGACGACCGTGTCCGTGTGACTGTTGAAATTCACTTGACCAGTTACTGACTCTCGCTCTACGTTGATAACTGACGAAATGATTTTAGCCAGTGACAAGGAGCATGGCATGCCGGAACTGACGGAACTGGACCCCTCCGCCGCGCGTGACTGGATCGCGCGCTGGGACCGGCAGCAGGAGACGTACCTCGCGGACCGGGAAGACAGGTTCACCGCGCTGATCGACGCCGTCGAGGCGGCCGCCGGACGGCCAGACCCGCTCATCCTCGACCTCGGGTGCGGGCCGGGTTCGCTCGCCGTGCGGCTGCTCGCCCGGCTTCCAAAGGCTACGGTCGTCGCGGTCGACGCCGACCCGGTCACGCTGTCGCTCGGCCGCGCTGCCTACGCGGACCTGCCGGGCCTGCGGTTCCTCGACGTGGACCTGCGCTCGGCCGGGTGGGAGACCAGGCTCGTCCTGGCCCCGGGCCGTCAGGTCGACGCCGTGGTGTCCACCACCGCGCTGCACTGGCTGACCGCGGCGGAACTCCGCGAGATTTACCAGGCTCTGGCCAGCCTGCTGCGCCCCGGCGGCCTGTTCCTCGACGGCGACCACCTGCGGCTGGACGAAACGGAGAACCCGGTGCTCGCCCGACTGGAGCGGGTGCTGGAGGAGCGAGAAGACCAGCGCCGCTTCCCTGACGGTCACGCCGACGGCGCCGAGGACTGGACACAGTGGTGGGAGGCGGCCGCGGCGGACGCGGCGCTCGCGGACCCGGCCGCCGAACGCGAACGACGCGACGTTCACCATCACGGGCCGGAGGGCAAGCTGCTCGCCGTGCACGCCGCCGCGCTCCGCGCCGCGGGGTTCGCCGAGGTCGGGACCATCTGGCAGCGCGGCTCGAACCGCATCCTGGCCGCCGTCCGCTAGGGCGAGCGACCCGCGCGAGCCGAGAATGTCGGTGGCGCGCGTTACGGTCGGCCTATGCGTTTCGGTTTCGTGGTGCCGCACGCGGACGCCCGCGAGTTCGCTGAGCTCGCCGCGCTCGGCGAACAGTGCGGCTGGGACGGCGTGTTCACCTGGGAAGCGGTGTGGGGCGTGCACGCCTGGGTGACGCTGGGCGCGGCCGCGATGGTGACCGAGCGGATCAGGCTGGGCACGCTGCTGACCCCGGCGTCGCGCTGGCGGCCGTGGGACCTGGCGTCGGCGGTCGGCACGGTTGACCGGCTCAGCGGCGGCCGGGTGGTGATGAGCGTCGGCCTGGGCGCGATCCACGACGGCTGGACCGCGTTCGAGCCGGACGAGGGCCGCCGCGCCCGCGCGGAGAAGCTCGACGAATGCCTGGCCGTCTACGCCGGGCTGATGCGCGGGCAACCGTTCAGCTTCACGGGCAAGCACTACGCAGTGAAGCCCACCGACCACTTCGTCCCCGACCCTCCCGTGCAGCGCCCGCACCCGCCGGTGTGGGTCGTCGGCGCGCGGGTGAGCGGCCGCGCCACCCAGCCGTCGCTGGCGCGGGCCGCGCGCTGGGACGGGCTGCTGCCGGCCATCCTCGAGGGCGGCGACGGCCGCGACCTGACCAGCCCGGCCGAGCTCGCCCAGATCGTGACCGAGGTGAAAGCGCTGCGCGCGGAAGCGGACGCCGGCCTCGCCAGCGAGCCCTACGACATCGTCCTGGAAGCCGATAGCAGCGGGGAGTTCCTCCAACTCAGCCCGCCGGAGCCGGGACCGTGGGAAGCGGCGGGCGCGACCTGGTGGGTCGAGAGCTGGTGGTCCATCGAGCCGGGGGCCGACGGCCTCGCCGAAGTCCGTCGCCGGATCGAGACCGGCCCGCCGTCCTGACGGCCGGCCGTTCGGGCGCGGGACATGGGACACTGCGACAATGACCGACGTGGTAGTCCCGGGAGTGCCGTTCCCGCTTGAGCCGTCGGGAAATCCAGCCCTCGGGGCCGCCGTCTCCGGCAGCAGTCTCGTCCTCACCTGCGGTGCCAAATCCGACCTGTTCATCGACCCGGCCGGTGAGGAAGGCGCCCGCCCCGACGCGGGCCGGCTGACCGGGTTGCCGGGCGACCTGGACTTCACGCTGGCCGCGCGGGTCACCGTGCGGTTCGCCAGTGCCTTCGACGCGGGCGTCCTGCTGCTGTACCTCAGCGAACGCCGCTGGGCGAAGCTCTGCTACGAGTTCTCCCCCCAGCACAAGCCGACCGCGGTCACGGTCGTGACCAGGGGCACCTCCGACGACAGCAACTCGTTCGAGACCGCGGGCGGCCCGCTCTGGCTGCGGATCACCCGGTCCGGCCGGGCCTGGGCGTTCCACGCGTCGTCCGACGGCACCTGGTGGCGGCTGCTGCGCTACTTCACGCTCGGCGAGGCGTCCGGCGCCCGGGTCGGCTTCCTCGCCCAGTCGCCCGCCGGCCAGGGCTGCACCGCGGTCTTCGACGACATCGCCTACAAGCCAGGCGCCCCCGCCGACCTGCGCGACGGCAGCTAAGCGATCGCCAGTTAACGATCACCAGTTAACCGATCACCAGGCCCGACGCAGGCTGTCGGCGACGCTGCAGCCACTGCCGCACCACCTTGTACAAGGCGAACAGGATGAACGCGGAGAACACGTCCATCAGCACGCCGACGACGATGTAGGCGACCGCGGTCCCGTCGCCGTCGATCAGCTGAGAACCGAAGCCCCAGTTCCAGGCCGGCTGCCGCACGGTGAACGGCAGGCCGAGCGGTACCTGGTCCGGCCAGGTCGCGGCGGCGGCGTTGCTGCCGTTGCCCAGGTAGCCGTTGGTCACGGTCGAGCAGCCGCTGCGGCCGCAGTCCTGGCCGTACGACGTGGGATAGAAGGTCGCGGTGCTCTCCGCGCCGGCGAGGTACGCGACGCCGTCGACGAGCGCGGGCAGCGTCGCGACCCCCAGTCCCAGCAGGATGACCATCACCACCCAGCCGAACACCCGGGTCCACCGGTGCCGCGCCGGATACCGGTAAGGGTGCGAACGGACCGGGTGATGCACGGTCCGCGCCGTGGCCTGCCGCCGGACGCCACGGTCGAGCCGGTGCAGCCGCACGGTGTCGACGATGGAGGCGACCAGGCCCACCACCGCCACCACGGCCAGCAGCAAGATGAACACCGAGGCGACCCCCAGGCCCGCCCCGCTGGCGTTGGGCGCCAGCGAGCCGAGCAGGCCGCAAGCCACCAGGAAGGCAACGACACCGAGCACGGTCGCCCAGAGCCAGCCCCGCCGCCGGTGCAGCAGCCGGACGGCGGCGGCGACCTCCGGATCGGCCTGGTTCCCCGTGGAATCTGGTGATTTCACGGGGTTCAGCGTAGCCCTGACGCACGCCGGGGCCACTCCCCACGGGAGTTGAACAATGGCCGGTTCTGTTCGGCCGTAAGTTACCGAGCCGTTAACGACGCGCTAGCCAACGGCAAGCTGACCCCTCTACGCTCAGTCCACCGGTGTCAACGGATCCCGCCCATCCACCACCCCCATCGCAGGGAGGGCCAGTGAGCGAGCAGGACAAGCCAGCGCGCGACGGCAACGACGGTACCGAGGAAGGTCCCGCCAGACCCGAGCCGACCGAGCCGACCGAGCCGACCGAGCCGACCGAGCCGACCAGGCACAACACCACCAGGCGCGCGTTCATGGTGGGCGGCACGGCGGCCGCCCTCGGCGCCGCGGTCGCCGGCCGGGCCGGCGCCGGCGGGCAGCACAGGATCACCGACGATCAGGCCAGGCTCCTGGACAAGGTGACCGCCTCCGCGACGAGCAGCGCGAGCCTCAGCGACGTCAAGCACATCGTGATCCTGATGCAGGAGAACCGGAGCTTCGACCACTACTTCGGCACCCTGTCCGGCGTGCGCGGCTTCTCCGACCCGAACGTGCTCAAGAACTCCAACGGCACCCCGGTCTTCGACCAGTACGGCTACCAGCCGGGCACCGGCGTCGACGCCAGCGGCTACATGCAGCCGTTCAACCTGCTCAACAACCCGCCGACGGAAAACGGCGAGGACACGAACGACATCGCGCACGACTGGGTGACCCAGCACGACAGCTGGAACAGCGGCAAGATGGACTCGTTCATCACGGCCCACCTGTCCGCCGACGGCACCACCAACGGCCCGGTCACCATGGGCTACTTCAACCGCTCCGAGCTCGCCTTCTACTACGCGCTCGCGGACGCGTTCACGATCTGCGACAACTACTTCTGCTCGGTGCTCGGCCCGACGGACCCGAACCGGCTGATGTCGTACTCCGCGTCCATCGACCCCAACGGCGGCCAGGGCGGCCCGGTGATCACGACCGCCAGCGACCGCCTCGCCATGACCGGCACGCTGAGCTGGAAGACGATGCCCGAGGCGCTGCTGGAGGCCGGGGTGAGCTGGAAGGTCTACAACGACCCCACCGGTCTCCTCGGACTCGGCGTGCTCTCCTACTTCAAGAACTACACCGACCCGCTCTCGATCACCGGCCTGGAACTGATCAGCAAGGGGCTCACGCCCACCTACCCCGGCACCTTCGAGAGCGACGTCAAGAGCGGCAGCCTGCCGAGCGTCTCCTGGATCGTTCCGCCGCTCGCCGAGTGCGAGCACCCCGCCGCGCCCCCCGAGTGGGGCGAGTACCTGGTCCAGCAGATCCTGAACATCCTCGTCTCCAACCCCGACGTCTGGGCGCAGACCGTGTTCATCGTCAACTACGACGAGAACGGCGGCTTCTTCGACCACGTGCCGCCGCCCGCCGCGCCGGCCGGGACGGCGGGGGAGTACCTGACCACGCTGCCGAGCAGCGCGGGCGGCATCGCGGGCCCGATCGGCCTGGGCTTCCGCACGCCCTGCCTGGTCGTCTCCCCGTTCAGCGCCGGCGGCTACCTGTACTCCGGCGCCCTGGACCACACGTCGACGCTGCGGCTCATGGAGACGAGGTTCGGCGTGACGGTGCCGAACCTGACCTCCTGGCGGCGCTCGGTCACCGGCGACTTCACCGGCGCGCTCGCCCTGGTCAACCCGCCGGTCACCACGGTCCCGACGCTGCCGTCCACCTCGATCGCCAGCGACACCACGGTCATCGAGGAAGCGGTCCTCAACGCGCTGACCGGCACCCTGGACGTCGGCATCCCCTACCCGCTCCCCACCAGCAACAGCATGCCCTCCCAGGAGACAACCCCGTCTCGTCCCCCGGTCCCGTAGCTGTCCGGTCCGCTCGCCTGCCGCTTCACGATTATCCCGAACGGGCCCGTGGTTCCCCCGGCCTGCACACGAGAGACATCTATCGAGAGAACCCTCTTGATAGATGTCTCTCGACAGGTTACTCTCGACACATGCCTGCCGAGAAGCCAGACGGGGGCGGGGAGCGGGAGGACACCCAGCGCCCGGGGCCGCGGAAGGTCACCGACCCCCGCACGCTCCGGGCGCTGGCCCACCCGGTCCGGATCGCGCTGATCGAGGCGCTCACCTACGGCGGCCCGATGACGGCCACCGAGGTCGGCGAGCGGATCGGCGAAACGCCCACCACCTGCTCGTTCCACCTGCGGCAGCTCGCGAAGTACGGGTTCGTCGAGGAGGCGGGCGGCGGCCGTGGCCGGTCCAGGCCCTGGCGGATGACCTCGCTCGGCCTGTTCATCCCCGGCCCGTCGAGCGACCCGGAATCCGCGGTCGCGGCGCGCACGGTGGGGCGACTGATCACGGAGCGCTGGCTCGGCCGATACCGGACCTGGCTGGACACCCGGTCTGCCTACCCTGCGGAGTGGCGCCAGGCCGTCGACTCGAACTGGGTGTTCTACATGACCCCAGCGGAACTAAGGCAGCTCAACGAGGACCTGACGGCCCTGCTCAGGGACCGGGCCCAGACGTTCCGGGAGCGGCTCACCGATCCGGCGAAGCGCCCGCCCGGGTCGCTGCCCGTGGAGACGCTGGTGTTCAGCTATCCGATGAGCCCGCCGCCCGCGACGAGCGACGGCGGCACTGGCGCCAATTAGTCCAATATCGTAGTATCCGAAATCGTGAAGTCCGAATCCGTATCATCGGGGCGATCGGCGCTGCTGGCGCTGCAGCGGGCGACTCACGCCACCGTGCAGCTGATCGCCGCCGACCTTGTCGACCTCGACCTGACCGCCTCCGAGATCAACGCCCTGGCCAACCTCGCCGACGGGCAAGGCCGTACAGTCTCCCAGCTCGGCCTTGCCGTCGGCGCCCGGCCGACCACGCTGACCAGCGTGCTGGACCGGCTCGAACGCCGCGGGCACATCACCCGCGGCACGCTCGCGGGCGATCGGCGCTCGGTGCTGGTCGAGCTCACCGATTCCGGGCGCGCGGCGGCCGCCGCGATCAGGCAGACCCTGGCCGATGTCGAGGACCGCGCGCTGGCCGGGCTGCCCCGCGACGCGATCGCCGGCTTCCACGCCGTCGTGGACGCCCTGATCAAGGAGGGTTCATGACGGCCCGCCAGCACGGCCCGAACGAGGAGTCCACGCCGTTCGCGGATCTGCTCGGGGAGGCGATGGCCGGGGCCGACCGGTTCGGGCACCGCCAGCACGTCCACCTGACCTGGCTCGCGGTCCGGCGCTACGGTAACGACGCGGCCGTTCGGATAATTAGTGAAGGCATCAAGCGCACCAGCCGCTACGCGGGCGTCCCGCAGAAGTACAACGCCACCGTCAGCCGGGCCTGGGTCGAGTTGGTCGGCCACCACGCCGACCAGGCGGACACCGCTGACTTTGACACGTTCGCGGCCCAGCACCCCGCGCTGCTCGACAAGAAGCTGCTCACCCGCTTCTACCGGTCGTCAACGCTGGCGAGCGACCCGGCCAGAACCGGCTGGGTCCAGCCCGACCTGTCGCCGTTCCCCTGGCAGCGCTAGCTGGTGCGCTGCTGGGCTTGGGCGATGGCCCAGGCGGCGTTGACCAGCCCGATGTGGCTGAACGCCTGCGGGAAGTTCCCGATCATCTCCCCGCTGGCCGGGTCGACTTCCTCGGCCAGCAGGCTGACGTCGTTCATGGCGGCCGCGGCACGCTCGAACGTCGCGGTGGCCGCCTCGACCTCTCCGGCCAGCGCCTGCGCCTCCGCCAGCCAGAACGTGCACAGCAGGAACGTCCCCTCCTCACCGGCGAGGCCGTCGTGGGACCGGTACCGGTACACCAGCCCGCGCTTGTCGGTCAGCCGCTGCGCGGTGGCATCGATGGTCGCCTTCATGCGCGGGTCATCGCCCGGCAGGAACCCGGTCATGGCGAGCATCAGGCCAGACGCGTCGAGGTCCTCGCTGCCGAACGCCTGGGTGAAGGCGCCGGCCCGCTCGTTCCAGCCGCGCTCCAGGATGGCCGTCCGGATCTCGTCGCGGGTGCTGGCCCAGCCGTCCACCCGGTCCTCGGCGCCGAGGTGGCCGGCCAGCGCGATCGCGCGGTCCAGCGCCGCCCAGCACATCAGCTTGGAGTAGAGGAAGTCGCGGGGCTCGCCGCGGATTTCCCAGATGCCCTGATCCTTTTCCCGCCACCG
>Ga0335075_10008264_pt1 | contig 15971 bp, 12 predicted proteins | sample Lox_Sample_24_FD_206723 | JGI IMG/M metagenome (GOLD analysis project Ga0335075, IMG submission 206723) | Soil microbial communities from Loxahatchee National Wildlife Refuge, Florida, United States - Lox_Sample_2.4 | ecosystem: Environmental > Terrestrial > Soil > Wetlands | place: USA... | reverse complement strand
GCGATACCCGAGCACCGGCCGGGCGATGGCATCTTCCAGCAGCCCCTTGGCGCGCGCGGTCTCCTCCCGGAATACCTGCCGCGGCTGGCGGTAGATGAGCTCGTGCGAGTAGCCGTGGCAGGCGACCTCGTGACCCGCCGCCGCGATCCGGCGCACCAGGTCCGGGGAGCGCTCCGCCACCCAGCCGAGCACGAAGAACGTCCCCTGGATGCCCCTCTCCCCGAGGATCTCGAGCAGCCGCTCCGTATTGGCGACCACGCGGTACTCGCGGGTGGGCCAGCTGTCGCGCGGGACGGCGGAGGCGAGGGCGGCGACCTGGAAGTAATCCTCCACATCGACCGTGAAGGCATTAATCGTTGGACTCATCCGGGCGATTATGGCCGATCGAGCCCAAAGAAAACGGCCCCCTGAGGGGGCCGTTGAGGGAAACCCATCATGGGTTTTGGAAATCTACTTATGTCAACAGAAAGCAAGCCCCGTGCCAGCGGAAAATACGCAGCGATATCAAGGTGTTGATTCAGCTGCCCTGGCGGTACTGTAAAGCCCTTCGACAGTGGCTGCCGCGAGCTGTCGGTGATCGGTCACAGTCGTCAGCTTGAGGGTGGCGGAGTCCACGCTGCACGGGTAGGCTCGGAGAATCTGCAACATTCGGAGTCTCACGTGCGCATACCTTTGTCCGCTCTCTGTCTGACTGGTCGCTTGACTGCCAGCGCGCTCGCCGCTTTGGCGCTGACCGCGTGCGGCGGAGGCGGTGGTGGCGGGGGCGGCGGTGGTGGAGGAGGGGGTGGTGGCGGCGGCGGCGGCACCACCATGTACACCATCGGCGGCACGGTCAGCGGCCTGGCCGCTTCGGGACTCTCGCTGGACCTCAACACCGGGGACAACCTGACGGTCGCCTCGGGCGCGACCACGTTCACTTTCAGCGCTTCGCTCGCGAGCGGCGCCAACTACGAGGTGACGATCGCCACCCAGCCCTCGGGAGAGCTCTGTACGGCCTCCGCCAATACGGGCACCGTGTCGGGAAATGTGACTTCGGTGAAGATCAGCTGCGGCGCGGCGCCTACCTACACCGTCGGTGGCACGGTGACGGGTCTCTCGGCGTCGGGGCTTACGCTGGACAACAATGGCGGGGACACGCTGACGGTTGCTTCGGGCGCAACCACGTTCACTTTCAGCACGGCGCTCGCGAGCGCGGCTGCTTACGACGTCACAGTCGCCACGCAGCCCACTGGGCAGAGCTGTACGGCCACCTCTAACACGGGAACTGTGGCTTCCGCCAACGTGACTTCCGTGGCGGTCGCGTGTGCCGCAGCGGGCGTCACAGTGAGCACGTTCGCAGGGTCGGGTACGGCAGGTGACACCAATGCCACGGGGACCGGTGCATCATTTGACGGACCGGCTGGCATCGCGCGGGACTCATCGGGCAACCTGTACGTGGCGGAGTACTATAACAACGACATCCGCAAGATCACCCCGGCAGGGGTGGTTACGCTGTTCGCGGGCTCCTCGACAGGCGCCTCCGGCAACGGCAATGGCACGGGATCCGGGGCGACATTCTTCAATCCGACCGGCATCGCGATCGATTCCTCGAACAACCTCTATGTCGCGGACGAGAGCAACAACGAGATCCGCAAGATCACGCCCGCCGGTGTCGTAACGATCTTCGCGGGTGCGGGCCCGGGAAACCCCGGTACGACCAACGCCACAGGGACCGCGGCCGAGTTCAACGGCCCCGACGGCATCGTCATAGACTCCTCGGGCAACCTGTGGGTGACGGATTCCAACAACAACGAGATCCGCGAGATCACGACCCCAGGTGCGGTGGTTACTCTGTTCGCGGGCTCGACGACGGGTGCGTCCGGCAACACCAACGCCACCGGCACGGCGGCGAGATTCAACATGCCCACGGGGCTCGCCATCGACTCGTCGGGAAACCTCTACGTGGCCGATTTCGGCAATAACGAGATCCGCAAGATCGCCTCCTCCGGCGCGGTGACCTTGTTCGCGGGCTCGGCCAGCAGCGCCGCCGGCGCCGCGGAGGGTACGGGATCCGCGGCCTCGTTCCGCGGTCCCTTCGCAATCGCGATCGACACCTCGGGCAATCTCTATGTGACGGATTCCGGTAATGACGAGATCCGCGAGGTGACGCCGGGCGCCGTCGTCACGACCTACGCCGGCTCCACGGTTCCAGGCAATGTCGACGGAGCGGCCAGCGCCGCCGAATTCCACGCTCCGTTCGGTATCGTGATCGATACTTCCGGCAACCTGTTCGTGTGCGATGAGTTGAACAGCGAGATCCGGGAGATCGTCCCCTAAGGAGCAATCCGGGCGCGGTTGAACTACGATCGCGCCCGTGACCGGCTATCTCTTATCCGCGGGGGCTGCGGCCCTCCTGCTGGGGGCCTGCCTCACTGTATGGCGGCGGCGCCTGACGGGCGCCGGCCTGCCCGCCGCTCTGAGCGCTCAGGTCGCCTGGGCGCTGGTGAGCGTCGCGCAGGAAGCCGGCGTCCCGATCGCCGTCGGGCACTTCGTCGCGATCGAATACCTGCGTGATCTCGCCTGGGCGCTGGTGCTGCTCCGATGCCTGAGCCGCGCCAGCGAGCTGCGGCCCGCGCAGACTGCCCAACGACTCACCGGCGCGCTGGTAGCGCTGGTCATCGTAGTGGCCGCCGTCTCCCTCATCCCGGGGCAGGGCGCGCTCGTCGCGGCCTATCTGCAGCACGACTGGCTGTGGGGTGGCCTCTTCCTGGCGATCGGGGGCCTCGTGCTGGTGGAGCAGGTGGCGCGCAATACGCGCGCGGCCCAGCGCTGGCAGCTGAAGTACCTGTGGCTGGGCATCGGCCTGCAGTACGCCTGGGATCTGGCGCTCTTTTCCGTGGCGATGCTGCACGGCAGCGCGGCACGGGACTTCTGGATAGCCCGGGGCTTCGTCAACGTGCTGTCCACGGCTCTCATTGCCGTGGCGCTCGGCAGGATCCCGCGGTGGGAGTCGGCGGCATTTCTGTCGCCGCGGATCGTCTTCTTCAATGCGACGCTCCTCGGCACGTCGGTTTACGTGCTCGTCATGGCGCTGGGCAGCTACTACGTCCGCCAGCTCGGGGGCACCTGGGGCGCGGCGGGCCAGCTGCTCTTCCTGACCGCCGGCATCCTGGTGCTGGCGGTCGCGGTGCTGTCCGATCAGTTCCGCGCCTGGACGCGCGTGACCATCGCCAAGCACTTCTTCCCTTACAAATACGATTACCGGGCGGAGTGGCGCAAGCTCACGCGCGCACTGTCCGAGGCCGACGAGACACCGGTCTACGATCGCATCGTCAAGGTGATGGCCGGCTTCATGAATGCGCCCGACGGCGGCTTCTGGCTGCGAGACGCGGATGGCGTCTACGTCCCGGCCGGGGGCGAGCTGGCCCCGCTCGATGCGCCGCGGGAGGCGGGCGCCGGGGAGTTCTTCGACTACCTGCTGCAGAACGAGTGGATCTACGACCTCGACCAGGCGCGCGGTCCTCAGGCCCGCAAGGCAGCCATGGTGGCGCCCCCGTCCTGGATGCTGGCGAGCGAGCGCATGTGGCTCATCGTGCCGCTCATTTGCGAGGGGTCGCTGATCGGGTTCGTGGGCATCTCCCATCCGCTCGCGGACACGCCGCTGACCTGGGAGGAGATCGACCTGCTGCGCGCCGCCGGCCGTCAGGTGGGGAGCTTCCTGGCCTTCGAGCAGGCCGCCAAGCGCCTCGCCGAGGCGCATCAGTTCGAGGCGATGAGCCGGATGTCCGCGATCATCATGCACGACCTGCGGCACCTGATCGCGCAGCAGGCGCTGGTGGTGCAGAACGCCGGCCGCCACCGCGGCAATCCGGAGTTCTTCGACGATGCCATCCTGACGATCGAGAACTCGGTCAAGCGCATGACCCGCCTGATGGACGAGCTGCGGGCCGGGGTGGTCGTCGAAGAGAAGATGCACCGCGCGGATCTCAATGAGATCTGCGCCGAGGCGGTGCGGCGGTGCGCCGACCGGTCCCCGAGGCCGCAATTCGAGGTGCGCGACCGCAACGTCGAGGTCATCGTCAACCGCGAGCGGCTGCTGCAGGTGCTGGAGCACGTGATCCGCAATGCCCAGCAGGCAACGCCGCAGGACGGATCGGTTATCGTATCGGTCGGCCCGGCGGGTCAGCAGGCGGTCCTCGAGGTGACGGACACCGGCTGCGGCATGGATCAGCAGTTCATCCGCGACCGCCTCTTCCGGCCCTTCGACAGCACCAAGGGAGAGCAGGGTTTCGGCATCGGCGCCTATCAGGCGCGCGAATTCGCGCGCCGGTGCGGCGGCGGCATCGAGGTCGAGAGCGCGCCCGGCAAGGGCACGAGATTCATCATCCGCCTGCCGCTCGCGCCGGCGCTGGTTACGGCGGCAGGCGGCTCTCGGGTGTGATTGACGCCAAAGAGGCTTTCACGTATTTTACGTGAATGGTGGCCAAAGCGAACATCACGGTAGCGATAGAGCCCGGACTCCTGAAGAAGGCGCGGGCGGTGGCCGCGCGGCGCGGGCAAAGCGTGAGTGCATTGCTGGCCGATGAGCTGCGCGAGCTCGTCGATGAAGACGCGCGGTATGCCTCGGCGCGCAGGCGGGCACTGGCGCTCTTTCAGAGCCCTCTGCCCCTGGGGGGCGTGCCCCTGGGGCGCGAAGCGCTGCATGAGCGCAGTCGCCTTCGTTGACAGCAATATCCTGATCTACGCGCACGACGTAGATGCGGGTGTGAAGCGGGAGCGGGCCGCGGCGAAGCTGCGCGAGCTATGGGATTCAGGAACCGGCCGGCTCTCCGTCCAGGTCCTGCAGGAGTTCTACGTGAACGCGACGCTGAAACTTGCCACGCCCATCGCACGTTCGACGGCGCGGGAAGTCATCAGGGCCTATGGTGTCTGGATACACCACGCCACGAGCGCCGATACCGTGGCGCGCGCCGCTGAAATCTGCGAGCTGGCCCGGATCTCCTTCTGGGATGCGCTGATCGTCGCATCGGCAGAGGAAGTTGGTGCCGATGAGCTGCTGAGCGAGGATTTGAGCGACGGCCAGGCCATCGCCGGCATCAGGGTGGTGAACCCTCTGAAGGGGCGCCACCCGGGCTCCGAGGTCCATGACACGTGAGCAGCAAGCGAGCCCGCGTGCCTGGAGCGGCAGGACGGTATCTGTTAGTATCGAAGCACCGATACCAGCAGGGCAGTATCGGATATTCGATACTAGAGGCACCGCTACAGCCGTCGGCGATGGAAAGATCCTGCTGATGCTCGACGAGGCGCAAACCCTCGTCACCACAGCGAATGCCTTGAACGAAATCTCGGCCCTTCGTGGTGCCTTCCAGATGAACACCGGCAAGTACGAGCCGGTGTTCACTGGCTCCTCGCGCGACAGGTTGGAGCGGATGTTCGCCGACAGCCGGGCACCGCTCTACAAGTACGGTGAGCGGATGGAATTCCCGAAGCTCGGGGAGGAGTTCATCGCGCACGTCGTCGAGCGCGCCAGGCTCGCATCGGGTTTACGGCTCGACCGAGATGAAGTGAGCACCGTGTTCAAGGCGCTTGGGCAGCGGCCCGGAGACATGATCGGCGTCGTGCGGGTCATGATGCGCAACGGCATGACTGACCTCGCGCAAGGGCTCGCCGCGAAGCTGCACGATGACCGCGAGCAAGACTTTCAGATCGGAAAGTACCGAATCAGCGATGAGCGCCTGGAGCGGTACTTTCGGGAGCGCCGCAGCGCCGATACGCTCCCGGCGGGGCAAGGTATTTAACTAGCGAGGGCTACTAGTTAATTTTATGTGCCAGATTTTACTATCGATCACCCCAATCCCGCCAAGCCAGCGGGCGGGTCCGAGGCGATGAGCTCCAAGCGAACCAGACTATTGGTGGTCGAAGACGATCCCGGCCTGCAGCGGCAGCTGAAATGGGCCCTGGATCAATTCGAGGTCGATTGCGCCGCCACGCGCGCGGACGCGATGACCGCGCTGCGGCGCTTCGAGCCGGCGATCGTCCTGCAGGACCTCGGCTTACCGCCCGATCCGGACGGCGTCGAGGAAGGCTTCGCCACCATCAGTGAGATCCTGAGCGCCGCCCCGCGCACCAAGATCATCGTCGTGACCGGCCGCGAGGGGCGCGAGCACGCGTTGCGTGCCATCCGCCTCGGCGCCTACGACTTCTGCCAGAAGCCCGTCGATACCCAGGTGCTGTCGCTGATCGTCGAGCGGGCGAATCTGATCCATCAGCTCGAGACCGAGAACGCGCGATTGGCGGAGGCACGCTCCTCCGAGGCGCTGCAGGGCGTCATCGCCGGCAGCGAGGCGATGGCCAAGGTGTGCCGCCTGATCCAGAAGCTGGCACCCACCCAGGCCACCGTGCTGCTGCTCGGCGAAAGCGGCACCGGCAAGGAGCGGCTGGCGCAGGCGCTGCACGGCCTGAGCGATCGCGCCTCGAAGCCGATGGTGGCCATCAATTGCGCCGCGATACCGGAGAATCTGCTCGAGAGCGAGCTCTTCGGCTACGAGCGGGGCGCGTTCACCGGCGCGGTGAAGCGCACGATCGGCAAGATCGAGACGGCCGACGGGGGCACGCTCTTCCTGGACGAGATCGGCGACATGCCGCTGCCGCTGCAAGCGAAGCTGCTGCGCTTCCTGCAGGAGCGCGCGATCGAGCGCGTCGGCGGACGTGAGGTGATCCAGGTCGACGTGCGCATCATCGCGGCGACCCATCGCGACCTCCATGCCGCGATAGCGGAGAAGACCTTCCGCGAGGACCTCTTCTATCGCATCAGTGAAGTCGCCGTGACCATCCCGCCGCTGCGCGAGCGCGGCTCCGATTCCGTGCTGGTCGCCAACTTCCTGCTGCAGCAGGCCTGCCGGCGCAACGGCAAGCCGCTCCTCAAGCTCGCGCCCGATGCGGTCGCGGCCATCGAGCAGTACACCTGGCCCGGCAACGTGCGCGAGCTGGAGAATCGGGTGAATGCGGCCGCCATCATGGCCGAGGGAAAGATGGTCACCGCGGCGGACCTCAACCTGCAGGAGCCGGCTACGGCAGGTGAGGCCGACATCCTGCCGCTGCGCGAGGTCCGCCAGCGCGCCGAGGTCGCCGCCGTCCAGCGGGCCCTGGCCATCACCGGCGGCAACATCTCCAAGGCCGCGGAGCTCCTCGGGGTGACCCGCCCGACGCTCTATGACCTCATGGGAAGGACTTCGACACCCGGCGCCAAATAGCGGCCCGGTCCCTCGGACTTAGTCTTTTAATATCAGTGGGTTATGCTCTACATGCCCTATAAATGATTGCGTAAGATATCTTTCCACGATAAATTACGAAAGCATTTATAGATCGGAAGACGCGGTGTCGACTTCCAGAATCACCTCGAATGCGGCGCGCAGCTCCGACGCCGCGCTCAACCGCATTCAAGCCGGTGCCCGATACTTCTTCGAGCCGGACGAGCTCGCTCGGGAAACCGGGCGACAGCCGGCGTCGCCTGCGCTCCGCCTTGCCCTCCATCGACTCGCGAAGCGCGGCCGGATCGTCCCGGTCACGCGCCGCCCGCCGGGATACCTGATCGTGCCGCCGGAGCACACGAGCTTCGGCGCCCCGCCCGTGAACTGGTGGATCGACGATTGCCTGCGGCGAATCGATCCGGGTTACTACGTGGCGCTCCTGTCTGCAGCGCGCCATTGGGGCTCGAGCCACTACGCCCGCCAGGATACCCAGGTCATGCTTTCAAAGCCGCGAGCACCGCTCGTGGCCGGCCGGCTTCGCGTCGTATTCTTTGCGAAGGCGCGGATTGCAGGGACGCCAACGACGACTGTTCGAAATGGCGTCGCGCCCTGGCGCATCAGCACCAGAGCCGCGACGCTACTGGACCTGATGCGTCACCAGACTGCCGTAGGCGGTCTCGAGGCCATCGCGCGCATTGCCAAGGATTTATCCGCTGACATTGCGGCAGGCGAGTTGGTCGTTGCGCTCGACGCCCTGGACCAGATCCCTACGGCCCAACGCCTTGGCTTCCTATTTCAGCACCTGCAGTGCGACAGGCTGGCCGGCGAAATTTTTGGTTGGGCCAGAGGAAGATCGGATCTGGCGGTTCATCAGCCGCTCGAGCTGGGAACCCCCATCGCCGATCAAACCGCCAGAGATCGGCGATGGAATATCCGCTTCGATCCGATCAGCGCCGCCAGGGTCGCGGAGCTCCGGTGATCGACATACGGGAAATCGTGCGCTGGCGCCAAGTGGCGCCCTGGGCCGACGACCTCATGGTGGAGCAGGACTACCTCATCTGCCTCGCCACCGCCGCGATCTTCGAAGACCGATTCCTGTCGAAGCACGTGGCGATGCGCGGCGGCACGGTTCTCCATAAGGGACACCTCGCTCCCGCGAGCCGATATTCGGAGGACATTGACCTCGTCCTCATCACCGACCGCAAGCCAGGTCACATCAAGAAGGCGCTCACGCGAGTACTTCAACCGTTGCTTGGATCACCGACGGAGTCGCTTTTGACGAACGTCAAATTGACGATTCGCAACCTCGCGATGAGTTCGAAGATTCTGCGGTCCACGTACACGTACGATCCGCACGACCAGTCGGGTGCGCTGGGAACGCTGAAAGTTGAAGTGAATGTCAACGAGACGCAGAGCGTCTACGCCAAAACATCGACGGCAATCGATGTTCCAGACGGCGCGGGCGGGCAAAGATCGGTTCAGGTAGTGTCCTATGACCTCGACGAGATGCTGGGCACGAAGCTGCGTGCGCTGCTGCAGCGTGAGCACGGTCGGGATCTCTTCGACCTCTGGTGGGCGCTCCAAATGTCGAAGGACAGCTCCCGCGCCAAGGTGAATCCAGTTCGTGTCGGCGAGGCATTTCGCTTTTACATGGAACAGGAAGGCAGCCGGTTCTCGGCCACAAAGGTGAAAGCTGAACTTGATCGCCGCATGACGTCAACCAAGTTCCTGAAGGACATGGAAGGTTATTTGCCAATTGGGCAAATGTATTCACCGCGCGAAGCGTATCACGCGTTCTGCGATTTCTATTTGCCCCATCTGTAGGCTGTCAGCCTTGCCCATGGAGCGGGCCTCGACGCCCGGAGCGAAGGCTCCAATCCGCCCCATCTCCGAACGCCTGTCGGAAGCCTTTACAGTGTCATGGGGACATTCTGGGGCAACACGTTAGCGTCCGTACGCATCCCTCTGACCCGGCTGTGGTTTGTGACTCCCTGGCACGGAAGTTGCTTGTTATGTTAAAGTCAGACTACAAGACCCGCAGTAACGGGCGGGACTCAAACAGCAAACCCCGGGGAGCACTCATGCGCAGGAAAGTATTCGGCGGCGCGACTCTGGTCGTGGTCTCCGTTGTGTGGACGTTCGGGATCGGGTCGGTCTTCGCGCGGTCGATTCGCACTGACGTGGGCGGCAACTGGGGCAATGGCGAGCTCATGACTGCTGCTTACACCACGCTGTTCGGGGAAACCGGCTACGGTGTTACCTTCACTCCGCTGCAAGGTGTTACGGACATTGGAGATGACACGGGAGACGACAGCAATGGCTCGCTCAATCTCCTTCAGGATGCTACGACTCTCGGTGGCATCGAGCCGGTGACCTTCGACGCCAGCGACTCGAAGATCATAAATTGGTACGCGAATCCCGTGACCCTAGTCGGAGGGTTGCCAGACCCTTCTCAGTCCGTCATTGGACAGGTAGTCGAGCTGAATGTATCGGACGCGTCGTGGAGCAATGAGCTGAATGCTGCGGGCTTGCTCATCAGCACCGATCCGGACACGGTCGGCGGAAGCCAGCAGTTCACGGCGTCCAGCCTGGACTATCAGGCATTCCCGTACGAGCTGACCTCGGTCGAGGAAATCCAGTTCAACTACCCCGACGGCGTCGATAGCTGCGCAGCCGGCGGCCGCTTTTATATCGACAATCCTTACCAGACCCCGGATGAAGATTGGTTTGTGGCGAATGCGGCCACGACCGTTCCGGCCGGCACGACGTCCTGCAATAATACTTTTCTCTTCGGCACTTACGACGAGTATACGTATGTCACAAATGCCAATGGAATAATGACCCAGGAAATCGAGGGTCAGTCGATCGATCTGCTTGGAGGATTGCCCTGGGGGTGGCAGAATTGCGGCAACGATGCCAACTGCGCACCAACCGGAAGCCCGGGCGTGCCCGAGCCTGGAACTTTCGCACTGTTTGCCGCCGGAACCGTCGCCTCGTGGCTCGTAAGACAACGGCGGCGGCCGAGATTCAAGGGGCTCCGCTAGCCGGACGGGTGGCCTCGCCCGACTCGAGGTGGCCCTCGCGGTTAGGTTGCCAACATCATCTGCGCCCAATGAAGTCTCGCGCGTGAAGCCGCGATTCAGGATCTTTGTCTCCTCCCCCGGCGACGTCAAACGGGCGCGCGAGCTCGCGGCACTGACGATCGAGAAGCTGGCGCAGGACTATGCCCGGCATCTTGAGATCGAGCACTACCTGTGGGAATTCGAGGCGATGCTCGCCTCGGGTCACTTCCAGGACTCCATCGAGCCCCCGAGCGCCTTCGACGTCGTCGTGCTCATCGTCTGGTCGCGCCTCGGCACGCCCATGCCGGAGCGCACGAGCGTGCGCGAATACCGCGGCATCGACGGACGAGCGCCCGTGACCGGCACGGAGTGGGAGTTCGAGGAAGCTTTACAGTCGGCCAGGGAGCGCGGCGCGCCCGACCTGCTCGTGTATCGGAACAACAGTCCCGCACTCTTCGCGACGCAGAATACGGAGCTTTTCGATCAGCAGTCGCAGCAGCTGAAAGCTCTGGACGCGTTCTGGCAGCGACACTTCGTCAACCAGGGAATGTTCACGGGAGCCTACACGGCCTTCCAGGCCGACGACGAGTTTGCCGCAGCTCTGGAGATGCATCTGCGCAAGCTGATCGAGCGACGCATCGAGGTGCTGACGAGAGGTCCGGGAGCCGGAACGAAGGCGGCCTGGACGCAGGCGCCCTTTAGAGGGCTCGACTCCTATGAATTCGAGCATGCGCCGATCTTCTTCGGCCAGGACGAGTGGCTCGCCAAGGGAATGCTGCAGCTCACGAGCAATGCCGAGCGGGGTGCTCCGTTCCTGCTCGTGCTCGGAGCCAGCGGGTCCGGCAAGTCCTCGCTGGTCAAGGCGGGTATGGCGCCGAAGTTGTTCCTGCCCCGGCGCATCGCGGGCGCGGCGTTCCTGCGCCGAGTCGTGTTCCGTCCGAGCGATGCGGGAGACGGAGAGGATCTCTTCGACGCGCTGGCGCGCCGCCTGACCGTCAAGACGAGCACTGAAGAGGGGTTGCCGGAGCTGCTGGGGCATGGCCAATCGGTCGCGAACCTCGGCCAGCACTTGCGCAGCGGCTCGAGCGCGCCGGCCTACCCGATCGGTATGGCGCTGGGGCAGGCCGCCGAGCAGGCCCGCCATGCCGGCCATATGCTGAACTACGAGAACGCGAAGCTGCTGCTCGTCGTCGATCAATTGGAGGAGCTGTTCATCATCGGCCGGATATCCGCCGAGGAGCGCGTGCGCTTCGTAGCGCTTCTCGTGGGCCTGGCACGCTCCGGAACGGTGTGGGTCATCGCCACGATGCGCAAGGACTTCTGGCATCGCGCGGATGAGACTCCCGAGCTGATCCGTCTAGCGGAGGGCGACGGCCGGCTGGAGCTGTTGCCTCCCGGGCCGACGCAGCTCAGCCAGATGATCCGGCGACCGGCGGAGGCCGCCGGCATCAGGTTCGAAGTCCACGAAAAGACGGACTTGCCGCTCAATGACGTCATCGCGGAAGAGGTCGGGAGCGAGCCTGGCGCATTACCCCTGCTGTCGTACGTTCTCGACCAGCTCTACCGGATCGACGTCGTCGAGGCTCAGGGCCATACCCTGACCTACTCGACTTACGAGAAGCTGGGAAGACTGCAGGGCGCCATTGCGCAGAAGGCGGACGCGATCCTCCAGGCTTGCGGGCCGGAAGACCGGCAAGCGCTGGGCTCAGTATTGTTCGCCCTCGTCTCCAAGGGAACCGGGGAGGCCGGTGCGGAGCGCAACGTCGCCCGCCGCGTTCCGCTGTCGACTTTCTCTCCGGGCACCCCACAGCGCCGGCTGGTCGACGCATTCCTCGACCCCAACGCACGGCTGCTCGTGTCGGACGCCAGTCAGGGAGGCGGCGCCTCGGTCCGGATCGCGCACGAGGCGCTGATCTCGAGCTGGCCCACGGCCAGGGACTACGTTCAGAACAACGCCGAGGCGCTGCGGATACGGCGCCGGCTCGATGAGCGCTACGCGCGCTGGGCCGCCGTCCAACAGGAGGAGAGTCGATCCACGCTGTCCACTTGGCTGCGCCCCGAGTCGGGACTCCTCGCGGACATCGATCTCGCCGACGGCCGAAGGTTGCTGAAAGATCATCGCCTCGACACCGATGCCGCGCTCATCGCTTACATCGAGCGGTCCGTCACGCACGAACGGCGCAGACGGATGCGCCTGGTGCGCAGCCTCACGGCCTTCGCGGCGATCGTGACCGTGTTGGCCGTGATCGCGCGCGAGCAGAGGAATGAGGCGCGGATCGAGACGGCGGTCGCGAGCCGCACCACCAGCTTCCTCGAGGAGATGTTCCAGGATGCCGATCCCGAGAAGAGCCACGGCGACCAGATCACGGCCAAACAGATGCTGGACGTGGGCGCGAGCACGATCCACGCGCAGCTTGCTGACGAGCCCCGCGTGAGGGCGGAGCTGCAGACGATCATCGGGCAGGCGTATACGGGCCTCGGTCTCTACCCGTCGGCCCAGTCGATCCTGCAGCAGGCACTGGCCGACGAAGGGCAGGCGCACCCGTCAATGCCCGTCGCGCTGCACGTGCGCACGCTGATCGCGGCCGGGGCCGTACTCTACAACGAAGGCCAGGACAAGCCGGCCGAGACCGACCTCAGGCAGGCCCTCCATCTGGCGCGCACGCGTCTCGGCGATTCCGACCCGTTACGCTCCGCCGCGCTGACGGGTCTCGCCGACATCCTGGCCGACGAGGGTAGCGCTGCCGAGGCAGAGAGTTATGATCGTGAGGCGCTCGCGGAGGATCGCAAGCGGCCAGTGACGCCCGAGGACGACGAGACTCTGGCAAATACGCTCGATTCATTGGGCGCGACTTTATACTTCAACAACGATTTCACCGACGCGATCCCTGCCATGCGCGAAGCGCTGGCGCTGCGGGTGAAGACGCTGGGTCTGGAAAGCCCCAAAGCCGGGGAATCGATGAACAACCTCGGCGCCGCGCTCTACATGGCCGGTCAATATCCGGCGGCGGTGCAGGAATACCAGCAGGCACTGCCGATCTACCGGAAGGTGTATGGGCCGGAGCACCCCGAAGTCGCCGCAGTGCTCAATAACATAGGGCGCTCGGACCTGATGGCGGGCGATCTGGCGGACGCGCAGCGCCTGATGCAGCAGGCGCTCGCCATGACCGAGAAGTTCGAGGGAACCCAACATGAGGACCTGATCGTGCTGCTGAACAGCCTGGCGATGATCGACATGGAGAGCGGGCGCCTGCAGGCGGCGCAGCAGGAGCTGCAGCGCGCCGAGTCGATCGTGCAGAGCAGCGGCCAGACGGCCTTCCTCGACCAGATAGTGTTGAATGAGGCGAGAGTGGCGATTGCAAACGCGGACCTTTCCCAGGCGGCGGCGCTGCTCGCTCGCTCAAAGGACCTCTTGCGGAAGGCTCATCCGCAGAATCCGTCGGAGGCCTGGCGCTATGCCGTGTGGGACATCGTCAATGCACAGCTGATCGCCGCCAAAGGGGACGTGGCCTCAGCGACAACGACACTCGAAGCCGCGGAGAAGGTCATCGACGCCCGGTTCGGTCCGTCCAGTTATTACGGCGCGCTGATCAGGCAGCAGCTGGCGCTCATTGCGAAGCGGACCTGACTTCCGTGGCGATGGAGCTCACCGGCACGCGAGGCACGGCGGTACCTGTAGCGGCCCATGCGCGGCTCGCCGGCCTGCTCGGCTTCATCATCGCCGTCGGCCCGGTGTCTGTCGACATGTACCTGCCGGCGTTCGGGCAGATCGGCGAGCGCTTCGGATCAGGGGTGCCGCAGCTGACGCTCGCCAGCTACTTCGCGGGATTCGCCGTCGGGCAGTTGATCCAGGGATTGCTCGCAGACCGCTTCGGGCGACGCGCCGCGCTCGCCGCCGGACTGAGCCTATATACCCTGGCATCGCTGGCGTGCGCCGGCGCAGGGACCGGCTTCGAGTTTTGCGTGTTCAGGGCACTGGCTGCTTTCGGCGCCGCGGCCTCGGTCGTGGTCCCGCGGGCAATGGTCAGAGACATCGCGGATGGCCCGGAAGCCGGCAGCCTGATGTCGGAGGTACTGCTCGTCATGTCGGTGGCGCCGGTTGTGGCGCCCGTGCTCGGCGGGCTGCTGCTGCGCATCGCGGACTGGCGAGTGATCTTTATCGTTGCAGCGCTCTACGGCGTTGCATGCCTCTATCTTCTTTGGCGTCATCTGCCCGAGACACTCGCGCCGGATCGTCGCAGCAGCCTCGGCTTCCTGAAGGCGGTGCAATCGTATGGCATCGCCCTGCGGGAGCCGCGCTTCCTGATCCACGCGGCGATCGGCGCACTGGGCATGGCCGCTCTGTTCGCCTATCTGGCGGGCGCGCCGACGGTATTCATGACGCAGCATGGAGTGAGCCCTTCGCTGTTCTCTACGCTGCTGGCCGTTCTCGGCGTCCTCATGATCGGATTCTTCCGCGTCAACAGTTGGCTCGTACGCCGACGAGGCGTGTCGTTTGCTCTCGTTGTCGGAATTGCCGGCTGGATTCTGGGTGGGCTGGCGCTATCGGCCCTCGCGTGGACGAGGGACTCATCGGTCGCGTTGATCTTCGCCGCGCTGGTGGTCTTCATCTTCGGGTATAGCTTCATTCCCTCGAATGCGCAGGTTGGGGCGTTATCGCGCCATGCCGCGCGCGCGGCGACCGCCACTTCGTTGATGAGCACACTGCAGTATGGCGCTGGGGCTCTCGCCGGTGCGCTGATTGACGCTTTTGCCGACGGAACCATGCGGCCTATGGCCGCCATTATCCTTGCTTGCGCGTATGGTGCCGCTCTCGTGGCATGCATCAGGCTGCCAGCGGACGCGCATACCTAAGGACCCGCGCACGGCGCTTATTGAAGACGCAAGAGCCGGTGTCGACAAACCTTTCGCCTCATGTCAGCACGCTAAGAGTTGCACATTAGTCAGCTGGGACAGGCAACGCTGGACAGATCGCCTCGTAAGGTTGATCGGGCCCAATGTACTCCCGCCACTCCGAGTGCAACAAGTTTCGATTCGCGATTCTACAGATTTTCCGGGCCCACGAGTCTGGGTCCACATCCCACAGCATTAGGGCGCCGCCGCCCCCGGAGGCTAAGGTCTTGCCATCCGGGCTGAAGGCGACACTGTTCATGTCATCCTCCTCCCCCTTGAGCGGCTCACCGACCATTGTGCGTGTCGCCACGTCCCACAGCACTACGGCACCGTCGTACGCGGAGGCCAGGGTCCTGCCATCCGGGCTGAAGTCGATGCTGTAAACGTCACGTCCCACCAGCGGCTTACCAATCATCGCGCGCGTCGCCACATTCCACAGCTCTATCGTGCCGTTGTCGCTAACTGAGGCCAAGGTCGTGCCGTCAGGACTGAAGGTGACACTGGTCACTCTACCTCGGTTCCCCTCGAGCAGCTTACCGATCATCTTGCGCGTCGCTACGTCCCACAGCTCTATGGTGCCGTCGTCGTCCCCGGAGGCGAGAGTCTTGCCATCCGGGCTGAAGGCGATACTGCACCCGGGTGATCCCTGGTGTTCATTGAGCGGCTCACCGATCATCGTGCGCGATGCCACGTTCCACAGCTCTATGGCAGCGTCGAAATCCGCGGAGGCCACGGTCTTGCCATCTCGCGCGAAGGCGACACTGTAGTGGTCAGGTAAGTACCCGTC
>Ga0335075_10008263_pt1 | contig 15973 bp, 11 predicted proteins | sample Lox_Sample_24_FD_206723 | JGI IMG/M metagenome (GOLD analysis project Ga0335075, IMG submission 206723) | Soil microbial communities from Loxahatchee National Wildlife Refuge, Florida, United States - Lox_Sample_2.4 | ecosystem: Environmental > Terrestrial > Soil > Wetlands | place: USA... | reverse complement strand
GAGGTTCGCGTCGCCCGAAAACCATACGGGCCACAGGTGCCACACCTTGCCGCGGCGCTCGCTCAGCGGCACGTATTCGATGCTTCGGCACTCGACGACCGGGGCGTTCGCCTTGCCGGATCCAGCGGGCCTGCTCACGCTCCGCCGAGCGCCATCAGCGCGAATTCCTCGAACAGGATCTGTGCCGCGAGTTGCGCGGTGTTGGTCGTCGGATCGTACTGCGGCGCGACCTCCACCACGTCCGCGCCCACGACGTTGAGCCCGGCCAGCGACCGCAACAACGCCAGACCTTCCCGCGGTGTGAGGCCGCCCACCTCGGGCGTGCCGGTGCCCGGCGCATACGCCGGGTCGAAGCCATCGACATCGACGCTGACATAGACGGGCCCCGATCCGACGACCTCGCGTGCGAGGGCGGCCACTTCGGTCAGGCCCTTCTGCAGCCATTCCTCCATGTAGACGACCCGCATGCCCGAGGTGTGCGAGAACTCCCAGAACATGTTGGACGAGCCGCGAATGCCGATCTGAATCGTCCGTTCCGGGTCGAGTGCCCCATCCAGAACGGCCAGCCGGAACGGGCCGCCATGGTGGAATTTCGAGCCGTCATACGCTCCCATCGTGTCGCAGTGGGCGTCGATGTGCACGAGGCCGACCGCACGCTCCTTGCCGAGCGCTTTGAGGATCGGGTAGGTGATGGAGTGATCGCCGCCTACCGACAGTGGCCGCACCTTCTGGGGGCCGAGCAGCGCGTAGTAGGCCTCGATGTCTTCCAGCGATTGTTCGAGGCTGTAGCGGCTGCGGAAGGGAACATCGCCGACGTCGGCCGCGCGCACGTGCGCCTGAGGAACGCCGCGAAGCGTCGGGTGGTAGGGTCCTATACGTTCGATGGTCCGGACCGCACGTGGGCCAAACCGCGCGCCCGGACGGTTCGATACTCCCAGGTCCATCGGAACCCCGATGACGGCAATGTCGAGGTCCTGGATGTCTGATGCGGCCGGCAGTCCGAGGAAAGTAGGCACTCCCGCGTACGGCAGCGTGCGCCGTCCGTCTGGCCGCTGCACCTGTTTGATCGCGGTCCGCAGCGTGGGGTCGGTCGCATCGAAGGCGCCACCCTCGGCGTAGCGTGCACGCAGTGCCTGCAACTTCAATGGATCCACTGTCGTAACCCTCAAAGCCTCACTTGAGCCTGGGGAGCGTGCTGCCGGCCCGTGAGCAGCGCGGAGATGACGAAGCTCGCGTAGCAGATCGTCGTTGCCACGACTCCGAACCACAGCAGCAGCGCGTAACCACCGTCCTCGATGAGCAGCGCGCCCAGATAAGGGCCCACCGCCAGCATCAGGTGGGTGGTCGTGCCGTAGAATGCGACAAATCGTCCGGATGCGTCCACATCGTTGAAAATGACGATGAAGTACGCGATGACGTAGCTCCAGAAGATCTGGAACACGGTGTTGATCCAGAAAAAGGCGGCGGCGGGCCTGGCATAGTGCCCCAGGCGGGTGAGCAGCAGCAGCGATCCGACCTGGAAAACGGCGGTCACGGCCAGGGGTATAATCCTGCCGAAGCGCACGCCGATGAGCGCCGCGGCCACGGAGCCGGCCAGACTGATCACCAGCCCGGCGCTGAGCGCGCCCCCTGTTTGCTCGAGACTGAGCCCGGCGCCGCGCGCGACGCCTTCGAGATAGCCCCACACCGCGCCGATCATCAGGAAATACAGGCCCGTGCCGAGCAGTGCCGCGGTGCCGGGAGCGGCTATCCTGGCCCACCGCAGTCCGCCCGAACGGGGTCGCTGGCCCGGATCATCGGGAAAGGACCACCAGCAGATGAGCAGTGTCGGGACGAGCCACGCCAGGGTATAGGCATACACCATGTCCAGCCGCCACTGTGGCGGCACGACATCGGCGACGTAGAGCCCAATGGCGGAAAAGACGACCTGCACGCAGAGCAGCAGCCCGGCGTTGCGGTCGGGGCGCTGCGTGTCGACTATGCCCGCCAGGGCTACCGCATAGGCCACCCCCGCCGCAACGCCGGCCGCGAGCCTGAGCGCCATGAGCGAGTAAAACCCCGTGACGAAGAAGCAGAGCCCATTCAGCAGACAAAAAAGCGCCAGCGACCAGCCGACCGTCCGACGCCATGACACCTGCCGCAGCCACCACGCGCCGGTGGCAGTCGAGAGCGCGATGCCCGCCAGGTCGGCGGATCCGAGCAGACCGGTGCGCGCCGGCGACAGGTGCAGCACGTCGCCGAGAGCTCCGACGAAGCTCGGCAGGATGAGGAGTATGGCTTCGGTGACCGAGCCCACGAGCAGCAGTGAGAGCAGCGCCGCAGGGCGATCGATTGCGCGGCCGCCGGCCGCAGCCGCGGGATGATTCATCGGCGTCGGTCGCGGAGAATCTCGCGGGCCGCGTTGCGCCCGACGACCGCTCCCACCCCGCCGCCGGGGTGAGCCGAGGAGCCGCACTGGTAGAGACCCTTGATCGGCGACCGGTAGTCGGCCCAATGCGGCGCCGGCCGCGCCCAGAAGAGTTGATCGAGCTGCAGCTCACCGTGAAAGATGTGGCCGTGGGGACTGCCGATCGTGGCTTCGATGTCGACGGGCGTCAGCACTTGCATCCCGATGATGCCATCGGAGAATCCGGGCGCGGCCTCCTCGAGAACGCCCAGCGCATTGCGCACGAGCTCGTCCTTGCGGGTCGTCCAGTCGCCTTCTCGAAGATGATAAGGAGCGTGACCGCCGAACAGATTGACGACGTGCTTGCCGCTCGGTGAGATCGTGTCGTCGACGAACGTCGGCGTTACAGGAGTGAGGAACGGCCGACGGGAGATGTCGCCGAACTTGGCGTCGTCATATGCGCGCTCCAGATACTCGATAGTCGGGCCCAGGTGCACATAGGTCGGATAAGGGATCCCGCACTTTTGCGCGTCGAACGTTTTGTACTGCGGCAGGCGCTCGCACGCGATATTGATCTTGAATGCGCTCGAGAGCGTCCGATACGTCTCGATGTCACGGACGAACTCCGCCGGGAGCTGTTTCCGGTCGATCAGCTTGAGGAAGGTGATCTTCGCCGACGCATTGCTGACCACGATGTCGGCATGGTGTCGCGACCCATCGGCCAGCGTGACACCGGTGACGCGTCCATTCGAAGTCTCGATTGCCGACACCTCGGCTTGCGTCTGGATGGTCATACCCTTTTCCGTACCGGAGCGTGCGATGGCCGTGCTGATGGCGCCCATCCCTCCACGGACGAAGCCCCAGCCGCCGGCGCCGGCATGCTCCCCCATTACGTGGTGCATGACGACATACGCTGAGCCGGGGCTCTTCGGGCCGGCAAACGTGCCGATGCCCGAATAGTAGGCAAGGAGCGCCCGGATCTCCGATCGCTCGAACCACTCGGACAGGTAGTCGTCCGCGCTCATGGTCAACAGGTCGACGAACCGGAACAACTTGCCGCAGACCCGGCGGTACCGCCAGAGAAATCTTGCCGTCTCCCGGAACGAGCGCCAGTCGCGGCATGACGGGTCGGGCGGTGTTTCGAGCAGCAGCCGGCGCATGATCTTCACCGAGTCCATCAGGTAGCGGTCGAACTCGGGATAAATCTGCGCATCCTTCCTGGAAAAGCGGGCGAAGCTGCGCTGCGTCTTCCCGACATCGTCGGAGAACGTGATGTAGTCATCCCCCGGCAGCGGGGCGAACAGATCGGTGGCCGGCAGCACCTGATAGCCGTAGCGGGCGAGCTCGAGCTCCGCGATGACCTTCGGATGCAGCAGGCTCATGAGGTAGCTGAATACCGAGAACCTGAATCCGGGAACGATCTCCTCGGTGACGGCGGCGCCGCCGACGATGTGCCTGCGCTCCAGGACCAGCACTTTCAGTCCCGCCTTGGCCAGATAGGCTCCGCAGGTCAGGCCGTTGTGTCCTGCGCCGATGACGATCGCGTCGTACCTGTTTGGCAAGTTGGACCCCGTTGTGGCTCGAGAACGCCGCTACCCGCGTGTATCGGCCCCGGGTGGCGGCGGCAACCGGCCGAGCGCGGCCTCGAGTGCCAGCCCGAGGGTGAGCAGCTTCCGGTCGGAACCCTGCGGCCCGTCGAATTCGAGCGCCACCGGCAGGCCGCTGGAAGTCAGGCCCGCGGGCAATACCAGCCCTGGCAGGCCCGCAGTGCTTCCAGGGGCGATGTTGCGGCTTATCGCGTCATCGAACGGCATGCGCTGCCCTGCGACTTCGACGCGCATGTCGGCTTCCGATGCCGAACCGCGGATCGGCGGGGCCGGAAGGATCGTCGCCGGGAATACGATTGCGTCGACGCCGCTGCGGCGGAAGTAGTCGCGATACATGGCATGCAGCGCAGGCAGGTGCACGTCCACGATCTCCCTGTAATCCGCGTCGGTGACGTAATCCGCGTTGCTCGCATCGATCGCCGGCAGGACCATGCGGCGAATGTCCGGGCTGGCCTGTGCGATGAGTTGGTCGAAAGTGACTCCCGTGTGATAGTCCGCAAGATAGCGGGTCATGTGGGGGCGGAAGTCATGATTCTGCACCTGGTTGGTGATGAGCCCGATCAGACGGCTCAGGTCGGGGAGCTCGCCCTCGACGAGCTCGACTCCTGCTCTGCGAAGCCTATCGAGGCTGGCGGAAGTGATCCGCTCCACCTCGGGGTCGAGGCCCGTCCAGAAGTAAGAGCGCACGACGCCCAGGCGCACGCCTGTCAAAGACGGCGGCGGTGCCTCAATGGGGCCCGTCGTGAGCGCGGCATCGAACAACAGCAGATCCGCGACCGTTCGAGCGTGCGGACCGAGCTGATCGAAGCGCGGCGAGATCGGCACGACCGCGGTGGTCCGATACCGGCCAGTAGTGGGGCGGAACCCCGCGATGCCGCAGAGAGCGGCCGGCACCCGGATCGAGCCCTCGGTATCCTCCGCCACCCCGAGCGGCGCCATGCGATAGGCGATGCTGGCGGCGGTACCGCCGCTGCTGCCTCCGGGGATGCGGGTTGGATCGTAGGGATTGTGCACCGCGCCATAGGCGTAGTTGTTGCTGATCCAGCCGTAGGAGAGCTCATGGAGATTGTTCTTCCCGAGCACGATCGCGCCTCGAGCCCGCAGCGCCTGGACCAGCGGCGCGTCTTCGAGCGGCTGGAAATGACGCAGCGCGGGGGTTCCGGCGGTCGTGGGAAGATCGCGCGTGTTGACGCTGTCCTTGATCGCAATCGGCAGTCCATGCAGGGGACCGAGCCTGGCACCGCCCCGTCGCCTGCGATCGCACTCGCGGGCGGCCGCGAGCACCAGCTCGGGTCGTAAGCTGATGAACGCGTTGAGAGCGGAACCGGCCTCACACCGCCGCAGCAGCGCGCTGGCATAGTCCTCCGCTTTGATGTCTCCACGCGCGAGCGCGCGCACCGCTTCGGTGGCGGTGAGAGCTGCGAGGTCACTTCCCGCATCGGAAGCGGATGCCGCAGTCACCCCGGCGCGCGCGGCTACTGCGCAAAGCGATGCCGCAGTAACCCCGCTCAGGAAGCGCCGCCGGCTCGTGTGAGTGCTCATCAGAAGCTGTACGTGAACCTTGCGCCGAGCACGCGCGGCCTGATCGGCGTCTGCGCCACGATGAAATTGTCCGTACTGGTGAAGACGATCGCGTGCGAATTGGTGATGTTCTGCCCATAGACACTGAAGGTCCAATCGTCCTTCTCCAACCCGACGGAGGCGTCTGCCGTCGTGTACGCGGGGTCCTCGAACCTGATTCTCGCGGTGCCGACCGTGACGCCCGGAACGAACGGCGGATTCGAGCCGGCCTGGGTGAAGGAGTGCCCCGTATGAACCATCCCCACCTGCACGTGCGCCACCGCGCCGTCCAGGTATTGGAAGTAAGTGGAGGTGGAGATCGGCCAGTCGTAGCGCAGGCGCAGATTGAGGCGAATCGGCGGCGAGTCGGCCGCCGGGGCGCCCCGCGGACCGAAGGGATTGCCGACCGGAGTGCAACTGCTCGGCCCGGACAGACAGACCTCGGTGATGGGCTTGCCGTAGTTGCCGCTCGCGGGATTGTTGTCGACGATCGCCGGCGAATTGGTCTGCTCGCTGCTGTTCCAGGCGCCCGCGCCCTCGAGCTTCAGGCCGTGCCAGATCTGGGCGACGAACGAGGTCTCGGCGCCGTTGATACGGAAGTTCTGGCCGTTCGTGTTGAAGAAAATGGTGCCGGTGAGGCCGGGGTCGAAGAACTCGATCTGCACGTTGTCCCAGTCCTCGCGATAGAACGCGCCGTTCCACTGGAAGAAGTGGCCGAAGAGCTGCCAGTCGGTCTTCCAGCCGAGCTCGTAGTTGTTGAGCTGGTCGGGAGCGTAGGACTCCTGAACGATGAGCTGGTCGATGCCGTCGGGGCCGGGAGCGTGATAAGTACCGGCGTTGTTGAAACCGCCCGGACGGAAACCCTGCGAGAACGTGAAGTAGGTCAGGATGTGCTGGGTCTCGCCGAACAGCGTGGGCGCGATGCGCCAGGAAAGGTTGGCCTGGGACCGCTCGCCCGTCTCGGTATCCCTGAGATCCTGGGTATTGAGGTCGATCGAAAAATCGGGATTGTGACAGCCGCCGGGCGGGGTGCCGCCTTCGAAGCAGCCGAAGCCCAGCAGCGCGCTGCCGCCGGCGCTGTTGAGGAACATGAAGTGTCTGGTACCGGCCGTCAGGGTGAGTTGAGATGTCAGGTCGAAGCTGACCGAGGCGAACTCGGCGAGCTGGCGCTCTTCCCGCATGGCGTCCAGCCCGAAGGCGGTGGCGCTGGTCTCCAGGCCCGGGTCGGTGGCGAATCCCGGGAAGGTGCCTTCCACCGCAAAGCAGCCTGTATTGCCCGCGGTCCCGGGGGCGCCATTCGACGTGCATGGAGGCACCGTCCGGTACAGGTCCTGGGTCTGGTCGTAGATGGTGTTGCTTTCCTCGTAGATACCCACGATGCCGCGCAGCCGCCAGTCGGCCGGGGTCTGCGCACGCAGCTCATGCTGCCAGTGCTTGTCCTGCTGGTGGGATATCACCGGCGCGACGGCCGAGTAGCAGGTCGACGTCAGGCTGTTGTCCCCGCCGCTGCCCGGGCCATAGCACTCGTAGTAATCGCCATAGACGCCGCGGGCGTAGTTGGTGTAGTCCGCTTCGGTTTCGAGGTTGCGGGTGAGGAGGCCGCCCGTATAGATGAGGCTTACCGGGCCGGCCTTGCCATTGAGCGTCCACGCGGTGTTCGAATCCCGTTCATCGTGATAGGTCGGGCTGAACAGCACCACCTCGAGGGGATTGAGCGCCGGGCCGTCCGGGGCGTTCGGGTACTGGAAGAACACTCCATCGGAATCCAGGGTCTGCCACATCTGCGTGACCAGGAAGCTCCAGTCATCATTGATCTGGTACAGGCCCTCGATCCGGCCGCCCTGGTAGGTGACCGGATTGATGTCGTTCTTCACCAGGTCCACGTTATTGGCCACGGGGCTCCCGGGAGGGACGCAATAGCCGTTGTTGACGCCGCCGTCCGGGCACTGCCCGTTGACCGCGGGGTATTGCGCATAGTGGATGCCTATGTCCGTGTCATGACGGCTGAAGGTCCCCTGGACGTTGTCGATATACCCGCCACGCCGGTCGCTGTAGGCCACCAGGCGCACGGCCATCCGGTGCGGAATGACCGGCAGGTTGAGGACCCCGGTCACCGCGCCATTCGGATCGCCGTGCGCGGTCGTGCCGTAGTCGCCGCTGAAATTGCCCTCGACCGTGTCGAGCACCGGTTTGTTGGTGATATAGCGGATGGCTCCCGCCTCGGCGCCTGAGCCGAACAGCGTTCCCTGCGGGCCTTCGAGCACTTCGATACGGTTCATGTCCACCGCGTAGATGTCCATGTTCTGGTTGGGCATCTGCACGGACTGATCGTCGAGGTAAACGGCGACGTTCGGCCAGGGAGCGGTATAGCCGCTGAACTGCGTGGCCTGGGAGCCGGCGCCGACGCCGCGGATGAAGATCTCGTTCTGGCCCGGGCCATTGTCCGCGGATGTCAGGTTGGGCAGCATCTGCACGTAGTCCTCGAACGAGGAGATGTGCAGCTGTTGCATCGTCTGCCCGGTGAGGGCCTGCATCGTGACCGGCACGTTCTGGATGTTCTCGCTGCGGCGGGTGGCGGTGACGATGACTTCCTTGAGCGCCGGCGACTCGGGGTCGGCCTTCGAGGTCTGCTTGTCGGACGTGGGGACCACCTGCGCGGCCGTATCGGCCGCCGCCGGGTCGGGCGTGGGTTGGGCGGCAAGCGCCCGCAGATAGACACCGCTCAGAATGGCGGCTACCGCATATGAGACCTTCGACTTCATGGCAACCCTCCAGAATTGATTGATTCTTGTGGGCCCAGCCTGAGCCTTCGATCACCGGCAGGCGACTGCCACCGGGCACCGAACGGATGCGTTAATTCAATAACTGGGCGGTGTGATCGCCCATACGATCTCGGTCTCCTCCGATCCCGGATTCCGGTAGCGATGCGGGCGCGTGCTCTGGAAGCCGAAGCTGTCGCCGGTCTCCAGCACCATGCTCTGCCCCTCGACCCAGAGCTCGAGGCGGCCGCGTACGACTACTCCGGCCTCCTCACCCGCGTGCGAATAGGGCTCTTCACCCGAAGAAGCGCCCGGCGCCAGGCGGCAGAGCACCAACTCGAGCTCTCCCTTCAGCGACGGGCTGAGCAGCTCATCGACGATCCCCGCCGAGAAGTCGATTCGCCGCCGCCGTGAGCGGCGGACGATCAGTCCATGCTCGTGCGGGCGGCCGGTGTCCGCTTCGAAGAACCAGCCGATCGTGACGCCGAGGGCATGCGCGATCGACAGCAACGACTTGATGGAGGGCATGGCCTGCTGGCGCTCCACCATGCTCAGGTACCCCACGGACAGCCCGCTCGTTTCGGCGAGTTGGCTCAGTGTCAGATTGCGCGCCTTGCGCAGGCCGCGGATTTCGGGGCCGACCTGTCCGTACGTTGTCATGGGAAACTGAAAATTCGTGGACTAAATTTCAGTATTTGCATAATATCGGAGTGAAATTTTTGTTGCAAACAAATCGCGGCCGTTCCGAAGGGGACGATCGCCACCACCATTCACCCGGGGGAATCGTGGAAACTCCAGACGCCAGTCAGCTCAATGCCCGTCGGGCCGCGGCCGTCACACGCGGCATCGCCAGCGCCACGCCCGAATTCGCCGTGCGCGCCCAGAATGCCGAGGTGTGGGACAGTGCCGGTCGCCGTTATGTGGATTTCGCCGGCGGCATCGGGGTGCTGGCCACGGGCCACCGACACCCCAAAGTGATCGCGGCAGTCAGCGCGCAGCTCGAGCGCTTCACGCACACCGCCTTCCAGGTGATGGCGTACGAGTCCTACATCCGCCTGGCCGAGCGGCTGAATGCCTTGGCTCCCTTCAAAGGGCCGGCGAAGAGCCTGTTGTTGACAACCGGTGTGGAGGCCGTCGAGGCGGCCGTGAAGATCGCGCGTATCGCTACCGGCCGCTCGGCGGTCATCGCCTTCGGCGGCGCTTTCCACGGCCGCACCAGCCTCGGCATGGCCCTCACGGGCCGGGCGGTGCCGTACAAACGCGGCGTGGACGCGTGGCTTCCGGGTATTTTCCGCGTGCCTTTCCCGGCTGCGCATCGGGATATCAGTGTGCGGGACAGCCTGCGCGCCCTGGATATGGTGATGCGCGGCGACGTGGAGCCGAGTCACGTGGCCGCCATGATCATCGAGCCGGTGCAGGGTGAAGGCGGTTTCAATGTCGCGCCGCCGGAGCTTCTCGCGGAGCTGCGACGCATCTGCGACACGCACGGCATTCTGCTGATCGCCGACGAAATCCAGTCCGGCTTCGGGCGCACCGGGCGGATGTTCGCCATCGAGCATGCCGGCGTCGAGCCCGATCTGGTGACTATCGCCAAGTCTCTCGCCGGGGGGTTTCCGCTCTCCGCCGTCCTGGGCCGTGCCGCCGTCATGGACGCGGTCGAGCCGGGTGGGCTCGGTGGCACCTATGGCGGCTCACCGATCGGGTGTGCGGCCGCGCTCGCGGTGTTGGATGTGATGGAGGAAGAGAGATTACTGCAGCGGTCCGAGGCGATCGGTGCGCGTTTGCGCAAGCGCCTTGCGGCGCTCGCCGACAGCAGTGCCGGCGTTCCCATCGGCAACGTGCGCGGCCTCGGCGCCATGATCGGATTCGACGTGCTCGAGAGCCGCGGCAGCCGCGAGACCGACGGCGCTGCCGCCAAACGGGTGACTCAGCGTGCGCTCGAAGCCGGCCTCATTCTGCTTTACTGCGGCCTGCAGGGGGAGACCATCCGCATCCTCGTGCCGCTGACGATCGCGGACGCCACTCTGGACGAGGGCATCGGCAAGCTCGAGCAGGCATTGCGCCTCTGACCCTATTCCCGGTAGCGCGACAGCGCATCCCCGAGGGCTTCGCGCAGCGGGCCCAGCCAGGGCTCGTAGTGCCGCCACTGGGCGAGGCCGTCACGATAGATCGGCTGCCGGACCTGCTCGGAGCTCGCCGTCCTGACACTGCGCCCGGTCCGGTGGAATTCCACACAGGCCGGCTCGAAGTCGAGGCCGCAGAAATCCAACAGCCGGCGAACGCTGTCCTCGAGGTCCTGCACGACATCTTCGTAGCTTAGGCGCAGCACCCGTCCGGGAAGGACAGCGTTCCAGTGGCGCATGAGATCGAGGTACGTGCGGTAATAACGCGCGATGTCCTCCAGGCCATAAGTGAATCCCTGGCCCTGGGCGAACAGCTGCTTGAAGTTGCCGAAACAGCACGCCATCGGCTCCCGGCGCACATCGATGATCTTCGCGTTCGGCAGCATCAGGTGGATCAGGCCGATGTGGCGGAAGTTGTTCGGCATCTTGTCGATGAACCGGGGCCGGCCCGCGGTGCGATACGCCCGGGTTTCCTGCAGATATCTTTCACCGAGCCGACGAAACTCCTCCGAGCTCATGCTCTGGAGAATCGCGGGGTAGCGCGAGTCCCGCCCATCCAGATCGGTCACGATGCGCGGCACGTCGGCGAGCTCGTGCGTGCCTTCGACCTGTGAGTGGGAGGCCAGGATCTGCTCGACCAGCGTCGAGCCCGCGCGTGGCAGACCGAGGATGAAAATCGGATCGGCGGCGCTCACGCCGCTGGCGTGGTGACGGGCGAAGAGCGCAGGTGTACAGACTTCCATCTGGACGCGGGTGTTGTGTTCGACCTGCTCCGGGCGGTACGGGCCTGCCGCGCGCCGCAGCGCGTTGCCGCGGCTGTAGTACTCGAAGGAGCGGCCGTATTCCTGCCGGTCCTCGAGCGCTTTGCCGAGAGCAAAGCAGAGGTGATAGCGGTCTTCGGTGGCTGCCGCGGGGACGGACTCCGCGGCGATCATTCGCTCCAGCTCGTCATCGGTGAAGCGGTAGGTCTTGAGATTGGCCAGGCTCCAATATGCGTCGCCGAACCCGCAGCGGGCCGATGCCGCCGCGCGATATTCGGCGACGGCCGCCGCGGTGTTGCCCACTGTCTTCAGCAGATGTGCAATCGACAGATGCAGCTCCGCCGGCTGTTGTGCCCCAGGGAGGAGCCCGCGGTAAATTTCGATGGCCCGCTCGTGCCTGCCGAGCCCCACCTGGGTGAGAGCATGGAGGGTGAGATAACCCCGGTGGCCCGGATCCACCGCCAGCAGCTTCTCGACCTGCCTCTGCGCCTCGCAGTGCAGTTGGCGCTTCGAGAGCGCCTGGGCGTAGTCGAATCGCGCCGCGTGGTAGTCGGGCGCGAGCTCGAGCACGCCTTCCAATAGTACTTGGGCATCGCCGTAGATTTCCTGCTCCATTGCAATGTGCGCGAGCAGGCGCATGGCCTCGATGTGGTGTCCGCGCTCGAGGAGGAATCCGCGAAGGACTTCCTCCGCACGCACCAGCTCACCATCCGCGAACATGGTGCTCGCGGTAACGACTTCCGGGGGTAATTCGCGCAATCGCGCGGTCTGCGCTGCCGCCCGCGAGGCTGCCGCCGTGTTTCCGGTCATCCGGTACAGACCCTCCAGCATGCTCCAGCTGACGGGAAGTGCCGGACTGATGCCCACCGCGTGCTCGAACGCCTCGATTGCCTCCCGCGCCTGCCTCAAGGCGATGTGACAGAAGCCCCGCTCCTGATACGACCGGCTGAAGCGCGGATGCAACCGTTGCAGCCGCGCAAGAGTCTCGAGAGCCGCGGGAATGTCGCCGAGCAGGCGTTGGGCATGCGCGTAGACGTAGAGTGCGTCCCTGTTCTCGGGGACGGTGGTGAGGAGTACCGCCGCCGCCGCCCGGGCCTCGGCGAAGCGCTGCTCCTCGATCAGTCGGCGCAGGCGCCTGATCTCGAGCTCTATCGGCGAGGGATTGAGCATGCCCCATGCATCCAAATGCCCGGCTGCGCCCATCTTACCCCGTGGACGAACCTGTCGAGGAGCAAGTCACATGAGAGCGAACGTGGATAAAGGCTATAGGGGTATGGGCATGGAAGGCCGGATTGCCGCCTGGTACGCGCGCAATACCGCGCGCGATGCGCCGGAGTTCGCCGCCCTGGCGGCGCGCGTGACCGTTGGGTTGCCGGCGGGCAGCCGCATCCTCGAGGTCGCGCCGGGACCGGGCTACCTCGCCATTGAGATTGCGCGGCGTGGCGCCTACCGCCTCGCCGGGCTCGACATCAGCCACAGCTTCGTGGAGATCGCCAACCGCAAGGCACGCGAGGCGGGTGTCGACATCGATTTCCGCCAGGGCAACGCGTCGGCGATGCCGTTTCCGGAGAACACGTTCGATCTCGTCCTGTGCCGGGCGGCGTTCAAGAATTTCTCGCAGCCCGTTGCCGCGATGAACGAGATGCACCGGGTACTCAAGCCGGGCGGCGGGGCGCTCATCGTGGACCTGCGGCAGGATGCCTCCATGGAGGATATCGAGGCGTATATCCGGCGATCGAACCTGGGTTGGGTCAATTCGGTCGTCTACAGGCTGACGTTCCGTCACATGCTGCTGCCGCGCGCCTATTCCAGGCTGCAGTTCATGGACATGAGCTCGCGGTCGGCGTTCGCGGGCGCGAGCATCGAAGCCTCCGAAATCGGTTTCGAGGTCACCCTGCGGAAGGCGACCGCCGGCGCTTGCGAGCCCATGCGTAGTAGCAGGGCAGGCCGGCCAGGATGATGACCAGGCCAACCGACGATCGAATGGGCTGATCCAGCCACAGGTTGATCGTGAGTGCGAGCGCGGCAATGAGGAAGAGCAGCGCGGTCCAGGGATAGCCCCATGCGCGGTAGGGACGCGGCAGGTCCGGCTGCGTCGTGCGCAGCCTGATGAGCGCGAGAGCTCCGAGCGCGAAGAAGATCCAGATGGCGAAGATGTAGAGCGAGAACAGCTGCTCGAAGGTTCCGGTGAGCGCGATGAGTGCGCCGAGCGCGCCCACGAAGAGCAGGGCGCCCTCGGGACTGCGGTAACGCGGCTGCACGCGTGCGGCGAATGCGAAGAACAGTCCCGCGCGCGCCAGGGCGTAAGTGACCCGCGATTCGCTCAGCACCACCGCATGGAGTGTCGCCAGGGCCGAGAGGCCCATGGCGACGGTCAGCCAGGCGGCGCCGCTGCGGCCGAAGAGCGACTGGACGGCATCGGAGGCCACGTGCTGCGAGCTCGCGACCCGCGAGAAGGGGAGAACGTGACAGTACATGACGTCCAGCAGGACATAGAGCGTCCCTACGATGAGCAGGCCGCCGATGAGCGCTATCGGGATGTTCCTGGAGGGATCCCGGATCTCGGCGCCGAGATAACCGATGTTCTGAGTTCCGTTGAAGGCCCACATGACCGGCACCATCGCCGTGAGAACCGCGCCGATCGCGGTGGTGCCGTGGAGGATTGCCGCGGGAGCCGCCTGCGCGGCGCCCTGGCCGTGCCAGAAGGCGGCCGCGACGATGATCACGACGATCGCTCCGACCTTGAGCGAGCCGAGGACGAATTGAACGCTGCCGCCGAACCGGACACTCAGATAGTTCAGCGCGGTCACGCAGATGACGACGACTGCGGCGAGCAGTTGCGCCATATGGAGGGTATAGGCCAGATGCCCGCCGTGGACGGTCATCCACGGTGCATCGAGCTGTGGGAAGAGATAGCTCGCGAAGCGCACGAAGCCGGCGGCGATGGTTGCGATGCCACCGGGTGTGCCGAGCACGGCGCTCATCCAACCGAACAGGAATCCCCATACGGGACCCAGGCCGCGGCTGAGATAACAGTACAGACCGCCGGCGGCCGGCAGCGCCGCGCCGAGCTCGGCGAAACAAAGTGCGCCGCAAAGCGCTACGACGGTGCCGACGAGCCAGGTGACGAGGAAGAGATCGTATGAGCCGGCTGCGCGGGCCATCGGGCCCGCGACCAGGAACACACCGGTGCCGATGATCGTGCTGACGACGACGACGGTTGCCTGCCACGGGCCCAGGCCGCGCACGAGGTCCGGCGACGCGTCGGTGCCGGAGTCCGGCTGCGAAGTCTCATTGGGGAGCAGGACAGTCATCGGGGAGCAACGCGAACTCCCGGCGGTGCCGGCGCAGTAGGATCGACGAACAGATCGACCGGTAGCTCTGCGGAGGGATCGCGCGCGTAGGGCCCGAAGTCGGTGACACCTTCGGCCCACAGGACCTCGTCATCCAGAAAGAACCGCCCCGTGCAGGCCCGCGCCGGGCGACAAAGGATCGCGTGGGCCGCATCGGCGATGATTTCCGGGCGACGCGAGCGGTCGAACAGCTCGCCGCTGCCGATCGCAAACCTGACGGCGGAGGTCGCAATCGTGGTGCGTGGCCAGAGTCCGTTGAACGCGATGCCTTCGTGCTGGAACTCCGCCGCCATGGCCATCATGTAGAGGCTCATGCCGAATTTCGCGACGGTATAGGCCGCACAGGGGGCGAACCATTGTGGCCGCAACTCCAGCGGGGGACACAACGCCAGCACATGGGGGTTCGCCGACTTGCGCAGATGCGGTATGCACTGCCGCGTCACGAGGAACGTGCCACGCGCATTGACCTGATGCATCAGATCGTAGCGCTTCATGTCGGTCTGCATCGTACCGGTGAGGCTGATGGCCGATGCGTTGTTGACGCAGACGTCGATGCCGCCGAAGCGGGCGACTGCCGCATCGACGGCGGCGGTTACGGATGCCTCATCGCGTACGTCCACCACAACCGGCAGTGCGTGGCCTCCGGCCGACTCGATCTCCTCGGCAGCGGTGTGGATCGTGCCCGGCAGCTTCGGATGCGGTTTGTCGGTTTTCGCCGCCACCACGATGTTGGCGCCGTCCCGCGCGGCGCGCAGCCCGATGGCGAGGCCTATCCCCCGGCTGGCGCCCGTGATGAACAATGTCTTGTCTTTCAGAGTCATGTCCACTCTCGAGTGAGTTGCCCAACGGTCGCTAGCGGCTTTCGCGGTCGATCCTGCGCAGACACTCGACGGCACGCTCCTCGGCCTGACTCCAGGTGAGCGGTGCATCGAGCCTGTGGAGATACGATTCTCCCACGTAGTTGCTTCGTGGGGTCGTCCTGAGGAACACATCCGAGTCGTCCGTTCCCGACAGCGCCATGCCGACGGCCAGCGCCGGCAGCACATCGAACTTCCCGATCCGCACGTCCTCCGGTGCGTGATGGCGGGCCACGGCTTCGACGATGGGATACGGCAGGCCCCAGAGCCCCAGCAGATAGGCGCCGACTTCGGCATGTGATGCGCCGAGCACCCGCGTTTCCGCCTCATACATGGGTATCCGCTCCGCGATCGATACCTCCAGGGCCTTCTCCAGGTCCCGCGGGCGTTCCTGCACCAGCAGCCAGTAACCGATGTCGTGCAGGAGGGCTGAGAGCACGGCGTCGTCGTTCCATGGGAGCTCGGACGTCAGGGCGTGCACGACTGCGGCGACGCGGTTCGAGTGTTGCTGCAGCCGTTCCAGATTCAGAGGGGCAACCGAGGCATTGCCTGGCCGGTGCGCGAAGA